>Ga0209515_10000773_pt1 | contig 56095 bp, 56 predicted proteins | sample Subgroupgradi54m_FD_187454 | JGI IMG/M metagenome (GOLD analysis project Ga0209515, IMG submission 187454) | Subsurface groundwater microbial communities from S. Glens Falls, New York, USA - GMW60B uncontaminated upgradient, 5.4 m (SPAdes)... ... | reverse complement strand
GCGAGAAACTGCAAAAAGAAATCGACAAAGCTGTCTGGCTCATCAATCACCGTCCGAGAAAATGCTTGCAGTGGAAGACGCCCTGCCAAGTATTTGGCTATTGTTGCAATTCAGACTAGGATTCAAGAAACGGCTTTGCCTTAAGAGCTCTTTTTAGGCCGTTTGAGGTATTGCTTGCCTTTTAATTTATCCGGCAAATGGCTTTCGGTATCATATTTTTCGTAGCCTTTACCATAGCCAAGACCTTTCATTAGTTTTGTCGGAGCATTGCGAATTTTGAGGGGTATGGGCAAATTACCGAATTTGCGGACATCATCGAGTGCGGCAAAATATGCATCGTTGGAGGAACGATCTTTGGGGGCGTTACAGAGATATGCTACACCGTGGGCGAGATTTATACCCGCTTCGGGAAGACCGATGATTTCCACTGCTCGAAAAACTTCGTTTGCAACAACAAGAGCAGTCGGTTGAGCAAGACCAATATCTTCGGAGGCAAAGATTACCATGCGGCGGGCAATAAACTTTGGGTCTTCTCCGCCCTCAATCATTCGAGCTAAATAATAAAGCGCCGCATCCGCATCAGACGCTCTCATACTTTTTATAAACGCCGAGACAGTATCATAATGCTCATCGCCTTTTTTATCGAAACGCAAAAAGGCATGCTGAAGGGTATTTTTTAAATTTTCGACTGTGACCGTTTTATAAAGTTCTAAAGTATTTTCAAGAACAGTAAGGGCGATCCGAGCATCGCCATGCGCCATTTCAGAAAGCCACTCAAGAGCGTCTTTGGGCATTTTGATTCCGGTACGCTTGAGTATCATCTTAATTTCTTTGTCAGTGAGGCTGTGCAGAATAAAAACTCTGGCGCGCGAAAGCAAAGCGCTAATAACTTCAAAGCTCGGATTTTCGGTGGTCGCACCAATCAAGGTTAGTTTGCCCGTCTCAACGTAAGGCAAAAGAAAATCCTGTTGAGCTTTATTGAATCGGTGGATTTCATCAAGAAACAGAAGTTTAGGCCGATTGTCGAGCAAAGTGTCAGGAGCTTCTACAATTTTCCGAATGTCATCTTTGCCTGCCGAGACAGCCGAAAGCTCATAAAGCCTGGCATCAAGAGCGTTTGCGTAAATTCTGGCAAGTGTCGTCTTTCCCGTTCCCGGCGGTCCCCAAAGAACAAACGAAAAAAGATGTTTATCTTCAATTGCTTTCCGCAGTGGTTTATCTTTCCCCACCAAATGTTCCTGCCCCACAAAGTCTTTGAGTACCTTTGGTCTTATTTTATTCGCTAAAGGTTCGGATTCCATATCCCTTTTGTACGCCTCTCAGACCCAAAAGTCCAGGATACAACAAACTTGACCAATGAAGGGGAATTTGTAAACTCTTGTTTAGTGGAGTGAACACAAGGAAACCTGCTAATGAGATTTTACATATACACGAAGCTGCGCAAACATTACTACCGTAAAGGAAGCATCGACGCCCCCAATGCACACACAGCTCTGTCGTTATGGCTTGGGTCAAAGGTAAAAGCCTATCGCTATCGGAAAGTCAGAAAATATGCAGTAACCAATTTCCGATTACCAGCACAGAGTAAGATAGTTAAAGCAAAATCTATTGAACCCTACATCACCTATCTCTATTGGGGATGGTAACAACACAAAAGAGCGACGGTGCTCTTTTTTCTTTATGTATACAATATCAGTTTGACACAATGCCATAAATTATGTTAATATATTTTCAGTAGAGAAGAGCAGACTGACCATAGGAATGGCCATGTTCGGCTCTTAAAATGCACGTTGAGAAAGGAAACTTGTGTCAGATAAGAAAAATTCTGTTGTCGTGGCAATCGTAACCTTTTACAAATCCCCAGAAGAGCTTCGCTTCCGGTTGGCATGCCAAACAATTACCAGTGCCGTGGCCGCGGGTCACGCTGTGGTTGTGGTTGACGGCTCACCGAATCAGGAAGTCAAGGCCAAATTCACTGAACTTGGCGCAAAGGTATTCCCGGAACTGCATCGCGGTTTGGGGCCATCGAAGCGACAGTCTTACTTCCACGCTGTCGAGATCTGTAATCGAGAAAGCTACGCTGGCGTTCTGGCCGACGAAGCCGAGAAAGATCTGGCACAATTTGTACCAGAAATTCTCCGCCCATTGGAAGAGCACGATGACGGTGCTGTGATTGTGCCCTATCGCACAACGCAAGGCTGGAAATCGTATCCTCTCTTTCAGCAGGAATCAGAACAGGCGGCAAATGAAGTCTTTGAAAAAGTTACTAAAGAGCAGTTCATCGACATCTTCTTTGGACCAGTGTTTTTCACACCCGGTGCAGCAAAACATTTTGTTGTTCAACAACCAGCATCGTTGGGATTTCCCAACACATACGCTCAACACCTAGGTGTTATGCTTGCACTTGCCGATGGTAAATGCGAGGTCGGCACAATACCTATCGACTTCGTGTACCCACCGGAACAACTTGTCGAGGAAGAAGGGACTCTGAATGATGCAATGAAAGCGAAGCGCAGTGACCAGTTCAAGACGCTCACCGACGGCTATCGCGCGGCGGGCAAGATTCTTTTCGGGTACGAAGGGTAAAGTGATTACAAGAGGCAACCAAATCGGTTGCCTCTTTTTTATATTAAAATGACTAGTAATTTCTTCCCTATACTAAATAGTAAATAGCGTATATTATATCTTCCATGAAAATTGCAATGATTTTTAGGAGGCTGAACGTCAAAGGCGGCACCCAACGACAAGGATTATCGCTCGCAAGAGCTCTGAAAGAGAAAGGCCACACGGTGGTTCTTTTTGCGCTCCACTATTCCCCCGAGGATTGCTATCCGGATTTACTTCAAGGTTTTGAAGTCCACACCTTACCGAAAGAAGAACGCGAGCCAAACAAAACGGCACCCGGTAATAAAAATCCTATCGCTGAAGTAAAAAACGAAAACGAACAAGCGCGAAAACTTGCCGCAATTATCGGCGAAGATTTTGATGTGTTAAATCCGCACGACCAAGTTGCCTACAAAGTCGCTTATTATTACAAGCAATTCAAGAAAAACATTCCGGCCGTGTGGAACATGAATGATTTACCCCTGAAACGCTACGGCTACGACCGGACTCGCGCCTGTGACGACAATTTTCATCAACCACTCTGGAAAGTATTCGCCTACTGGCTTTTTGATACTTATGAAAAAGTGGCCTTTATTTCCAAAATGGATGCCATTGTGGTGGTGGATTTTTTCAACCGCGATTTGGTAAAAAAATATTTGGGATTGAAAGCGTTTACAGTTCGCAGTGGCCCTGATTTTGATCATTTTGAATTTAAGGAAAAACAACCACCGCCGGAAAATCGGATCAATATTCTGACCAGCGGTATATTTATGGTACACCGTCGCTTCGAGGACACCATTCGCGCTCTACCGATTCTCAAAAAAGAAGGTATTGAAGCCAAACTCACTATTATTGGCGACCGCGATAATGACAAAAAATACAGCGCCAAATTGGAAAAATTGGTTTCTGATTTAAAACTTGAAAATCAAGTGCGCTTTGCTGGCCGCGTTTCTGAAAAAGAATTAATCGACGCCTATCATAGTCACGATGTCTACACTTTCCAGCATCATATGCAGAGTGATGGCCTCTCGCCCTTCGAAGCAGCCGCCACCGGTCTGCCGATTATTGTCTCAAAAACAGCAGGATGTCATGAAGTGCTCACCGACCGTGAAGATGCACTGTTGATTGAGCCGAAAAGTCCCGAGGATCTTGCAAATAAGGTGAAAGCACTGGTTCGCAACCCAGATTTGTATAAAAAAATGGCACGAAATGCCAATGCCTTTGTTCGTGCTAATTTCTCTTGGCCAAAATACGCCGACGGCGTACTTGCGGTCATGAAGGAAGTGAAAGAAAAAGGGTCGCAGATTAGATTGGAATAAAAAATTTAATCTTAAAATGTTACGATATATCGTAACATTTTTATTTTTCTTGCATATAGTCCCTTAAGGCGTCTCGCCAATACGGAAGCTTTGGTAATTTGGTATTTTTTAAAACGTTAGAAGGAGCACGAGGAACTTTAAACACCTCGTCACGCCGAACAAGTTTAACGGTGGCCTTTTTCGCTTTATCGCCAAGCAATTTTCGAATTTCTTCAATAACTTGAGGAGTGGTCACTTCACCTGATTTCACTTCTCCGGCCAAATGATAGACACCACTTTCATAGTGCCCCACGACGAGCGAGAATAAAGAAAGGGCAACATCTTTTGTGGCCGTTGGAGAGCGCCATTGGTCTTTTACCGCTTCTACCAACCCTCCTAGAAGTAAGTCTTTCGCAAATCGTTCCACAAATGTCGGCCTACCTTTGCCGAAAAGCCACCCGACTCTAGCAATATAATATTTAGGAAAAATTTTCGGATTTTTTTTACAAAACTCTTCAGTGATTTCTTCAGCTTCGGCTTTTGATTTTTGATAGACAGAAGCAGGCATCGGAAAATCGTCTTCGGTATAGCCTTCAATTTTGTATTCACCTTCATGGACGCGACCAAAGACTTCAGATGAACTAATTTGAACAAAAATAACAGGTTTTTTATTTTGCTTGATCGCTTCAAGAATATTTTTGACACCGTCGCGGTTCAAAAGATAGCAGGCTTCCGGGTTAGCTTCACAGACATCCACGTTTACCTGGGCTGCAGAATTTATCACGCAGTCAACTGCGTGTTTTTTTATATACCGAGCGACGTTTTCTTTATCTGTGATATCAAGCTCTTTATGCCTTGGGGCAAGAATAACACTATCCTTCTCTTTAGCCTGCCGGACAATTTCAGAGCCTAAGAGGCCACTTCCGCCAGTGAGTAAGATTTTCATCCCGTTAGAGATCTTTTGTTTAGAGGTGTCACCATGTTCGTTTTTGACGCTTGTAGACATAATGAAGAATATTCCGGTATTGACGGAAATGAGTCGCTCATTTCCTATCTCTAACGGGATTCATTTCTTAATCTTGCAATAATTGCGTGAGAAAAGCAATTTCTTTGGGCGTCAATTCCGGATTGTTGCCAAAGTAAAAAGCTTGAGTGTGAATGAGATGAGCATTCGGGCAATCATCACGTTCGGTGCGATACTTCTTGTAAAACGGCTGTTTGGTAATGTCGCCGGCAATAATGGGACGAATCTCCACTCCAGCTTTTTCGAAACGGCGGCGGAGTATTTCAAATGATTTCACATCCTTGGCGATTAAAGGCACGGCGAAATTGGAAACCACATCCATATGGCCAAACGAAAGAGAATGAAGAAATGGATTTTTTTCTATGGCCTTATAGAGTGTGCGGAAATTCTTTTCGCGAGTCTTGACAATGTCACCCCAATACTTCAATTGAATGTGGCCCAAGAAACCGTTGATGTCAGTAGGGCGAACGTTAAAAGCTAAATCATAAAAGGTGTATTTCGAGAAAAAATTATCAACCGCATGTTTCGAGCGATATTCTTCTTGTTTAAATTTTGGCAAATTACGATCCCAACCATGAGCTCGCGCCAAGATAAGATGATGATATAGGTCTTCATCATCAGTACAAATCATACCGCCTTCGATGGTAGAAAGATGATGGCCGACAAAAAAAGAGAAGGTGCTTGCCAAGCCGAAATTTCCTAAATGTTTCTTGTCGATCTTCGAACCCAACGACTCGCAATTATCTTCAAGAAAGACCACCTTATTTTTCTTACAGAGTTTGGCAATTGCAGTAATGTCATCACTAAAACCCAATACATTTGTCAAAAACAGACAATCAATTTCTTTAATGTGTTTTCCGAGGATACGGGGCGAGACATTTAAAGTTTCCACTTCGCAATCAATAGCGACTGGCTCCATGCCAAGCTGAATAATCGGCATAATATTGGTCGCCCAGGTCAAAGCTGACACGCCAATTTTATCCCCGCGTTTCAAAGTACCCATATTCTGAAGAGCCTGGAGCAATACCAAGTTTGCCGTCGAACCACTGTTTACAAACACGGAAAATTTTCTACCTTGTTTCTTAGAAAAAGCCTTCTCGAATTTATCTGTTTCCTTGCCCATACTTAAAAATCGCGTCTTTTCGATAAACTCGATCAGGCGCTTTTTAGTATCGGCTTCATTATGAAATGAGGATTTAACTAATTTGATCATTTTATTTTGATTCCAGGTCGCCCGGCAACATTACACTGAGCTTGGCACATTCAGCTTGAAGCATAATTTTCACGAGCTCCTTGAATGTGGCTTTTGGTTTCCAACCGAGTTTCTTGCGAGCTTTTGAGGCATCGCCAACGAGCATATCGACTTCAGTTGGACGATAATAACGCTTATCAATGACTAAATGCTTTTTGTAATTTTTAATACCAGCCAATCGAAAAGCTTCCTCCATAAATTCTTTAACGGTGTGAGTCTCTCCGGTAGCAATAACGTAATCGTCGGGCTTTTCCTGCTGTAAAATCATCCACATTGCTTCGACATACTCGGGCGCATAGCCCCAGTCTCGGCTTGCGTTGATATTCCCCAAATATACTTTATCGCGCTTGCCAGCCAAAATTTCGGCAACACTGATGCAAATTTTCCTTGTCACAAAGTTCTCACCTCGCCGCGGCGATTCATGATTAAAGAGGATGCCGTTTGAGGCATGAAGACCATAGGCTTCACGGTAATTTTTTGTAATCCAGTAGGCCATCAGTTTTGCAATACCATAAGGACTGCGCGGATAGAAAGGGGTTGTTTCTTTTTGTGGAATTTCCTGAACTTTGCCGAACATTTCTGAAGACGCCGCCTGATAAAATTTTGTCTTTACTCGAGACTCACGGATGGCTTCAAGCAATCGTAAAGTGCCAAGACCGGTGACATCTGCGGTATAGAGCGGCACATCGAAACTAATGCGGACATGGCTTTGAGCTCCTAAATTGTAAATTTCATCTGGCACAATTCTTTCAATGAGACGCGCCAAATTTGAAGTATCGGTGAGATCGCCATAATGCAAAAATAGATGCGCTTTGTCCTGTTCTTGAGGAGTAATATAGCCAATACGCTCCGTATGGAAACTTGAAGAACGGCGAATAATGCCATGGACTTCATAACCTTTAGCAAGCAGAAATTCAGCCAAATAAGAACCATCCTGGCCAGTTATACCTGTAATTAAAGCCTTTTTTCGAGCCTTCATAAATCAAACTTTACAATAAAACTAGAAAATAAGCAAGAGTAGCATGTGTACACTCTATACACCATATATACAACCAAAATTGGGGTGCCTCTGTTACTTTATCGCCCTATAGTCCGGCGAGAGAGCGGCGAGAGAGAAAAAATATCTTTTTCCGCTTCGGGCGGAAAAGAAAAGTTTGGCTTCTGAAGCGAGCCCGGTGAGACATAATAGAAAGTGCTCATGATGCGCTCCTTTGTCATAGAAAAACCTCCCTTATGAAGACCAGTGGTGTCACAAAAGACAAGCGTACCAGCGCGGCCAAGGCATGGCGTTATGCCTGCCGCCAATTCTGATTTTTCGACGGCTCCTTCCGGCGGATAAAGACCATCAGGCTGGCGAGCCGGAAAAACTTTACCCCACTTCCCTGTTCGTTGGCTACCTTTTATATACATAAATGGGCCGGTGCCAGTATCTAAAACATCGTTAAGGTAGAGAAAGACTTTAACCATTCGCTCATCGCCAAGGGCAGGATCCCGATGCCATCGCTGCGACCCTTGGGCATCAGCTGATGCGGCAACTACCGTTCGATTGACAGAAAAAAAAGCAAAGCGCGAATAGAGATCCATATAGGCATTTACAATTTCTATGATTTCCGGACGGAGAGCAAGTTTAATGAGCGGATTAGAAAGACTGAAGACGGGAAAGTTGTCCCACAGAAAGGTCAAAAATTTTTTATTGCGGCCGAGTGATGCATGCACGAATTCTTTTTCAACAAACGACTGCAATTCGGGAAGGATTTTCTGGTTTGGAAAAATATCTTCAAGATGAATAATTGAAAGTCCGTCTCGGTTGAGATCACTAAGAACTCGTTTGCCTACGTCTCGCAATTCTTGAACCCCACTCCGGTAAGAGTGCCGTGACCGAGCATTCTTGAGACGCATAATCGGCGCTTGGGCTACAACTTTTCGGTAGGTTGCCACAACCGATTTGCCATAGGTATGCTTTATTTTACGTCGCACTCTTGAGACTAAAGATCTGGAAGTGGGCGCCGTTGATGTTTCGTTTTCCATATAGATTTAATTATTTTAGTGAATCAAGTATAGCCTATCAAAGAGTACTTGGGAAAGTCTCTACTCGGCGGCAGTTTTTTCAAGGATAGCAAGCGTTTCTTTGCCTGTACTATCCCAACGGAAACGCCTGGCTTGCTTAAAACCTCTCCGGATCTGTTCCTCTCGAGCTTTAGAATCAAAAGCAATTTTTTGCATAGCTTCGGCAATCTCCTCGGGTTTATATGGGTCAATAAGCAATGCGCCGCCATTGCCGCCAAGTTCCGCCGGTCCGAAAATATTGGATGTTATAACTGGCGTGCCGACTCCCATAGCTTCAAGCACTGGAAAGCCGGTACCCTCAACAATACTTGGAAAAACCAGAGCTTCAGCGTGTTTGTAGGCAAAAGCAATCTGACCTTCGTTTAGATGGCCGGAAAAAATGACTCGGTTCTCGAGTGAATGTTCTTGGATATAATGTGTAAGTTTTTCAAAATAATTGCCCTCATTTTTTCCGGCAAGCAAGAGTGAGTGAGAAGCATTCGGATTATTTTTTATAAAAATATCAAAAGCTTTAATGATATTCAAAACATTTTTGCGCTCTTTCATGGTGCCGGCAAAAAAGAAAAACTTTTCAGGCACTGCGAATGGAACTACCGCCACTTTGCTCATATCTTTAAATCCATGATAGACAACCGAAATCTTTTCCTGCGGTATACCGAAAAAACGTATAGTATCTTTTTCGGTCGAATGCGAAACTGCAATAACATGATCGGCTCGCCGTAAAGAATATCCATGGTAGAAGCGAATAAAAAAGCGAAAGAGCCGCTCCTTGATATTTACTGCTTTTAAATATATGTATGGGTAGTCGAGAGCGATAATGATCGAATGTTTTGGCTTCCAAAAAAGCGGCAAGACGGGCGTATTGAAAAGATAGACGTCGGCCTGCTCTACTCGCTTCAAACGATTCAGCCAAAAGCGACCGCTCCCGAGTACCACAACTTTTGCTCGTCCGCCAAAGTCTGGCGTAATGCTCGGCTTTTCTTTCACATAAATAATGTATTCATTTTTTTGGTCAGCCTTCATAAGCGCTTCCGCCCAGCCGTAAATAATCCGAGGCAGACCGCCCGGATATCGTTCGCCATAGGGATGTAAGATGATGCCAATTTTCATACAAAGAAATTTTTAATTTTAAATTTTAAAATAATAATTTAATTCTTTAATTTTTAAAATTAAGACATTTAAAATTATTTAAAAATTAAAAATTTGTAATTAAAAATTTCATAAAATTAATTACTTTCTCCACTCTCTTCTTCCACGAATACTGTTTTGCTTTTTCCTTCAACATCTCAGAGCGCTTCAACAGTTCTGAATAATGCTCTTTCACGAAACGCATTGCTCGAGCCAAATCAGCCGGATCATCAGGTTTGAAAAAAGTAACTTCATTTTCATTTACAATTTCCCGAATAGCTGGTGAATCCACCGCAACAATTGGTTTGCCGTAAGCCAGATATTCAAAAAGCTTCATTGGTGATGTTTCAAAAAATGAATAGCGGTCTTTTGCCGTTCCCCCGACCAAAAAGACATCGGCCCAAGCGAGCCAGGAAGGAATCTCTGTAAACGGGCGCCTGCCCACAGAGATGAGTGTCTCGGGTACTGACGTATGTAAAACTGACTCCAGTTCTTCTTTAGAACCGCCCACAAAAACCGCTTTAAGGTTTTTGTTCCTATCAAGCGCCTCAACTATTGTCTTTATCCCTTTCCACGCATATGCACGCCCGCTGTAAAGAAAAATGGGCCGCTCTAGTGCCGGTGTTTCAATAACAGCTCGATTTCGTTCGGGGCCAAACACTTCTAAATCAATACCATTTGGTAAAGTCAATGACGGGCCTTGAAAAGAGAAAGTATTGATAATTGATTGCCTGACGTGCTCGCTAACCGCAAAAAAACCAGAAAGGCGAGCAAAAAAGAATTGCAAAAATACGTTTTTTTTCTTCGAGCCGTGCACCTCCAAAACGGTCGGTGCAATAAGGGGCAAAAAAGCGTAGGAAAACTGATCGAGATCAATGGTGTAGATCAAAAAATCCTCCCCTGTTACTTTCTTCCACACTAAAAATAAAAAGGAAGTGATCATAAATGAGAAAGCCGCGACATTGAAACCAATAGAGCTTTGCAAGAAAAAACCAAAAAAGGGCAGACGAACAAGTGAAATGTCTCGTGACAGACCGTAAAATTCACGGACAGATTTTTGAGTTTTCAGACGTTTCGGAATGACCAAGGTAAGGTCTATTCCCTGCCCGATAAGAGCTTCGCACATTTTAGCAAGTTGAATAGCATTGGCTTTGCCAGAAAAAAGATTCACATTTGCAACGTAAAATATTTTTTTTATTTTCATACACTTACCCGCTCAAAAACCCGATTCATCAGTACCTCAAGACTATGCTTCTCAATAACTTCCGCACGCAAGCGCCTCCCCAATTCCTGACGCTTTGCCACAGAAAGCCCGAATAAATTTCGAATTTTTTCGGCTAACATTTCAGGGCTCTTTTCTTCTACTATACACTCCGGAGGCAGGATGTCTTTAAAAGCAAGGCTTGAGACAATCGGAATTGTCTCACAAGCTGCCGCTTCAAGAACAGTCTTATCAAAAAGACCGGGCGGACTCATATTTACAAAAAAATCATGCGCGCTGTATACACTCGGAGCTTTATAATGCGGAATACCGTCGTGAAAGTAGACAATGCCAGAGGCCTCAAGATTTTTCGCTTTCTTACGAAGTGATTCATAATATTCCCGATCCTTTGGCAGGGCATCACCATAGACCGAAAGACTGAAATTTGATTTACGGTCATGGAGAATATCTGCGGCATCAAGAATAATATCGATGGCTTTAACCGGAGCGATACGTCCGAGCGACAAAATTGACTGCTCACGTCTAGTAACACTTTCCGATCGAAATAGTTTGGTATCAATACCAGCAGGCATTACTTCACCGTTTTTGAATCGAGACGGATAGGCAAAACTAGAAGTGTAAAAAACTTTTTTGGCGAAAACTCCCGCCAGCCATATTCGAAAACCGCCTTTACTATGGTTATACCAAAGAAACACTTTTTTTCGAAGCAAAAACCAGAAAATGCCACCAAGTAATACATACTCGGGATTCATGTGAACAAAGACCGCATCATACTGTTTTCTTTCTCGCCACACTATCTTGTAGAAATTTCTGATGAGAGCTGTTTTTCTTAAACCCCTCTCTTTGCCAAGTGAGAAAATCCTGACATGTTCCGGCATCCGGTATTGGCCTTTTTCTAGACATATAACAGTCACTAAAGATGCCCGTTTTGCCATTTCAAGGAGCCAACCGTGAAAAAACCCGAGCACAGGGTCTTCATTATTTACCTTCTGTGTTATAACCAATAATCGCCTGTCCATGCTGTTAAAACTCTTCATTCACCTCTTTCCTTACGACCCCCATATATTTTCCAAAAATCCAAAGCCTGCTTGAAATCAGAAAGATATTTCCTTTTGGTCGGAAGCTCTTTCTCAAAACGATGTTTGGCCTCGAGGCGCATGTTTTCCCGCCGTTCATTATTTTCAATCAAACCGAGAATCGAAAGTGTAAAACAAGCTAAGTCTTTCACCGGACATATTTCAGCTTCAATCCCTGCCCGAAGTTCTTCGGCAATACCGACGTGTGAGGTCACGATAGGACATCCCGAAAGAGCCGCTTCGATAAGCGCAAGTCCATAGCCTTCAAACCGCGATGTAAGCAGAAAAAGATTAGCTGTTTTAAAGTAAGAAACAATGTCCTGCCGCCACGGTTCAAACATAACATTATTGTCCATATCGAGCATTTTGACATGTCTTTTGAGCTCTGGCTCAAGTGGTCCTTCCCCCACAATCACAAGTCCAGTAAAAGGATATTTATTGAGAACCGTCCTAAAAACATCGAGTGCAAAGGAAATATTTTTCTCTTCGGTAAATCGCGTAGGCATTAGGATAATAAATTTGAATTGCGGATACTTTTTTCTCAAATCAACCCTCGGATGAAAACTGGCAATAGCCCGCGCGTCCACAAAAATCGGTAGAACCGTAATTCTTTCCGAGAAAATATGCATTTGTTCGATAAGACTTCTTTTTATTTTCTCGCTTACCACCCGCACCCCATCGGCTTTTGGTAAAATATAGGCTGTGAGGTGAAGACGTACCTGATTCAACAGTGAAGCGTGAATAAAATTCGGATTTAAAAAATCAGTGTGTACTTGAATTTGCAACTTCAGCTTCGAGCGCTTAGCAAGAAAAAGTGCCGCAATTCCCGTCTCAAAGGGGTCTTGTGCAGTGACAACGGTATGGGTTTTTTCAAAATGCCTTTTCCGTATCAACTCTCTACCCAAACGATATGCATCCCACGGATAAAATACATTGAAAAGTGAGTTGGTCGGATAAAGCCAAATATTCGGCGCAATATGCTCGGGCTTTAAATTTAATTTTCGCTTGGAAAAAACAATGACGTGTAATTCATCAAAAAGGCCCCCGTATTCAATAATCCGCTGTCGAGCAGCGCTTCCCTCTTCGAACAACTTCCGTTCAAATGAAATCATCAAAACGTTCATTTTAATAATGAAATAAGTTCATTAATCATCCGTTCTATACTAAAACCCAATACTTTTTTCTTGGCTTCTTCCACCATTGTGTTCCTCAAGTCACTGTCTTTGATAAGTCTTACAACCTCTTTCCGAATTTCCTCCTTATTATTATACGGCACCAACAGCCCCGTTTTCTCATTTTCAATAAGCTCTGGATTACCGCCAATTCTGGTTGTAATAATGGGCGTGCCGATACCAGCAACTTCCAAAAGATGATGCGAGAAGCCTTCGTACCCAGTATTTAAAACAAATATATCTGCCGCTTTGATGTAACTGAATAGGTCTTGTTGACCCAATCTACCAAGAAAGGTGACATTTTCCTCAAGTTTTTCGCTTTTCGCTTTAAGCTTTAAGCTTTTCTCTTCCGGACCATCACCAGCGATGTAAAGATGAGCTTCAGGAATTTCCTTCACTATCTCTTTCATCCTATCCATGAGGAAGGCAAAACCTTTCCAGGGCACAAGTCTCCCCACACTTAAAAGCACAGTACCTCTTATATTCAAACGTTTTCGTATTTCTTCTTTTGATTCTTTAATGTCCGGTACTTCAAATGCGTTATATATAACCTTAATTTTACTAATCGGAACACCCCACATTTCGACAATTCCCTTTAAATAGTTGCTCGGCACAATAACCATCTCCGCTCTTTTTGCAACCCACCGCTCTATTTTTCTTCTCATTTCCGTTACCCCATCATATTTCCCCTTCTGAAATTCCTCGAGGCTTAGAAACTTTTGACTTTCGCTTTGCACTTTTCGCTTTTCGTTTTGCATTTCCATCTCCCACGCATAATCCCCCACAATTTTTATCAAAAATCTTTTACCTAACACTTTAGCGGCAAGGGCAGCCGGCAGACCAACCGAGACCGGATCTTGAGCAAAAATAATATCGACCGACCGGCCTTTTTTTAATACTTTGAAAAAATAGGCTACGTGGCGTAACACTTTTGGCAAATGCCGAACATCGCGAAAAGGCAATACTTCTACTTCAATTCCCCGCTTAGGCAATTCATCCAAAAGCGTCTTTGAATACGTCGCCGGTCCGCCAATTTCCGGCGGAAATAAGCCTGTAGCAATAAGCACTTTCATACGCTAACTATAACAAAACTAGCCTACCTCTGCATTTCTCTAAAATACCCGTTCCCTTCCCGTCTTGCGATGACGTTAATCAGATTAACGACATCGCAAGACGATAATTCCCCACTATAAAATTCCCGAAGAAAAAAAGCGGCCGACAATGATGTCGATCGCTTATGACTTGGTTGACTTGAAGAGTGCTGCTACAGAGCAATCGCTGAAGCCAGGACTGCCTTAAAACGCTTCTTTACCCACTGCGGGATTGGCTCTGAATATCTAGCGACAGGCGAAGGCTCCTTGTATTCATGGGAGCATGAATGACACCTAAGGGTACGAGCGCCAGTCAAAGCAAATACTTCGTAGGCGTCACATTTGGGGCATTGAGCAAGGGGTAGAAGCACTTCAGCGGGCATAGTTTTATTCATAGTATATTCTCCTTCTGTTGTAGATATAACCATACATTTAAAATAAGCGCAAAACGAATTGTTCAACAATTACTCGCCAATTGCTGCCGGAGTTTATAAGCATTTCCATGTTTTAGTAAACCAAGATAAGAATCTGTATTTTTCTCATTGAGTCTATTCAACATTCTCCTCTTCGTTGCTGTTCGTAATACTCGGTGATGAGGAAAATGAATCCATCCAAGAAAATCGATTCCCGATGCAAGGGTCTTAATAAAAACCTTATCCGGATGAAGTGAAAGCTTTAATTTTTCTTCAAGAAATTTGGAAAGTTTTGACAGTAGTTCTTCAAGCTCTTTTTTATCGTGAGACAACATTACAAAATCATCAGCATAACGAATATAATATCTAACTTTGAGCCCGTGCTTCACAAACTGGTCAAATTCGTTCATGTAAATATTCACGAGAAGTTGGGAGGTTAAATTGCCAAGAGGCAATCCTTTTCCCACCTCTCCGCTCGAAAAACTTTCAACCACTTTTTGAATAAGCCAAACAATATCGTGGTTCGATACATGTCTTTTGAATATATCCATTAAAATAGATTGATCGATGGAGGCGAAAAACTTTCGAATGTCGCATTTTAATACCCACACTGTTTCTGTATTATTTTTGCTTACCAAATAATAATATTTCCTAAATCGTTCGATAGCTTTATGAGTTCCCTTGTTTAGTCGGCATGAATATGAATCGGCAATAAACTTTTTATCGAAAAAAGGATACAATCTTTGGTAGAGAGCATGATGAAGTACTCGATCTCGAACCGAAGCTTTGTGAATATGGCGCGGCTTTGGATCGGAAATCTTAAAAGCATGATAAAAACCATGCCGGTAGGTTTTATCAAGAAGTTCTTGGTGGAGTAAAAGAATATGATCCATGAGATATAACTCAAATTCTGCACGTCATATCTTTTTCTTTTGCCTTTTACAAATTCACACCAAGCTCCGAGCAGGTTTTCCACAGAAATGATATTCTCATATGTATGAACGAACTCAATCATTCCTCTAACCATACCCCCCCCCGAGACTTTTACCAGTACTTACAAAATTTGTAAGCGCCTATATACTGTGGCAAGAATACTTAACCCACTTTCCAAAAACCACAAAATACACTCTGGGCGCTAAAATTGATTTGTTTTTTATTGAGATCATAGAAACTATTTCTATCGCTAGTTTTCTTCCGAAAAGCGACAAAATTCCTTATGTCCGAAAAGCAATCACCAAACTCGACGCCTTAAAAGTGTTCTTATACATTGCATGGAGTGTAAAATCTTTAGACAATAAAAAGTACATCACTCTAAGTGAAGCTTTATCAGAACCATGGAAAATGCTTGGGGGCTGGCATAACCAGCTTATAAAACAAAACTCTCCTGCCGAAAAAGCAAGAGAGAAATGAGAGAGTTGCGAAAACGGAAGACAATCCGATTGTCGAGATTCCACTTGTCATTCGGGTTCGTCCAGTTCGTATTGAGCCAGAGCTTGCCATTGTCATTGCGCTCGACATTGAACACGTTCGGGTTGCCGTCGGAGTCGGTCTTCTGTGTGCCACATCTTCTCTACCACCATCCTTCGAAAACTTTTGGTAATCTCGGGATTGAATTTTATTCGTGATTATAATCACCCAATACAGCACACCAAGTATCTTCATTTTTTTGAAGAGTCTAGCCTACAAGTCCATAGTAGGCACCTGTAGACGGCATACGTCACACTATTTCAAATCGTGATTTGAAATATTCTGGATATATGGATACTGGATTCGGCCGCAGACAGCCGTGACCATCTGCATATTAACCTACTACCGCATACAGTATACAAAAAAATAACCCTCGAACACATTTTTTATGTTCAAGGGTTATTGAATTCGATCCAAAGTTCAAAGGAACTAAGGAACTAAGGGCTTATGCCAAATGCCTAAACGGCAGAGGGCAAAGTGACCGTGCGAAAACGGAAGACAATCCGAGCGTCGAGATTCCACTCGTCACCCGGGCGCGCCCAGCCCGCACCGAGCCAGAGCTCGCCACCGCCACGGCGCCCGACACGGAACACGTCCGGGTTGCCGTCGGAGTCGGTAATTCGCTCCATGGCCATCCAAAGGATTTCGCCGTTTGGCTGATCCGGATGCTGCGAGGCTAGCTGTGGCCCATCTTCAGGTTCACACAGTTCGATTACCTGACCTTGAAGATTTTCTACGCTCCATTTGGCGCAGAATTCTTTGGTCAAAAAAGCATCTGTGCGAGGATTTCTGGTAAATCCGAGCTCTCGGGGAGTGAGGATCACCAAATTAACCTGCTCGGGCTTCTCGGCAATCTTGAAAGCCGGCTTCGTGGTAAGATCACGAGCATTGGGACTAATTTCCCTTCCGGTTTTTTCAACAGTTTCGAGAAGCTTCTCGGTTGTCGTATCTCCGACTTGGATAATTTTCCAAGGAGTGAGGGTCCGCTTAACGATCTGCTTCGCAGTTTCTACGATTTGTTCTCCAACCTGTTTACCCCGATTGACCAGCGCTAGAACAAAAAGAGCGATAGCGTCTTGAGGATTTTGAATTGCCCACTGAATTTCTGATGAAGGCGCACTTGTAAGAAGCTTGTGGTGTTCAACAAACACTCCAGCAAACTTAGTTGCCTGTTCTTCGTTAGCTTTTTTCATAACTGTATTTCTCCAGCTTACGTTTCTACAGACTAATGCTGTGTCTACGCTCTCCACCAAGTGGTTCGCCACAGCCCCAAAACTCGCTCGAGCGGGCGTCGGGGCTGTGGCGAAATATGGCTATTTCAAGGCTCAAAAATCTTGAAGTAGTATACTATGGTGATGGCTACTTTGTCAATAGTAGTAGTATTTTATCAATATTTTGAGCCACAAAACTCCATTCGTATTTTTCTGAAACCATACGGGATGCGTTTGAGATTAGCTTTTCGCGAAGAGTACTATCATTCATTAATTTTTGAACTTTTTCTGCAATATCTTTCGCATCCCCTATCTTGGAAAATAGTCCGGTTTCATTATCTTTTACAAAATCCAAAATGCCGCCAACAGGCGATGCAATAACCGGCAAGCCTGCGGCCATAGCTTCGACGTATGAATTACCGAAGCCTTCGGAAATCGGTGTGCGAACAAAAATATCAGCCGCATGAAGGTACTGTGGCAATTTGACGTGCGAAATAAATCCTCCGAATCGTACTCTTTCTTTCAACTTTAATCTTTCAACTTTCAACTCAAGTTCTTTCTGAAGAACCCCTGTGCCAAGAATTAAAAACTTCACATTTTCTGGTAGAAACTTCATCGCCTCAATCACATCTTCCACGCTATTCTTCGGCACCAATCTTGATGTCGTAATAAGCACCATATCCTTCTCTTCAAATCCAAATTTCTTTCTAATTTCTTCCCTATACCCTTTACCCTTTACCCTAAACGCTTCCGTATCAACTCCATTCGGCACCACTTCAATTTTACATTTTGCTCCCATGTCGCGAGCCCAGTCTGCTAAGAAATGCGAAATAACTTGAATATAATCCGCGCGCCGGAAAATCATCTTGAAAAACGGTTTGAAAATTCCCTGACGCCGTTCGAAATTCTCCCCTTCTTGGATCGTCAGCAAAAATGGAATTTCTGGAAAATGATGTTTAAAAAACATTCCGGCAAACCCGGCATAGCTTGCCATGATAGACCACACAGCGTCATATTTATTTCCCCGATGGAGTGACCGTGCTTTCATAAACGCCGCAAATGGAAAAAGAATTTTTTTCAACAACAAAGGAATTGGCAACGAAATGTTACGATATATCGTAACATTTCCCATCTTCTCGATGAAGACTGAATGGTTATCCATCCGAAGAGTCACCATGTCGAATTCAAACTCATTGGAACTCAGCCGATCGGTTATTTCTTTAACGGCAACTTCCGCTCCGCCAACGTGCGGAAAATAGGCTAGAGAAAAAATTAAAATACGTTTGGGGATCATGTAAGTTTAAGGATAACAAAAATAGATATTGTTGACAATAATAAAAATTGTGCTAATTTATGAATAGAACCTCAACCTGAAAGGACATATGAAGCAACTGGTACTCTTAATCAGTTTGGTAATGCTTACCAGTGGTTGCTTAAATAGTAACCAGGAAGAAGCCCTAAAACCCCCGCAGAAGATAGTCATGCGCGGCAACCATGCCTATATTCCACTCAACATGAAAGGGACGAGCTACCGAAACGCAGAGTTGATACTCAACGCTCTAGAGCTGTTTGAGTTGAAAAACAATGTGAGAATCACTAGCAGGCAAATCGAACAACAATTCGAAAGTAATGGCTCCGCTAATATCATCCATGGTGTCTGGATCGATTTCGAACCCGTGACAAATAAAACTGTCGCTACCCGTTAATCTGCCAGCCTTGATCCCCCCTTTCGCTTCCGAGCGAAAGGGGCTTTTTTAATCCTCATCTTTTACTTCAATGATTTCAAAGTCAGTCGCTTTAAAACCTTCATCAGACGGAACCACAGCCTCTTTTTTGCCTTCAATGAAATATAACCCTACGAGGGTAATGACTATTACCGCAACAAGCGCTAAAATCCAAATCCAGAGATGATCGTCCTTTTTGGCATCAACCGCATTTGAAACTAAAGTGTTCTTCTCGGCTGACATTACTTCAACCGACTGAGGAGCGGTTTTCTTCTCTTCTTTTTTTATAGAAACAGTTTTAGTTGAAGGTTTTACATTAGATTTCGATACCGCTTGAGAATTTTTTGCTATTACAGCTACAGAAACATCCGTTTGTGGCGCATCTTCTTTATTTTGCACTCCCGGAGTCGGTTCGGAGCTAACCCAGACACCTCTGATTTTCTGTAATGATTTTCCGGGCTTTCCTTGGGCTATGTAGGCAACTGAATCCATTGTTTCTCCTTTTTCATTTTTAAGAGCAATAGTTTCGCCTTTGTTCGAAAGCGAAAATGAACTGTCAAAAAGATTCCCCGAAAAATCAGGATGATCTATCAGAAATTGGGCTGGATCGCTTGCGATAATAGCAAAACTGCCAGGACTGGTTGTTCCAACCGAAACTGCCTTTATGGCGTGATTAGTCTCGGACTCAAAAAACTTCCACTTTGAAAGTGCGATAGGAGCTGTTGATCCATTGTGAATTTCAATCCATTCACGACCTTCGTCACTACCGGGAGCATCGTAGACAATTTCGTTTATTGTCACTTGGGCAAAGGCCGAAAAAGGCAGATATAGGACAACTATCCATACTGCCATATTGAGAAATGTATTCTTTCTCATAAAGAAGCTACTCTATGCTGGCACGTCCGGTTTTTTAACTTCCAAAACTGTGCGCAATACTTTTTCCGGTACTTCACCAATTGGCTTGTCCTGAATTGCCTCGGGCACAATTACTTTTTTTGATTCTAGCTGTGATGGAATAGGAACTTGTTTCGGCTCTTCTTTTTTTACTTCAGGTACTTGAATTCTTGGTTCGGTTTTTGTTTCCGTTTTTGTTTCAACTTTTTTTTGAGGAAATTCAACTGGTTTTTGATTTTCTGTTTTCTTGTTGGCCTCGTCAGCAGGATTGGGATTCGGCCGTTTCAACATCGAAGCTAGTGCTTGGCGCAATTCTTCTTTATTCTTATCGGGATTTCGCGCTGGTTCTATTTTCTTGGGCCGAAGGCTCTCGAGGGAAAGCGGTTTGAAACCATCATCTTCCTCTATTTTAGGAGGAGTATTTTGAATGGAAGGACGGATAGGCGGACGATTTTCGGCTTGAGGCATGGGCCGCCGCGCTTCGCGCGGCGGAGTTTGAGGCACACTTTGTGGCGCAGGCGTTAGCGTGGGCATTGGCTCGCGAAATTGATTTCTGGGTTCGACGTGTGGCTCCCGTGGCTGAAGCTCAAAACGCGGCGCCTCTTTACGAGGCTCCTGCGGACGATTCTCTCTTGGAGGTTGCGATTCAGAGGAGGGAGGCCTTGATTCTAAAGGTCGATCAGTCATAATAGCTTGACGAACTTCCCTTTTCGGACCCACCGAAGCAATCACCCGATGAGCCTGGCTCCAATCTTTAATTTCAGATTCAATAGTGGCGCGCGGCCGGGCAAAGGCTTTTCTGGTATGTTCAATGACATCGTTTTTATATGAGACAGGCTGTCTTTCAATTGGCGGCAGAGTGGTTGCCGAAAACGGCGGCGAAGTCACACCGTCAATCATCAATTTTAAATAGACTTGGGTAAAACCCAAATTTACCATGTCTTGCGCCGTAAACTGCGGCGCAAATTCTTTTTCCAGCACTTCGGCATCGTAGGCGCCCACTCGAAATGAAATCATAGTACCGACGTTACCAAACACGGCAGCCCGCACCTCTTCCGACATTTGTTCAATATATTGGTGAGCGATGGTTAAATTCAATTTATATTTGCGCGCTTCCGAAAGAATGTCAGCGAACGATTCGTTGGCAAATGACTGAAATTCATCCACATAGAGATAGAAATTTGGCAGCTTCTGAAGCGTTGATTCATGGACATCGGCGCGAGACATGGCGGCAAGATAAATTTTAGTGACAAGCATACTGCCAAGAAGATTGGCATTAGCCTCGCCGACACGGCCCTTTGAAAGATTGACGATAATAATTTTTCGATCATCCATAAATTTACGGAGATCGAAAGCCGAATGGGACTGACCCACAATGTTTCGAACCAAGGGGTTTGAAATAAATTGGCCAATTTTATTTTGAATGGCGGCGCCAGCTTCCTGCATGTACCGATCGCCGTATTTGGCAAATTCATCAACCCAAAAGGCCTTGACTGAAACATCAGTAATATTATCGACAACTTTCTTGCGATACTCTTTATCAGCAAGCATCCGGTTGACGCCGAGAATGGTTGAATCAGGGTATTCGAGGAGAGCCAGCAGAATATTATTTAAAATATATTCCATACGCGCCGACCAGGCATCTATCCAAATCTTTTTAAATGAACTCATGAGCCCATTTGAAACAAGGTGGCGTTTATCGGGACCAACATCTTCCATAACATTGAAAGAAATTGGGTACTCCATATCAAAAGGTGCAAAATAGAGAACGTCTTTTATGCGATCTTCAGGAACATAATCAAGCAAAAGATCTGCAGTCTTGCCGTGCGGATCGATAAAGGCCAAACCTTCGCCGTTCTGAATGTCCTGCACCGCCATGTTTTCAAGCATGGTTGATTTGCCCATACCCGTCTTGCCGATGGTATAGACATGGCGAGTGCGATCTTTTGCTTTTATGCCAAAACGAAGCCGCTCGTTGCGGGCATCTGTTTGACCGAAATAGGTAACTTTATTGTCGTCCACCCACTTATTATAATACAAAAAAGTCCCCAGCGGGAGAGCTGGGGACAGTAAGAAACGCCGGCACGAAATGGTGCCTAAGCAGAGGCACTTGTAAGATCCGCTAGGACTTCCAGAGGATGCTGGAAAATATCCTCGAGTCTGATGGGCTTACTCAACGCCGTGGCAATCTTATCGAGTACAGATATAAACCGCCGAACTCTTGCCCAGGCACGCCGAATCAGAAACTGAAATCGTCGCTCACCGAGGCAAAGCCATGCTTGAGTCAACGTAACTAAGTCTTGCCCCGCTTCACTGACAATACCGCAAACGTAAAGCAAGACCGTTCTCACTGCTCGCCGTTTGGACATTGACTTGGCAAATGCCGTTTCCAAAAGCAAGTGCCGTCTGCCATGAGAGAGGTGTTTACCTTCGGCAAAGAATTTCTTTGCCTCGGTTAATGCCGCATTTTCCAACCGGGTTCTACGCATATGCTGCTACTGGGTTTTATTTGGTTTTAAGGACAGTAACGCCTAAGAATAAGGCTATACCTGTTTTGGGAATTTGTCTAGAGTAAAGTAAATCGCGCTTGCTCGGAAGCAAGCGCGATGTAAAAACCAATATACCGAGGCTATCCAATGACACGTTTAGATTTTGTCATTGATTCTTCCAAGGGGCGAGGCGGGGGATCCGACTTCATTGCCTTTCGCGTTTCTTCATGCTGACGAAGAAACTCTGGTGACAATTCACTCCGTGGAAACTCTCTGCAGCCCACAAGCACGAATGCCGAGGGACTCTCTTTTCTAGCCATAACGTGGTTTTTTATTTAGATGTTCGCTAATGCCACTCTTGGAATAAGGCGAGGGTTTTTCGCGCATCCGCGCGAGGTGCCTACTTCCCAAAAATGAACCGTATTTGAGTGTACTCCTCTCCTCAAAACTTGTCCAGTACTACTGCGAAGAAGTGGTCGCAGACTTCTGGTTTAAGGCCTTTTCAGGGTCAACGTCAAAAGCGGCTTTGGTATATTTTGAAGCGGCATTCCACATCATCCAACTGGTTGCGCCGGCATCATAGGCTGCTTTTTTTTGAGCTCGCACCATCGCTTCAGTATAGATTGCCCCCAAATTAAAATCTTGAAGCCATGGCCGGATTTTCCCCGGCGTGGTACTTGATCGCTCAACGGCTTTATCCATTGAAAACTTAACCACTTCATACGGCATGCTCGCCGGATTCTTATAGCCCATAAAACCAGTCGGATAATGAGAAGGATAAATCATCGGCGCAATAGCATCAAAATACGGCAAAGCCCGCTCAAGCACTTGGCCAATATTTAAATCATCACTGTTAGTGGCAGTCATGCCAAAAAGATCGGCAGACATTTTTATCCCACGGCCGTCGAGACCTTCGTGAATATATTTGAAAAAGTTTTCAATAACATCGGGCTTCACTACTCCATGGCTGTAGGGATAATAGATGTCCCTCATATTTCCGTCAGACGGAAAACGAATATAATCAAAATTCAGCTCATCGAATCCTTCGGCATAAGCTGCCTTACCAAGCTCGACGATATACTGCCAATATTCTTCTGCACCAGCATCAATCCAACTGATGCCTTTATAATCTTTCCATACTTCAGCGTGATTACTGCCTTTTTTAACAGCCATTTCTGGATGAAGTTTAACCATATACGGATCCTGGAAAACAGCGATGCGGCCAATCACATAGATGTTTTTTTTGTGGAGGCTTTCAATAAAATCGCGAATGTCCGGAATACGATTTTCAACAGCCGAAGCGAGAATCGGATTATCAGTTTTAAAAGAAATTCTGCCGCTGTAATCTTTGATGTCAATGACGATTGAATTCACTTCGCTTGAATCAACCAAAGCCACCACCCCCTCACGCAAAGCTTTACTCCCCGCCACCCAGCTTGTCATGTAGATTCCCTTTACCGGCTCGGGAATTTTAATATGAGTAACAACCCACGGCTTTTGGATGGGAGTAGTGGAAGCAGAAACAATATCAACGTGGTATTCAAGAACCGAAAGAGAGGGTATAAAAAAATACAACAAACTAAAAATAACTATAGCGAAAAACGCGCATATGAAAATAATCCATCCCGTTATACTTTGACGTTTGGCTTTCATTAAAAATTACACCTGATGAATTTTCTTTTCCGGCTGGCTTTCGACAAAAGTATTTGCTTCGGCCGTATGATCGCGCATAGTGCGTCGTATAAGGCCAAGGAGTGCCGCGGCAATAAGAAAAGAACCGGTAGCACACAACAGCCATGTTTTCCACATTCCCGGAACTCCCGAGAGAGAAATAAATATAATCCAGACACCCAAAAATAAAATGAAGTTTCTTTTTGACATATGTCTTATCCCGCTATTATATACGCCAATGGCAAATTAAAAAACTCTATCCAGGGTGTGGATAGAGTCTTTGTCTCTTATGAGAGAGACGCCGAGACACTGTTCTCTGTACGTTTTACTTCAAGAACACGTTTGCACGTGTCTGATATGAGAATAAGCTGCTCAATTTTGGCAATTTGTCTCTCATACCATACCTGTCCTTCATCCGAATGAACAGTCGTCTTGATGATTCGCAAACGATTTACTGCTACTGATAATTCGCTCGAAAGGTTATTAAAAGAAGCAATTTGATCGCTTAAAGTACCGTTGAGAACAGGCCCGGAGCCAGAATGGCTCGTTGTGTTTTTTTGCATATGAGACCTTTCCCACTAAAAAATCTGCCGCCAGTATACCAAATCGCCTCTTAATTGCATTAAGTACCAACTAAAACAACAAACTCTCCACGCACTTTATCAGGATGTTTTTCAAAATATGCCTTAACGAGGCTCGGATCGCCAGACACAACCTCTTCAAAGATTTTTGTCATTTCTCGACAGATCACAACTTTGCGCTTTTCGTCAAGATTCTTTTCAAGAGATTCGAGCGTTTTCAAAATTCGATGAGGTGATTCATAAAAAACAACGGTACGCTCTGACGCGGCAATTTCTTTAAAAAGCGTTTCTCTCCCCTTCTTGTGTGGCAGAAAACCGAGGAAGAGAAAATCTGATGACGGCAGGCCAGAAATAGAAAGTGCCGCAGTTACCGCGCTTGGACCTGGTATTGCAATTATTTCGATATCGGAAACTGCCTCTCTTATTTTAGAAACCAAAAGCGATCCTGGATCTGAAATCGAAGGAGTTCCCGCATCAGAAACAAGAGCAACGGTTTTTCCAGATGTAATAAGTTCAATGATATTTTCCACTTTTTTCAATTTACTGCGCGCGTGAAAACTCATCATCGGTGTTTGAATTTGGTATTTTTCAAGCAATCGTGCCGTGATCCGCGTATCTTCACAAAGAATCAGATCAACACTCGATAAAACCGCCACCGCTCGAAAGGTGACGTCGTCTAAATTGCCGATTGGAGTTCCAACAACGTAAAATTTTTTCATAAAAGTACTTGGTACTTAGAACATAGTATATAGAAAATGAATTTATTTTTTTCTAATTACTAAGTACTATTTACTAATTACTCACCAAACTGTCAGACAGTTTGGTGATGTCTCCCGCCCCCATCACGATAATCAAATCTTTTTTTGAGGAACTCTTTTCAAGTTCGGCCACGATTCCCTCAAATGTTTCGAAGTAGAGTGCATGTTTATTTCGCTCTTTTACTTTTAGAATAAGCTTTTCTGAAGAAACGGACTTGTCGAAAGGCTCACGTGCTGCATAAATCGGCGCAAGAACAGAGCGGTCTGCGTGGGAAAGGACTTTTGCAAAATCATTAAAATGCTCGCGGGTGCGGCTAAATAAGTGGGGCTGGAATACAATGGTTATTTTCTTATCTGGATAGGCTTCACGGGCACCGGCAAGCGTTGCCGCAATCTCTGTCGGATGATGGCCATAGTCGTCATAGACCATTGCTCCATTTTTCATTTTTCCTTTATATTCAAACCGCCGCCACGTACCCTGAAAATCTTCAAGCGACTTAACAGCTTTCTTTTTTTCAATCTCAAGAATGTGTGCCACAGCTAATGCGGCGGCGGCATTTTCTCGATTATGAGCTCCTGGCACTTTTAACTGTATATCTTTCTTTCGAAACTCGGCGTAATCAACAATTTTGGCTTTTGCATTTTTAATAGCCGGACGGATATTTCTGTCGGTGATATTCGTTACAATGTAGCCATTTTTAGGCACCTTCACCGCCAATTCGCCAAAAGCTTTCTCAATCTCTCCGAGATCTTTGTAATAATCGAGGTGGTCAGTATCAATATTGGTAATGACCAAAATAGTTGGATGAATGTGCAAAAAAGAACGTCGATACTCGCAGGCCTCAACAACAAAATACTTACTGTGGCCAGCTACGAAATTCGTTTGCACCGCTTTGTGTTTGTTCTGTGTGTGTTCTGCGTTGAGGAGGCTTCCGACGATAACCGTCGGATCAAGCTTCGCGTCAATGAGAACACTGGCAATCATTGCCGTGGTTGTTGTCTTCCCGTGTGTGCCAGCGACAGCAATGGTGAATTTTCCATCGCTTAACTGCTCAAGCATTTCTGGATAACTTTTCATTGGAATACCGAGGTGAACAGCCTCTGCATATTCCGGATTGGTCTTGGGAATGGCAATAGTGTAGATAACTAAATCAGCTTTTTTCGGAAGATTTTCCTTGCGCTGGCCGACAAACATTTTCACCCCAAGCTTTTGAAGTTCGCGGGTTATTTCAGATTCAGCCGTATCAGAACCACTCACCTCTTTTTTTTCAAGCAGAAACATCCTTGCTACTGCAGAAATACCAATGCCGCCAATGCCGATAAAATGCGCCTTTTTCACTTTTGCCAAATCGAGTCTTTTCGACATACCTCCATACTAGCCGAAAAAAGAACGATAAGACACTTGACAGATATTAAATAAAATGTAAATTGTGGAAAGAGAAATTTATGAACCAAAGAACATACGAGATACTTAACATGGAACTTAGTATCTTTTGTCAGTCATTGTATTTTGAAAGGATTTGGTCGGAACAGAAGGTAACCAAAGTAGTCGATATCTATCGCTTCCAAGAGAAAAACGGCGGATATAGAGACAAATTTAGGGAAAACAAGGAAGGTATAAGTTTAGGGCAATACTTTACCTTTTCAGATCTATGCTCTCTTGATGCCTGGCTCGATCGTCTCTTCCTCCCACAACTCAAGGATGCACCGACCGTTATTAAAGAATTTGAACTACAACAGGTTAACCAACACGAAAATCCTCCCCTGTTGCTGGAACATTTTTTTACCCACTTACTACAAGGACTGAACCTCAAACACGACTCCGAAACAGCACAGAAAGTGATCAGGCTCACTAAAAGAGACTAGTGGCTCAATTCCCCGCCCCGATTCGCTCCGCGAATCGGGCTTTTCTTTCCTCACTTTATAAACTTTATGACTTTATAGACTTTCGACTAGTTTCACAAACTGCTCTCCCCGATCATACTCATTCTTAAACATTCCGAACGATGCAAAAGCAGGCGAAAAAAGAATAATATCACCTGCTTTCGCTAGCTGCATCGCTTCTTCTATACATTCTTTCAGTGTTTCTTTTTCTCTTATCGTGATTCGTGAGTCGTGAATCGTGCCTCTCATTTTGTCTGAGCCTGATCCCGACAAAATGATCACTGCTTTACAGTAGGCTGGAATCTCCTCAATCAATTTCTTCAGATCAAGGCCCTTATCCGATCCTCCCATAATCAACACAATCTTTTTCTCTGCCCGGCCGAAAGGATTAGTTCCGAGTGCTTTAAGCGCCGCAATAGTAGCATCCGGCGTCGTGGCAGTGGTGTCATTAAAAATCTGAACACCACTGACTGCTTTCATAAACTGCAATCTCCCCGCCACACCCTCAAATTTTTCCAAAACCGGCTGCATCACTTCATTAGTTATTTTAAAAATTTTGCCAACAGCAAAAGCGCATGCCATATTCATCCTGTTATGCTCGCCGGGCACTCTGATCGCCCATCTTTTAATTTTTTTCGGATCTACAGTGATGACTTTTGCTCGCGGATTTTCAATAAGCGGCAGAACACTTGGCGAAATCACCAGAAAATCTTTCTCCGTCTGATATCGAAAAATATTAGCTTTATCAGCAAAATAAGCTTGCCGATCGTTTTTATAATAATTAAGATGATCGTCCATAAATGTCGTAAATACAGCAATATGAGGACTTATTTTTGCCTCACCGAAACCTTGCAACTGCCACGAATCAAGTTCGGCAACCACAATGTCTCCTTCTTTAATTTTTTCCAAAAGCGGCAACGTAGCCGTATCTTTTATATTACCTGCAATGAAAACCCTTCGTCCTGTACGCTTAAGCATTTCATATATGAGAAAAGTGGTGGTTGTTTTTCCACGTGTACCGGTCACGCCAATAGAAATAATTTTTGGAGCTAATTTAAAAAAAAGTGATGCATCCATTTCAATCGGTATGCCATTTTTCCGAGCTTCAGCAATGTACGGCGAATCAAGCGGCACGCCAGCTGCTTTCAGAATAAAGTCTCGATTTCTAAAATCTTCAAGCCGATGTTCGCCTAAAACATAGATGACATCTTTAAAATCCTTCAATCGCTCGAGCGACGGCGCCAATTCCTCGGCTTTTTTCAAATCTGTCACAATCAAACTTGCCCCTATTTGCGCCAAAAACTCAACGTCCCCGACGCCCCTCCCCAAAAGCCCCAGTCCCATCACCGTAACCTTTTTGCCTCTAAAATACTCTTTATAATTCATACGCTCACAGTATAGTAGAAAACTAGAATAAAATGTACTATTCTAATCTAACCGCACGGATGCTTTTGGCGGAATTGGCTATACGCCTACGTCTGTTAAGCTTAGATAAAGAAGTTGTACCTCTTAAGTAAAAGATTGGGCACGTGGTGGAACCTGATAGACACGTACGTCTGTTAAGCTTAGATAACGCAATTTGCAAGTTGTTACATGATAAATAATTGGGCACGTGGTGGAACCTGGTAGACACGTACGTCTCAGAAGCGTATGTCGCAAGACTTGAGAGTTCAAATCTCTCCGTGCCCACAGTGAGTCTTCGAACAAGGACACGAAGAGGTGCTTTTATGCACTTCTGCGAGAGATTTGAAAAGGTTCTCCCATATCGAGTCTGCGAGATGGGAAACCTGTACGGAAGCTGTAAGCTTCGAGTCTCCCCGTGCCCACAGATTTTTAAAGTGCTATACTATTGATATAAAAGAATTATCCACTACTTATTTTATATGGGACTATTTTCTAGCGATAAACCACATGTGACAAATAAGGAATTTCATAAAAACGTCCGGTCAGAACTCTATGGTCACGGTTTTAAGCACAAAGAACTTACTCAACTGGAAGGCTTCGTCAACGGCGACATGCGCGAATCAAATCGCCACGAAAAAGGCATAGATGCGCAAGAAATCGACGAACTAAGCAGCTGGCTCCGGCAAAATCCGAAAGCCCACACCTTTAACGAAAAACAAATCGGCCAAATCGAAGAAACTCTCAAAAAGCATCTTTAGTTTGTTCAGACAAAAGTGTTCACCACCGACGGACAGAAAAGTTTTGCCGAGCTCCAAGAGAAATTCACCTCAACAGCACCGTTTTGACCGCCTACTCATAAGGTATATCGGCACACTAAGAGTCGAACTTGGGTTCTTACAGAACCTGTACACCTTTCGTGCCGATGGACATCAGGACTCAAGGTCTTGCGACTCACCGATATTTGCCTGCTGGCATATTCCGCGAGCCCGCCTCGCGCCGTCGCGCTCCGGCCTTTGATTGCTCCAGCTATTCGCAATCAAACTCCAAGTATTCGCATCTCACCTCGTCATTATTAAGACAATCCGAGACTCGCAAGTATTGTCCGCTCTAACACTTAGCTGATTCTGTCTCCAGTGGGCGTACCAAGAGTCGAACGTGTCTCCTTACAGAAGCTGTCCACTCATTGGATCTTTTGTTTCGCTTTGCTCACAAAAGCTCTCATTGAGTCTTGCGGAGCTCCATGTGTTCGCTCCTCACCTCGTCTGTTCATCAAAGACATGGTGCGCGTGCCAAGAGTTGAACTTGGGACCTCGTCATTATCAGTGACGCGCTCTAACCACCTGAGCTACACGCGCGCCATGTCTTTGATGATTATCAGGAGAAAAGACATAACATGTCTTTTCTTCGCTCTAACCACCTGAGCTACACGCCCACCGGAAACAGAATCCTTAAAGAAGCTTCCACCCACAAAATTTATCATCCCTCTATAAACCAACATCTAGATTGAAGTCGAATATATCAAAAAAAGTGAAGAACGGCAAACAAAAAAGCGTCCCGACATTGCATCGGAACACTTTGCAAAAAACATAAAGTCAACGGGACATCCAACCGAAAGGATGTTCGGGCATGCCGATTGCTTCGGCTAACGGTTTTGCCACTGCCACCGCAGATACGCAAAGAAAAACAATGATTGCCCATTTATGCCGCCGCTCAAAATTTTCGAGCCAGCGAACGAGCCGCGAAACTGACAAGGATTCTCGTCGTCTGTTTTTCATAATTCAATGTCTGACTGCATAGAGCAGCAATACCATTGCCGCCAGGATGATTAAAGTTGTTAGGTTACGCACATGGCGCATTCGTGCCTGTGCCCGACGTTCACGACTTTTTCGATCTCTCATCAATACTCCTATGATCACTATACAGATACTGACAAATTTGTCAAGCTACTGTGGATAAAGAAAAGGCCGTCCGCATTTCGCGAGACGGCCGTAATTTACGACAAGTTTCTTTTGACTTTTCGCCAGTACTGTAGAGTTATGTCCCTCTTCCAACCATTCGGGCCACCATTCCAAATGCGGGCCAGAATTTCAGGCGTGGCTTCCATGCCAAGTCTTTCTCGTTTTGCGTACAGCTTCAGGTACTTCCCACATACTTCGATGGAGAGTTTCCTGTTACCAAGCATATCCTCCGCACGGTAATTCGTACCATAGGCACGATTGACATCATCTGTCACCGGCTTTCGGATCTGCAATGGCCCGTACGCCCTTTCTCCGAGTCGCTTGTCACCAATGACCCAATCACGTCCGCTGGACTCAACCTGAATTAAAGCAGGTACAAGTTTTCGGAATTCCCTCCCGGGCTCCGCAGCGAACATAACGAGCAGTTGGATTTTGTACACGACGAGAACAAGGATCAGTTTGTGCATTGTCTTTCTTCTGCTGATCGGTTTCTGTTGTGTAACGCTGGTAATACAGTAGCATTAAATTAATATTGTGTCAATACATGAAAAAACCGCCATACTGGGCGGTTTTTTCATGTATTGTTTTTCTTTACTTTACACTTTTCGCTTTGAGCTTTTCGTTACCTAGTATTCTCTATTCTGTTCCGTTCCTTAGTCATCCGAAGATGAGTGCGTCGGTCTTTCCCGAAGTCAGATTGCCTTTTAGAAATTCAATCATATTCCTTTTTCGCTTGTGACGAAAAAATCGACTCGATAAGTCGCGCGAAGCGCGCAAGTCAAAAGTCGAAAGTCTATAAGGTCTATAAAGTAAAATGCGTTTGCATTCGACTTTATGGACTTTATGACTTTATGGACTTTCAAACTGCGTGCCTCGCACGACGTTGTTCAATTTGAAATATTCCACGAGCAGCTTCCGCTACCCGTGCCTTGTTACGACTTACTCCCTGTCATTGAGCTTACCTTAGGCCCACGCGAGGTGAGACTTCGGGTACTCCCAACTTCCTTGAGTTGACGGGCGGTATTTGATGTTTTATAATGTTGCCATTATAATTCTCTTCAACACGGGGCAAGCGGTTTTCCCGCACCCTCGCGTTTTTCAAAGGTTGCTTATTCGATTTTTTATCGAATTCACTTACCTTGCCATGATAAGTTTTAGCTTTCTTCCCTAGAGCACGGAGCTCGTCGCGAAGTTTTACGATTTTGTTAAATCCCTCATCGGACAAATGCTCTTTGACGCAAACCATTAGAACTATTTGTCTGAAAAGCAGATAGGATTTTTTCTTTTTCGCAAGTAAAGGGTTCTTATCGAGAAAGGGAAATAAATATTCTTTCAGGTCCCAAATGCTCGTAATTTTATACTTCGCATGTGGGTACCATCCATATCGCTCATATGAGCAATCGTAAATTTTTCCAATTCCGATAGTGATAAGTATTCGTTCCAAGATTTCTTGATCATCCTTCCGTAATTCTATTTCAAATTCGGGTCGGATTTCAAAACCTCTACGTAACGTCTTGTGTTTTCCAATACTAATTGAAAAAGATCCCTCTCCATCAATAAATCCTGCGACATATTGAGGATGTAACTTTTTCCTTTGAATTTGTTCCTTCCCAATAGGAAGTTCTAGCTTGGGGTTAAACCGAGCATCTTCACGATTGGTACTACGAACTCTGCTGACTTCTTGCATATTCAAAATTATACCATTACTGATACAACTTCTCGGTGTGTATAACACAACGAGGAAAATGCAAGACCTCCCACGGTAACCGAACACACTATTTTTTTCCATCTCGATGCCACGATACGCATGACAGTTTTTGAAACACAGTAGGCTTCTCCATGTACTCGCAGGATAACCTCTGTTATGCGCCTTTAAACTTACATTCAAGCTGAAAAATGCTACTTTACTCCTTCATCCCGAGAGGTCACCCTCGAGGGACTAGTATTTCGCTTCAAGACACTGTGAATTGTCTTGGTTGGATTTTCTAGCACTAATTTTTGGGGTCAAGATATAATACTTGACAGATGCCAACTTCCAGTTCAAGATAACTTCCGAATGAACATATTAATTGAGGTAGGCAAAATTCTGTTGGTAGGCCTCGTCGGAATGTCGATTCTCTTTGGTCCAGCCCTTCTGATGATTGGTTACATCATCTGGGTCAAGAAAAACCAAAGATACTTCGACTAATTTCCCCCGAGGTGACATGACGGCGCGATGAAAGTCGCGCTGTTTTTTAATTCCAAAAATTAGTGCTAGAGCACCAACTAGCGTACTCGATCGCATGGCGACCCGAGTACAAGACTTGAGAACGTATTCACCGCGGCGTGCTGATCCGCGATTACTAGCGATTCCGGCTTCATGGAGTCGGGTTGCAGACTCCAATCCGAACTGGCGCCGCTTTTCTAACGATTGGCTCGGGGTTTCCCCGTCGCAACGCGTTGTAGCGGCGATTGTATCACGTGTGTAGCCCAGGGTATCAGAGGGCCATGCTGACTTGGCGTCATCCTCACCTTCCTCCCAGCTTAAAATTCGCGAAGCGAATTTTAAGCAGTTTATAGTTTATAGTTTTTAGTTTATAGATGAAGAGTTTTTTCTTCCTACAAACTATCAACTACTAACTACCAACTGCGCACGCTTCGTGCGCTTTAAGCTGGGCAGTCTCGGCTGACACTTGTAACAGCCAACGAGGGTTGCGTTCGTTACCCCACTTAAGGGAACAATTCAAACCACGAACTGACGACTATATGCTTCCACTATTACTAATGGTATGGACTATACTTTCATCCCACTGCGGGAGTCGGCGTTTTATGGAATCTGTAACAATTCCATCCTGCTCTCTCTGTAAGAGCAAAGTCTCTACGGGGTTCGAACTTACATTTTTGGAACCAACTTTATTGAATATTTTTTAATAGAATCAATAAATTTTTTAGTTTCGTATCGAGAAATGTATAGACAAAAAGTTTTTGCCTTTTTGTACACATACACCTTCGATTTACTAAAACCTGCCGATTGAAGCAACTCCTGATCACTTTTTGCTTCTTCAAGATTACTGTACACGATCCGGCAATCGCTTCGCATGTCGCTTGCAATTGAACCATCACCGTCAAACCGACCAGCAAAATATGCTGAAATGTTAAGTTTTTTTCTCAAGTCTAGAATACTATTTCTTGCTTGACGAAATAATCTCAACAATGGTCGACTGTTTACATACAATTGTAAAGCTGGCCGACTGCATTTTTCCATCGGATATGAAACGATATGGTTACTGAATCTTTGATACAGTTTAATGTTGATCTTTGAACCTACTGGAAAATACACCCTCACTTTTATTCGATCCTTCTCGAAGGATCCCAAAAGAAAAGTATGGAAACGATTAATTATATCGAGGTTGTTATTGCTAATACCGATACTACTCGTTCGGTGATAACCGTCAGCACACCACAAACCCAATATGTAAGAACCGTCTTTTTTTTCCCAAAAGTTCCAAAAATGTAAGTTCGAACTTCCCACGGTATTACCCATAGCTATATTTTAGCATGGGCTTCACCGTTATGAGCCGATGTTGCATAAGCAATTGCTCGCTTAAGGGCCGTCGTTTTCACACAGCCATGCAGCACCTGTCTAACTGTCCTTGTGAGACGTTAAACGTTTCTGCTTAACTTCAATTAGATTTCTAACCCTGGTAAGGTTTTTCGTTTGTCGTCGAATTAAACCACATGATCCACCGCTTGTGCAAGTCCCCGTCTATTCCTTTGAGTTTTAACCTTGCGGTCGTACTACCCAGGCGGATCTCTTAACGCGTTAGCTTCGGCTCTCAGAGGGTCGATACTCCGAAAACCTAGAGATCATCGTTTAGGGCGTGGACTACTGGGGTATCTACAATTTTGTTACAAAAGTAGTCTAAAGTCGAAAGTCTATAAGGTTTATAAAATCGGGAAGAATTCCCTGACCTTATGGACTTTAAGGACTTGACGGACTTTGGACTAACTTTGGACAGGGCATTTCTGCCTGCCTCTGCATATCGCTATGCAGTTCGGACTATATCTTACCGCTCGAGGACTCGCTTAAGTCAAAAGTCGAAAGTCTATAAGGTCTATAAAGTAAAATGCATCTGCATCCGACTTTATGACTTTATGACTTTATGGACTTTTAACTTGCGCGTCCGCGCGCGATTTTGGCGTATAGTCTCTGAGGGTTCTTACATACTGAATAATGGAGAGAAGTAGCACTTTGCGACAATTGGAGTTGCCGCGGCCACTACTTCTCATGAAATCAACTGATGCCACACTCTTGATCTCCAAATCAAGAATCGTTCCAACTCCATCGAGTATGTACGACTCGTCAGTTAATCCCATTATTCAATATGCAAGTCTTCCCTGCTGATTGTCTGCATCGTCGAGAGATTTTTACCTTTCGGTACTCTCGCATTCGCAGATTTTCCAGCATATAGCCAAATTTTTCCTAATATTTAGAGTTCCGAAGAACTATAAAAAGGAGGACTATGCCCGCGGTACCCCTACCGCCCGCTTGCCGGTCTTAAACCAGCCTAGCGAACATTAATTCTTTGAAAACATTGCGCAGGCCGATGAGGCCGAGCATAGCGGCCGGCACCAGCCGGCACGCGCGTTTTCAAAAATTAATGTGAGCGTCAATCCCATTCGCTACCCACGCTTTCGTGTTTCAGCGTCAGGAGTGCGCCAGTGAATTGCCTTCGCTTTTGGTGTTCCCCTAGATATCAACGGATTTCACCCCTACACCTAGAGTTCCATTCACCTCTCGCATCCTCTAAGCCTTGCCGTTTCTCCTGCGGAACCCCGGTTAAGCCGAAGAATTTGACAGAAGACTAACAAAGCCGCCTACACACCCTTTACGCCCAATGATTCCGGATAACGCTTGAGGCACTCGTATTACCGCTGCTGCTGGCCATTTGCTCTTATATTGCTATAAGGATTGGACTATATCATCATCCTTTCTGATCAAAATCAGAATAAGGAGTTCGGCGTCTGATAGGAAAACCCCTATCTCACCTTCAAAGCTTTTTAAGCTCGCAGGATCAGTCTCTGAGGGGTCAAGCTATAAGTTGGTGGGATCTTATACGCAAAACAGTTGAGCATATATGGTTTGATGATGTTGAGAAATTTCTCTCTACCATTTTTACCGATATATAATTTCGTATACTTTTTTCCTCTAGAACTTGGCGTTTGAATCGAAGATTCAATGTCAAAATTTTTGAGTAAAGTATTTTGTAATAGCTGTACATCTTCAGTTGTGAAGGCGTCAGTACTAAATGTAAAAGAATAGTGTGAATGGATTCGGTAATCTAATGTCCCATCATCCATGTACCAAACCGCTAAAGCTATTGGATCAATCAATAATTCAGCGATATTTTTTGGTACAATCTTTTTACCTCTGGGATAAAAGACTTTGCGCCAATTTTCAAGTTCCGGCAAGGAACGAGTGCTGAAATACCATTGCATGGTATCCAATCTTTGTTTGGGTGAGGTTTTAACTTGACGAGCAAAATGCTTGTAAAGCCAAAACACATATTCTCTCTTACATTCTGCCTGTTTAATTTGGAGTCGGCTTGCCTTGAATTTATCGAATTCAAGATAACCGTCACCAAGCAACAAGCCTACTACAATTTGCTCTTGTGTTTGCGATAAGGCCATTACCTTAATTATAACCGACTTCCCTGCTGATTGACTGTTGAGTATCCACCATAGTGAATGCAGCTCTCGACAGCTTCCCAGCATATAAGCCGAATTGTTCGAGGAGTCTTACGACTCCAAGTCGCGCACGATATACAAGTTTTTAATGCTAATTTGGAATTTGCTTGATGCTTAAATCAAACAGTTCACGAGTTTAGCAACCTCTTATTCATGAGGTAACGTCAATGACTTCCTCCCTCATAAAAGCAGTTTACATGGCGAACCACTTCATCCTGCACGCGGCGTCGCTCCGTCAGGCTTTCGCCCATTGCGGAAGATTCTCGACTGCGGCCACCCGTAGGTGTATGGACCGTCATAGTGTTTTCTCCGATCACTCGGAGTATCAGACTATACCTTCACCCAATACCACTCTGTAGTTGCTATAGTGATTTTGGGGCCAACATGTTAGCCAGTCTTTACCTTTGTTAGGATTGACTGACTCTCTCCTTATACAGAAGAAGTCGTTACGGGGTCAAATGACGAAAATTTCTTTTTTCCTCCAGCGTTCGAATTTAGATCTCTAATCTTCACAATCGTGTTTAGTATTGTCTGATAATTCTGATCTGAAATTCGATTTGTCCGGAGATTCTTGCCAAATTGAGACAATGCCTCGAGAGCAAGAATTGCTTGTTGCTTTTTCAAAACAAGATGCGGGAGCATTCTGTAGAGAACTCGACTCACATCATTGCGGTCTACAATTACTAACTCCGCTTGATTATGAGTCTTAGCAACGCTTACTTTCCCCGCATAAAGATATTTTTGAATCTCACAAAGCGTATCGAAATGTCGAATATGCTGGGTGAAATTAATTTTTATACGAGGACGATATGAACGCAGATATCGAGAGGTCTGCTTTTCTAGTGTTGCCACTAAAGAGCCGTCCCCATCGAAAAAACCTGCCACATATGCATCAGAAAACTTTCCTTCATCGACTTCCCACGGTATTGTCTTCATAAATATATTTTACCATATCCATGAAGATTCCACCGTTATGAGTTGGATTTTACATGCAGATTACTCCACATGGAGACAAATTTTATCTCAGTTCCATCGGTGGGGGTCAGGCTCTCACCTCCCCTAAGCGTCATAGCCTTGGTAGGCCGTTACCCTACCAACTAGCTGATACTCCGCAGGCCGCTCAAGAAGCGATAAATCTTTACTATGCACCTCGCAAAACCTCGGTGCTTACACGACACGAATTACGAATAAATGCGCGAATGCCACGAATAGAATTCTGAATCCCATTCGTACATTCGTTCTCATTCGTGTATTGGTGTCGAGTTTGCATCGAACCTTTGTGAGATGCGTAGACTATCGGGAATTACCTATCCTTTCGGATAGCTATGCCCGACTTCTCGGTGCGTTACCTACGTGTTACTACCTCGTCTGCCGGTGATGCATCACGCGAAGCACAATGCTTAGTCCATAAAGTCGAAAGTCTATAAGGTCTATAAAGTAAAATGCATTTTTGCAATTCGACTTTATGAACTTTATGACTTTATGGACTTTTGACTAGCCTTCCACTCCCTGTGATGCACCCCCTCGACTTGCATGCCTTATCCACGCCGCCAGCGTTCATCCTGAGCTAGGATCAAACTCTTAAATAAATTGTGAATGTTACTTTACAATTTTTGAACGGAACAAAACAGAAAATACTATTTTCAATTTTGAAACCTTAGTTTTGATCTTTGCTCGACGCACTTTCTTTGAATCATGAAAATGCGAATAAATCATTCGTAAAAGGAATAATTATTTTTTTGACTTGCACGTTGTAATCACTGCATTACAAAGAAATTTCTAATACCTACTATCTAATTTCTAAACAAATCCAAATGTCTAATTTTTAAATTAAAGATTTAGAAATTGATTAGTAATTAGCTAACTAGAAAATTAGTCATTCCGATGCTTTGCATTGGTTATACGTTCAATATTTCTATTGTAATTTCAAAGAGCAACCCCTTACTCTCTAAGGGTAAGGCTCATTATATACATAGCCAAATCCGTGTCAAGCCATATTTTGCTTGGTTTTCTGGACGTCAAAAGTGTCCCGATATACCTCGGGACACTTTTGAAAACCAGCCCCATTTTTCAGTCTAAGACTCTTTACTATTGAGGATATGTTGGTTGTGATCCCTTATTGCCTGGCGCCGCGCCTCCAGCAGTGCTACCGGGCAAATCAACCTTAACGTTCAAATTGCTTGTGTCCGTGGTGTTTGCCGGTGTTTTATCAGTTGATCGAAGCACAGGGAGACCGTAGACAAAGAAAAGAATGATAAGCAAAATACCTAAGATAACCCCAATGATCACTCCCGCACTCGATGAATCCTCTGGTGTTGAAGGATTGTTTATGACTATTGCCATAGAAATCAAATTCGCCGGTAAATAATAAATATATGACCTTTCTGCATTAATAATAATCGTAGGAAGTGAAGAAGGGATGAAGAAATGAGAATGCAAAATTATAAAGCCTCTCTGCAATATGGAGAGGTTCTGAAAAAATCCAACAAATTAAACTACCGTTGATAATACCAGACAGTGGTTCTTCTACCACAACCGAGAGAAACAGAACGTGGAATGAGATACCGGGGCGGGTTTTTCTTGATAAAGAATTCAATCGCGGCCGTAATCTGATCCATCCTGTCTCTGTCAAATCCACCAGCAGTGACTAACTGCCCATGCTTAGGGCAATATTTTTGCTCATTCATACTTTGTCTCCTTCCACAGTAAGTATACCCTCTGCGAGGAGAAGAACAAGGATGAAAAAACTTAAATTTTACTGCCTCTTATGCTGCCACTTTTCTACTGTCACGAGGAGCGGACTGCCGAGGAAAATCGAAGAGTAAGTTCCAGCAGTGATGCCGACAAGGAGAGCAAGCGAGAAATGGCGAGTGGCATCACTACCAACAACATAGAGCACAGCAAGAGCAAGGAGAGTGGTAAGTGAAGTATTGATAGAACGGACGAAGGTTTGATTGATACTCTCGCCAACAATTTGTTCAAACGGTTTTCGTTCGCGGTGCTCGTGGTTTAAGCGCAAATTTTCACGAACGCGGTCAAACACCACGATGGTGTCATGGACAGAAAAACCTAAAATGACAAGAATGGCTGTGACGAAGAGGGTATCAATTTCAATTCCAATGGTATGACCGAGCACTGCGAATACCCCTGCTGGCACTAACATATCATGTAGAAGCGCGAAAATAGTGATCAAACCATATTTCCAGGAAGACACCGGTTCGGACACATGACGAAAAGCAAAAGTGATAAAAAGAACGATGGCAATGATAACAGCAAAAATGGAAAATAGGGATTTGCGGGCGGCTTCGGCGCCAAGAATTGGACCAATTGAATCAAACCGTTTTTCAACCACGTTTGGGTTAGTTTTCTTCAGAGCATTTAAAGCAGCCTGGTGTTTGGTCTCGGTAACTGTTTTCATGCGAACAATGTAGCCATCTTCTCCTGTCGGCCGAACTGAAAATTCGCCGAACTTCAATGGAGATAAAGCAGACAGAATATTTTCTTGGGCTGGCCGGCTGCCGCTATAAACCACTTCAAGGAGGGTACCGCCTTTGAAATCAATACCAAGATTAAGTCCCCAAGCAAACAAAACAAAAATCGAAGCGATCATGAGAATCGCGGAGATGGTGTAAAAAATTTTTCTGTGGGCAACAATAAACATAAAGAAATTTTAAATATCAAATTTTAAAATAATGACTAAATTCTTTAATTTTAAATTGGTTCATTAAAAAATTATTTTAAAATTTAAAATTGTAAATTTATAATTATTTCACGCCGGAACTAAACAAAAACTTCGCTGCCTTACTGTCTTTAAGCCGTACGGCCATCAAGAGCGAACGCGATGCGGTAATTGCTGTAAACATACTGATGACAACACCCAAACCAAAAACAAGCGCAAATCCTTTAATCACCGATGTCGAAGCAAGCCAGTAAAGAATGATTGCAGTGATAATGCTTGATAAATTTGAATCGCGGATAGATGCCCAAGCACGATGGAAACCTTCGCGAATGGCATCTTCGAGATTCCTGCCGCGGCGGATTTCCTCTTTGGTGCGTTCGAAGATAAGAATGTTCGCATCAACGGCCATGCCAATAGAAAGAATGAAGCCTCCAATGCCGGCGGCAGTAAGGGTTACTGGAATAAATTTGAATACGGCAAGGTTCAAGATCACATAAATCCCGAGGGCAATAATAGCAACCAACCCTGGCAGACGATACCAAATGAGTAAAAAGAGAGCGATAACTACAAAAGCAATAATCCCTGCCCGCACTCCAGCCTGAAGCGCGGCTTGGCCAAGTGACGGACCGATAGTCTGGGTTGAAACTAATTCAATCGGCACGGGCAAGGCACCATAATTTAAATCGCGCACTAAATCTTTTGCTTCCTTTGGCGTAAACCGACCGCTAATGGTCGCTTTACCGCCAGTAATTTCCTGACGAATGACTGGAGTGGAAATCGGCTGACCGTCGAGGAAAATAGCCAGGATGCGGCCAACATTGTCTTTAGTGATCTGGGCAAAGATTTTTGAACCTTCGGCATTAAACGAAATTTCCACGCTCGGTTGGCCGGTTGTCGGATCAAAATTTAATTGAGCGCGTTCAAGATAGCGTCCGGTCAATTTGGTCGGAATAAAAAGTTGTTCCGGCGGCAATGCTTTTATTTGTTCTTCCGTTAAGCCCTTTGTATCTTTGACAAGCTTGAATTCGAGCAAAGGTGTTTGTCCAATAAGGGCTACAGCTTTTTCAACATCGGTGACCCCGGGCAATTCAACAATAAGTCGTTCTTCGTTATTGCCAGCCAAAAATCCTCCCTCTTCAACTTGGACAAGGGGCTCGGCAACGCCGAATAAATTGACTCGCCGTTCGATAACCTGCTGAAGAGCTTCCATAGCTCCTTTCACATCAGTGGCTGGTACATTTTTGACATCGGCTTTATAGATCAAGTGGGTGCCGCCAGCTAAATCGAGACCGAGTTTGTAATTTTCTTTATGGTTAACGGTAAGCGAAAGCGGGATAGGTTTTTTGCCCGGCGTATGCACAATTCGAAAACCATCGTAAAAATAGCCGATGGCCAGAGCCGCGACAACAAGAAGCAAAGCAATGAGGCGTTTCTTAAGCATGATATATCCTAAAAGTGAGCGTATACTAACCGATTTTTAAAAAAAGATAAATGGTTGACAAGGTAATTTATAATGATATATTTTGAGAGGATCTTAGTGAGGAAAGGAGTCCTTATGAAAAAAAGAAATCGAGAGAAGTTGCACCCCCCTCCACAGTTAAAACCGATGGTGCTGTCGGAAGCTGCAATCCAAAAATTAACAAACGAAGCTGTGGCATTTATCAAAGCACACCGTCGCCGCTCCAGAGTAAACAAACGTCGTGCGACGAATACAAGCATCCAGAAAGTGGCCAAAGCCCGAAAGCTCTATTACGAAAACCCTTTGGATTAATCCAAGCCCCTCTCACGAGCCCAGTCACCGACTGGGTTTTTTCTTTCTTAATACTATACGCTAAACGCTTCTACCCTAAACCCTTCTTTTAAATTCCGCTTCTCGAAAACAACGTCTTAATCGTCCGTAGAGCAATTTTAAGATCAAGAATAAAAGAACGATTTTTGATGTAATAGAGATCGTAGGAAAGTTTTACTTTTGTTTCGTGGACATTCACGCCATGGTGAGGGTGATTGTCATGATGAATCTGGGCCCAACCGGAAAGGCCGGGCTTGATAAGATGACGAACGTTGTAATAAGGGACCTGTTCTTCGTAAAGCTTTACAAGACTGGGTAGTTCTGGACGCGGTCCAATAAGAGAAATATCGCCGCGCATAACATTCCACAATTGAGGCAATTCATCAATGCGAGTCTTTCGCAAAAATTCTCCGACTCGAGTGACTTGATTTTGAGTGCCATTTTCATAATTGCCGTTGTCATTGGTCTCCATACTTCGGAATTTATACATTCGCACCACATGATTATTCTTGCCTACTCGATCCTGCACGATAAAAATCGGACCGCCGTCCTCAAGCTTGATCGCTAAAAATATAAAGGGGTATAAAAGAAGAGATAAAAAGCCAAGTGAAAGAGAAAGTAATATATCCATAACACGCTTCAAAAAATCGTAGGTGATTTTTGGCGACAATGAGATATTTTCAAGAAACCAGCTGTATTTGACGAGCGAAAGCGGAATACGATCAAAAATATCCTCATAAATTTTATGCATTTCAACAAAACGCACTTTTGAAAAGATAAGATTGTAGAGATGAGAAAGAAAAGGCTCAATTTTGCCGCTCTGGAGATCAATGGCAATAATCGAAATGTCATCATTGTAAATCGGCTTGAGCACATCTTCATTGAAATCGAGAGCGTCAACGTCGGCAAGATCTATGGAAGAAACGAAACGCAGACTGTATCGAGAATTGTGGTTTACTTCATCACGCAATTCTTTCATCTCTTCGCCACTGCCAATGAGAATGGCATTTTGCTTCTTTCGCAATCCAAGAAGTGGATAGAGATAGAGACGCCAGAAAAGAATCAGCGCAACAGAAACAAAAAGATAGATAAAGAGATTACGTTTTGGCGTAATGCCAAGATCAACGAAGTAAAAGAAAAATACGGCGAGAGCGCTGTTTGCAATTTGGGCATTTAAAATAATCGTCGGCAACTTTCCTTTGAGAAAAAGAGTGTGTTTTTCATACAAACCGACAATAAGAAAGATCAAAATCCAGGCAATAATAAGAAAAGAAAACGGCCAGAAATGGAGCAAAAAAAGTTCATGGGATGGCACGGCCCCATAACGTAAAAAAAGCGTCAGCCAGATAGCCAATACAAAGAGTGCCATATCTCCTATAAAGAGCACCAATGGCTCTTTTTTGCCGGAAAGGTTCATAGAGGTAGGCATATAATACACAATTTTCGCTGTCTTTCAACTAGACGACAAACAACGAAACTTGTAAATACAACGCGTTATAATAAGCCCCTATCGTGGGTTATACTGTATATAACAATGAAAAAGAAGATTTTATACGTGATTACTAAAGGAAACTACGGTGGAGCCCAACGGTATGTATTTGATCTCGCCACTTCCCTATCAAAAGAAGAATTTGATGTAGCTGTAGCACTCGGCCAAGACGGCTTGTTAAAGGAAAAACTTCTTGCGGTTGGTATCACCGTAATACCGATTGACGGACTCGAGCGAGACATCTCGATTGCAAAAGAAATAGGTTCGTTTTTCTCATTATTAAAAATTATCCGCCAAATCAAGCCGGACGTCGTCCATTTGAACAGCTCCAAGGCTGGAGGGCTTGGAGCACTGGCGGCGCGGCTTGCCGGAGTGACTAAAGTCATTTTTACCGCCCACGGATGGCCCACACGCGAAAAACGTTTTTTTATAAGTCGCGCTATTATTATTTTTCTCTCTTGGCTTACTGCCACTCTCTGCCACACAGTCATCGTAGTGTCAGAGGCTGATTACAAAGAAGCGGCCAAGTGGCCAAAGATTAGCCAAAAACTAAAAAGGGTATATAACGGCATCGGTTCCCTTACCTTTACCTCAAAAGAAAATGCGCGGGAGAAATTGGCTTTGCCGCAGAATGCCTTCGTCATTGGTTCTCTGGGGGAATTAACTGCAAATAAAAACTATTCCCTGCTCATTTCCGCCGCGGCCAAGCTCAAGGAGAAACATCCCAATTTTCTACTCAACATACTGGGGGACGGTGACGAGCGCAGACTTCTTGAGACAAAGAAAAAAGAAGAGGGTCTCGACGGCCGAGTATTTGAAGGCTTTATAACGGATGGATATCGCTATCTCAAAGCGTATGATGTCTTTGTTTTACCTTCACAGAAAGAAGGATTCCCCTATGTTCTCCTTGAAGCGGGGCAAGCCTGCCTACCGGTAGTTGCCACTTCAGTCGGTGGCATTCCAGAAATTATTGAGAATGGAAAAACTGGTTTTTTAATCGGATCCGGAGACACCGAGGCTCTTACCGAGACTCTTGCTCGATACATGGACGATCCCGCTCTCTGTGCCCGGATAGGAAACGCGCTCAAAGAAAAAGTGGAAAAAGAGTTCAGCTTGGAAAAAATGCTGGAATCAACAATGGCGCTGTACAAAAACTAAGCCGGCCCTAAAAATTCATTTTTGATTGAATCTTTGTGAGTCACTCTCCTGTAGCGACGCATACCCATACTAATACCGAGACCGGTAAACTCCGTAAGCAAGTGTGATCCTCCGTAACTCATAAACGGAATGGGCGTACCAGTAATCGGTAATAGGCCGATGTTCATCCCAATGTGAATTACCAAGTGACTGGCGAAAAAAATGGCCAGCCCAAGGTTAAATAATATTTCAAAATTAGTGGCTCCGTAGAGAGCTCCTCGCAAGAGCCGCCACAACAGAAGGGCGTACAGACTGAAGAGTAGCAGTACCCCCACAAATCCCCACTCTTCCGCAAAAGCAGCGAAGATAAAATCGGTCTGATATTCCGGCAAAAATTTAAGCCGCGACTGGCTGCCTTGGCCAATGCCTTTGCCTAAAACCTGTCCCGAGCCAACGGCGATAGTTGACTGAAAAGCATTGTAACCACTTCCATGTATGTCAGTGAGCGGATGGACAAAATTTAGAATACGGTCTTTTTGATATTCCTTAAAGCCATACATCCACAGTCCGCTAAAGGAGAGTACACCAACTAAGAGCACCGCGAGAAGATGTTTCTTTGAAATCCCAGAAACAAGTACCATACCGAGCCACACCAGAAAGACGATGATAGCGGATCCAAAATCGGGCTGTAAAAGGACTAGGAAAAAAAGGACGCTGGCATAGAGGCCGGAAATAAAAATGTGCTTAAAGTCGGCAATTTCGATGTGACGGCGTGAAAAATATTTTGCCAAGAGAATAATAAGGACGAGTTTTACCGGATCAACTGGTTGAAATGAAAAAGCGCCAAAATCAAACCATGATTTAGTACCCTTGATTACCGATGCGGTCAAAAGAAGCACGACCAAAAGAATGCATGCCCCACCATATAAGGCAACTACCACGCTCGTTTTTCGCAAAAAGCGAAAGTCAATAAAACTTGCAGCAAAAAAAGCGCAGAGGGAAACAACCGCCCAGCCGACCTGGTGAGAGAAAAAGGTGCTTTCACTGACAAAAGAGTTCATCGTCACTAACCCAGCAGCAATAAGAGGAAGAGTGGAGGCAAACAGTATCCAATCTATAGAGGCGGGCGAAAGCACTCCTTGATGCCTTTTTTTTTCACCATATCCTTTTATATTCATACGTTAGAGCCTGTTCAAAATCTAATGCCTAGCAAAAATGTTCAAATTTCCTGCGAAAATCGTGAGGCGCGAGGTGAGAAGCGAATACTTGGAGCTTCGCAAGATCGAGATATGTTGACGAGTGAGGAGCGAATACGGGGAGCTCCGCAAGACCTTGAGCTCCGATGTCCATCGGAGCGAAAGGTGTACCGTTCCTGTAAGGAAATGAACGATTTGCCCGCCCGAAACGTACCGTTTCGGTACGGGCGGGCAGCGGAAATTTGAGTATTTTGGCAGGCAAGCATTTGTTTTGGGCTATTATTTTGCGATTAGATTTTGAACAGGCTCTCAGTAGTGCTGATCCGGAAAGAGTCTAGGAATAACATCTATCTTTACAGCCTGCTCGGTAAAAGGTTCACGCCAACTAAAAGTCACAGGCGCTTTCTGTCCTCCTTCCAAACGATCGACAACAGTCTTTGAAGCCGCAAATGCGGTGCCGTTAGCATTAAAAAAGACAGCAACTACGTCAAATTTTGGAATGGCCAAAAGAGTAGGATTAGAAATGACGGCTTCAAAAGTAGGAGTAGCAGTATTAAGATTCAGCTTCTGATTACTCACCGTAATATTCGGGGCTTGTGTTGACCGAGAAAGCCATACTGGCCTACCCACAAATTCAAATGAAACATATGAAGGGAGGCGTTCGCCGGTTGTTATACCCCCTTCAAATACAGGTGTAATACCCGTAGGGGCGATAGAGGTTGTTCCCTTTCTTTCTGTGATAAGAACATTTTTTGCATCATAGATCCGAAAAGAATACGGCACCGCATAGGCAACTGAATGTGGATTAGGATTTTCTACGTAGGCTACTGCACTATAGACGCCGGGTGATGCTCGGAAAAACCTTTGCCAGCGGACAATCGGCTCACGAGTCTCTGTCTTACAGAGAAGCTGACAAGGGCCGCCACAATCTATACCAGTCTCACCTTGGTTTTGTTTATTGTCTCTACAAGTGGCCGGCTTAAAAAAAGTGGAAGAAAAAATGACAGCAGCAATAATGAAAAATACAGCAAAAAAAATGCTTACATATAGTATTTTTCTTTTAACCGCCCAAGAAGCCATACGAAGAGTATATAGTACTTAACGCATAAAGGGCAATACATAACAAAAAAATAACCGTCACACTAAAAGTGTTACGGCGAATGGTGGAAAGTGAAAAAAGAGGCGAGGAACAAAATGAAGAAAAAAGAAAGAAGGGAGTGGTGACATCGAATGAGGTCGAATTGAAAGGGATGTCAACTAATGAAAGCCGACGTGAATCTAAAGAGATCGATGTCAAAAACTAACTTCTACCAATGATCTTCGCTTCAACTAGCATACCAGAGAGCCATTCGCTGTCAAGCAAGAAAACTTCCAGGAAACAAAGCTTTAAAATGGTCAATCTAATTTCTTATTTTTTGCAAGGTTTTTATTAAATTAAGGGCTCTGTGTTGGCGACTACCTAGCGCCCCTATCGCCTACCCCTTAAGAAAGTCGCAACGGCGATTTTTGCTGGCGGAAAAATCGGTTAAAACACAAAACAGTTTGTGTTTTAACCCTAGTAAAAGGCACCATCGGTACTATAACAAAAAACCTTTTCAGCAGAAAAGGACTTTTTGTAAGGTTTTATGAAATAGTTTAATACTTAGTCTTGGCGACTACCTACTCTTCCTAATAAAAGGTACCATCGGCACTACGGCGTTTAACTTCTCTGTTCGGAATGGGAAAAGGTTTTTCCACCGCGTTAAATCACCAAGACTAAACATTAAACTTTTTTAAAAACTAGATACTGGACTCCAACAATTTCTGTTGGAGTGGAGCCAGAGGAAGGAATCGAACCTTCGACCTACACATTAATAGTGTGAGTGCTCGACCAAACGAGCTGCTCTGGCACCAAAAGACTGATGGAGAAAAAAGCTGCCCTTGCGGCAGTATGCGCCGGTTGCACATATTTCGATGCCTTTTATTCTCCACCAAAAACTGGCGGTGGAAGAATAATCTGATTTTTAAAATCAGTTCCCCTCACGGTCTTGTGACCAAAAGGAGTTTGGATGACTATTCTCCCACCATAAAGATCGATATCCGGACAATGACGAGGAAACCAAAAAAAGTCACTGTCCGGACTTGGGAAGTGTTTGGACGGTTTTGAGTCGCAAAACTCACCGCCCTTACACAACCCAGAATCTAGTTTTCAAAAACAGGTTTGGCCGTTAATTTTTGCAAAATTTTCGGATTAGTAAATTAAATACAACTATTGTTGTGATTTCCAGATTTCCTAATAGGAATGGACCGATTAGTACTTCTCGGCTCAACACATTACTGTGCGTACACCTAAAGCCTATCAACCTAGTAGTCTACTAGGGGTCTCATAACGATTCCTAATCTTGGGGACGGCTTCATTCTTAGATGCTTTCAGAATTTATCCGTTCCGGACATAGCTACTCTGCGATGCCTCTGGCGAGACAGCAGATAGACCAGCGGTCCGTTCATTTCGGTCCTCTCGTCACATGTTCGCTTCGCTCACTACACGACACCAATACACGAATGGGCGCGAATGACACGAATAGAAACAATTTCCTCTATCACTAGAGGTGTAGACTATATCTTTATCCTTTTCTTACGATATATCGTAAGAATTTTGGATAGCGGCGTATTATGAAAGTGTTATCTCAGTGTCTTACACTAAGGCATCTCTCATCTTCATCCTGCAAAAAGCAGGAATCCAGTCGTTACGGGCTCCGACGTTACGTCGGAGTTCCCACGGTATTAACTTCAATCTGTTTCTTCGAACGCTTTAGACCGTAAAGCCTTTCGCACACTGAAGCCTCCACCGTTATTAGCCACATTGTCATCAGAGATTACTCTCTGAAGTAGCAAAATTTTACTAGAAATAAATCCCCTCAAGAATCAACGCCTGCAGTAGATAGGAGACCAACCTGTCTCACGCATGTTTTCCACCTGTTACCAAGTGCATTGGACTAGAGCATTATCCGATTACTCGGATAGTTAACGTTTAGTCTCTACGGGTGTTATCGAAATTGAAAAGAGGAGCGAAAATAAAATTTCGCAAGTTTATCTTAACCTAAAGAACATTTAGATGTGGAGGGGTATGAATCAATCCCTAGGTACTGATTGCTCGATCCGTATGGTTTGCACCACACCCCCTCCACCATTACTGCATCCCTTTCGAGCTATAGACGCAGTCGCTCCTTGAGGAACTTCCTCTTTTCAATTTCGATAACTTCCCTCGGTATTGTCCCCTTTCGAGGATTCCACCGATTTTAGTTAACTTGATCAACACATATTACTATGCGTGACCGCCGTGATATTGTTGGTTCTATTCCCGACGCTTCGGTCGGGACCCCGACTGAAACGTCGGAGCTAATTATTTTTATTTATAAACGAAAATCTCGATATTATTTATTGTCTGGATTCAGACTGTAAATAAGTCAAAAGTCCGTAAAGTCATAAGGTCCGTAAAGTCAGATGCAAGTGCATTTTGACTTTATAGACTTTATGGACCTTTGACTTTCAACTTCTTTACGGTCTGAACCCAGCTCACGTAACTTTTTAATTGGCGAACAGCCAAACCCTTGGAACCTCAGTTATTTGTTTATCTTGCGTTACCGCAAGTATCAGACTATTCCATCACCGTATCTTTTACTGTCACCAGTAAAGTGTTAGGTGCAAGCCGTGTGATACCGCATACATGCGCATATCTCATGTTGTAACTAAAATTACAACAATCAGTCGTTAGGGGAGAATTATCATTTGATCATTGAAGCGTAGTTCTTACGGCGATTTTTAGATCGCACGTTGAACTTCGACAATGTATCCGCATATCTAGCTACCGTCACAAGATCAGCTTTGGTCATTATCTTTTTAATGATAATCATTTTAGCAAATCTTATTTGCCGTATCTTTGATTTTGAATATGGCTCTATCAAGGCAAGCAAAGTTAAAACATCTCTTTGATCTATAACTATCCACTCGTAGGTTGTGCGGTTTTTTCGCACATACCCTATCTTGTAAAATTTCTGTAGAAATGCCACAAGTGTTTTCTCTTTTTGAGTCACTTTTGCACTGACTCGTACTCGAAAACCGAACTTCTTTTCTTGATGTTTTTCTATGCACGCCATAATAGCTCCATCGCCATCAATGAGACCGGCGAGGTATGCTACATCTGCTTCACAATAATTCTTTCCCACGGCGTTAGCCTTCATGTGTGTAATTATTTCACACCTAGGACATGCGGGAAACTCCGCAAATCACATGAATAAGCCTTCACCGTATTGAGCTTGTTTAATTACCCTTTGATTTCTCAAAGGGAGAGAAGGTATGTTTTCTCCAGCTCCAGGATAAGTTGAGCCGACATCGAGGTGCCGAACTCCGCCGTCGATATGGACTCTTAGGCGGAACTAGCCTGTTATCCCTAGAGTAGCTTTTATCCGATAATCTCTGGCCGCGTCTAACACGGACCATCGGTTCACTATGCCCCGCTTTCGCGTCTGTTTGACAAGTACGTCTTACAGTTAAGCTGGCTTATGCCATTGCACTATCGGCACGGTTTCCATTCGCGCCTAGCCAACCTTAATGGACTCCTCCGTTACCCTTTAGGCTGTGTTGTTACTTCGTACAACCGCAGACTTACGCAGACTGAACGCGGACTTACGCGGACAGAATACGTTGCCTTCGATTGAACGTGGACAGACGATTTCTCTCTGTCTCTTCACGTCGCCGTGAAGGTCGGACTATATCATCATCCACTTTTGTGGACGGTTAACGTGTAGTCTCTGAGGATCTACAATACCTGAAGGAAGGGGCGAGCAAATCATTCACTCACCCACAACTTGCTATGAACCGAGACCAAACTGGCCTGGTTTAATAGCTAGTTGGTACTCTTTTCTCACTTCTCGCAAGATTTTTACTTCTTCACGCAGCTTTTTGTTTTTCTTACGAAGTTTTTTGATTTGTCCTTGAAGAATTTGTATTTGTTCATTCATATTACCTCCTTCAGATATTGTAGTTTCCTGCTGATTATCTCAATGAGATTTCCCAGCATATAGTTAACTTTTCGATGGCAATTGCTTGCCAAAGTCCCCCTATCATTTTTTTGTTTTGAGGTGAACCCTCTGGGAGGCGCCACGGATCGAATAAACTATTTTTTTTAAAAAATAATTTACTCGAGGATAGCGCCCCACCAAAACTGCCCGCCAGATACTGTCCCCTTACGTTTTTGCCGTAAAGGTTAGAGTGTATATTTAAGAAGAACGGTGTTTCATCGACGACTCCATTAGAACCGAGATCCTAACTTCAAAGTCTACCGTCTACGCTACGCATCACAAACATACAATCAATATCAAGTTGCAGTAAAGCTTCTAGGGTCTTTTCGTCTAGCTGCAGGTAACCGGCATCTTCACCGGTATTGTATTTTCACCGAGCGATTCTCCGAGACAGTTGCCCAGACGTTACACTATTCAACGCGTCGGAACTTACCCGACAAGGAATTGCGCTCAACTATTCCTTACAGTTGGACTCTTTCTTCATCCTTCCGCCTGTGGCGAAGTGGGATGTATGGCGCTGGTCTCTTGATAGCCATAGATGGACTAACTCTGCATTACTGCAGATTAGGTAGCTTTTTTAGTGTAACTTACTTATCGTTTATCAAGACAATTCATAATTGTCCCAGTCCTTCCCGACTCGTTTTAAAAACCAGTCGAGAACCTTAGGACAATTATAGTTATTGCCGACATTCACCAGGGCTTACAACAGTCACCGCACGCATCGCGCCAAGCGCGATGCTTATATTTAAATGTTTAAATATCGCATCACACGCAGTGTGATGCGCACGACGCCGCTGTTTGACCTTCTGGCATTGGTCAAGTGTCACCCCCTATACATCCTCTTGCGAGTTCGCAGGGAGCTGTGTTTTTGATAAACAGTCGCCAGGCATACTTTCGCTGCGGCCTCCGCATCGCGCCAAGCGCGATGCTTATATTTAAATATTTAAATGTTTAAATATCACATCACACGCAGTGTGATGCGGAGGCAGGCCTTATACCGAAGGTACGGCCGCTTTTTTGCCGAGTTCCTTGGAGAACTTTCACTCGTTCGCCTTGCTCTACTCGAGCTGACTACCTGTGTCGGTTTACGGTACGGTTTCTATAACGTTATGCTTAGAGAATTTTCTTGGAAGCTCGCTTTGCCTCATTTATGCCGGTTGCCCGGCACATTTTCACGACGCTTGGAGCGCTATTGAAAGCAGACTTCCGGATTTTCCTGGAAATCATCCTGACGCTATGAACGTCAAATCCTTAATGCGCGAGGCATACTGTGCTCCGTCCTCCCATCGCACGTTATAAAAGTCATGGAATATTAACCATGTGTCCATCGGGTTCGGTTCTCACCATTCCCTTAGGCCCGACTAACCCTTGGCTGACAATCATCGCCAAGGAAACCTTAGTCTTTCGGCGTGCGGGTTTCTCACCCGCATTGTGGTTACTTGTGCCAACATTCTTACTTCGCAACGCTCCAGAGTGGGTCACCCCTTCTCCTTCACAGCAGATGCGAATACTCTCCTACCACCCAACGCTCCGCGTTGGAAATTTAAATATTTAAATATTTAAATATCCAGTGCGAAGCACTGGGTCCTCAGTTTCGGTACATAGCTTAGCCCCGATCATCTTCGGCGCAGAATCTCTAGATAAGTGAGCTGTTACGCTATCTTTAAAGGATGGCTGCTTCTAAGCCTACCTCCTCATTGTTAGAGAAATTCCACCACCTTGTGATGCACTTAGCTATAATTTAGGGACCTTAACTTGAGATGCGGGCTGTTTCCCTTTTGACCAGTGAAGCTTAGCCCTCACGGTCTAACTGCCGAACTATAGCTTCCGGTATTCGGAGTTTGATTGGTCTCACGAGCTTTCGCCCTGTTGAGACCATCCAGTGCTCTACCCCCGGAAGAAACATTCGACGCTAGCCCAAAAGCTATTTCGGAGAGAACCAGCTATTACCAGGCTCGATTAGCTTTTCACTTCTTACCACAAGTCATCGCAGAGTATTGCACAGCTCTAGCGTTCGGACCTTCCTCTTGATTTCTCAAGAGTTCATCCTGCTCATGGTAAGCTCGCTCTGGCTTCGGGTCTGATCTATTCGATGCCGGGCATCACGCGAAACACGATGCATAGTCCATAAAGTCGAAAGTCTATAAAGTCCGTAAAGTCAAAATGCATTTGCATTCGACCTTATAGACCTTAAGGACTTGACGGACTTTTGACTAACATCACATTCCATGTGATGCCCAGATACGCGCTATTCACACTCGGTTTCCCTACGCCTCCACCCCTCTAAAGGGCTTAGGCAAAACCGAATAGATCAACTCGTTGGCTCATTCTTCAATAGGCACGCCATGAGCGCGCGCAGCGCGCGAGATTTAAATGTTTAAATATTTAAATATCGTGTGCTGCGCACGCCTCTGACTCTTTGTAAGCGTATGGTTTCAGGTCTATTTCACTGCCCTTACCGGGCTGCTTTTCACCTTTCCCTCACGGTACTAGTTCACTATCGGTCTCTAAGAGTATTTAGCCTTACCGGTTAGTTCCGGCAGATTCCCTCAAGCTTCTCGTGTCTTGAGGTACTTAAGAATAAAAGCAAAAGAGATGTGATTGTTTTCACTTACGGGACTATTACCCACTTGGGTGTATCTTTCCAGATACTTCAGTTAACAACACACTTTGTAACTCTTCTCGTATAAATACGACGCTTTTACCTTGCAACCCCGAACCACACATCACAAAGTCCGCAAGGACCATGTGAAGTGAGGTTCGGTTTGGGCTTCTGCGCTTTCGCTCGCCGCTACTAACGCAATACATATTTGTTTCTTTTCCTCCAGGTACTGAAATGTTTTACTTCCCTGGGTGCGCACTTTCTTTCGAAAGTTTCTGTTTACACAGAAGGGTTTCCCCATTCGGACATCTCCGGATCAAAGGTTGCTAGGCACCTCCCCGAAGCTTATCGCAGCCAGCTCACGTCCTTCATCGCCTCTTAGAGCCAAGGCATCCGCCATACGCTCTTGATTTCCTATTAGGAAATCTGAAAACCACAATAGTTTTAATTAATTTACTTTTTACCTGTTTCCCATTTACCATGCTCTCCGCACAGTAAATGAGCTGCCGTTTTTACAAACGACAGTGTGCATTACACGACCATTCGCGTAATGCGTCTGTCTCCACTGCTTGAAAAGACCCTCAAGAACGCTTCAAAAGAAACGCTCTGAAGTATGCAGCAGGACAGCATTCAGTTTTCAAACGACTATCCATTCCGAACACTATTCTTTCCGTATCCCCGAAAACCTTTACAATTAAAGACTTTCGGCGAAACAGAAAAGAAAAAATCCGCTCTAAGGCGGATACAAGATAGAGCACCCTAAAAGGCGCCTTCTTACGTCCGCTTTAAATTAAGGTTTGTAAACATAATATACCGAGTGGAGTTAAGTATACCCATAGAAAATTCGGTGTCAAATGAATTAAAAAGAAGCGTTTAGGGTGTAGCGTTTAGTTAAAATTAAAGCCGCCGGTTCGCTTTCGCGAACCGGCGGCAACCACCTCTTGCTAAACCCTATATCCTAAACGCTTCCCCTATTCATGCCTCTTTATCTCTCCTTTCACTTTCTCAATATACTTTGCCGCCGCATCCTGTCCGCCTAAACCGAACGAGAGACCGAACGCAAGAGAAATGGCAACCACTACACCTGTAAAGAGTGTTTGAATGAACTGGGTCGCAATGCCAAGCTGCAAGAGGGCTGCAAGCATGGCAAAAATCCAAATTGACCACTTCGTAATTGTTCCTAGAAGATTGGCCGAAGTAATGCCACTTGCTTTGGCACTACCTGTGACAATCTTCTGCATAGCATTAGCAATAATTGCGGCCGCAAGAAGAATGAGAACCGCAACAATAACTTGTGGTAGATAGAAGAGCACCACCTGCTGAAGAAATTGATTGACCTGTGTCAAGCCAATGACATCAAACGCTGCGACCAAAAAAACAACAATAACAAACCATTTAACTAAACCTCCTACAAAAGCACCGCTGTTAAGACGAAAACCGGCGCGCTCCACCAGATCTTCAATCTGGGCTTTTTTCAAAGCTTCATCAAGCTTAAGCGCCTTGAAGATCCGCATCACCACATGGTCAACTGCAACTGCAATTATCCAGCCAATGATAAAGATAATAAAAGCCACGATAAGCTTTGGCAGGAAACTGGCAAGACCAAGCCAAATATCCTGAAAGGAAGTCTGCAGTACAGACGTCCATGTTGAGAGATACATAATAATAGATTCGTCTCGAGATGAGACTAAATATCTTATAATTAAAAAATAAGCGACCTATGCGACTACTTTAATAATAGCACTTATTAGCCGCTTATGGAGATAAGATGGGGATAGGGTGGGGACAGGGTTTCAGATAACTTTTGAGATGAAGTTTTGGGTTGAAGCAAAAGGAGTAAACGGCGCTCTGATACCAAGTTTATCAAGTACTTTTTTATGCCGAAACTCCAGGATATCTCTAATGAGCTTATCATATATACTGACGCGATATTGAAAATCTGGGGTTTCAAAAATAGAGTACCGAAGCTCCTTGCCAATTTCCGACTCCATTTTTTTAATGCGGCTGTCAATCAGAGTCTTTTTGAGCCGATCTCCAACTATGAGGATGTCTACTCTACTGTCGGTATCTTGAATAAAAACCCCCGCAGTGATAAGCAGTTTAATCTGCCCCACTCCGCTTAAGCGGTCGAGGATTTCTTCATCTTTAATAAGCACAGTGTTGATGACAAGAGTTTGCAGTGCCGCAAGATACGGAAACTTCTGATTAAGAGTCCAGCCAGTACGCGTTTTCCGCTCTGTGGAAACTTCGCCACCCCTTTTGCGCATACCGACAGTAATAGTCTTTTTTTTGATAAGTCCACCGGCGACAAGCCCGCGCATTTCTCGTATAGCAGTCCTCACTGTCGCTTGAGACCGCTTTGCGATATCATAATTATCAAAAACCTTTTCAGGGTTAAAAAGGAAGAGTCGGATGATGCGGACCTTGGCTTGGCTACCGAAAATTTTGGCGAGAATATCCATGGGGAAGCGTTTAGTGACGGAGGCGTTTAGCGTTTAGGAAAAGAAAATTTCTTTCTATACCCTATACGCTATACCCTTCTTATTGGCGCATTTTAGCATTTATTTAAAGAAAAAAGATAGAGTTGACTTTAGAGAAGTATGTAGTATTTTGTACTATAGAAAGGAACCGCATGAACCACCAAACGAAATGGCCTAACTACCCTCGTGGATTAAGGGCTCTAGCAATATCGAGCGCCACTCTGATTGTCTCGGGAGTAATAGGTCTATTTATTTCGATCTACGAAAAACCTATACTTGGAATAATCTCTGCGATCGCAGGCACAATTGGCTGTTTATTGCTTTGGATTACGTGGGAATGGGCTGAAAAGTTTACAAAATCAAACCGATAGCAACTCTCTTGGGGAACAAACAGCAGATATTATCTGCTGTTTTATTACGCAAATGACCTCCTCCCCGGGCTCCGCAAAGCCTACGCCCGGGGTTTCCTTTTCCGGCATGAGGATTCTAGCTGAATAATCGAGGCTGGTGCGGTCTATCTTTCTTGTCTTGCCAATCTATGTATTTCC
>Ga0209515_10000771_pt1 | contig 56234 bp, 50 predicted proteins | sample Subgroupgradi54m_FD_187454 | JGI IMG/M metagenome (GOLD analysis project Ga0209515, IMG submission 187454) | Subsurface groundwater microbial communities from S. Glens Falls, New York, USA - GMW60B uncontaminated upgradient, 5.4 m (SPAdes)... ... | reverse complement strand
ATGTGTGGTCAAGAGCCGGGATTAATTGGACGGATATGAATGTACTATCCAAGGCCGGGATTAATTGGAGTGATATGTCGGTGTTGTCGAAGGCGGCCGTGAACTGGAGCGGTATCAAGGCACTGTCAGAAGGAGGCGTGAACTGGAGTGATATGAATGTGCTGAGCAAGGCAGGGATTAACTGGAGTGACTTGAATGTGCTGACGAAGGTCGGGATTAACTGGACGGACTTCAATGTGTGGTCAAGAGCCGGCGTGAACTGGAGTGACCTGAATGTGCTGACGAAGGCAGGGATAAACTGGACGGACTTCAATGTGTGGTCAAAGGCTGGAGTAAACTGGAGCGATTTACAGGTTCTGTCAAAGACCGGAATAAACTGGAGTGACTTGAATGTGCTGAGCAAGGCAGGGATCAACTGGAGTGACTTGAATGTGCTGACGAAGGCCGGGGTCAACTGGAGCGACGTTCAGATTCTCAGCAAGGCGGGTATCAATTGGACCGATTTCGGGGCCTTGTCCAAAGCCGGTGTGAACTGGAGTGACTTGAATGTGCTGACGAAGGCCGGGATTAATTGGACTGACTTCAATGTGCTATCAAAGACCGGAGCGAATTGGAGTGACTTGAATGTGCTTACGAAAGCCGGGATCAACTGGAGTGATATGAATGCGCTCACAAAGGCGGGGATAAACTGGACGGATTTCAATGTGTGGTCCAAGGCGGGAGTGAATTGGTCCGATCTCCAGGTACTGTCAAAGGCCGGCGTGAATTGGAGTGATCTGAATGTACTCACGAAGGCCGGGATTAACTGGACGGACTTCAATGTGTGGTCAAAGGCCGGCGTGAATTGGTCCGATCTTCAGGTTCTTAGTAAGGCCGGAGTGAACTGGAGTGATTTCGGCATTTTCTCAAAAGCCGGAGTGAATTGGTCTGATATGCAAACCCTTAGCAAGGCCGGGGTGAACTGGAGCGATTTGAATGTGTTATCCAAGACTAATATAAACTGGAGCGGAATCAAAACGCTGTCAGATGCCGGGATTAATTGGACTGATATGAATGTGCTGTCGAAGGCCGGAATCAACTGGAGCGATTTCAATGTGTGGTCTAGAGCCGGGATCAACTGGAGCGATATGAATATGCTTACCAAGGCGGGAGTGAACTGGACCGATCTTAATGTTCTCAGCAAGGCCGGAGTCAACTGGACGGATCTCAATGTTCTTTCAAAATCAAGTGTCAATTGGACCGATTTGCAGGTGATGTCCAAAGCCGGCGTGAACTGGACCGGTGTCGGCTCTCTTGCCGGAGCCAAGATCAACTGGACAGCCGTTCAAAATCTGGCCGCCGCGGGCGTTAATTGGAGCAGTATCGCGACTATGGCCACCGCCGGGGTGAATTGGGACAATATTTCGACCCTTTCCACGGCAAAGATCAACTGGGAAGATCTGGGCGTGCTTTCCAAAGCCGGCGTCAACTGGACCGATATGAATACGCTTACCAGAGCGAATGTGAACTGGACCGATCTCCAGGTTGTTTCCAAGGCCGGTGTCAATTGGGCTGATCTGCAAGTGTTTTCCAAGGCGGGTGTGAATTGGAAGGATATCCAGGTACTGTCCAACGCCGGAGTGAACTGGTCGGATCTTAAGGTCATGAGCCGTACGGGAGTCAACTGGGATGACCTTGCCGCCATGACCGGCAAAGGCATGGGATGGACCGCGCTCGCGGGCCAGACCACGGCCGGTATCAACTGGACCGGCATCCGGGCCCTGAGCGTGGCCAGTGTCAACTGGGTTGATGTGGCGCTTCTCGGCGGAAGAATGTCCGCCACATTCACCTTGGCGTCAAATATTGAGGCAACCTCCATGAATATTCTGAAAACAGTGGAGGACTTGCAGAAGCGCCTGGGTGATTCGGGCAGCCAGACCATTTCCCAGCGGTTGGGCGGTCTCCAGGATCTTCTGGGCAAAGTCCAGGATCTTGCGGTTTCCGTTGCCAGGGAAGGGAATGACACCAACCAAAAGGCCCAGCAGCTTGTGAATCAGCTGGTGGATATGGCCAACGAAAATTCCAAGGCGTTTGGATTTGTGGGGAATTCAATCGATAGATTAAGCAAGGAACAGGCCTCCAAGATTGACACGGTGCAGGGCAAGCTGGAAGAAGTCAAAACCTACCTGCTCGCGATCAAGGAGGCGACGGACGCAAAAGAAAAAGTGAAAGACCAGAAGGAACAAACCGTAGAAGCCGTGGTCAAATCATGGCTGGAATAAATGAATTTGCTTATCATTTTTCCGAAAAAGCCGTTATATCTTAACAATAGTTAACTATTATAACCGTTAAGGGCAATGATGCGGAAAATAAAATTTTCTTCCTTATTTTCTAGAGGTGTGCTCTGCGCAGCCATGGCGCTTGTGCTGATGCCACTCCTCATTTTTACGTTTGTAAAACAGGTCCTAACCGCCGAAGAAGATGTCAAAATTAAAATTCTTGCCGTCAATCCCTCCGACACTCAAAAATTAAAGACAACCTTACACCAGGATTTGCCTCCGGAGGTGAAAATGGAGGACGTTGTCGACGCGGCCGGCATGGAGGTCAAATACGACAGCGACAAAAAAATATTTTACCTCCAGAAGGCCGTTGAATTGAACCCGAAACAGACAAACACGTTTGAAGTCCGTGTCAAAAATGTGTGGCTGATTTCCGCGGAGGATATTCAAAAGGTCCGCGATGAAATCGAGCAGACCATGAATTCTCTTAAGGGAACAAAATATTTTCAGACCGGTCAGCTTCTCTATGAAAAAGTCATGGAAAAAATCGGACGCATTGAAGAAGAGCAGGCCAAGGCCGTCGGTATCAAGCAAAAAATCGAGTTTTACCGCGCCCACGTCAAACAGCTTGAAGACATCCGGAGTGACGTTTTCTCGCTGGGGGCCATGCGCCGCATGCAGGAGGAAACAAAGAGCGGGGTCCGCGAAGTGAAGTTTTTTGTAACCGCCGAAAATCCCTCCGATCACCCCCTGAAAATGATGGTACGGAGTTTACTTCCCAAGGAGGTGAAAGCCGATGACATTCTCGACAAGCTTGATTTTGATCTGATTTACAACCAGAATAAATTCCGGTTCGTCCTGGAAAAGGAAGATAGTTTCGCTCCGAAAGAAATCAAGAAGTACCAGATCACTCTGAGAGATGTCTGGTATATTCCTCAGGCTGATCTTGATTTTTTGAGAAAACAGTCAGAGAAACTTCTGTCCCTTTTCAAAGAAACGCCTTATGAAAAATACTCGCTTCAGCAGGGTAAATTTATTTACGAAACCCTGGATAGCATCAAGCTCCTTCAGGAAGAAGTGGCCTCCTCCACGGCGCTTGAGGACAGGATCCGGGCCAATGTTTTGAATAATCAACGCCTCGAATTAATCCGGAAGAAAATGCGGGAGCTTCAGGACCTCATCCCTGAGGTGGCGCTGAAGAAGGATGAGGGCACGCCCATCGAGCAGATTAAACACTTGATCAAAAAAATCGTGGACTCCAAGGATCTCGTGCTCGTGGCTTTTGGCATCCAGCCCAACAAGCCCATCACCTGGTGGCTGATCTTTGGAATTATCGCTTTTATGGCCCTACTCTCGTCTGTTTTCTATATCACCTGGCTCAAAAAACTTCAGGAAAATAAATGGGCCAGCAAGCCCTCAAAAGCAGCAAAAAAATAAAAAAAAGTTAGAGAAGACTTATGGCTGACTTAAAATACAAAGAATACGGCATTGTGAAATCCTGCAGCGGTTGTATCTCAACCGTGATCAACCTGCATAATTGCTTTCTCGGACAGCTCGTCAAATTCGGTTACGGGACCGAGGGAATTATCATGGGCTTTGATACCACGGCCGCCCAGGTACTTTTGGTCAAGGAGCAGGAACCCATCACCCCCGGAAATCAGGTGATCGCAACCCTGGAGCCGTTCAACATGCCCGTAGGGGCGAATGTGATCGGCCGTATCATGAATCCCCTGGGTGAATCCCTGGACGGCATAGGACCAGTGCAATACGAAACCTATATCCCTTATTTTAACAAGGCGCCGGGCATCATGGACCGCGAAGGTCTAAGCCGCAGTTTTGAAACCGGAATCAAGCTCATCGATTCCATGCTTCCCCTGGGAAAAGGCCAGCGCTCGTTGATCCTGGGGGATAAAATGACGGGCAAAACCACGGTTGGCACGGATATTATTATCAATCAAAAAGGCAAGGACGTAATCTGTATTTACTGCGCGATCAGCAAAACCAAGTCCGCCATGGGCAAAGTCGTGGACCTTTTCAAGGAACGCGAATGCTTTGATTACACCTGCGTCCTTCTTGCGCCGGCCTCAAGCTCGCCGGGCCAGCAGTATCTGGCTCCTTACGCGGCCTGCGCCATCGGGGAATATTTCATGTACCGGGGCAAGGATGTGTTTGTCTTCTTTGACGATTTCACCAAACACGCCTGGGCCTACCGCGAGCTTTCGCTGCTCATGCAGGTGCCTCCGGGCCGCGACTCTTACCCCGGGGATATTTTTTATCTTCATTCCCGTATGATTGAACGCGCGGCTCAGCTCAATAAAAAGCTGGGCGGCGGATCCATGACCTTTATCCCGGTGGTGGAGCTTCTCGAAGGCGATCTCACGGCTTATGTGCCGACCAACCTTGTGTCCATGACCGACGGCCAGCTTTTCCTGAACGCGTCATTATTTAATGAAGGATTCAGGCCGGCCGTGGACGTGGGGTTGTCGGTTTCCCGTGTGGGAAGCAAGGTGCAGTGGAAGGCCACCAAGTCCGTTTCCAAGTCCGTGAGGATGGAATTCATTCAATTCAAGGAACTTCTCCGGTTGAGCAAGCTGCAGGCCGGAAACCAGTCTGAAGAAAGCCGGGAAAGTCTTCGCAAGGGAAAAATTCTCCAGGCCGTGCTCACTCAGCCGGCTTCACGACCCGTTACTTTGGAAGTTCAAATCATGATTTTTTACGCCAAGGATACCGGACTGCTTCAGAAACTGGAAGTGGAGCAGGTGCAGGAGTTTCTGGAAGGGCTTGAGGCCTATGCGCGGCAGATGGATCCGGCCCTTTTCACGCAAATTCGATCGCTTAAAGATCTTAATGATGAGATCAAGCGGCGCATCACGCAGGTGGTGGATAAATTTATCAAAGAGATTCAGAGCAAAGTGGTGGTCCCAACGGAGGGATCGGACATAGAGCAAGGATAATATGGCAGGACCGACTTTCAGGTTGCGGGTTTACAGTTTGCGTGGCGTATGGTTTGACGCACAGGTGGAGTCTGTTTATTTATTCGGTGATGAGGGAGAATTTGAGCTTTTGGCGTTTCATTATCCCCTGCTTTCCTCGCTGCCGGAAGGCCAGATTAATATCGCCGGCCATGATCCTATTCCCATCCGTGTCGGTGTTGTGATGTTTCAAGGGAATACGTGTACCATTGTGATAGAAGAAGCCGCGAATATGCCCAGGGAGAATTTCTCTTGGGATGATTATGACCCTGCGAAGGGAGTGTTGGCCTGAGATGGATCAAGCGTTTATCGTTATATCGATCATGCTCATCGCCGTGATGGGGCCTTCCATCGTGATCGCGGTGATAGGTTTTGCCACGATCAAGGCCCTGGGAAGAAATCCCTCGGCCGCACCCAAGATTTACATGGGAGTGATTCTGATGCTGGTTTTTGCGGAAGGGACTTCGATTATTTCTCTTTTAATCGTATTTCAGATTTTTGCCCATTAGGCAGGGAAAGGCGGGGAAACTCTTATGTTTATTTTCCAGTTTATCGTGCTTCAAATCATTGTTTTCTCGGGAGTGATTTATTTTCTCAAGAAGATCCTCTACGGGGACACGGAAAGCGCCATCAAGCGCCTGGGGCATGTGTACCAGGATCTTCTGAACAAACAGACCGAGCTTACCCAGAAACTGGAGCAGGCGGAAAAAGATTATCAGGCCAAAAAAGAGGAAGCGTTCGCTATTGTCGACAAGATGAAATACGACGCCCTGGATGAGATGAGAAAAAAAGAAGACGAAATCGTCAAAAAAGCCCGGGTGGAGGCGGATGAAATCATCAACAAGGCCCATGCGGCCAAGGATCAATTTTACCGGGAAATCGAAAAAGAACTCAGCCGCAAAATGACGGATTTTGTCGCCGGGCTGATGGGGGATGTTTTTACGGAGAAGCTGGCCCGGCCGGTTCATGAGGAGTTGGTTGCCGACTACCTGGCCCGTGCCAAAGATTTTGACCTTTCCAATGTGGAGGCAACCCTGACCAAGATAGGCCTTCGAACCGTCCTGCCGCTTCAAAAAGAGGTCCTGGAGAAGCTAAAAACGCTTTTGAGTGCAAAATTGAACCGGCAAATAACGATCGAGGAAAAAATCGACAAAAATCTTGTGGCCGGCATTGCGCTGGAATTCGGGACACTTATTCTGGACGGCAGTTTGTCCAATGCCGTGCGCGAGGTGGCCGAGGAACAGAAGAAAAAAATATCGAGTACAATTTAATATGGGATCCGTAGCGAGGCTTAAAGGCGATTTGGATGACTTGGAGGCACTCCTTGAGATTATTTCGGTGCTCAAGGACGTGTCGACCAACCGTTTTTTCGCTTTTGCCCAAAAGAAGAGGAATTTCGCCAGGTTTCTCGAGGTCTTTTTGAGCTATTTCGACATGCTGGAGGGCGTGGACAGCACTTGTCCTCTGGTGCGGAATAATAACGCGGGGTTGGATATTGTGGTGCTCACTTCAGAGGCGGGATTCATGTCCCAGTTAAACGGCCGCGTCAGTTTTGCAGCACTTCAGGAGTATCAGAAGCATCCTGAAGCCAATGTCATCTGCATTGGAAAAAAGGGAGCTGATAAGTGCAAGATGTCCGGCATGAAAGTAACCCAGGTTTTCAGCCCTGCCGACTTTCCGGACCGTTATCAGATGGCGCTCGCCATTCGCGATATTCTAGTCAAAAGAATGTTGGCCGGCGAGTCAGGCAAAGCCATTGTTGTTCATATGTGGGCCAAAACCTTCAGTCTTCTTAAACCAAGAATCCTGAATCTTCTGCCCGCCTCGGATCTGGTGGGCGGTGAAGAAGCCGGGCAAATGGACCAAAGCAAAAAGAAGAATGTCCGCAGGCGTAAGGATTTCCTTCTTGAGACCAGCATGGATAATACCATGAAAGCACTGGCGGATATCTGGGTTTCCTCCCGGATGTATGAAATTGTTTCGGACATGGCCCTGGTGGAAGCCGCGGCGCAGGCCCAGCAGCTTGAGTCTTCGATTGAGGGGTTGTCCACGGAGCGAAACAAAGTGAAGGTTAGTTTCCGTAAAGCCAGCCGGGATGAATTGAACAAGGCCATGCGTGAAGTATTCACGCAGTCAAGTATGTCCAAAAACAAAAGGAAAGTCTGAAGATGAGCCAGGAACAGGGGAATGGGAGCAAGCCTGAATGCTACGGCCGTGTTATCGGCGTCCGGGGACCGGTCGTGGATGTTCGCTTCGAAAATGTGGAGGACATCCCTGCCCTTTATGCCGTGCTTTTAGGACAGGCCATTGACAAGCGGAAAATTGTCATGCAGGTGGCGGAGCATTTGAGTTCCTTTGACGTGCGCTGCATTTCGCTGTCCGACACGCTCAATCTTCAGCTCAACACCAAGGTTTTGAATACCCGCAAGCCCGTCAGCATCCGCGTGGGCGATGAACTATTCGGCCGGATTATTAATGTATTTGGAGAGCCGGTGGATGCCATGGAGCCGCTTACCTCCACGGATTTCCGGTTTATCCGCAAGCCTCCCAAACCGGAAGTTTTTAATGTCAAAAGTAAATTCGGCATCAAGCCCGAGGTGATGGAGACGGGCATCAAATTCATTGACCTCATGTTTCCGCTGTGCAAGGGAAGTAAAATGGGGATTCTGGGAGGCGCGGGCTGCGGAAAGAGCGTCGTGATTCTTGAGCTGATCAATAATATTGTCAAAAAATACAGCGGATCTTGTATATTCACCGGAATCGGAGAGCGCATCCGCGAAGGATATGACCTTTTTGTCGAACTTAAGGAAAACAATCTCTTGAGCAAAGTCAAACTGGTGTTCGGTCAGATGAACGAACCCCCCGGCGCGCGTTATGAATGCGTCAATACGGGCATCACCCTGGCTGAAGAGCTGGCGGAACATAATAAAGACGTTCTTCTTTTTATGGATAATGTTTTCCGTTTTATTCAAGGGGGGCAGGAGATTGCCACGCTGCTGGGACGGGTGCCGGGAGAATCGGGTTATCAGCCTACTTTGGCCTCGGAGGTGAATTCCGTGGAGGAGAGAATCCGTTCCACCCCCGGCGGAGGATCCATCACCTCCTTCCAGGCCGTGTACGTCCCGGCCGACGATATGACCGACCCCGCGGTCGTGGCCATTTTTAGCTGCTTGGACGGGGCGCTGGTGCTTTCCCGCGATTTGGCGCAGAAAGGATTTTATCCTGCCATTGACGCTCTCCGAAGCTCCTGCGCCAATTTGGATGCCCGCATTGTCGGACAGAGACATTATGATTTGAGTCAGAAAATTATTGCTCTTTTTGCCAAGCACAACTCCCTCCGCCGTATCGTTCAGGTGGTCGGTGTGGATGAACTTCCCAAGGAAGACCAGATCGATTATAAGAGAGCGGAGAAGATGCTCAATTTCATGACCCAGCCCTTTACCGTGGGCGAGGCGTTTACCGGCAAAAAGGGGGAATTTGTTCCCGTGGCCGAGGCCGTGGAGGATTGCGAAGCCATCATTTCAGGTGTTTATGATAAACTTGGGCCGGCAGATTTTTATCTCATAGGGCGGTCGCCCAGGAAAAAAACCTGAACCATCCATGAACAGCCGCATTGACAAAACCGCGTATAAAATGATTTCAGAATCCGGCAAAGTCGCCCCGGATACGATTGAGCGGGTCTGGAAAGAGTCGGAAACTTCGGACCAGTCCTTTTCCCAGCTGCTTCTCAAGGCGGGTGTTCTCAAAGAATCCCAGATCCTAGCCATTTTTTCCAAAAATACCGGCACGCCGTGCGTGGACCTTAAAACCCTTCCCATTGACCAGGTCCTTTTTTCCAAAGTTCCGGTCAAGTTTGCCTGGTATTACAAATTTTGTCCCTTCAAGCTCCAGGACGGCAAATTAAGCATTGCAGTTTCCAAACTTCTTGACGTGACGATTATCGATGAAATCCGCTTCGGACTCGGATTTGAGGTTGAAATCGCATTCGCGACCGAAAAGGACATTGAGGAGATGTTGAAAAGGCACTACGGTCTGGCCGCGGAAACGCTGGATAAAATCCTGACCCAAACTCCCCATGCGGACAGCCCCGTGCCGCAGTCTCCGGTGTCGGTTCATGAAGTGGAAGATATTGAAAAACTTGCGGTCACGGCTTCCGTGGCCCAGCTGGTGAACCAGATTATCCTCGAGGCCTACCGCAAGCGTGCGAGCGACATCCACTTTGAGCCGTCCCGCGGCAAGATCCGCCTGCGCTACCGGATCGACGGCGTTCTCCATGAGGCGCCCGTGCCGCCTGAGATGAAAAAATTTTTTGTTCCCATTCTTTCCCGCATCAAAATTATGTCCAATTTGAATATCGTGGAACGCCGCCTTCCCCAGGACGGAAAGATGCGCGTCAAAACCCAGGATCAAACCTTGGATTTGAGAGTTTCTTGCATCCCGACTCCGCACGGAGAAAGCGTGGTGGTGCGTATTCTCCCCAGCCAGAATATTCTAGATATCAACCAGCTTGGTTTTGACCCGGCGAATTTGAAAACATTTGAGGAATTATTGAAACGGCCCAACGGGATTATTTTTGTGACCGGCCCGACCGGAAGCGGGAAGAGCACGACGCTTTACGCCGGCCTTCACCGTATCAACACCGGCGCACGCAAAATCATCACCATTGAAGATCCCGTGGAATACGAAATGGAAGGCATCACGCAGATCCAGGTGGCGCCGGAAATTGGTTTGACCTTTGCCAAGGGTCTGCGCAGCGTCTTGCGCCATGATCCGGATATCATGATGGTCGGAGAGGTGAGAGATCTTGAAACCGCGGATATTGCCATCCGGGTGGCCTTGACCGGCCATTTGATTTTATCCACGCTGCATACGAATGATGCCGCGAGCGGAGTTACCCGGCTTCTGGATATCGGGGTGGAGCCTTATCTTGTTTCATCCAGCGTGATTGCTTTTATGGCCCAGCGGCTGGTCCGGGTGCTTTGCAGCCATTGCCGGACCGAAGACCCGGATGTTTCTCCTGAAACAAAGAAAAGAATGATTCGCGATCTAGGCCTGGCACCCAATACACCTGTAAAGACATGGAGCGGCAAGGGCTGTGACGCCTGCACCGGGACAGGGTATTCGGGACGCCTTGCGATTCATGAGATTCTTCTGGTGGATGAGGAAATCCGGAAAATGATCATGTCACACGCGTCTGCCGAGGCTATCAAACGAAGAGCCATGGAAAGAGGCATGAAAACGCTTTTGCATGACGGATGGAAAAAAGTTTTGCAGGGACTCACCGCTCCGCAGGAAGTTTTACAGGTAGCACCGCCGGATCCGGAGGTGCCGCATGGGGCCTCTCCTGTTTCAAAAGTTTTGCCGCAAGAAGTTGAGGAAGCAGAAATGGAAAGCATGTATTTTGAGTCCCAGCCCGGCGAAGCAGACCCTACGGCTTCCCAGGACAGGACGCAGAAAGGAGAGATGCAAACCCTGATTTTTGAATCACCGGGCGCAGAAGGTAAAGAGGCGGAGGAACCGGGTTCCCAAGGCGGGTCTTTCAAGGACCGGCGCAAATATCAGAGGGTGAAGGCCCGTATCCGTGTCTCTTACCGTTTGATCGATTACCAGGGCAATGAAGAAAAGGTCAAGAAGATAAAAAAATATTTTGAGAGTTCAACCTTTGATGCAGATACGGAAAATATCAGCGCGGGCGGTGTTCTATGCATATCTCCCAATTGGCGCATCGGCGGCGTACCGGCTTTCGGGGCATCGGAGGTTTCGGTCGGCGAAGTTTTAAAACCCGCCGCACTCCTTGAACTCAAAATCAATATTCCGGATGGCGGCCAGCCGGTCGAGTGCATGGGGAAGATTCTGCATGTCATGCGTTTTGTGGAAACCGTGAGCGGAGACAGCAAATTCACCTACCGGATGGGAGTGTGTTTTCTTTCCATCAATACCGTGGACCGTTTCCGCATTGAAAAATTTTGCAAATCTAAACGGGCATGAAAAAATTTCGATACCGGGCCAGAAAAGGTCCGAATGAGGTGGTGCAAGGGGTGCTCACGGCCGAGTCCCAGGATGCGGCTATCGACAAGCTGAGCGGGATGGGTCTTTTGCCTGTTGAGATTGATGAGGATTTCGCTTCATTTTCCGAAAAGACGTGGAGCACGGGAGTGGATTCCAAAAAAGTCCGTTTGCGGGATGTAGCCACTTTTTACCGCCAGCTTTCCCGGCTGGTCAAATCCGGCGTCCCCCTGGTGAACGTGCTCACCATTCTTGCGGAGCAGACCTCGCAACATGCGTTCAGAACCATTTTGGAAAATGTGCGCAATCAGGTGCGGGAAGGTCACCCGCTTTCCGCCTCCTTGGCGCTTTACCCGCGCGTTTTTTCCACTTTTGATATTGCCATGATTCAGGCCGGGGAAAGCGCCGGCCATTTAGAGACTTCGCTCGCCCGTATCGGCAATTACCGGGAAGCACAGGAGGAACTTTCCTCCAAATTGCGCACCGCACTGGTTTACCCTGCGATTATCCTGGCTGTGGGAATGGGCACGGTTTGCTTTATGCTGGGATATGTTATCCCGAAGTTTTCCAAATTTTTTACGGATCTCGGACAGGATCTTCCGGCCGTGACCCGGTTTTTAATCCATGTGAGCCAGGGCATTCAGGACGGGTGGTTCTGGATTCTGCTGGCGGCTGCGGTGGTGTTTTTGCTCATGAAAAAATATCTTGAATCCCGCCGGGACAAGTGGGATGAATTGATGCTGGCGCTTCCCAAAGTTGGAAAAATTATTTTAATGACACAGATTGCCCGCTTTGCGCGCTCGCTCGCGATCCTGCTTCAAAGCCAGATCACGCTTTTAAGCGCCTTGAAAATAGCCCTGCCCGTGGTGAGCAATGAATCCATCAAAAAGGAATTGACGGCTTGCTCGAAAATTCTGGAGCAGGGCGGTTATTTGAGCGAGGGACTTCGCCAGTCCAGGTGGTTCCCGCTGTTTGTGGTGCACTGGATCCGGGTGGGCGAGGAATCCGGCCGTCTGGATGAAATTCTGGGAGAAATTGCCGATTGGTATGAACAGGAGTCGGCCGGGTTCATGAAATTGACCTCCCAACTTTTGGAGCCTTTACTTATCCTATTGATAGGATTAGTGTTAGGATTTATTATCATTGCCGTACTGATGCCAGTTTTTAGTATGAATGCGGTAATATCGTAAGTTAAGGATGAATGACAAATTATAATTAGAACGCCCAACGACACATGTCATCCTGAGCGGAGCGAAGGATCTCAGCTTTAGATTCTTCGGCCGATGGCCTCAGAATGACGGTTTTGAAGGAGATCCATGATTAGGAAAAAAAATATTCTGCTGCGGGAAGAAGCCGGGTTTAGTCTGATTGAAATTCTGTTGGTGGTGATTATTATCGGAACGCTCGCGGCCATGATGATTCCGCGTTTTATGGGCCGGTCGGATCAGGCGCGCGCTGCGGCAGCCAAGGCGGATGTGGAAGTGAATATTCCCACGGCTCTCAAGCTTTACGAACTGGACAACGGTTTTTTTCCAACCACCGAGCAAGGACTTTCGGCCCTGATGAAATTGTCCTCCACCCATCCTGTGCCCAAAAACTGGAACGGGCCCTATTTGGAAAAAACGCCCATCGATCCGTGGGGCCGTCCCTATCAGTATCTGTCGCCGGGCGTTCACCGTCCGCATGATTATGATCTTTACTCTTTGGGAAAAAATCCCAAGGTGGATGCCAAAGATCCTAAAGCCGAATCGTCCAAGGATGATATCGTCAACTGGTAAGCGTGCTCCAGGGCTTCCTGGAATCGGAGGATTCACGCTCGTTGAGGTCATGTTAAGCGTGGTGATTCTCATGGCCGGCGTGATTGTGATCGATCAGATTCTGCTGGCTTCCATGAGCCGACTCAGCTTTCTTGAACACCGGTTTGAGGCCAACCGGCTTCTTGCAAATAAAATCTGGGAAGTTCAGGACCTGATCAATCGGACAGGGACAGCGCCAAAAAATTTCGACGATAGTGTTTTAATGGGCCATGAGCGGGTTTATAACTACGCCATGCAGGCCAAACCGGTTGGAAAGAGCGGAGACCTTTACCGGGCTGATTTCAGGATTGCGTGGACCGAAGCCGGATGGGCACAGAAAATCGTTCGCACTTATTATTTGGGAATGCCCTATGAGAAACCGGCGGAGTGAAAGGGGGCTCACCCTCATTGAAGTGATGGTGTCGGCCGTGATTGTGTCGGTCATGGCCGGAGCCGTGTATATGGCGCTTGCCCAGGGCCTTCGGGTATGGCGCCGTGCCGTGGAGGAAAAACCGGAACTCAAAATGGATCTTTTTTTTGACCGGATCCAGTCGGATTTGCGCAATGCGTTTTCTTATAACGCAGGCAGCTTTGCCGGCACGGAAAATGCCATGCAGTTTCTCACGCTTTGCCAGTCCCCTTGGCGCGAAAACAGACCATCGGCCGTGCTTCAGATTCCCGCCAAAGTCCGTTATTATTATGATCCGGACACGGCAAGCATCTACCGCGAGCAAATCCGTTATGAAAAAGTTTTGTACCCGAAATCAAACACCGGACAGGAGCCGTCCCGCCGGGTCATGGATAAGATTCAGGGATTCAACATCGAATATTATGAACGCGACAAGGAAAACAAATTTGACTGGAAACGGAAATGGAGCCAGGACTGCTTTCCCCAGGCCGTGAAAATTCTCATTGATTACGGCCAATCAAAACCTCAATCCATTTCCCGGATTGTGAACATTCCCGCTGCCGAGGGGTGCCTTTCTTAATATGAATCCGATCATCAAGCTGATCAAGAAAACAGGCGTGGGAGGAAAGCCCTTTAAGCCGTCCATTCCCCAGTTTTATGCCTCTTTCAATACGGCCTGCATTGATCTTACCGGCAATATTCTCAAGATCGCTTATGGAAAAAGCTCCGGCGAGAAACTTGTAATCCATGGAGCGGAATCCCATAAATTCGGAGATGTTCCAGATCAGGAAATCAGCCATTATTTGTCCGGTTATTTTACGAGCCACAAGATTGAGACCGAGCGGAGCGTTTTATTCGTTTTGCCTTCCAAAGCATTTATTTTGAAAAATGTCGACATCCCTTCCACCGACCGCGAAGAAATTGTCAAAATCATTGATCTTCAGGCCGGCCGTTTTACGCCCTATTCCCGCGATGAAATCGTGATTGATTTTCTTTGCATGGAAACCCCAAATCAATATTACACCAGCGTTCTCCTCGTCATCGTGAACCGCAAGGTGGTGGAACGGTATTGCGTGATTTTTGAAAATGCGGGGATTGGAATCTCTAAGATCAGTATCATATCTGAAGGTGCAGCAATGATTTACGGCGATATTGCCGGATCCGAACAGGAGCAGCACGCGGTGGGAGGGATTCATGTTTCGGAGGATTCCTCGGATCTGACAATTCTTGACAAGCATCAGATGATTTTTGTGCGCAATATCCCCGTGGGCCGGGAACATTTCACCTCCGATCAGGCCGGAGCACAGGCCAATTTTCTGGAAGAACTTTCCAAATCTCTGACCGCTTATCAGGATCAGGGCGTGGGCCGGCCGGTGAAACTATTTGTTTTAACCGGACTTATTCATGGGCTTGAGTTTCTAGAAGAGGCGATCCGTAATTCCTCGCCCCTGGCGCAGGAGCCGGATGTTCGCATCAAGGCGGTTAATCCTCTCACGCCGTTTAATCTCACGGAAGAGGCGATCAAGACATTGAGCGGCCAACCGGAGGTTTCCTATTTTGAAGTCATGGCCTCGCTGGCTTTTCGGCAAAGTACCAAAATCGATCTTATTCCCCGCGAAATTAAGTTGAAACGCCATTTTCGCGAAGGCGGGCGGGAAATCATCACGCTGGGTATTTTGATCATGACCATGCTGATGATCATCAGTCTTTTTCTCGGGAGCAAGCTTTATTTCAAAAGCACCTTGGCCAAAAAACTGGATGAAATCAATAAAACCACGTCGGACCAAGCCCAGCTTTTGGAGAAAGTCTCGACTAAAAACCGGGTGGTCCAGCGCCTGCTCGAGACTCGGGGCAAGGGGCTTTATGTGTTTGACAAGGTGAGCGCCCTGATCGGTGAAGACATGTATCTTTCCCGGTTCAGTTATGATTTTAAGGGCAAAATTATCATCGGCGGAACCGCGGATTCCATGTCCAGGGTCTTTGCCTTTGTGACGCAGCTTGAAGAATCCAATTATTTCAGCAAGGTCAAAACCAAGCAGACGAAATCCAGGCGCGAGGGGAAATTGGATGTTGCGGATTTTGAGCTTCGCTGCACGCTCGCGGAGGGAATTTAAGTGTTTGAGAAACTGCTTGCCCAGCTGACGCCGCGCGGGAAAATCCTGCTCGCGGCGGCCATAGTGAGCGTGGTGCTGATGCTGATGGACAGGATCGTTCTAGGCCCTATTCTTGACCAAATCAAGCACCTGGAAGCGGATATCGAGCTCAAAAAAGAAACCGTCCAAAGGTACCGTCGCGTTCTGTCCTTCAAGACCAGCATTCTAGAGGAATATTCCAAGTATAGCTCCTATCTGGATACGGGTGAGAAGAGCCAGGAGGAAATCATTTCCGCGCTTCTTAAGAAAATTGAGACTGTGGCCAAACAGCAGTCCGTCACGGTGAGCAATATCAAGCCCGGGGATGTGGAAAAAAACCTGCTTTATGAAGAATACAAGACGGCCATTGAATGCGAGGGAAGCCTGACCAACGTGCTGGCATTCATGAATCTCCTCGAGCAGTCCGATTACCTGTTCCAGATTACCAAGTATGAGCTCGTGCCCAAATCCAAAGGCGCGGCGATCGTGAAATGCAGCATGAATGTGGCGCGTACTTTGATCGAAGCGGAGAAAATACCGGGTATGCCCCCTGCGCTTGAGAAAACAGCCGGTGGCAAGTCTGCGAAAAGCGCGAAAAAAACAAAAAAAATGGGGAAAGATGACGGACCGTTCCAATCGGCAAAACTGCAAAGCCAGGACGTTTCGGAAAAACCGGAAAAACTGGGGAAACCATGAAATTATGTTTAATGACCACCCTGATTTTGGGACTTGCGGCCGGCGCGGGTTTTGCCGAGAAAGCCCCGAAAGATGACTATCAGCAGGGAGTCGAATATTATCAAAGTGGAGAATACGACCTGGCCATTGACGCCTTTCAGCGCTATCTCCCCAAGGCGCCCCACCCGGCTCCGATCTACAATTTACTGGGATTAACCTACCTTAAACAGAACGAGTCTGTAGAAAGCGCGATGGGTTCCTTTAAACAGGCCATCAAACTCGATCCGAATTTTGCGGAGGCCTATTTCAATCTCGCTTCCACTTATGCTCCAAGGGATCCGGCTATGGCTGCGGTATACTTTCAGAAAACGATTGACGTGGACCCTAATTATTTCAAAGCTTATTTTGGTCTGGGATGGTTCACTCTCACGGAAAAACACGATCCGGTCAAGGCCATGGAGTTTTTTGAGAGGACAATTGAGCGGTTTCCCGATTTCGCGGAGGCCTATTACGGTAAGGGATTGGCCTATGTGCAGCTGGGTAAAAAGGAGCTTGCGCTTGAGCCCATTTCTTATTTGCGGGTGATGCACCGGGAGGATTTAGCCGCGCTGGTGGAGCTTGCGGTCCGGGGAGAAACGCTGGATGCTCTCAAGGCAAGGGAGGAAGAAAAGCCGTCTCCGGAAGAAGCAGGGGAAGGCCATCAGCCGCAGGGAAGTGCAGTGTCTCCTCAGGGCGCGGGCGAGGTTCTGATCCGGGCCCGGGGAAAAGTCGTTAACGGAGGGAAAAATCCCGGAAAAGCTGTGAAGAGTTAGGAAGGTTTTTTGTCTTCATCCGGCAGTTTCTTTTCGATCTTTTTTATTTTGTACTCGAGAGCGCCGACAGCCTGGGAAAGGGTTTCCGTCCGGCTGTTTTGTTCATTGATATAAATCGTCAAAAGCAGGCTCAAGAAAACGAAAAAACTCAAAAGCAGGAAGAAAATAAAATTGCTGGGAAGCGCGAACCCGGCGAGTTTTGAAATTTTCGCGATCAAATTTTCATTCAGCGCAAGAAATGCCACGGCCGTGCAGGTTCCCAGCCATAAGGCGGAGTATTTGAACGTCATCTTCTGGCGCCGGATGGAGTCAATGACAAAGAGAAGAATTAAAAAGGAAATAATAATCGCAAAGGTTTGAGCCCGCATCGTATTCTCCTAGGACTTTTTTTTAAGAGCGTCGATCAGAATTGCCAGGGTGACTTTGATCATATAGTAAAGAGTTGCAAAATAACGGATGGAGGAGACCCCTCCCAGCCGTTTCCGCATCTGGACCGGCACTTCGCCGATCCTCGCGCCGTAGCGTTTGGCGATTTTAATGGCTTCCGGTTCGGGAAAATCTATGGGGTAATAGCCGGCAAAAACCGGAATCAGTTTTTTCCCCGTGGCGCGGTATCCGGATGTGGGATCAGTCAGGTAAAGCCCCGTCATCCAGTGGAGCAGGCGGCAGAAAAAGCGGATGCCGATGCGCCGCATGAACGTAGAATGAAACGCGGAGCGCTCCGTGAAGCGGCTACCGATGCAAAGATCGAGACGGTCTTCCAGAACGGGCTGCAGCACATCCATGAGGGAGCGGGGATCGTGCTGGCCGTCCCCGTCAATCTGGATGGTGGCGTCAAAGCCCTCATCGCGGGCGATTTTGTAGCCGCTCTGGATGGCGCCGCCAATGCCCAGATTAAAAGGGTGCGTGATCACGGTGGTGCCGGCCTTTTCGGCTTCCTGGGCTGTGCGGTCACGTGAGCCGTCATTGACCACCAGGATGGTGCAGGAAGGATGCTTGTTCCGGATTTCGTGGATGAGAGAACGTATGGCCCGCTCCTCGTTGTAAGCCGGGATGATGATGAGAACTTTTTTTTCGTCCATAGTCCGTTGTTATTATGCATGAGATCAAGATGAACTCAAGGAAAATTCTTTTTTGGATGGCAGCCGTGTGCACTCTGGCGGCCGGGGTTTATTTCCGGACCTACGCGCTTCATCCGATGGATGAAGTGAAAACACCGGAGGCCCTGGCCCGGCAGATGGTTTCTCATTCCATGGAAGAACAGCTCCGCAAATCCGTGGATCAGGAATTTCCCGGCATCAGCCCGGAGGCGCGCAAGCGCCTTGCCGAGGAAAGGGTCCGCCGCGTCATGGAGGCGGACAAGGAGCAATTTGAAAAGGCGGTCAAAACCGCCGCCAACGCGCTTCGGCAAAGCATACCGGCCGGCCAGCAGGCCAGGGCCGGGTCCCCTTCCGGCCGGCATTACCTGCTGGAGGCCGATCCCTATTATTTTTACTACCAGACCCGGATGATTCTTGAAACCGGAAAAATTTCCCCTCAAATCAAAAACGGAAGATTTTTCCATCCCCTCCAGCGCGCGCCGCACGGCTACTGGACCCCGGTCTTTTTCCATCCCTATCTCGGAGCGCTTTGGTACCAGCTTCTTCATTTGTTTCAACCGAACCTGGATTTGATGGAGGCGCTGAACTTTGTCCCGCTCATCCTGCTGGCGGTGGTGGTCGTGGTTTTTTTCGGCCTGGCTTCTTTGTTCGGCACCAGCCTCACCGCCGTTCTGATCGGAGGGCTCGCGCTGGTGCTTTCGCCGATTTTTATCCAGCGCAGCGCCTTTGGATGGTACGACACGGATCCCTACAACTATATTTTCCCCGGGCTCATCCTAGCGCTATTTTTTCTGGGAACAAGAGAAAAGAGAAAGGCCTTGACCTCCGGCCTTGCGGGCGGACTTATCACAGGCCTTTATTCTTTTTTCTGGAACGGCTGGCCGTTTATTTTTGTCCTGATCACAATTTGCAGCATGGTCGGCTGGGTGACGGAGTATTGGCCCTGGCGGTGCAGCGCAGACAGAAAGGGATCTTACGCCAGGTTTTTGGGCGCTTATGCCGGATCTTCACTTTTTTTTGGAATTCTTTTCATGACGCCCGCGGGTTTTCTCAACACCATCATTGAGGGCTGGACCGTGAGCCAGCAATTTGCCCTTTCCAAGTCGGATCTCTGGCCCAATATTTTTCTCACCGTCGGCGAGGCGCAGGGAATTTCCCTGAAAAAGATGATCTATTTGATAGGGAATTACGTCACGGTCGGCCTGGCGCTTTTCGGATATGCGGCGAACGGGCTCAGGGCCTTCCGGTCTAAAAACAAGCGGGATTTTCAGGAGTGGGCCGTCCTTTCCGTTTTTACGCTTCCGCTTATCGTAATGTCTCTCCGGACGGAGCGTTTTTGCGTGCTTCTGGTTTTGCCGTTCTCGCTTTTTGTGATGCTCGGCGCGGAAAATTTGATCGGCATTCTGCAGCGGCTTTTTGCCGCTGTTCGGCCAAATTTTCTCACCTCCCGCTGGATGCGAATGGTTACTCCCATCCTTGTTTTTCTGATCGCTCTTCCGCTTCAGGTGATTTCAGCGCATGTGGTGGCGGGCGGCATTCAGCCCATCATGAACGATGCCTGGTTTGAAGTGATGCAGCAGCTCAAAGCGAAGACGCCGCCGGATGCCATTGTGAACAGCTGGTGGCCTCCCGGTTATTTTATTTCCTCGCTGGCCGCAAGAAGAACCACGGCGGATGGCGGCACGCAGCATCTGCATGAGACCTACTGGATGGCACGTTTCTTTCTCAGCCCGGATGAGCGGGAAGCGGCCGGCCTGCTTCGCATGCTGAATACCAGCGGCAATGATGCGCTGGAATATTTGCAGTCAAAGGGCTTTGATCTGCCGGATGCGATTGATTTGATTCCTTCTATTGTTTCTGCGTCCCGTGCGGATGCGGCGCAAAAACTCAAAGACCGGATGGATCCTGCTTCGCGGGAGCATTTGCTGGATCTTACGCACGGGAAAGGTGATCTCCCCCCGACTTATGTTTTTCTCTATAATGACTTGATGGAGCAGAATCTGGCGGTCTCGATGCTCGCCACCTGGGATTTTAGAAAAGCGCGTGAAATCCACGAAAGTGCTTCCCGGGCGCGGGCCAGCCAGCACGGACTCGCGTTTTTAAAACGTCCTTCCTTTGCCGCTTATTTGCAGGAGGTTTTTTCCATTTCCAACGGCCTGTTGAAATATACGCCGGAGGCGAATTTGGTGAAGCGTGAGGGGGATGTCCTGCTTTTTGCCAACGGTCTGGGGGTCAATTTGCAGGATATGACCTCCTATCTTTCGCTTCCGGACAAAGGTGTCATGGGCCCGCCCATGAGTTTTTTTTACATGAAAAACGGCGAGCTGGTGGAAAAACAGAATTCCGGTGAAAAAGTGGATGCCTCCGCGCTTTTGATTACCAAAACCGGGGGCTTCCAATCCGTGATGGCGGATCCGCGGCTTATCCGCTCCATGCTTTTCCGGCTTTATTATTTGAGGGGAGAAGGATTGCATTTTTTAAAGCCGTTTATTGAAAAACAGGACTCGCCCACAGGGACCACGCTTCTCGTTTACAAGCTTGACCGGGAGGCGTGGGAGAATCGGAATTAATCACATAGGTTTCCAGAAAGGGGCATGCAAGCCGATATATTTATATATTTGGAATTACTATGGATAGATACCGATTCCTTTATGGGGCGACTGTTTTTTGGGGCATAGCCGTGTTTTGGGCCCGGCATGCGGTACCGCTTTTTGCGGAGGAGACGGCTGTAAACGATAAGGGGATGAAGAAATATGGGATTGTGCACAATATCGCGGAGGACAGGCGGGTGGAGAAAGTAGGCGGGCTTTATGAACCCGAAGGCCTGGATATCTATATGAAGCGGCACATGGACGGCCTAGAGGAAAAAATGAGTGGAGTTGAAGGCAAACTGGAGGAGATGCGTGAAAAACTTGAGGAGGTTTCCGGTTTGATCAAAACCATGGCGGAAAAGTCAAAGGAAGGCGAAAAGGAGACATCTCGGACAAGCCGCGGGGGCCAGCCTGATCAGGCAGTCCCGGGCCATCCGCCCGGGAACCGTAAAAAGTAACGATGATTCCGCGCATGGTTTCCGCCATTGTTCTGAACTGGAACGGCAAGGATGTCATCATGGATTGCATCCAGAGCATCCTTCAGCAAACGTACGGGTTGTATGAATTGATTCTGGTGGACAATGGCTCCAGGGATGGCTCGCTGGCCATGATCAAGGAGCGCTATCAGTCCAGGATCAAAATCATTGAGAATCCGGTTAATCTGGGATTTGCGGAAGGGTGCAATGTGGGGATCCGTGTGTCGGCCGGTGAATTTATCGCGCTGGTCAATAGCGACGCCACGCTGGACAAAAACTGGATGAATGAAATGGTGAAGGGCATGGGGCGCGGTGAATCTCTTGGCATGTGCGCCTGCAAAATTTATTTTTCAGGCCGCGAGGGGATTCTTGAGAACACGGGGCAGACGATTTCCCGCGACGGGATGGGAAGGACCCGGGGGCGCATGCAAAAGGACATGGGACAATATGATAAGCGCTGTGCCGTGCTTTGCCCCAGCGGCTGTGCCGCCATGTACCGCCGGAAAATGCTGGATGATATCGGGCTTTTTGACAAAAAATTTTTCGCGTATGCAGATGACATTGATATCGGTATCCGGGGCCGGCTCTTGGGGTATAAATGTTTTTATGTTCCGGCCGCGATTGCTTATCACCAGCTTTCCGCTTCCTTTGGCCTTCTGTCTTCCTTTAAGGCCTTTTTGCTCGAGCGGAACCGTCTTTGGGTCATGATCAAATCTTTTCCCCTGCGCCATCTTCTTGTCTCCCCCTTTCATACCTTGGCGCGGTATTATTACCATCTCTACGGCGTGGTTCGCCATGTCGGGCCTGCGGCGCACTTTGTGGAAAAGTTATCCATCTTCAGTTTGCTGTGGGTGATGGTGAAGGTCTATTTGTCCACGCTTTGGCATTTGCCGTACCTTATTTCCGAGCGCATCAAATTCAGAAAAAAAACCCGGGTTAAAACGCTGGAGTTTGAGCATTGGCTTAAGCAATACGGCATCAGCGCCAAGGAGGCGGCCCTTCTTGAAATCTCCTACTGAAGGAAGTATTCTCATCCTGGTGATGTGGGTTTTGATGCTGCTCAGCATTTTTACCTTTTCCGTGGGATATTCGGCGCGCCAGCGGCTGCTTCTCCTGGACCGGCTGGAATCGCGCGAGAAACTTAGGGCTATTGCGGAAGCGGGGGTCCGGACGGCTATTGAGGCCATTCAACAAAAGGATTTGAAAGCCCAGAAAGTGGACGCTCTGAATGAAACCTGGAGCCGGAACGACAAAAGATTCAAGGATGTGGAAGTAGGAAACGGATTTTTTTCGTGTACAATTGTGGACGAAGAGCGGAAAATCAATTTGAACCAAACCAGTTCGGCCCTTGTCCTGACCCGGTTCTTTGAGCAGGTGGCGGGGCTTGACGAACAGTCAGCCGGCGATCTTGCCGCGGCCATTCTGGACTGGCGTGATGAAGACGACGATCCTTACGAGTCGGGCGCAGAAAGCCGCTATTATCAGTCTCTGAATCCACCCTACTCGGCTAAAAATTTGGCTGTGAACACGCTGGAAGAGCTCCTTTTTGTGAAAGGCATGACCCCCGAGATTCTGAAAAGTATACGGCCGTATGTCACGTTGAGCGGCAGTCCGCGGGTGAATTTGAATACCGCTTCCAAGAAGGTTCTGCGCGCGCTTGGTTTCAGCGAGGCGTTGGTCAAAGCTGTTCTGGCCTTCCGGAGCGGAAGGGACCAGTTGCCCGGGACCCGGGATGACAATGTGTTTGCCGATCTGGCCCTGGCCGGCGAGGCGCTTGAGAAGAGCGGGTATGGGGGTGTTAATGAAAAAAAGGAGCTTGAAAATCTGGTCCAGTCGGGAAAGCTGGATATCCATTCGGAAAATTTTATGATTGAAAGCCGAGCGCATCTTGCTTATTCGGGCGAGCTTTTGACCGTAAGGTGTATCACGAAACGCAACGTAGGAATTACCGGTTGGGCCGAAGAATACAGCGTCCCGGCTGTAGAAAAGAGAGTTTTGAAATGAAATCGATGAAAATGATAGCAGTGGCAGGTATTGTTTTAGTGCTTGGCGTGACTTTTCTTTATGCGGCTTCAGTGGAAATGAAACAGGATGCCAAAAGTGCAAAAGACCCGAAGGATACGCTTGAAGAGCTGAAACTTTTTTCCAAGGCCATGACCGTTATTCAGCAGGGCTATGTGCTGGAGGTCAAGCCGCGTGAAATGTTGTATCAGGCCGTGAAAGGAATGCTGAGTTCACTGGACCGGTACTGCGAGTTTTTCGAACCTGAAAAGTACAAGCTGGTCGAGATGCATATCAAGGGCGAATACGCGGGAATCGGCGCGATTCTGCAAGTGGTGGATGATTATCCCGCGATCCGGTTGATCCAGCCCGGAAGCGCGGCGGAAAAGGCCGGGCTTCAAATTCAGGATAAGATTCTGAAAATTGACGGGGCCTTGATGCTGAAAAAACCGATTCCGGATGTGGCAACCCTGCTTCGCGGGGATGCGGACACCAATGTGACTTTGCATATTTGGCGCGAGTCTGTGAAGCAGGAAATGGATGTTGTGGTCAAGCGGGAGAAAATTGAAATTCAATCCGTGAGTGATGTGCGGATGGTGGGAAAATCTCTGGGCTATTTCCGCATCGACAGTTTTCAGGGCACAACCATCAAGCAGGTGGACAAGGCCCTGAAGGAGCTTGGTGAGAAAGGGATGAAGGCGCTGATCATTGACCTCCGGAATAATGACGGCGGGCTCATGCCCCAGGCCGTGGCGCTGGCGGAAAGGTTCCTGCCCAAGGGCAAAAAGATCGTGTCGGTGGACAGTAAAATTCCGGAACAGAAAAAAGATTATTTTTCATCGGGCAAAAAAACCGTTCCGGATTACCAGCTGATAATTCTTGTCAATCAGGTGTCGGCCAGCGCGTCGGAAATTTTTTCGGCCTGTATGCAGGACCATAAGAGGGCCACGATTGTCGGCGTAAAAACTTACGGGAAGGCCTCCGTGCAGTCCCTGGTGCCTTTGGATGATTTCACGGCCATGAAACTGACTACCGCCCACTATTTGAGTCCTTTAGGAAGGCAGATTAATGGCGTGGGGCTTATGCCGGATGAGGTGGTGGAAAGTGGATCGGCGGGAGGGCCCGACCAGCAGGTGATCAAGGCCCTTGCTTTGCTCAAGGATTACATGTGAAAATAACAAAACCATAACAGGGGGAAAACATGAAAAAAACAGCTATGATTCTGATAATGTTTCTATTGAGTTCCGGAACTGCAGCCCAGGCCGCCTTTTTTGACAAAGAAAAGGCGCCGGCAGCTTCCAATCCGGCCCCAGCGCCAGCGCCGCCGCCTTCCGGGCCGACCTTTGAGCAGATGATGAATCAGCTTTCCGTGAATTCCATGCTCTGGGGGCAGCTTAATCAGGAGGATAAGAAAAAAGCATTGGATGCCGTGATCGGGCTTTACAAGGTACGGGACAATATTGCCATTTTGAATTCGGCTGATTTTTACTCCAGAAGAGTGGATGAAACCATTGCGGGAGATCCCGGAGTCGCGAATCTCGACCTGCCGCAAATTGTGAAAATCCTTGCCGTGATGGAATATGATTTTTACAATGGCCAAAACAAGGAAGAGCTGGCCAAAAAGACGCTGGGCGACAAGATGTATGAGGCGAACCGTTTAAGGAAGATGCAGGCCGGGATGCAGGCCGGCAGGTAATTAACCGGAGCCGGAGTTTTTGCGGAACCTCATGGCGGATAATCCGAAAAGCCCTTTAAAAGATCCTTTCTGGCATTCCAGCGTCTTCCTCGGCGTTCTTTTCCTGAAGATAGCGGCCAGCTTTTTGTTTGCGTCCGCCTACATGAAGCAGTATTTCATTCCATTCCTCAACTGGTTTGTCCTCTCCGGTTTTCACAATCCCTGGGAATTTTTTTACGGACTGGGCCAGTACCGGATGTTTCCTTATCCTCCGGCCATGCTTTGGATCATGGCTTTGCCCCGGTTGATTTTTTCGCCCTTCCTGTCCGGCGACTGGCAGGCGCTCACGCCCGGCCATTTTTTTGTGCTCCGGCTTCCGCTGCTTGCCGCCGATATCCTGCTGTATGCCCAGCTTTTGAAATTCTTTCCGGTAAGCCGCAAAAAAGTCCTGGCCATCTACTGGTGTTCGCCGATTATATTCTTCATCAATTATTTTCACGGCCAGCTGGACATCATCCCGACCGCCATTTTTTTTGTGGCGGTTTATCTCTTGCTTCAGCAGCGGTATCTTGCCGCGGTGCTGGTGCTGGCACTTTCCGTGGCCACCAAAACCCACGTAATGATTTCGCTGCCGTTTATCTGGGTGTTTCTTTACAAAAAACGCATCGGTTTCTGGCGGATGTCTTTTTATTTTCTTGTTTTTTGCGCAGTCTTTGGCGCGCTGCTTATGCCGTATTTTTTTTCGCCCGCGTTCCGGTTTATGGTTTTCAATTCCCCGGAGCAGAAAAAGTTTTTTGATTTTGCCATCCCGATGTCTTCCAGCCTAAAGCTGATTGTCTGCCCCACGGCTCTCACGCTTCTCTTTATCAAATTCGCCTCCTATAAAAAACTCAACCGTGAAATCCTGCTGATGTTTCTGGGAATCGCTTTTGCCCTTTTGGTGGTGTTTGTTCCGCCCATGCCGGGCTGGTTCCTGTGGTCGTTGCCCTTTCTGATGTATTTCTACATGCACAACAAAGATTTTTCCCGCGCGCCATTCGTTCTTTACAATGTGATTTACATCGTTTATTTCCTTTTCTTTTTTGAGCGCCGGTCTTTCCCTTTGCAAAATCTGATTGGATCCCTGCCGGTCAATGATCTGGCCCTGTCGATCGTGATGTCTTCAGTTGGATTCATCGCCTTGTGGATGTTCAATCTGGGGGTCAAAAAGAATGAGGAATTGCGCCTGGCCGAGGCCCCGCTTTTGATCGGAATCGGCGGAGACAGCGGATCGGGCAAGCATACGCTTCTCAGGGTGCTCAGGAACCTGGTCGGCAAATCCCGCTCGATCCCTATTTTCGGCGACAATTTTCACAAATGGGAGCGGGGCAGTGAAAACTGGAGCGTCTACACGCATCTGAATCCTTCGGCCAACCGGCTTTATGAAGGCGTTGAAAAGGCGGTGGCGCTCCGGGAGGGGTGCGGCGTGGAATTGGTGGAATATGAGCATAAGACGGGGAAGTTCAGCAATCCCAGGATGGTGGAGCCGAGCAAGTTTGTTTTTTTTGTGGGGCTGCATCCGTTTTTTATCAAAACCATGCGGGATTTGATGCAAATCAAGATTTTTATGCACACCGAAGAAAATTTGCGGCAGTACTGGAAAATTCAGCGGGATGTCCTGAAACGGGGCTATGAACGTTCCAAAGTGGTGGAGCAAATCATGACGCGCCAGCAGGACAAACTGAAATACATTGAGCCGCAAAAAGATTTTGCCGACCTCGTCATCCGGTACAGCGCGGCTGTTCCCTTGAATCTGGACCAGCCCACCAAGGCAATAATCCCTTTACAGACAAATTTCACGCTTGACAACAGCGTTGCCCTGGACGAATTGGTGGGGCATCTTTCCAGGGTGCACACGCTGACAGTACAGCATATCAGCACCGTGACCGCCCAGGAACTCACGGTCCGGGGCACCCTCACAGCCAGGGAAGTGGCGGCCATCGCTTCCCAGCTGAATCTCAACCTTGACGAGCTTTATGTCAACTCGCGCGGATGGCTCCGGAACGATAAGGGTATCGCGCAGCTGGTTTTCCTGGTGCTTTACAACCACAAAATGAAGGCCCGGTGAAGTTGGAGAATCCCGTCCGAGAGCACATGGAGCTCTCCCATTATGCGGCCCAACACCCGCGCCTTGTGCAGGGCGGCGGTGGAAATTGTTCGGTGAAATTTTCAGGTCGCATGGTGGTCAAGGCCTCCGGTTATTTTCTGGAAGATGTCGGGCTGGAGCGGGGATTTGCCGTGGTGGGCCTTCAAGACGGCAGGCCGCTTCCTGAAAGCAAAGAAAAAGTTTCCCTGGAAGCCGGGCTTCACCGCTTGTTGAACACTTATGTAATTCACACGCATCCGATTGCCGCGGCCGCGCTGGTGGGTTCGGAGGAGGGAAAACGGTCCTTTCGGCAGATTTTTCCGGAAGCCGCTTATGTCTGGGTGGATTATGCGGCGCCGGGAAAGCGCTTGTTTCAAAAAGTCGAAGAAACTTTAAGGGCCTTTTCCGGCAGAATGTCGGAACGTCAGGCGCTATTGCTGCAAAATCACGGATTATTTACGGCAGCGGCTTCCAAACAAGACTGCATGCAGTTTCATGAAGAAGCGGTGCAAAAAATGGAAAATTTTTTTCAATCAGAAGCGCGCACGGATTTGCCGGCCATGCCTCCCCGCTGCTACCTGACGCCGGATCATGCGGTTTACTCCAACCTGGATACCCGTAACCTTTCTCCCAAGCAGGAAACCTCGGTGCGCGAAATCGAATTTTTTGGCCGGAGTGCATTTGAACTGATTCTGAAAAAGGGATGGCATCCGGCCTGGCTTCCGGCTGGGGAAGTGGATTTTGTGCTGGGCATGGAGGAGGAAAAATACCGCCAGCAGATGTGGAAGGAAACCCCATGAAAGTGCTGATCCCCATGGCCGGCATGGGAAAGCGTTTTCTTAAGGCAGGTTATCAAGTCCCTAAAATCTTGATTCCCATCGAGAACAGGCCGATGGTCGAGCATGTGGCGAGAAATTTTTCGCCTGAGGATGATTTTGTGTTCGGAATCAACGAGGAGCATGACGGGGGCGGGATGATGAGCGGAGTTTTAAAACGTATCGCTCCGCGGGGGGTGATTGTGCCCATGCCCTATCAAAAGGAGGGTCCCACGGCCACCGTCCAGCGGATGCTGGATCATGTGAAAGATGAAGAGCCCGTGATCGTGAATTACTGCGATTTTTCCTGGGTCTGGGATTATGACAGCTTCAAGCGGCAGGTCGCCGAAAACCGTTGTGACGGCGCCGTGATTTGCTACCGGGGATTCCACCCCCACCTTCTGGGACCCAACCATTACGCGACCCTGGACTCAGACGGCTTGTGGATGAAAGAAATCCGCGAGAAATTTTCCTGGCACGACGATAAAAAGAAAGACTGGTCGAGCTCCGGCACCTATTATTTCCGGCAGGGAGCCTTCGTCAAAAAATACTTCACCCGGATTCAGGAGAAGAAATCCTGGCTCATCAACGGCGAACATTATGTGAGCCAGGTGTTTCAACTGATGAAAGAAGACGGCCTGCGCGTCTTCATCTATGAGATTCCCTTCATGCTGCAGTGGGGCACCCCCGAGGATATGGGACAATATCTTTACTGGTCCGGTTATTTCCACGCAAAAAAGTTGAGTGACAAAATTTTTGCCCATCCTATGACGGTGCTTGTTCTCATGGCCGGAGCGGGTAAGCGGTTTGTCCAGGAAGGGTATCCGGCTCCCAAGCCCTATATTGCCGTTAACGGGGATCCCATGGTGGTCCAATCCACACGCCATTTGCCTCAAGGGGACCGTTATCTTTTTATCACCCGCAAGGAGCTTCAAAATGATGCCGGGGAAAAAGTGCTCAAAATGTTGTTTCAGCCGGCCACCGTCCTTTGCCTGGATGAATTGACGGAGGGGCAGGCCTCAACCGCGCTTTGCGCTGAAAAACTTCTCAAACCGGAACACCCGCTTTTGATCGGCGCCTGCGATCACTTGATTTTTTTCGATCCGGAGCGTTTTAAGGCGCTGACCGCTCCGGATTCCGGCGTGGATGCGCTGATTTTCACTTACCGGAACAATCCCATGGTGCGGCTGAATCCTCGAATGTACGGGTGGGTGGAAACGGATGCGGCAGGGCGCGCTCTCCGCATTTCCGTGAAAGTCCCGCTCGCGGGCGATCCCGCTCAAAATCATGCGATCGTAGGATCTTTTTGGTTCCGGAAGGGCCGTTATTTCACCGAAAATGCCCGAGAGATGATCCGTGAAAATAACCGCATCAATAACGAATTCTACATTGACCAGTGCATGAATTACCTTATACGCAACCATTTGCGGGTCGATGTGTTTGAAGTGGACCAATACGCCTCGCTGGGGACGCCGGATGATTTGAGAACTTATGAATACTGGCAGCGTTATTTCAGTTTGAAACGTTCATGAGTCCGGTCCGCCTGTCGATTATTGTCCCTTGCTATAATGAGGAGAAAAATATTCCCCTTGTCCTCGCGAATTTTAACCGGGCGCTGGCCGGCAGGGAAGCCATGGAGCTTTTGCTGGTGGACAACGGTTCCCGGGACGGAACCGGAAAGGTGATGGATGCGGAAATCATCCGCCAAAAATGCAATTTCGCCAGAAAAGTTATCGTGCCTCAAAACCGGGGATATGGATTCGGCATTTTGTCCGGATTGAAAGAAGCGCGCGGGGAGGTGCTGGCCTGGACCCATGCGGACCTGCAGACAGACCCGGAGGATGTTTTAAGGGCTTACCATTGTTATCTGGAAAAGGCAGGCGGCCATGATAAAATCCTGGTCAAGGGGCACCGGCAAAACCGGAAGCCGGCTGAAAAATTGTTTTCATTCGGGATGCAGGTTTTTTCCAGCATGATGCTGGGCACCTGGCTGGAAGAAATCAATGCGCAGCCCAAATTGTTTCCCCGGAAGCTCTACGAGAATATGCGGAATCCGCCGCAAGATTTCTCGCTCGATCTTTATCTTTTATATTGGGCGAAAAAATTGGGGTACAAAATCGTTTCGATACCCGTTTATTTTAAAGAGCGGTTGTATGACGAGGCCAAAGGCGGCGGCAGCGGTTTCCGGCCGCGCTGGAAGTTGATTCAGAGGACTTTCCGTTACGTTTGCGATCTTAGCCAAAAAGCCAGAAAGGGCGGCTTGAACTGACATGCTTTATATCCGGCATCGCATCAACACCGTTCAGGATTTGGGCACTATTCCTCCGGACATGGGAATCGAGTTGGACCTTCGTTACGAGGGCTCCGAATTGATTCTTCAGCATAATCCGTTTAAAACCGGCGAGCGTTTTGAGGATTTTCTCCGGCACTACCGTCATGCCTTGATGATTTTGAATGTCAAGACCGAGGGCATTGAGGAGCATGCGCTCTCCCTGCTGGCCAAATACGGGGTTAAAAATTACTTTTTTCTCGATATTTCGTTTCCGGCGCTGATCAAGCTGGTGAAAAAAGGCGAAAATAAAATTGCCGTCCGGTTTTCCGAATATGAACCCATGGAGCAGTGCCTGGCCTTGCAGGACAAGGTGACATGGGTGTGGATTGACTGTTTTAATGATTTGCCCCTTAACCGCCAAAATCACGCGGAATTGAAAAAATACTTTCAGCTTTGTCTGGTTTCCCCGGAGCTCCAAGGACATCCGAAGGAAAAGATCATGAAGTTTAAAAAGAAATTGGCAGAATGCCCGGTGGACGCAATCTGCACCAAATATCCCGAATTATGGCGCTCCTGAACGATCTTATCCGCAAAGCCGCAGCGAAAAAGGCGGTTTTTTTGGACTTGGACAACACGCTTTACAGCTATGAGCCCTGCCACCAGGCGGGACTCAAGGCCGCTTTTCAATATTATCGCCGGAGCGTGGAAGGCATTTCATGGCGCAATTTTTTGAGCCGCTATCATACGGCGCGTCATGCTATCCATAAAATGCTGAGACGCCAGGCCGCCTCCCACTCGCGGCTTTTGTATTTCCAGACTTTGCTGGAGGCGCGGTTTGGAAAGACGCCATTCCGTCATACGCTGAAACTGGAATCCATCTATTGGAATGCTTTTTTAAAGCGCATGCGGCTTTTCCCTTGGGTGAGGCCTTTCCTGCGGCATTGCCAGGGGCAGGGCCAAAAGGTGCTCCTGGTGACCAATTTAGCCCTGGATATCCAGCTGCGGAAAATTCAAAAACTGGGATTGAAAAGTTTGATTGATTTTTTGGTGACTTCGGAAGAGGCCGGATTGGAAAAACCGCATTCCGCGATTTTTAAGCTCGCGCTCCGGAAGGCAAAATGTTCTTCCCGCAAGGTGCTGGCAGTGGGCGATGATCCCCGATCGGACCGCATTCCTTCCGCGGATTTTTTTCAAGTCCAGGGATGAACCGCCTTAAACTTTGCGCAGAATATAGAAAAAGAAGCTGTTGGTGCCGTTTTGGGTGCGCTTGCTGAAATCGATTTCCACATCCGAAACAATCTCCTTGGAATAAACCATGCGGTAGTTCTCCGGGGTTGAGGTCCACAGCCCTCCGCCCTGGCCGGCCGTAAGACTGTGGAGATTGATCCGGTATTTCATGGACTCGAAAATTCCCGGATTCAATGTGTTCCTGTGACTGATGAAGGCAATGGTTTTGAAGGGGACAGGGCGCATGCGGTACGAAGGCGCTATCCGGAATTCCTCTTCAAAGTAAGAGTATTTTTCCCAAATGTTTTTCATGAGGCTGAGATTCCAGGTCCAGCCCGTTGCGATAACGGTATCCACATTGAACTCCGAGAGTTTTTGCTCAATTTCCTTTTCGTCAAAAGGGTCCTTGCGCTCGGAAAGGAACCGGGGGAAACTCACCCCAAGCATAATCAAAATAAAACCAATCAGGGGGATATGGGCAAAACGTGCCAAAGACCTGACCCGGGAAAAGGGTTTTAAAATCCCGAGCAGGGAGTTCCATCCCTCAGCCGCGACAACGGCAAAGAAGGGAAGGAGAATAAGACTGTGGCGCGTCGGGCCGAAGGCGAGCTTTCTTGAAAAAACAAGAGCCATCCATATTGCCGCCACAGCCAGAAAAAAAAGCCCCAGCATTTTTTTGGAAAGCCGCCGCGTTTTGAATAACCCCGCGATGCCGAGAATAAAAAGCGCGAGAAAAAAAATAGTCACGGGATGAAACAGCAAAGAGTCTTCCGGCACAAAGGAGATCATGCTTCCGAAAACGACGGGTAAATTCCTTGCAAAGAACAAAACAAAACCGGCGATTCGGGTAAAAAGGGGGGTGCCGGGTAAAAATTGCAGGGAGAATTCCTGGCTGGGTCCCGCATTCCAGTTCAGCCCCGGCGGCTTGAAGGATTCGTGGAAGTGGATGAATGAATGATACTCCGGAAAAATAAGAAGCCCGTAGAGAGCCCCGGCGATCAGGAGATTGAGGATTATCTCGCGCCAGTGGATCCTGTCGGTCAAAAGGTGATAAGCAAGAAGCGCCAGGGCGAACGCAGGCGTAAGAAAAATGACTTGGTATTGCATGTAGCTCAGAAGAGCCATGCCGGCAAAGGCAGTGAGCAGTTTTTTTAAGGAGAAATTTCCGCGGCGCATTCCGGAAATCAGCAAAATCAGGACCCACACGGCGGCAAAAACGCCGATGCTGTAACTTTCCATTTGTTTGGCGTAGATGATATTTTCATGGGAAAAGGCCAGCAGGGCGAGGGCGATAAAGACCGCGGGTGTTTTGAAGCGGTCATATTTTCTAAAGAAAATAACAAGGGACAAAAGCCCTAGAATGCCAAAAAGGCAGGAAGGGAAACGCCCCCAAAAGAGAATCTGGCGATAGCTCTGCTCCGGGGAAACCAGAAAATAAGTGATAAAAAATTGCAGCGGGGCATAGGTGAATTCATGGGGGATGATGGTGATTTTATCGAATAGATTTTTCAGCTGCATCCCCCTGCCCTTAGCGACGGTGCTGTTGAAAATAAAGGTCCGGGCAACGCCGATGTCATCGATATGCGTAAAATGGGTGTCTAAATCCGCGAGCCGCGCGGCAGCTCCGAGGAGAATTAAAAGGGTTACCGTGATGGCCGTGAAATTTTTTGAGGCGGCCCTCCAGCAGGTGGATTCTTTCATGAAGGGCCGGTTGGCTGCCCGGCAGTCCTTTTTACAATGGCGCAGAGAGGTGTGCGGTCCGCCTCAATGGTATGAATGGTTCCCGGCGGCGGCCATTCACCGGCCCGCAGTTTTTCCGGGCTGATGCCCCGGGACAGGGAAAGATAATATTCCCATTGATTCTTTCCCTTCTCATACGTGGCAAATTTGGAGCCCAGAATTTTTGAAAGATAATAAGCCGAAGAAATAAATTCTCCGTCGCTCCCGATCACGATCCGCTCTTTTGCACCCGATTTCTGGTAATCCTTCGCCAGCCATTCGGCGGCCGCGCGCAAACTGTTGCCCCAATAATCGGTCTCATATCTCCCGAATGCGCCGCGGAGCCCTCCCGTGAGCCCGTTGAAGTAAACATATTCATTGGGATGGTTGCGGACCATCCACGCAAGGGGAAAAAAAAGCTGCAGGCAGAGAAAGCCGCCCGCCGCTATTTTTTTTGACTTAGTTTTAAAGGACCGGAAAAGGCATTCCCATCCCAGGGCGGCCAGGATAACGAGCGGCGGATAAACAAAAAAAACATGGCGCCAGCTGTCATAAATGATGGATTTTTGATAAATGATGTAGAACAAGGGGAAAATGGCGGCAAAGGCAATCATGACGACGGTTTTTGCCGGAAAGTGCTTGAGCGCGGCAATGATCATGACAAAAAACAAGAGCAGGCCTGTCAAAACGGAAAAAGGGGTGCTGATCAAAATCCATTTGGGGAGGTAATACCACGGCGTTTGGTCAAAAGGAATCTGGCGGCCTTCAAAAAGCAAAAGCCCTTTGGCGCCTGAAAACTGGGACATGGCGTGCAGAGCGCGGATAGGATTTCTGAAAGGGTCTTCCAGCCCATAGGGCCAGAAGAGCATGCCTCCCCAATAGCCCGCAACGGAAGTTAAAAGAACGAGGCCCGCCAGATAAAGCCAGTGTATTTTTTCTTGGCGCAGAAAAGCCCGGCCCGCATAGATGGCGGTGAAAAGATAAAGATAGCATAAGAGCAGGACGCCGCCGATTTTGATATTGATGGCGAGTGCGATACCGAGCGCCAGGCAAAACGCGGTTTTAACGCGCGGCCTGGGAAGTTCATGCACGAAACAGACCAGATGGTAAATGGAAAAAATATACGCCGCGGCAAAAGGGATGTCCTTGGGGTTGTTCATGCAGTTGCCGAAAAAACGGGGCGAGAAAAAAAGAAGCAGCAAGGAAAAAAATCCGGCCCTCCAGCCCGCCGCTTTTTTGGCCAAAAGGCCCGTCCATAAAATTGCCATGAAACCGAAGAGGGCATTGAGCGCATGGCGGGTGTCAAAAAGATGGGGAAGCACAATGTCAAGAGTGGGAGGATAACGCATATAAAGCTCGAATTTGCCGAGAAAAAAAAGTGGAACGTAAAGCGCTCCGCTCAGCGTGTCAAAAAGCCCGCCGTAAAAGTGCTCGGTTTCAAAAAATGTGAGGCAATCCTTTTCCTGGCCTCCGCTCATGATGTATTTGAGAATCAGGCGGCCGTAGTGATTTTGAATCCATTCATCCCAGCTGATGCCGTAGTCAAGGCTCAAGACCACCATCAGGATCAGCATGACGCAGGCCGCGATCAGGAAAGAAATCCTGAAGGACGAAAATGCGTTGGTTTTTTCCGTTGGGAGAGTACAATGGCTGTCCATCAGGTTCAATCGGCCATTCGGCCTTTATCTGATTATCGGAAACATGAGGGATACCTTAAAATATTTAGAAGCAGATCCTTCGCCCTGAAGGCCTCAGGATGACTTGGGAAGCCAATTCTAGAAAATATTCAGATAACCGATAATATTCCATAGCATGAAATTTTCGGCCTTCGAGACGTTCTCCTATTTTTTTTTCAAACGCCGGTTAAGAAAAAAGCTCCGTACCCTTTATCAAATGGAGGATCCCTGGAGCAGCCGGGAGTTAAGCGGGGTTTTCGCGCCCCTGATTCGCGAACAAATGCAGAGATTGCCTCCCGCGCTTCGTGAGGTGCCTGTTTTAGATGTAGGCGGCGGCGAAGCCCATTTTTATGGGCCGCTCCGGGATATGATCAAGGATTATCACTTGCTGGATATCGAAGAGCAGGCCATTGGCAGGGCCCGAGCACTTTTAGGGAATGCTCCCTGCCGGTTGATTCACCAAAGCCTGGATCAATTTCATCCTGCAGCCGATACTTACGGCGCTATTTGGCTGTTCAATGTTTTGACTTATCTGGGCGCCGCCAGTCATCCGGAGGTTTTCATGCGCATGATGAAAAATTTATGGCGCGCCTTAAAATCACCGGGAATTGTTTTGTTGCTCCATCCCTATTACTCTGAAAAGGAGCGTAACGCGTTAATCCGCCAAGGGGAACTTTTTCTTTCCTTCGGAGGTCAACTTATCTGCAATAATGACGATGGGTTAGGAAAACAGTCCTTTTTAATCCAAAGTATTAAAAAGTTATGATCTACTTATTTATTTGTATTTTTGATACTTATTGTATAAAATTGATATAGCACAGGAGACCATCCATGAAGATTTTTTTTCTGAATATTCCTTTTCATGAAAGATATTCAAGGGAAAGCCGTTCGCCCGGCGTGGCTCCTTCAGGGACCCTTTATTATCCGATTTATCTCGCCTTGGCTGCCGGAGTGGTGCGTAAGGGTGGGCACAAAATTGATTTTCTGGATGCGCCGGCGGATCAGTACGATTTGGAGAAAACCAAAGAGCGCGTCAAAAAATTCGGCCCGGATTTGATTGTGGCCACGACAGTCACGGCTTCGGTTTGTCATGATGTCCGCGTCATGGATGACTTGGCGGAATTAACAGGCGCCATGACCATGCTGGTGGGAACGCATGCCACGGCCAGGCCGGTTGAAACCCTGCAGATGTCCAAGCACTTGGATTTTATCGCCGCGGGTGAATACGATTTCACTACTCTGGATGTGGCCAATCATTTTGATCAAGGCGGAACGCGGGAGACTCTTTCCAAAGTTCCGGGACTGGCTTACCGGCATGACGGCCAATTTTTCAGAAACCCTGACCGCCCCATGTGGCAGAAGATGGATGAAATACCCTGGGCCAGCCTGATCTACAAAGATTTCCTGAAAATTGAAAATTACAGTTATGGCGCTCAGCTTCATCCAGAGATCACCATTGTGGGAGGCCGGGGCTGTCCCTATCAATGCACTTATTGCGTGTTTCCGCAAACCATCACGGGGCAGACTTACCGGGCCCGCTCGGTGAAGGACGTTGTGGATGAAATGGAATTTATCGTGAAAACATGGCCTCACAACAAAGAAATCATGTTTGAAGACGACACCATGACGCTGGATAAAAAGCGGATGCGCGAAATTTCCGAGGAAATCCTGAGGCGGGGGTTTCAAGTGACCTGGTCCGGCAATGCCCGGGCTGATTTCGACGATGTCGAACTGCTCAAGCTGATGAAGCGTTCGGGATGCCGTCTTTTTTGCGTGGGATTTGAATCCGCGGATGAAACGCTTTTAAAAAATATGAAAAAGGGAGGCGCGCTGGTCAAAACGGAACAGCGTTTTGTGGATGCCTGCCACAAGGCGGGGATTTTAATCCACGGTTGTTTTCTCCTGGGCGGGCCGGGCGAAAACAAACAGACCATGCAAATGACCCTGGAATTGGCCAAACAGATCAATCCTGACACAGCGCAATTCTTCCCCATGATGGTGTATCCCGGCACGCGGGCCTATGAGGAAGCCAAATCGCGCGGGGAGATTAAAACCGAGAATTACGAGAATTGGCTCAAGGATTCAGGGTATTATATGTCGCAGGTGAACCGGCCGGGCGTTTCGAACGAGGAGATCACGGATTTTTGCGACCAGGCCCTGCGCGAATTTTATTTTCGGCCCAAGTATGTATGGTCGAAAGTGAAGCAATTCATCACGGAGCCACGCGAGCGATCCCGCATTGTTAAAGGCGCCCAGTATTTTGGCCGAAAATTAAAAGCGATGGGCAGGAAGTCCTGCGCAGCCTGAACAACACCTTACAAAAATTTCCGGGGAAATAGCATGCGTGTGGCGGTGATATGCCCGCTTTACAATGAAGAGAAAAATATCTCTCAACTGATCGACTCCCTTCTCAAACAAACCCGCCGCCCGGATGAAATAATTCTTGTGGATGACGGTTCCCAGGATAAAACCGCTGAGATTATTCAGGCCTATTCCAAGCAGCATCCTTTCATTCAATATCTCCACCAGCCGAACAAAGGTCCTGCCGCGGCGCGCAACCGAGCCTGGAAGAGCACGGATGCGGAAATCTGTGTTTTTACCGACGGAGACTGTGTTCCCGAGCCCTCCTGGATCGAAACGCTTTTAAAGGCCTTCACGGGCCCTGACGTGGGAGCTGTTGCCGGCACTTATAAAACTTTAAATCCCGAAAGTATCCTGGCCCGGTTTATCGGTCTTGAAATCGCCTGGCGGTACCGGCATGTCAAAGGCACTGTGGATGTCCATGGCTCCTACAATTTAGCCGTGAGAAGAAAAGTTTTGGAAGACGTGGGAGGTTTTGACGAGAGTTATCCTTTTCCGAGCGGGGAGGACTGGGATTTGAGCTATAAAATTTCCAGGCGCTCGAAAATTTGCTACCTTCCGGAAGCGGTGGTGGGCCATTTCCACCCGGAAGATTTTTTGTGGTATATGGATAATCAAAAACGGCGCGCCTATGACCGGATGAGGGTGTATAATCAACATCCGGATAAAATGGGATCCGACACTTATACGGGTAAAATCGTGAAATATCAGGTGCTGGCCGCCGGAGCTTTGATTCCGTCCTTGATTTTCATGATGCCGCTTTTTCCTTTCAGCCATCTCATTCCCATGGGACTTCTTTTCTTTTTATTTGCCGCCGCGTGCATACCATTTCCTTATTTTTTGAGCAAGGATATTGCGGTTGCTTTTTACAGTATACCGATGCAACTTTGCCGTAATTTTGCCTGGTTTGTTGGGGCTTTTGCGGGGTTGCTTAAATTCGGTTTCAAACTGCAATGATAGAAGCAAAAACTCAAACCAAAAAAGAAAATTGGGATCATTTTTGGCAGCATAACGCGCAATCCCGCTTCACGCAAAAAAGCTGGAGCAAAATACGGATCATGCGCCTTCTGGATCAGGAGCTTAAGCCGGGAATGAACGTGCTGGATGCGGGATGCGGCTCGGGATTTTTTTCGCAGTATTTTATTTCCAGGGGCGGCAAGGTTTACACGCTGGACTATTCCCAGGAAGCGCTGGATATTGCCCGGCGCCTGACGCAAGACAAGTCGCAAGCGTATCTGAAGGAAAATCTGCTGGATCCGGTTTTCGGCGATCGACACAGAGGGACTTTTGACCTTATTTTTACCGACGGTTTGTTTGAACATTTCAGCGAGGCCGACCAGACCCGGATCATGGATAATTTCAAAAGGGCAAAAAAGAAAAGCGGGCTTGTCGCCACCTTTGTCCCCAATCGCTATTCCTGGTGGGAAATTATCAGGCCGATGGTGATGCCGGGGATTCATGAAATTCCTTTTACGCCGGGCAAACTTCTCCGGCTTCATGAGGGAATGCAAATCGTCAAAACTGGCGGCATCAATGTGCTTCCTTTTGCTTTCTCGCCTGACGAGGCTTGGGGAGCCCGGTTGGGGATGCTTTTGTACTGTTTTACCCGATGAGCATAACATGAGCAAACTTTCCATCATTATTCCTGCTTATAACGAGGCCAAGACCATCCGCCGGCTGGTGGAAAAGATTATGCTCACGTCTTTTCCTACGGAATTCGAGATCATCATTGTCGATGACTACAGCAGGGACAGGACTTACCGCATTGCCAAGATCCTAAATGACCGCGATTTATCGAAACGGATTCGTCTTTTTCGCAATGACGTGAATCGCGGCAAGGGCTATTCTCTCCAACAGGGATTTCAAAATGTGACCGGCGATATTGTGGTGGTTCAGGACGCGGATTTTGAGTACGATCCAACGGAAATCCCGCGCCTCATGCAGCCGATTCTCGAGGGCCGTGCCGATGTGATTTATGGAAGCCGTTTCCTGACGGCCTTCCGGCCTCATGGCATGGCCTGGGCTAATTGCGTTGCCAATCATTTCCTGACCTGGCTTACGAATCTTTTGTACGGATCCCGCCTCACGGACATGGAAACCTGTTACAAGTTAATCCGGAGAGAAATTCTCAAAGTCCTTTCATTAAAAGCACGGCGGTTTGATTTTGAGCCGGAAATCACGAGCAACCTCCTAAAAAAGGGGATCAGGATTCAGGAATTGCCCATCAGCTATCACGGCAGGACTGCAAGCGAAGGGAAAAAAATTAAGGGCCGTGATTTTTTCATCGCCATCGGGGTCCTGTTTGCGAACCGGTTTAGACGATGAGAATGTATCCTAATAGTAAGCGGACACTAGCGGGTCCTGTCAGGGGGACATCCCATCCGTCCTCGGATTGCCTGCGGGCGGCTGTGAGACCCTGTCCCCCCGCCACCCGCTATCTGGTCCCATGAGCCATGAAAAAAATCACGGCAATTTTAGCGCTCATTTTTTTTGGTTTTGCTATCGACGCCAGATCAGAACTTGTGATTCCGCGCCAAATCCGCGTGGGAGTCGCGGTGGCGCCTAACTACAAAACCATTCCCAACTGGAAAGGGGAGTTTGAAAGGCGGCTTGCTTATGCCTCCAAAATTTTTGACACAGAATTTAAGCTGAAATTCCGTCCTGTGGTTTACTGGGATTGGCAGCCCCAGGACCCGGAGGGAGGCATGGATTCTCTGATGGAGGATCTGATAAGTCAGTTTCCTCTTGGAGAAACGGATATTGTGATCGGGCTTACCCGTCTTGAGGAGATTCCCTCCGCGGAACAAATGTCGGATCTCCATATTCTGGGCCGTGGCCGGCCTTTTTCCGGTTATCTGATCATGCGTTATCCTTTTAACCGGCTTTATACCATTCAGGAAGAAACCGTCCTGGTCCATGAAATGGCGCACTTGTTCGGCGCCGTGCATGCCGCGGGTGAGGATAACATCATGTCGCCGGTGGTGGACCGGCAAATCCCCACCCGTTTTGATCCTCAAAATCGCGCCATTATCATGCTGACCCGGGACATGGACTTTAGAAAGGGAACCGCGGTTTTGGATCCGCGTATGCTGCAGACACTTTTGAGCTCCTACATGGAATTGATCAATGCCCGGCAGTCCTATGATTTTTATTACATGCTGGGCGTTTTTTATCTTAATCTCGGCCAGAATTTTGAAGCCCTCAAAGCTTGGAAAGCCGCGCGGGACCTGGATAGCGATAACCCCCAAATTCATTTTGATATAGGAGCTTTATATTATAAATCAAGCCGGTATGACGAGGCCATCCGTGAATTGGGGCAGGCGGTTGCTGGAATGATTTATCCCAGCCAGAAGCCCAATAAGGCGGTTGCCCTGCGCATGCTGGGGGGCGCCTATTTTCAAAAAGGAAATTATTCCGCTGCGCAAAGCGTCTGGAATCGGGCGCTGGCGGCGGACCCGGGCAATGCAGATATTCTGGTTGATTTGGGCACGGTGAAAGTAAATTCAGGCCAGCCGGAGGCATCTGTGGATGATTTCCTTCGTGTTTTGCGCAAAGACCCTGAGAACATTAAAGCCTTGAGCTATCTCGGGCTGGCCTACTTTCAGACCGGGCGGATGGCCCAGGCGATGCAATATTTGAAAAAGGCGGAAGTTCTTATGAACCGCCGGGCCGTGGCCGGGAATGCGGATCCGGTTCAGCAGGCCGAAGTCCACAAAACGCTGGGACAGGCTTATCTTAAAATGAATAATCCTGCTGCGGCTGTGGATCAGTTTGAGGCCGCGTGCCATTCTGCGCAAACGCCGGACTGCCACAAAGTGCTGGGCCAGGTTTATTTTCAGCTCGGCAAATGGGACCAGGCCATCGGGGAATTGGCGGCCGTGATTCAGGTCGAGAAAGATGATCCGGATCTCTACGGCATGCTGGGAGTGGCGTTTGCCCAAAAAGGAGATCTCCAGCGGGCCATTTCTGTTTTTAACGAGGGGCTCCAGCATATTTCCGGCCGCAAAACAAAATCCCTTTTCCATAAAAATATCGGCTACATCCTGACCAACGTAAAAAACTGGGATCTTGCAGAAAAGGAATTCCAATCTTCGCTTCAGGATGACTGGACCAATGCGGAAAGCCATTTTGGCTTGGCGCTTGTTTATCTTCAGAAAAACGACACGGGGAATGCCAAGTCCTCGCTTCGCAACGTGCTGCAGTTGAACCCCAATCACAAGGAGGCCAAGGAAATATTGGCCCGTTTGGGTTGAGGGTTCGGAATTTCGCATGAAGCAAATTGCCGTCAGAGAAATCATGGTGACATCGGTGGTCACGGTCGGAGTGGATGAGGCCTTTAGCCATGTGGCCGAGAAAATGAGGATTTACGGGATTCGCCACCTGCCGGTGGTGAATGAAAATAAAAAATTGGTGGGCATGATCACACAGCGCGATTTATTGCGGACGCTTTCGCCCAAAAAAACCGAGGATGGATTCATTTATGACAAAGAACAGCTTGACCGTTTTATTTTAAAGCATGTGATGGCCAACGATCCGGTTTGTGTGGGACCGGACGACAGCATTGTCCGGGTGGTGGATATCATGGCAAGAGATAAATACGGTTGTGTTCCGGTGACGACACCGGATAAAACCCTTCTCGGGATTGTGACCCAAATCGATATCTTGAAATCCCTTTCCAAATGGCTGCAGGAGAATTAGAGTGAAAGAAGGCATGGACCGTTTTAAAAAAAATCTTAATCTCCTCTCGGTTTTAACGCGAATGCACTTGAGGTCCAGCGATTACCGCACCTTTCTTGGCGCTTTGTGGAGCCTTGTGGGCCCCCTTTTGACCTTTGCGGTGCTTTATTTTATTTTTACCGACCGTTTTGGGAGAGGCATTTCGCTTTTTTCCCTCAAATTGTTGACTGGCGTGATTGTGATTCAGTTTTTAAGCGGCGTCATCCATTTGACCATGAATGCCATGCGTCAGAGCCGGGAAATTGTGCAGGACTGCCTCGCGCCCTCGGAAGTTCTGATAGCGGCGCCTCTTGCCGTGCCCCTGCTGAAATTTCTTGTGGAAATTTCCCTGTGCGTGCTTACGGCGGAGGCCTGCGGAGCCTTCCACGTTTCAAATATTCCCGTGCTGTTGGCCATGATTTTTCTTTTTCTAATTCTTTCGGCGGGTGTCGGGCTTTATCTTGGAGTTCTTAACAGCCTGGCCGCGGATGTGGGCGAGATATGGCTGAGGATCGAGCCCCTCATGCTTTTTGTGAGCCCCATTTTTTATTCCGTCGACATGCTTTCGCCATGGGGAAGATGGGCGGTCACCTGGCTGAATCCGGTAACGCCGTTTATCGTAAGTTTCCAGACCCTGATTTCCGGCCAGCGCGTGCCATATTTCAGCTCATGGACCATGCTGTGGGCTGTCGTGTATGCTGCGGTCATCTTTGCCACGGGTTATGTTTTTTTTAAAAAGTTTGAAAAACAAATTATGGAGACCTCGTGAGCCGGCCGATTCTAAAACTTGAAAATGTGGGCAAGCGCTTCCGGATTTATAAAACGCAGAAAACCCTCTTTCGCCTGGCAAAATCCCTGGCTCAGCGCATTCCGATCTCTCAGACTCTGTGGGCGCTCCGCAATGTTTCGCTTGAAATTGAAGAGGGGGAGAAGGTGGCCCTGATAGGCCGTAACGGCGCCGGCAAAACCACGCTTTTCCGCGTGGCGAGCGGCATTTACCAGCCGACTGAAGGCACGGTCCTAAGAAGCCGCACCCTTACGCCTCTTTTTAAATACGGCATTGGCATGAATCCTCATTTGGCGGTGATCGATAATATTTATCTCCTCGGTGCGTTTTATGGTTTGACGGTCAGCGGGGTTAAAAAAAAGATTGAAGAGATTCTTGCTTTTTCCGAACTCGAAAAGTTTCTTTATCTCCCGGTAAAAAATTTATCGTCCGGCCAAATCGGACGCCTGAGTTTCTCCGTGTTCATTCAAAGCCAGAAGGCCTTTCTTGCTTTTGACGAGACAACGGCATTAGCCGATCTTGCCTTTCAAAAAAAAATGGCGGAATACTTCCGGCAGATGATGAGTTCAGAGATGACAGTTTTGATGGCTTCCCATAATCTGGAAGAACTCAAATATTACTGCCAAAGAGCCGTGTGGGTTGAACAGGGAGAAATCCGCAAAATCGGACCGGTTCAGGGGGTGATGGGAGAATACAACGCTTTTATGGACGGGCTATCGCCGGCAAGCACTTTTTCGTAAACGAGCTCGGCGTATGAAAAGTTTTACTTGCAGAATTTTTCTGAGCTGATTAAGACGTGAGTTGATTTTCAATATTACTTACTAATCTACCGTAAGATCGATTTTTTCTCAGCGCCTCTAATTTCTCATCCACGGGATCATTCGGCCGCTTCATGTAGACCGTTGAGTGGGGTTTTCCCTTATCCTTCGTGGTCAATGGGCTAATATAGTAAGCGGTCATAATGGCTTTACGTGACCAGTCCGATGGGCAATTCAAGGGTTCCGGGTGCCCGTGAAAAGATTGTTCGGTGCAGGCGAAGACAATGAGACGGTTGAAAAGAGGCAGTATTTTCCTCTCACACTTATTGAGAACCCATTCCCCATTCTTCTTTAGAGCAGACCACAATTCGAGGCTTCCTCCAAAACTCTCGCTCCAGTTTTTGTTAAGATAAAGGATTAGATTGAGCTTACGACTAAGGCCCAATTTTTTATGCTTATTAAAATCTAAGTGAATGTCGAGCTTTCCATTTCTTTCAACCGAATGAATTCCACAACCGCGGTAGTAAGGATCGGGGATGAGACCTTCGATTCCCGTAAGCTCCTCAAGGAAACGCAGGAAACAGGGGGAGTTCATTTGAATAAGGATTTCTCGAATCGTTGGCGGCAGTTTAAGAATCTGATCGAAGGCAAGCTTTTTCTCCAACGGATTGTCATAGGAATAGAAGCTCGATGGATCAGGATGCGGGAACTCGCACAAAGCCTGCTCCAAGATGTCCGCTTGCATAAATTGATCGATGACAATGTGGGGGAAGGGATGGGCAGCGACATAGGTTCCATGCAGCTCTTTTCCCATCGGAATAAGTTTCTCACTCTCAAAGAGGTTTGGCACGAACAACGGACTTCTCTTTTTCATGATACACGCCTCAGGTGTGACAGAATTAAATCACTATCGTAGGATGTATATTGAGTAAGGAGTTTGGGCCAATAGCTGAGATCAACTTTGTCAGGATTCCACTGGAGAAGATCTCTTTTAATAAAGGGACAGCGGAAGTCGGCGATCAGAACATCCCAAAAGTAACTACAGGGATTCACGCTGTATTTTTTGACAACTTGAAGGTGCTTGAATTTTTTTAAAATCTCCTGTTCGTTGACGCCCAAACGAATACCGCAGTTCCCAAGATGAGACTGTTCCCAGAGTTTTTGCTTGATCTCCAAGTAATCGCACCAAGAACCCGCTCGAAATAATTTTCTTAGAAAATATTTTGACATTCCTATTTCGTAGTGTTTCACGATGAAGCTTCTTGTGAGAAGACATCTCACGCGATTCCAAAATTTGTTGAACCATTTGGATAGAAAAACGCCTTTCTTGAAAACGACGAAATAACCCTGCAGGTGGTATCCATGCTGCCAGCTATCGGTGATCCCCCAGAAGTCACGGTTTTCTTTGAGGCCGGATTCCAAGATGGGTTTCAAAGGATAAAGCGGCCCGTAGGCGCTGTCATTGGCTAGAATGACCAATTCGTACGAATGAAGATCGCCCGCTAATTTTATTCCGTATTTATAGGCCCCAAAGTCCTTGCCATGGTTTCTTCGCGTGACTATTTGGGTACAATAAGGCTCGACCTTTTTTCTTTCACTTACGGAAAGTTTTCTACAACCTGAGACGAATATCATTTCGCAACCACATTCGAACAGTTCTTTGAGATATCTTACAACATAATCATCGATCACATTGTGTTTGTCATAATGAGAGAAAATGCATAGATAAGAAAGGGATCGTGGTTTGATAGCTCCTTGGTAAATCTTTCTGAAAGGAATGGGCTCTACAAAGACCAAGCTCCAGATGGACTCGATTAGAAATCGGAGGAGATCAAAGAGAAATCTAATTAATGTGAACGCCGTTATCTTTTCGTTATCAATTTGCTTTGCCATTGTCGCAGAGCCTTTCCTATGTGCCGAATCGTTTTTTTGCTATTCCTTGATCTCCATGATTCTCGAAGGAGCAGCTTCGTGAAAGCGCTAATCGCCTGAAGATCTTCGCCTTTTTGGAGTAAGGCAATGCCGGTGTTCCATAAAATACTGTTGGTGAGTTTCCGGGATATTTTTTTGACGGATGATTTCAGAAAGTCTTTGAAAATGAGTAAAGCCTCATCCTGCCGGCCGGAATATAAAAGCGCGAGCCCTTGATGATACCGGGCTCTTTCGAACCATGTTTGGCGCGTGGCGTTATAATGAGGGAGTTTCATTTCAGCAAGATAGAGATATTCAGCCAGCTTGAATTTTTCAAGAGCTCCTTGATAATCCTGCTTATCATTGAGGTCAAGCATTCCCTTGAGATAGATGTACATACTGGTGAATGCAGGTGCCTGCCTCAGGCAACTTTCAAGATCATCGCAGTCAAGGCTCTTTAAATCTTCCACTTTATAGCCATTGGATTCCAGGAATTGATCAAGCCGATCTCTCATCCTATCAGCCTGTTGGTACAGCCCTGCGTTCGTATATTCTTCAAATAAGCGGAAAAGAGCGCCTTCATAGAGCCATTGATGATAGTGTTCCGGTCTTTCCTGGCGGATAATGTTTTCAAGAAACGAGGTCGTTAAAAGACGGCTTTCTTTTTTCAGCACATCCATGGATGGCCATGGACCCATAACACCCTTTTTCTTCGCAGCGACAACGAGCAACCTTTTTTTACCTGAGGATCCCTCCGATTTCAGGATATGCACATCTCGAACGCCGTGACGTTTAAGAAGATGCCCGATTGATTTCGCGGAAAAGATATTCAGATGATACCCTGGAGAGTAGACCTCAAGCCACTCCCTCTCAAATTTTTCACCTTGAATGGCCGCTTCCGAATTGGGGGTGGTTAAGATAAGGATGCCATCGTTTTTAAGAGCTTTCGCTATAGAACAGATGAACTGCACGGGATCAGCAACATGCTCAATGACCTCGGAGGAATGAATAACGTCGAAACTTTCGCCAGTCAAATTTAGTTCTTCGAAGAAACCATTCGCAGACTCGACTTGAAAAAGGGATTCGGCAATAGGGCCCACCTGCGAAGGTTCAATTCCTTTTACTGCAAAGCCAAGAATGCGCGCAAAACATAGAGAAAAACCCAACCCGCTTCCTATGTCGAGAAATCGAGGTGAAGGTTGGCGATGATTTTTCCCCCAGGCGTATTTTACCAGGCAGGCCGTCAAGGCATTGAAAGGAATACAGATACCTGCTTGAAGCTCATATTTGATGTGCGCGGGCCGATTGCAGTCGCAAGAGTCGTCATGGTAGGGTGGCGGCATCCCTATTGTATCCATGACCGTTTGGCAGCTGTTGCAAAGAAAATATCTTCGTCTTATGCCGCCCGGTAGAAAAGTTTCGGTGTCGGCGAGAAATTCAACTTTTGGGCTTCTGCATATTCGGCATTGCTTCAAATCGGCGTTCAAAAGATCTTTCTCAACGCATGGCGTATTCATGATGAAGGTTGGATCACTCTAAGAAAGGCGCGCCCCAAATAGACAAGAGATTGCCTTGAATAAGGCGACCTGAAAAGATCTTTTCCCAAATGTCTTATGAAAGCAGAAATCGCTCTCCGGTTCTCTCGCATGTGGTAATGAGCAAGCCCTTTGAATGTCAGAATGTCCTTTCCCTTCGTTGATAAAAAATGACCCGGGCTTAAATTTAACAACTCCTCAAAAATGGCAAGGGCCGCTTCATAATTGCCTCCGTAATAAAGCGCAAGGCCTTGTTTGAATCTAGATTCTTCGGGCCATCCTATACGAGAAGACCGATAGTAAGCCATATTTTTTTCTAGTTTCAGCAAATGCTCCGCCAGAGTGAAGCTTTTTAATGCTTCTGCATATTTTGCCGTGTGATTCAGATCTAATATGCCCTTCAGGTAAAAGTACAAGCCTGCGAATGCGGGCACATGCTTTAAATAGTCATCAAAACTTATGCTCTCGGCGTTGCTGATCTTTTCGAACGCACCGTTGTACGATTCTACAAGCTTTCCATCAAGCTTCTGCGAAAGCTCCAGGGCTTCGTCATAGATTCCTTGGCCCGTGCAGTGTTCGAATAATCGGTAAAGAGCGCCTTCGTATAATAAGCCGAAATCGTTCTTGTTTTCGCAATTCTTAATGATCCGTTTTAGCCATGCGGCCGTTAAATCCTGAGCCTCTTTCTCTACTTGAGCTAAGTCCGGAATGAAAACGCGGTTCATTCTAGAATGATTGGTCGCTATGATCCATAATCTTTTCTTCTTAGACGTACCCCCGGAGGAGAGGACATGGACATGCCGGATCCCGCTACGGCGGAGAAGAAGCCGAATCGATTGAGGTGAAAAAAGATTCATATGGGAGCCGGGGGAAAATAATTCGTACCACTCCTTCTCAACAGATTCGCCCGAAGCGGCGGCTTCTGCATTGGGCGTAGTCAGCAAAATGACGCCGTCTGTCTTTAAATATTTGATGAGAGATCTCGCAAAGCCCTCTGGGTTTTGAACATGTTCGATGACTTCGGAAGCATGAATCAAATCAAATGAGTTTTCAGGCAAATCAACTTCCTCTAAATAATTTTCAAGGATTTCAAGGCCAAAAAGCTCTTTGCCGATCCTTCCTAGGGAAGAGGGTTCTATGCCCAGAGATTCACAGCCGGTCATTTGGGCTAGAGACAAGGAGTGTCCCATAGAAGCCCCTACGTCTAAAAATCTTAAACGCCTGCCCGTAGGCTCGCAAGCCGCAAGTATTTTCGTGCCCAAGAGGATGCCGACTGCAATGGAAGCTATGCCGCAGCCGACTTGGATGTAATGTTTGATATGCGGAGAGGAAATAGTGTCCAATAAATTACCGCGATATTCAGGGGAGACACCCAGTTCATCCATAAGAGTTCTGCAATCTCCGCAACGAAAGTACCTTCGGTTTTCAGCGGAAAGCAGGGATTGGAGTTCGCGAATGAATTTAATTTTCTTACTACCGCATATTCGGCAGCTTGTAAGCATGCCCATCTATCAATTTCCTTTCTCAGCAAATAAAAAGTTGCGTAAAATCACGTGAGTCATGAATCTTAAAAGAGCCAGAGGATGCAGGAAAATTTTGGCAAGAAACGACGGAATCGATCTCGCCTGAATCATGTTCTGGAAATTCAAAGCGCTGTCAATTTCAAACTGCATTTGAAAGGCCTCTGCCTGAAGCCGCTCTTGTTTAAGCATCTGCCCGACTGACTGGTAGAGTTTCACGAGAAAATGATGCAAACGCCAAAGCGTGGTCAGACGAATGCGGCCGTAACCTGCACTGGCTCGGTGAATGCGCCATAAACTAAGCGGTTCCGGGAGAAAATAAAAAAGAGTGCGCGTGCTTAAATGAGCCAGGATCCACCAGTCCAGGTTTCGCTGGAAAGACGAAGGATGTGGCAGGTTTTTCAGAAAACTGCGCCTTACGGCAAAGTGGGAAAAGGAAGCCACGGGATTTCGGTAAAGAAGGGAATGAAAAGCGTCAAAGGGCTGGTGTTTGGGAGTAGATATTTTATTTGAGGCAGCATAAAGGTGCCAGTAGAGGACGCCGCTCCATTGGCCAAAGGGCCGATAGTGGGAATAAACTACTCCGGCTTCGGGGTGCTTGGCCAGAGCGAGGACTTTTTCCGCCAAATTCTGCGGTTGCCATAAATCATCGGCTTCAAGAAAGGCGATGATAGCCCCCTGGGCCCTGAAAAGCGCCAGCTCAAGACTTTTCAGAATTCCGCGATTTTGCCCGCCCGGGTGCTGCAAAACCCTGATGCTTTCCGGATATTCGGTCTGAAATTTTTCTAAAATTTGAATCGAATTATCGCGGGAGCCGTCATCCACAACGATAAGCTCCCAGTTGCGGTAAGTTTGATCCAGCACGGACTGAATCGCAGAACTCAAGTAGGCTCCGTAATTGTAATTGAGCATAATGACGCTTACGAGAGGCAGTTTGTTCATGTCCCAACCCTTCGGAGACTCATCTTTGAGCTTGCCTGCGTAAACCTCGGGGGTTGATTGAAGCCATAAATCAATCCGGCGAGCATGCCGCAAAACATCACGGCCTGATCAAGCGGGAGAAATAAAAAAGATTGTAAAGCGAATAGGATTCCTCGTCCTTTTAGCAGTTTTTTTAAGAAATTAAACCAATGAGCGTAAAAGAGTAAGAAACAAATAGCGGTTTGAATCCAAAAAATCGGATGGCGGAAAAGCAGTCCGCAATCCATTCCTGCGACGGCCATGAAGGCCAGACCCGCGGCCAGTACTTGGCCGAGGGACACATGGGAAAAGCGCTTTTCCTGGGCCAGTACGGATAGGTCTCGACGGCGCCGCTCGCGCAGTGCCGGACGACCAAGCGGCCGATCGCCGTCTGACCAACCGGCATAGGCCAGTAAGAGCACGGCAAATGAAAAGGGAATTTGAAAATCGTTTTTCAAAAGCCGGACCCAATTGTATTCCTTAAGGTGAGTCACTTCAAGGGCATGATCGAGAATAATCCCGCGGTTTTCGCGTTTAAGGCGCAATGCCAGTTCGGAATCTGACACGAGACCTCCGAAAAAAGCATCAAGCGGTTCAAAGTCAATCAAACATTCTTTGCGGATGGCCCAGAGAGAGCCGTAAAGAAAACGGCTTTCTCTGGGCTGCTTTTTGAAAAGATAATTCATGTACTCATTCTTGAAAACACTGAAAAAAGAGGAGACAGGCGCTTTCCCGCTGAGAAGACCGGTCACGGCATGGATGGCCGGGTCTTCGAAGTCGTCGAGGATTTTTTTAAACGTATCTTTTGTCACGCACACGTCCGCGTCCACAAAAATAAGGATAGGACATTGGGCCGTCCGCGCGCCTGCAAACCGGGGAGGCATGGGCCCCCGCCCCATCGACACTCCGAGAACCCGGCAGGGAAACCGGGACGCTATTTCAGCCGTCTGGTCCGAGGACCCGTCATTGACCACGATGACTTCGGCCGGCAAGAGGGAAGCATGAAACACGGCTTCCAGGCATGCCTCCAGGGTTTTGGCGCTGTTTCTTGCCGGGATAATGACTGCAAAGGGTTGATGATTTGCCATGGTTGATTTTTTGGGCTGCGTCTAGGTATCCGGGCCGTCCACATCCAAAGCCCAGAGGTCATGATTTTCTCCGAGCAGGTTGCGCGCTCCATACAATCCCGTGAGAAGCGCATGATCACTGTTATTATACCGGAAAAGCCCGGCCCTGCCCACGACCTGAAGATTTTTAAAATGGGCCAAATACCCGCGGATCAGGGAAACAGATTCCCGGTAGCCGGCATTGTAAACGGGATAGGCATTGGGAATACGCACCACCCATCCCTTGACAAATTTAGAGCGGAGGGAAAACCCCAGCCGTTCCAATTCCTCCAGGGCAAACCGGATCATCGCTTCATCCGCCAGTTTCCAGACGTCATCGCCTTGATTGACAAAATATTCCACACCCAGCGAAGTCTTGGACTCATCCGGCACCATCTGAGCGCTCCAGTTTTTGTAATTTTGAATCCTTCCCATTTTGACTTCGGGTGAATGGATGTAAAGCCAGTTGTCGGGAAAAAGATGCTGGACATCAAAAACCAGATAAACCGCGATAAAACTCCGGAACGTGAGTTCCCTTGCCGCAGACAGGATATCGGCCGGTGCTTCAGGCCGGAGTTTTTTAACCAGATGCGGGAGCGGAATGCTTGAAAAAACCAGATCAGCCGCAATCTTTTCCTGTTTTTCTTCCGTACGGAGCATGACATGCGTGATCCGGTCTTTGTCGTGATGAATTTCAAGCACTTCATGCTGAAGGCGGTAATCAACCCCCAAAGGCGCGGTGCGCTCTTGGAGGCGTTCGCAGAAAAGGCCCGGTCCCCGAGTCGGATAAAGAAACTGGTCGCTCAACGTTTTGATGCCGCCATTTTTATGCGGAAACAGGGCCTTCAAAACCGTTTTGGGAAGGGAAAGCCCTTGAATCCTTTGAAATGCCCAGTCACCGGATAATTGATGGCAGGGAATGCCCCACACTTTCTCCGTGTAGGTCTTGAAGAAAATTTCAAAAAGCCTTTTCCCAAAACGACGCGTCATGCAGCTTTCAAACGTGTTTTCGCGGAGCGGAGTGAAAATTTTGGCAGCCAGATAGCTTGCCAGGCATCGCAAGGTTTCAAAAATTCCCAGCCCTCTAAGTGTGTTCCTGATTTTCAGGGGATATTCAAAAAATTTACCGCGGTAGAGGATACGGGATTTGCGGTTCACGCGAACGAGGTCCGGACCCAGCAAGTCTTTCCAAAGCGCGTTGACTTCCCCATTTTTTGAAAGAAAACGGTGGCCGCCGATATCAAAAAGAAAGCCGTCATACTCCAGGGTTCTCAAAAGGCCGCCCACCGAGGAGTTTTTATCCGCCACGAGCGACGGCATCCCACGCCTGGCCAGCTCATAGGCGCAGGCAAGGCCTGCCGGCCCGGCGCCGAGAATCACCACTTTTTGTCTGGAATTATTTAGAACTGGGGAGGGAACTTTGCTTTTCACGTTGGGCAAAGTCGAGCATCTTGCGGTAGGTTTCGAGATCCGGCTTCAGGGTCACGGCCCGCGCAAGATAAACTTGCGCCTCTTCCGGTTTCCGTTCCTGGAGCTTGAGAAGCCCCAAATGATAAAAGGCTTCGTGAAGGGTGGGATCCCATTCGATGCTTTTGAGATACGATGCCTCGGCTTTGGAGCGTAATCCGGCTTTCAGATAGGCATAGCCCTGCTGAAAATAAAGGCCGCTGTGATACATTCCCTTTCGCAGCATGGTCTCAAACTGCCGTGCCGCGGTTTCCCATTGTTTCAGGGCCATATAAGAAAGCCCCAGAAAATAATTGCCCTCGGCATCCAGTTCGTTTTGGCGGAGAACTTTTTGAAAAGCGGCAATGGCCTGCTCAAAATCCTGGGCCCGGAAGTAAAGCTTGCCGAGATTTAAAAGCACGGACAGACGGCCGGGATTTTGAGCTTCCGCTTTCTTCAATAATTCCAGGGCTTGAGCGGACTGGCCTTGGGCCTCTGCCAGGGCAGCGCGCAGTACCTCCAGTTCCGGATGACCCGCATGAAGCTGCTCAAAAGTTTTAAAGGCGGTTCCGGCTTGTTGGGTCATACCGGAGGCGAGGTAGAGATTGATAAGGTCGATATGCGGATAAGGTTCCCCGGGATAGCGGGCCGCAAGCATTTGATAGAACCGGAGCGCTTTCGTGAGATTCCCTTTTTCCTCATAATAGCCCGCGAGCTGGATCAAGGCCCGGAAATCCGCGGGATTTTTTCTCAGCACGCTAAGCCAAAGCGTCTCCCCGTTTTTCCATGCCGGAAGTTTTGCCAAGGTGAGGGGGATCGAGAACACGTTTGCGATGATGAGAAGCGTAGGAAGAATCAGCCGGTAGCGCGCCAGGAGGGTCATGGCAAAGGCAATGAGGCCGATCAGGGGAAGATATAAATGATGATCCGCGACCGGGACCTTGACAAAAGTTGCCACAGGCGCAAGCCAGAGAAAGAACCAGAAAAGCCAGAATCCCCACTTCCTTTTTTTGACCGCCCCGTAAATCAGGACTCCGAAAAAAGCGATGCCGGGAGTGGCTTTTAAAAAGGGGATGAGAGACAGGGAAGCGGAAAGCCGTTCTTCGCCATAAAACAAATTAAGCCCGGAAGGGTACAGCCCGTGAATCAGATAAAGGGCATAATTTTCAAAGGGCGCGAAAAGAAAGTGTTTAAGGGAAAATCCACCGGATTGAAACAATCCGGGATATAGGGCCAGCGTAAAAATACCGGCAAACAGGGCCGGGACCAGAATCAATAAATACCGCTGGGCGGGTTTGCCCGGAAACCGGCCGGTTGAGAAAAATTCCCAGCCCAGCCAGGCCAGGGGGAGCACGACGGCCGTGATTTTTGACAAAAGCGCGGCCATGAACAGAAGAATCAGCGCCAGCCAGTTTTGTTTTCTTTTTTCATAAAGCTTCGTGGCAAAAATGGCAAATGCCGCAAGGGAGAAAAAGGCGCAAAGCAGGTTTTTTCTTTCCGAAATCCAGGCCACGGTTTCAACCTGGACAGGGTGCAGGCTAAAAAGCAGGGCCCCCAGAAAGGCAAAGAAAGTATTGGGGCTGAGGAGCGTCAAAAGATAGAAGACAAGCAAGGTGTTTAAGAGATGAAAAGCAAGGTTGGTGAGATGGTATCCGCCCGCGTCCCTGCCATAACTTTGATAATCAAAGGCATAGCTCAGCATGGGGAGCGGCACAAAGAGTTTGACCTGGGGCCTGAACCACTGGCCGACGGTTTCCGGGCTAACCGACCTTATAAGAGGGTTATTGTAGACATAGATATCATCGTCCCAGTTGACAAAATCAAAGCCCCGCAGGCCGGCGAAAATAAGGGAAGGGATGATGAGAAGGAAGATGACTGCCAGGCCGTAACTTACCCAAGGATTCTTCATGGACCCACATTTTAACCGATTTTTGACTGAATTCTAATAAAAAATAATTGAATTCATGCTATAACGATTTTCAGTTATGAACCCAAAAACGGTGATTCTCATTGTGGATGATGACCCGGGCGTTGCTTCTGTGCTTCACAAACGTCTGTCCGTTGCCGGTTATGAGCCTTATATGGCGCGGGGGAAAAGAAGCGCTGACAAAAGTCCCGGAGGTCGAGCCGGATCTTATTGTGCTGGATATCATGCTGCCGGTGGCCGTTTTTTCGGGGATGTGGTTTTGAAAAAAGTTGCCGAGACTTAACAGCAAAATTGAAGCGGACCCTGTGTACCTGAATGCCAGGCGGATGAAGCCCTAATCACCATCAGCATCGTGGCATTGCGGATTACCAGAATTTTTTTGCGAATGAGCGAGAAATTTCTGATCTTGCGGATCAAAATATGATCGCGGACAAATTCGCCAAAAGGTTCGGCCCAAAGTAACTGTCTACAGAATTCCTTCAACTTGGCACGCCTCCTGCATAATTAAAATATGTTAAAAGGGAAAAGGATATATTTTATAAGGAGATTAATTTTTAAAGATGCAAAAATGTAACTTTTTGACAATTTTGTCATAAATTTTAAATCTTTTGAATTCAATGAAATGATACGATCCAATGGAACTTCAAGACGAATTAAAACTCAAAAAGGCAAAGGGATTCGATCTTTTATATGAGGTCAGCCGCGCCATTTCTTCCAACCGCTACCTTGAAGAAATCCTTTTGCTCGTTGTGGGGATGACGGCCGAACTGATGGGTTCGAAAATTTGTTCCTTGATGCTGTTGAATGAAGAAAAACAGGAGCTGGTCATCAAAGCCACGCAGAGTTTAAGTGAAAATTACCGCACCAAACCCCCGATTAAAGTCGGGGAAAGCGTGATAGGGCGCGCGGTGCAGCAAAAGCAGCCCATCACGGTACGGAATGTGCCCCATGAAAAGGGCTACAAATATCCTGAAATTGCCAAGACCGAGGGGTTACGTTCCCTGATCTCGGTTCCGATGATGATCAAAAACCGGGTCATCGGAGTTTTAAATTGTTACACAGCCACGGAACATGAATTCACGCCGGACGAAGTGCAGCTCTTGGTGGCGGTTGCCAATCAGGCGGCCGTGGCGATTGAAAACACGAATCTGCTGGCCGAGAAAATTGCGGCCGTGGAGGCGCTTGAAACCCGCAAAAGGGTGGAGCGGGCCAAAGGAATTTTGATGAAGCGCCATCAGGTGAATGAGGCGGAGGCTTATCGTATTCTTCAGCGGCAGAGCATGGACAAACGGCATTCCCTGAAGGAGATTGCGGATGCGATTATCGTTTCGGAAGAGATAGCGGCAAACTACTGAGATTTCAGCATTCAATGGACACTAAATTGAGCCGATATTCTAGGGGTAACCTTGGAGGATACGATGAGACCTCATGGCACACCCCAAACACTGGAAAAACGCCGTCGACTGGCGGTCCGGCTTTTGAAGCAGGGACGCACTTACCGCTCCGTGGCCAAAGAAGTGGGCGCGTCGACAAGCTCCGTGGTACGTTGGCAGCAAGCCTACCGCAAAAAAGGCCGGGCGGGTTTAAAGCCCAAGCCCCATCTGGGCCGGCCTCCGCTTCTGTCGAATGGGCAGAAGAAAGCTTTGGTGCGCATCCTGGTAAAAGGACCCTTGGAAGCCGGTTACTGGACGGACGTTTGGACTTTGAAACGTATCGGCCAGATGGTCCGCAAGAAGTTTCGGATACGCTATTGCCTCTCAAATCTTTGGTATCTGATGGACAATCTGGGCTGGAGTTGTCAGGTTCCCACTCAAAAAGCCAAGGAAAGGCGGGAAGCGGAGATTCGCTATTGGAAGCGTCGGGTTTGGCCGCATATAAAAAAAGGCCTATCGGCTCGGAGCCCACTTGGTCTTCCTGGATGAGAGCGGATTCTCGCTTATCCCAAACCTTCAGAGAACCTGGTCGCTCAAGGGCCGAACTCCGACGCTTCAAGTCGCAGGACGGTGGACCAAGATATCGGCTATCTCCGCCATCACGGTCTCGCCCAAGAGAAAACGCCTTGGTCTCTACACACGCTTCCACGCCGACAAAGACATTCGGGCCAGACAAGTCCGGCATTTTCTCCGGCACCTTTCCCGGCATCTCAGAGGCTGGATCTTCCTCCTCTGGGACAGAAGCCCGATTCATCGAGCTAAACTCATCAAGCAATTCCTTGGAAGCTATCCTCGAATCCAAACCTTTCACTTCCCCGGATATGCGCCTGAGCTCAACCCCGATGAATTTGTCTGGACCAATCTCAAACGAGGTGTGGCCAACAGCATTCCCAAAAACCTTAAACATCTTCGACGACTCCTTGACCGCCCTCTCGGAAGACTCCGGCATTCTCAGAAACTTTTACGGTCATGCATTCACGCATCGGATTTACCCTGGAGAAAAAAATGCGTACCCATTACTTAATGAAAGATCAGTA
>Ga0209515_10000770_pt1 | contig 56314 bp, 74 predicted proteins | sample Subgroupgradi54m_FD_187454 | JGI IMG/M metagenome (GOLD analysis project Ga0209515, IMG submission 187454) | Subsurface groundwater microbial communities from S. Glens Falls, New York, USA - GMW60B uncontaminated upgradient, 5.4 m (SPAdes)... ... | reverse complement strand
CTTCCTAACCTGGCCGTGCAGAAGCGGCCAAGGGTGGGGGTGTTCACCCATTAAAAGGGATCGTGAGCTGGGTTCAAAACGTCGCGAGACAGTTTGTTCGATATCTGTAGGAAGTGTCGGGTGTCTGCGAGGAAGGACCATTTAGTACGAAAGGAACGATGGTTCGTGGCCTCTGGTTTATCGGTTGTCTGACAAGGCAGGCCGAGCAGCTACGCCGCAAGGGATAACGGCTGAACGCATCTAAGCCGGAAACCCGCCTCTAAACGAGACACCTTTTTCAGGCTCTCTTAAACGAAGAGGTTGATAGGAATCCAATGTACGCACCAAGGCAACGAGGTGTTCAGTTGGGATTTACTAATCGCCTGAGGGTTTTGGATTTACTGGAACTCTTCTAGAATATTTTGATTGCTTGTGTGTGGGTCTTTTATCTTTTTCTTTAACCAAATATGGAAATGAATATTCTTGAAAAAATTGTTAATCTCATATTGAATTTAATCATTTAAATGAAAGCTTTGTTCAAGAATAGTTAATTATCATAATTTTTACATCTATAAGTTTTATCCTGAGTCTTTTTTTATTTTGAAACGTAGCTTCTTTCTATACCGTCGCTTTCTCAGGATAGCATTGTTTACAATAGTTATAATTTTGCGAATCGGGAGTACCAACAGCAGAACAGCTGGGAATCGATGCAAACGGAGCACAATACTCTTGAGGAATCTGGCCAGGAGATGGAGTAGATCCGCTTGACCAGGTCTTTCGGTATGCTTCAAAATTTTCATAGAACTTTTCTAAAGATATTCCGAATGCCTTTTCAAATGCTTGGGGCATGCTCATTCCTTTTCCATCTGCTAGGTTCACGCAAAAATCATCTAAAGCTTTTATTGGTTTATCTTTCATCAAAAAATCAACCGCCATTGTATAGAATGAATAACTTGTAACACTAATCGCATCGTATTTTGGTTTTTCGAAAGATTGTAACGAACCTGTTTGCTGTTTTGCAAAGGAGAGACGCGTTTGTGGGATGCTCAATGAAGGGACGATGCCTCCTTCCTGCACTGCCTTCTCTGAGAGCCATTCAGCCTCTCCTTCCAAGAACCACTTTGGTGCAGGAGATTCTGTAGCGGTATTACCACACCCGTTATGGAATTGATACACGTGTACATACTCGTGCGCTGAAATCCTGCTGTGTGCTTCAACGCCAAATTGATTTTTAAGTTCAGTGTTTCGCTTCCACGTAGAATCTCTTGTTCCGATCAAAATCACCATCTTTCCATCTTCGATCGTGACTTTGTCCCTATTTTCCGTGGATTCAACAATATCTACTCTTAGTCCTGCTGGCTGATTTATGCTTTTGCTAAACCACTTCTGGAGATAGAAATCCATTGCCCCTATTCCTTGTATAATAAATGTTTTATCTTTCTCAGTGATCCCATCAGCAAATTCTGGTTTGACAAGAGCAGGTAATACATTAAATGCTTGTTTCTGTTCGCTGACTTCTTTGGTTGTCGTAACATTCTTTTCAACCTCACAGAGTTTCTGACATTTTGGAAACTCTGACATAAAACTACAATCTGGCCATTGGACTTGTTTTCCTGCCTTCCAATCTTCGCATAGTTGTTTTCCCATCGGGTTAGAAATGAGAGAACATACTGGAGGCCAGCAGCCGAGGTCATCTCGTGTTTGTCCCTCTTTTCCTTGCGCTGCTTTTTTTAAGGTCGTGCAACCGCTGAGTACAATGATCAGAAGTATGATCACTAGAGAATATTTCACTTTCATTTTTAAAGGTCGTCTATTATTTATGCTTTAAATATATTCCAATCTCCTCATTTCCATAGATTTTTATAATATGAATACGTTGATTGCTGATGCATCTCCGCTTTGTTCAGGATGTTAAAAAGAGTACGAATCGATTTTTTCTTCCGATTGTCAAATTTTTAGATCGACTTCATTGCACGCCTCTTTTGTTAACGAGCCTTTCTTTTTTGTCTGGATTAGCTTCTGTGTATTTTTTGTTTATGCCGATGAAGTTTATTCCGTTTGCATTTCTCCATATTCTCTTTGATATTCTTGATGGACATCTTGCACGGTATCAGAAGAAGACAAGTAAATTAGGATCTTACTTAGATTATGGGAATGATCGTTTGATTGAACTATTTACGTTACTCCAGATTGCTCGATTTTATCCGCTTGTGTATGTTATTGTTGTTCTCTATGTGATGCATCAATTATTGTATTTACGATTTAAAACAAATTTATTCTATGGACGAACGTGGTTGTTTTTGTATTCTATTTTTCGACTGTATGCAATTGGTGCCGTGTTTGTTGGGGGATTATACTTGCTTGGGATCTTGACGCAGCTGAAGGAAATTTATATAAAGCATCGCTAGTGTTGCAGTTTATGCTTTCCGTGATTATTCCTGCACATAATGAGGAGCAGTATTTATTGCCCACCTTACAATCCTTACGCAAACAATCGTATGCTGATTTTGAAGTCATTGTGGTTTGTGATGGATGCACTGATAAAACACCACAACTTGCGAATAAATATGCTGAAAAAGTTCTTATTTTGAAAGAGCGTCAAGGTCCTGCTGCTGCACGGAATGCTGGCGCACGGTTAGCACTAGGTGAAACACTTGTTTTTTTAGATGCTGATACCCATCCTTCTCCTGATGTTTTAACATTTATTGCAAAACAAACGGATGTCATTGGGACCTGTAAGATTACACCTGATCCACCGAAGATAAAACATAAGATTATGATGGGACTGAAGAATGTATTGATGTGCCCCTTTGGTGTTAGTAATGGTATTATTTTTACACCGAAAAAACTTTTTACTGCTGTTGGTGGCTTTGGCGCGTTTCAAAAAGGAGAAGATGGTCACTTTATTCGAAAAGTAAAAAAATCTGGGACGAAATTTGTGTTGTTATCTACGCCGGTGTTAAATTCGATGCGACGCATAGAACAGAAAGGATATTTTGGTGTGTGGACCTATTGGATACAGCATCCATTTACGAAAGGTGAACAGCCGTATGAGGTTATTCGATGAGTACTATTTTATTCGAGAAACCACAGAATGTTCCGATTTTGAAATCAATGACTGTTTTAGATATGCATAGTCATTCACGCTTTTCTGATGGACGCAATCCTATTCAGGTGTGTTTGCATGAAGCACAACGGAAAGGAATTCAACTCTGTGTTACTGATCATAATTTGATTCGTGGCAGTGTGTTTGCTGCACAGCAAGGATTGACGTTGCCTTCAATTGAGATTACGAGTTTAGAAGCGAAAGATTTGTTGTTGTATTTTGCTTCAGTCAAAGAATTAGAACAGTTTTATTTAAAATATGTGCATGAAAAACAGATTAAACAACATGGATTTACGATGACCTGGTATCAATTACAATATCCCTTGATGGATTTACTCGAACATGCTTCTGAATTCAATGCGTTAAAAGTCTTAGCACATCCAACAACTGTGCCTCCGAAAGAAAGTGCGTCGTATTTTGCTGACCATAAACCTCTTTTGAAACATATCGATGCTCTTGAAGGGATGAATAGTATGATGACGACTCAACGCAATAGAGATGCTGAAAAGTATGCACATTTGTGGAAGAAACCGATGGTTGGGGGGAGTGATGCACATATTGCTTCTTCGATTGGACATGTTGTGACTGCAGTGCACGCTGAGAAACCTGCTGATATTTTAGAAGCATTACGTCGTGGAGATAATTTAGTCGTTGGAAAACCATTGCCTTTTTTTCATAAGATGAATGCGATGTGTACTTTAGTTGGGAGAAATTTGAAATGGCACGGAATTTAGCTGGACAAGCTGTTGTTGAAGGTGTCATGATTAAGAATAAAGATAAAGTTGCTGTTGCCGTTCAATCTACGCCGACTAAAATTAGTTCTGTTGTGTTTCGTTCGAAGATTAAGGATACGAAACTTCCTTTTTTACGTGGCGTTGTGAATTTAGTGTTACAATTATATTTAGGAACGAAAGCGCTTTCTCTCTCTGCCGGTTTAGTTGAATCTGGTGGCGATACGAAAAAGGTTGAAGAAGAACATTCTCTTACTTTGATCTTAACGATGGGCTTGAGTTTTGTGATCGCGATTTTATTATTTAAGTTTCTTCCTCTGTTTTTGACACAGCAAGTAACGAAAGTTTTTGTTCTTGGAAATATTTGGTTTAGTGTGATTGATGGGTTGTTAAAATTAAGTATCTTTGTTGGGTACTTGTTGTTAATTGCTCGTTCAAACGATGTGCAACGGTTATTTCAATATCATGGAGCGGAACATATGTCTGTTCATTGTTATGAAGCTGAGAAGAGTTTAACGGTGAAAAATGTGCAGAAATATTCTCCGGTGCATCCACGCTGTGGAACGACCTTTCTTTTTTTAGTATTCTTAGTAAGTATCTTTGTGTATGCGTTTATTCCTTCTACACTTTCGTTTACGTGGAAGCTGGTTTTACGTATTTTGTTATTGCCGGTGATTGCTTCACTAAGTTATGAATTGTTACGCTTTGGAGCGAAGTATTATTGGATGAAGTTGTTTATTTATCCTGGATTATTGTTACAGAAGATTACGACACAACAACCTACTGAGCAACAGATTAAAGTAGCGATTATGGCTGTGAAGAAAGCAACTTAGAACGGTTTTTGTAACTCATCGAAACCTGCATCTAGAGGTTCATAGGTGTGCGGATTACAGTATTCTCTGATATCTTCCTTTAATTCTATTTTTGCCGTATCTGCTTGATAACAATTGTAACAAGAGCTTGCTAATGCTAAGCCTGCAAGAATAGGAAACAAACATCCAAGATCTACTGGGCGACGACCTTCTTCTTTTATTTCTTTGAGTTCATTTTTGATTTGTTTTATATCATCATCTAATGCCATTGATTTGTGCATGAGAAAATATTTATAAGATTATGTTTCTCTTAAAAGTAGGTGTTGAACAAGATTGCGCCGGTGTATTCTATTCCTCTGCCCATTCTTTGTAATGCTGCTTCTGGTATTTTTTCTGTGTATACTTGACTTACTACAGGATGTGCTCTGAATGCTTCTATCGTTTCTCCTGATAATTTCTCATCTCGCACCATCACGCTTCTTCCAAACTGCGTTGCTAATAATCCATTGATGAGGTCACCTAATTCATTTACTCTCTTTGAATCTTTGAGTTCAATAAAAATTCGTTGCATAGCTCTTGCCTTTCTATACTTTCTTTTAAATCTTTCTAGAGTAATTTATTTTTCAGAAGATATTCTTTTACTTCTTCAAAAAGCAGTTCATGCCCTTTTGTATTCAGATGCACACCATCTTCCAAGAGCGATTTATAATCGATGTTTGAGAGTTTAGAATAAATTTCGATAAAATAAACTTTTTCTTTTTTACACAACATCTCGGCAGTCCGATTGTATTGCTCAATAAATTTATTTAGATAGGAACAATTTTTTACCCAAGGAATAGGATTTGTTAATGCCCCATCAACTGGTGTATCCCCAACGAAAATCGTTTTGTTTCCATATTTCTTTGCAAGGGCAAACATCTTTTTGAGGTTTTTTTCAAACTCAGGTAATGAAACCCAATGCTTTTTTGTTTTCTGGTTATAAATTGAATCGTTTGATCCGATAGAAATAATAAAAATTACTTCTTCTCCTTTATCCAACTCGTTTAATCGCATCTTTGTCTCAAATTCAAATCGTTCAAGAAGATCTTTTGAGGTGTCTCCACTTACTCCCAGATTAAAGACGGAGAAGAAATAATGGTGACCGGGTAAGAGTGATTTTGCATCGAGAAATTTTCTTAATCGAGCAGCCCAACCCCCTTCGCGATCCCAAAATCCTTGGGTCATACTATCTCCAAAAATGAGAACTGTTGTCATCTTAATTATTACTTGGAATGAAATTCTTAATAGTATCTGCGACCACACCTGCAGGAACCATTCTTACTAACCTTAACGTGAAATGATCTGGAGCATATTGAATATATCCTTCTTTGTATGCGTTGAAGATGGTCTCTTGCCCATTTTTTTCAAAGAGTTTCTGTCCTAACCCTACTAAGATTAATGCGCGCATTTGTTCATCGGGGATTGCAGTCATATTTGTTTGTGAGGACAAGAATGATTGTGCTTGGCTTGCGAATTCTGGGGGCAGTTGTTGTCCAGCTGAAGAGAGATCTGAATTATTTTGATCTAATTGAGGGATCTGATTAAGTTGGTCTGTGGGAAGTTGTGAGCTGACCGTATTTTTTATGAGTTGTTGCATTAATGCTTGACTACTTCCTCCCTCTAAAATTTTTAATAAGTCTGATTTTTTTGTTTTCAATGATTGATCTCCGAGACTGAAGTTTAAATCTTCCGGTAATGTTTGGAATAATTCTGGTTTAATGGTAATAATAACTTCATGTGAATCTTTGATTGTTCTTTGGGATTTTATTTGTTCTACTTGTGTTTGTGTTAAGGGGGTGAAGAGACTTCCTCCAACGCCTTGTGAACTATTTCCGGTTAATTGAACGCCCCATTTAATTGCGTTGTTTGATTCATAGAGTAAGAATTTTGGATCTTCTTGGATTTCTCTGCCAATTTCTTTAACATCTTTGGTAATGACATATGCACCAATGGCGACTGTTCCGCCTACAAGTAAAATCCATAATGCGATTGCTAAGAGTAAACTTAAGAAAAATCGTTTGAGTGGCCATTTAATTAGTAAGAATAAGATGATTGGAAAGAGCACAAAAATGAATAATGGGACGTTATAATACCAGGGAAGCACGAAATAAAGAATAACGCTTACAAGAACAAAACTCAATAACCAAACCCATGTATATCGCCGCTCCTCTTTTTGCATTACTGATTCCATTGAACGTGCTTTTAAATAACTTTCGTTCTTTGGAGTTTTATGAAATCTTCCCCTCCTGATCTTCTTCTTGAACAATTTCCTGATCATTCTGGAGAGAGTTCTTATCATTTTGATTTACCTCTTTCTGAATTTAGTCTTCCTGGAAGCATTCGTTGTTTAACGTATCATTCTGTTCGTTCTGGAGAATCGAATTATATTGGATTAGTGGAAGCAGCACAACGTGTCGTTCTCAAAGGGTATGAACTTCGCTTTTTTTATCCTGCACTTGAACGCATTCTCCAGCAACATGCACCTGAAGAAACGAAGTCCGCTACCTCCTTTCAGGTTGTTGCGCAGGATGTTCATCAAAAAATGCATGCTGATCTTCAAGGAACGATTAATTATGCACAGCATACCAGTCTGCTTTCATCACGTACTGAACCTTCATTCCTCTCTTGGTATGCTCCTGTGACGAGAAAGTTTACACTCCCCAATCAATCGGTAAGTGCTGCAGATTATTTACAAAATCTTTCGCTTCTTGGATTTTATTTTAGTCTCGCTGTTCCTCCACTTAGTGTTTTCCCGCCCTCAGCACGTCTTGCTGGCATTGTGGTTGCCGGACTTCAGTTTGCTCGCTTAGAACATCAACGGAAAAAAACTCGGGAGAAATTAGTTGAAGCTACTTCAGTCCTTCAAGGGCGAGCAATAATACTACAAAGTAAGATTGATGAAATGGGGACACTCCTTACTCAATATACGAGTCTCGTTGATCGACTTCCCACAACACCTGTTACGATTCAATCTGTTCCTGCCGCTCATGATCTTGTTGGAAAAATCGAAGAATTACGACGTCAGTTTATTCAGCCTGATTATGGACGGGTTCATGAAGCCTTGCATGAGATCTACCAAAAAGCACGGCATTTTGATCCCAGTCCTTCTTCTCGTGATACTCGGCCTAATCGTTTGAATTAATAACCTTTAAAAAGATCTTCTTGTTTGTGGGTATATGCCCATCTCAGCAGATCTTATTCATAAATACGTCTTAGCAAATGCAATCAAATATAATGGAAAAGCAAATCCTGGCGCTGTTCTTGGCAAATTATTATCTGAAGATCCTTCCTTGAAAACAGAGATCAAAGCATTGTCGCAAGCGATTGCTTTGGAAATTAAAAAGATGAGTAGTGTTTCTGTTGAGAAACAACGTTTAGAATTAGAGAAAATTGCTCCTGAGTTGTTAGAAGAGAAACATGAGAAAGAGGAAGTCAAAGTTCCTGAATTAGAACATGTTTCTGGGAATGTTGTGATGCGGTTTGCGCCGTCTCCTTCTGGACCATTGCATATTGGACATACCTATGTCTTAGCGTTGAATATTGCTCTCTGTCAAAAATATAAAGGGAAATTGATTTTACGATTAGAAGATACCAATCCTGAAAATCTTGATCCGAAAGCGTATACGTTGATTCCTGAAGACGCGAAATGGATTACGGGAGATAAGGTTAGTCAAGTCTATATCCAATCTGAACGCATGGATGAATATTATAAACATGCTGAAAAAGTTTTGGAATTGGGGAAGGCTTACTTATGTGAATGTGATTCTGAAGAGTTTCGGGTTCTCTTAGGGAAAGGAAAAGCTTGTCCCTGTCGTGAATTACCTGTGAAAGAACAATTAATGCGTTGGAAGAAAATGTTCAAAGGGTATAACCAATGCGATGCTGTGATGCGGATTAAAACTGATCTCGATCATCCGAATCCTGCCATGAAAGATTGGCCTGCATTCCGTATTAATGAAGCTAGCCATCCGCATACCGGAACAAAGTATCGTGTTTGGCCGTTGATGAATTTCGCAGTTGCTATTGATGATCATTTGTTAGGTATTACTCATACTGTTCGTGGGAAGGATCATATGGATAATGAGAAACGTCAGAAATATTTGTTTGATTATTTTGGTTGGAAAACTCCTGTTCATGCGTATGTTGGGAGAATTAATTTTGAAGGTTTTGATTTGAGCACCACACAGACACGTAAAAAGATTGAAGCTGGTGAGTATACATCCTGGGATGATATCCGTTTACCATTTTTACGCGCATTCCAAAGAAGAGGGTATAAACCTGAAGCATTTGTGCGATTAGGATTAGGTATGGGATTAGGTGAAAATGATAAGACTGTTTCTCAAGAAGAATTTTACAAATTATTGAATCATTATAATAAACAGTTGATTGATGGAACTTCTAATCGATATTTCTTAATTTTCGATCCTGTAAAAGTACATATCTTAAACGCGCCTGAGAAGAAAGTTCACTTGGCATTACATCCCGATCATCCTGAACGTGGTGAACGAAACTTTGTGACGAAAACGAATTTTTATTTCTCTGGTGATGATGTTAACCGTTTACATGAGAAAAAAGTCCATCGTTTGATGGATTGTTGCAATTTTGTGAAAGATGGTGAAAAATATATGTATGCTTCTGAAACACATGATGTCTATCGTGATTCTAAAAATAAAGGAATCATTATGCATTACTTACCTGTTGTCAAAGACTTAGTTCCTGTCGAAGTTCTGCTCTTAGATGGAACAGTGAAGAAAGGATTTGGTGAACCGGGATTGAAATCTTTGAAAGTGGGTGACTTAATTCAAGCTGAGCGATTTGGCTTCTTGAAGCTGGATGCGATTACAAATGGAACGTATTCTTTTTGGTTTACACATAAGTAATTTTGGCCTTACGATAGGTTTTTATAGGGTAAATGGGGCACGAAAGCGTTATGGATGGAATGGAACTTCTCAATGATTTGAGTAAGAAATTAACGTTACCTGAACGCGCTGTTACTGCTACGAAAACACTCTTTGAAGCTGCATTGAAGCAAGGATTACAGAGTAAACATAATGTTTTATCATTAGCTGCTGGTTCATTGTATTTGTTTGCAAAACGCTATGGATTGAATGTTACCTTAAGTCAGATTTGTACTGTTGCTCCGGTTACTCGTGAAGAAGTGATTGAAGCCTATGATACATTACGAAAATTACCGATTCAAGAATAATTTTTGACTATTTTTTCTATGGTGTTCCAATTTCTTGTGGTTGCTTGGGTTTTGAATTCTTTTTCGATAAATGAATTGGGAAAACCAGCTTGTCCATTGACTTCGTGAGCATAACTAAATAGGGTAGTTTCTTTGATGGCAATGATTTCTACATCTTTTTTAGATGAGAAGCATGGAACTTGTTTTTTGATTGGTTGTTCTATGAAAGTAACATATCTTCTCTCTTCTTTTTTGAATGGATTTAACTTTATGAGTTCTTTTAACTCTTCGATAGTTTTGAGAAAAGTAATAATTTCTGTTCCGAAGCATTTTTTGGAGCTTTCTTCGATTTTCTTTTTTAACTTTTGGACATTTGTTTCTTTTGTTTCGAAGATTACATTGCCGCTTTGAATGTACGTTTTAACGTTATTGAAGCCTAAGGATTCGTATTCTTTTCTGAGGTCTTCCATTTTGATGATGTTTTTTCCACCCACGTTAATGCCCCGTAAGAATGCAATATACTTCATCTTGTTTTTTTCTAGGAGTGGAGATTTAAAGCTATCTCTAAATAAGAACATTTAAATAACGGAAATTCTGGAATGAATTTATGGATGTTGCACAGAAAGTTGCTCTCATTAAAAGTTTTGCCGAAGAGATTGTGACTGAAGAAGAATTAGCTACTTTATTTACCGCAAAGAAAAAACCTGTTGCCTACGATGGATTTGAACCTTCAGGGAATATTCACATTGCTCAAGGATTATTACGGGCTATTACTGTCAATAAATTAACCTCTACAGGGATTCATTTTAAATTCTGGGTTGCTGATTGGTTTGCTTTGTTAAATAATAAACTCGGTGGCGATTTAGAAAAGATTAAGGTTGTTGGAGAATACTTTATTGAAGTTTGGAAAGCGTGTGGGATGGATTTGAAAAACGTTGAATTCATTTGGGCTTCTGACTTTATTAACAGTCATCCTAAATATTGGGAAACTGTTCTCAAATTATCGATGCATGCAAGTGTGCAACGTGTTTTACGTTGTGGACAGATTATGGGACGAGAAGAAAACACTAGTAATCCGAGTGCTCAAATTTTGTATCCATTAATGCAAGCTGCAGACATCGCACACTTAGAAGTTGATATTGCTCAATTAGGATTAGATCAACGTAAAGTGAATATGCTTGCGCGTGAATTATTTCCTAAAATTGGGAGAAAAGCACCCATTGCGATTCATCATCATATGTTGTTAGGCTTACAATTTCAAGCGACAGAAGCTGAAGGCGTTGAACGGAAGATTGCCATGAAGATGTCGAAATCGCATCCTGAAACTGCTATTTTCATGACAGATAATGCTGCTGATGTTGAACGAAAGTTTTCTAAAGCCTATTGTCCTGAAGGTGAAGAAAAAGATAATCCTGTGTTAGAATACGCGAAGTATATTGTCTTTGAGAAGTATCCGAAGATTACGATTGAACGACCTGCAAAGTTTGGTGGGAATTTAACGATTAAAAGTTATGATGAATTGAAAGAATTGTATGTTGCTAAAAAATTACATCCTATGGATTTGAAAAAGTGCATTGCAAAATATATCAATGAATTATTGCAGCCTGTGCGCGATCATTTCTCGAAAGGAAAAGCAAAAACATTATTAGAAAAAGTGATGTCGTATCAGGTTACTCGTTAAAAATCTAACCACTCATCTTCATCTTGTTTTTTCTGAGACAAGCCTTTCAAGATGCTGACTCTATTCTTTAAATGACTAAATCGATCTAAGATTACTGGTAAGGTTTGATTCCAGTCTGCTTCAATGTATGCAATTGATTTTTGTTCTTTATGCGCTTCAATTAAGCGTTGGAATGCTTTGGCTAATTCAACACAATATTTTGAACTCATGACCACATTATTTTCCATGCTACTATCAACGCCTTGTTTTTTGAGTAGTTCTAATTCTGTATGGAGTGTTTTTAATTCTCCCTTGACTCTTTTTTCTAACATATCTTGCATCCAGACATGAGACACTAATAAGCGATCGCGTTGCTTGCCTTCAACCCGTTGTTGTAAATCTTTGATATTTGCTTCAAGTAATCGTAACGTTGTTTCTATTTCGCCAATACCCATAGGTTCTTTCTCTTATTTTCGTTAATAAAGATTTCTCTCATGGATTGCGTATGACTTACCCCCTAACTTTAAATAATTCTGTTGCTTTTTGTGAGGATTAGCTTTAAATGTTTTCTTCTTTTGCTTCTTCAATATGGTATTTACAGTAACGCTTCATGGAGAAGATATTGAGGTTAAACGGTTTAGTAGTGATTGTTATCCAAATCGTCGAAGAAATCCTCAATTCGGGATTATCTCTGCTGCTCGACAATGTCTTGCTGCTGGATATTCCTTAACAACTATGCCTACTTTAACTGATCTCGCATTGCATTCTCGAAGACGATTTATTTCTGATTACAGTCCTAGTACATTGAGTATCCAAATTAGTGGCACTGTTCAAGGTGAGCCTGCTGTTGCGTATTGTCATGATCTTCGCTGGCTTGATATTGTTTCATTCGATTATCTTATAGAAAGAATTAAAGAACATAAGGACGGTGACCTCGCGTTCGGGTTACCCATTACACCTGCACAATTTAATGCATTAATGGCACTTGTTTCAGCCCCTAATCTTTTTTCTAGAGGGCGATTTGATGATCTTCATCTCTTTTCTGAGACTGAACTCGATAAGGTCTACACTCCTGAGACCTTTGCATTTTTTGATGGTGAAGCACGTGCACGAGAATATTTTAGGATGTATGCTACTCAATTAGGTTCACAAGCAGAACTCGGACGCGTAGAAGTTGATCTTTCCTATCATTTTGAGGGTTTTCGATCGTACAATAAAATCACTCAACCTATGATTACTCACCTCAGTTTTGAGCATCATGGGTTGTGGGCGCCTGTAGTTCTTTTCTCGGTGGCGAACATTTTTATGGAATTAGAAAATTGGATCCTACACGCGTTGTTCCAAAACCATCTGTTCAACCACTTACACCTGTTCCCCCTCAGAGGGTATTAACGCTTCAAGAACGATTAGATCAATCACCACGAGAAGGACCGCGTATGCGATTAATAGAATTAGAATAGTTATTCTGGCTTAAACATTCTCTCTTTCATGACTTTCCAAAAGCCTTTTTTGACGGGAGCTTGTTCTGTGATGGATTCTGGCACTTCTTCTTCATAGGGTTTAATGGTTTCTTCTTCTTGTTTGCCTGCTAAGATTTTCTCAATGATTTGAATTCTTCTTAAGAGATCACCAGAACGACGTTGTAATGAAGGTAATGCATGTTCCCATCTGCCACGAATATGTTCGTAGGGAGCTTCCGTTTTGTACATGTGATGCAGTTCTTTTAAGAGATCTTTCATGTAGGTGACGTAATGTCGGGCAGAATCGACATGATAGGGAAGATCTTTTTGTTGGAATTCTTCTGCATAGGTTGTTTTAATTCTCTCTAATTCTTCTGTTAGGGGACTTAAGTGATTTTGCGCTGCAGATTTAATCTTTTCACGCATAAAGATATAATTAACTAACCAGCGATTGTCTTTATCTTCTTGGAAGCGTTTTTCCCACTCATCGACTTCTTTTTTGAAGCTGTTGAGATAGACTTTCAAGTCACGCCATGCCATCGTCTTTGTAGGCTTTTTTTGGTTTATAAATTTATATGTGCTCGATTATTTCTACGTCAGGAAGCCCATGAAAGTCGTGATCTGCCGTTATTAATTGTGCTTTTTCACTTAATGCAGAAGCATAAATCAATGCATCTATTGCTCCAAGATTATGATTTACTGAGACTTCTACTGCTTTATGGACAATTTCTTCAGTTGGAGGAATAATGACTGCACGCACCTTTAAAAATTCTAAAGCTGTATCTATTTTATCTTTGGCTACCTTTAATCTTATCAACCTCTTCTTGACTTCAAAGAGTGTTAAGATTGAACAAGCGAGCATACGTTCACCTTCAATAACTGTACTTGCTCGTTCATTTATATTAGAAAAATGATCTAACCAAATTGAAGAGTCAATGAACAGCATTTAGAATCGATCTCCTTTATCTCGTAATCCCTTGAGGAGCTCTGTTCTGTTTCTTTTTCCAATCAATCCACGTACGGATTTTGCATATTCGCTTAATTTCATAAAATTCTGGATTACTTCATCATACGTTTGAGCTTTTGTTTGCTGTTTCATTTTTTTGAGCAGTTCTAAGGTTTCTTTGTTGACTTGGATTGATGTTGGCATCATTCTATAGCGCTATAGAGCTATATAAATTTGTTGTTATTAATCTTCTTTTTCTCTTTTATTACTGTTTTGTATCTTTTTCTGAAAATTTTTCAAGTATCTCTGATTTTTTTCTTTTTTTAACGGAAAGTTTAAATAGGACTCGTACAATAAGTTCATTGATGCAAAAAGAGGTTGTTCATTTGTATACTTTTCAGTTTTTTTCTGTCAGAAGAATCTTTGTAGGTGATCTATGTTAAGGGCACAGTGGGCATCTACGTTGGTTTATCATACTGCTCTTGCTTTTGTCGCTATTGATCATCATGCAAAGGTTCAATTTTGGAATAAAGGGGCTGAACAGATGTTTGGTTATAGTGAATCTGAAGTTTTAGGAAGAGGTTTACCGTTTTTAACGCCTGATTCTCAATATGAATTTCAAGTTGCATTTGAACGGGTCATGCAAGGGAAAGGAACGTCGTTTAAATCCCAAAAACGCAATCGTACTGGTGAAGTTTTAGATTTACTTGTGCATGCATCTCCTGTTTTTGAAGAACAACAATGCGTTGGGATGAGTTTGATTTTTCAAGATCATAATATTCTGAAAAAAACGACGTTTATTCCGTATGCGAATTTAAATCCATTTTTACGTGAGTCTAAACGAACCTTTGAAGAATTACGTGAAGTTATTCTCGCTTCATTGTATAAAGGAAAGATGACGATTAATCAAGTTGCGCATGAATCTGGGATTAATTGGAGAACGGTTGAGAAACATTTAACATTCTTAATTGGAAAGAAGCTTGTTCGTGAAGTGTTTAGTTCTGAATATGTCCGTATTTTTGAATTAGATGAATTAGGACGAAGAACCGTTGATGATTTGAAAGCACGTGAACTTTCTAAATTGGTGAAAGAAGAAAAACAGTTGTAATCTTTCTTTCGTGTTTGCACAAAGTATTTAAACTACTTCGGGTTTCCGCACAATTCCATGACCCAAGAAGAATTTCATTCATTCTCGAATATTAAACAAGATACTCTTCGCGTTATAAAATCGAGCTGGGATTTTAGCAGATATTCAACTGAAACATTTTATGCTTGTCTTGCTACTCCTTTTCGTATTTCCACCTTTTTACGACGACTTGACAGAAGAGAAACAATACTTCAGCGTGATATCAAAATTACTCCTGCAGTAGAATATGGATTTCTCACAGGAGCAGCGGCGTTTTGTCTTACAGTCTATCAAGGAATAGACTATGAGATCACTCAAGCAGCAAATGGAAATTATATTCCTGCGCTTTCAACAGCTGCTACTCTTGTTTTAACGAATATGGGTTCATTTGCATATGAGAAGTACTATAAATCTCAAGAAAAGAAACGATCATTAGAAGAAATTGCTTTGGATTCAGAACCAGCACAATAACTTTTCTTGTATGGCATCTCCCTCGATTGATCTCCTCCTTCTGTGAGGGTTACCTTTATATAACCTCGATGTTCTAAACTCACTATTCAAAAGACGTGACCCTTATGCCTGTACCCTTGACTCATGAAGTCAGTTCTCCTTTAATTCTCCAAGATGGACAACGGTTTACCAGTTTAGAACAATTAGCATCTGCATTACCTGGACTTTCTACTGCTGTGTTTGAATATCATGTGCAAGGAGCACGTCATGATTTTTATAGCTGGATTCAAGAAGCATTTCAGCATCCGGTTTTTGCACGTGAAGTGTTAATGTGTGGTAGCAAAAAAGCGTTACAACATTGTTTTGAACATTGGTTACAGCAACCTGCGCAAGCTCGCGGCGATGATTTACGATTTTTACAAGAACTTTCTGGTGGATTGGGGATGTTACCTGCACCTGAACCTCCACAACCGACTATTTTTAACAGACCGAATCAATCTCCTGCTCCACCCCAACAACCTTCTCCTCGACCACGGATTGCGAAAACAATTGAGAAAGTACCACAAGCTGTTGAAAAAGTCTTCCCAGACAAACCTTTAAAAGCGCAAAGAATCCAACCTAAAACCATGCAAGAATTGGTGAAGAAATTAAAAGAGGTTTATGATAAATGAGAGCAGGTAAAACCTTTGGTATTATTTCATTAAAAGGCGGCGTTGGGAAAACAACGCTTGCTGTGAATTTAGCTGCAAGTTTAGCGCATGATTATGATAAAAAAGTTCTTTTGGTTGATGCCAATCTTTCTTCTCCGCATGCAAGTTTACATTTAGGGATTGTTCCGACGCAAGCAACACTCCATCATGTTCTCGCAGATAAAGCACAACCGCATCAAGCAGTGTATGCGCATTATGATAATCTCCACGTCTTACCTGCTTCTTTAGTTCATATGCATGTTGATCCTCTGAAATTAAAACAGAAGTTAGCGCCTTTACGGAAACAGTATGATTATATTTTGATTGATTCTTCTCCTCTCTTAAATGAAGAACTACGTGGAGTGATGCATGCATCTGATTCTTTATTGGTTGTTTCTACTCCTGATCAAGCAACGTTGAGTACGACGTTACGTGCTGTGAAATTAGCAAAAGAAAAACATACGCCGATTTTGGGTTTAGTTTTGAATAAAGTTCGGGGAAAATCGTATGAATTACAAAAATCAATGATTGAGCAGGCTGCAAATGTTCCTATCTTAGCAGTGTTAGCTGATGATCAGAAAGTGTTAGAAGCATTGACTAAGGTTAAGCCATTAACGCATTATCGTCCGATGAATAAGACGGCACAAGGCATTAAACAACTCGCTGCAACGATTTCTGGTGAAGTGTATCAAAAGCCTTCTATGATGGCTCGGTTCTTTGCGTATTTACGCGATGATTTTGATAATTTTCGAAATCATGATTTTAAGACTGGACCACAATATTATCGTTAATTCTTTATTTTTAATGATTGTTCGATATAGATTTGATACCACATTTGGAACGTCATGAGATTCCAAATTTGTCGTGCGTAGAATAAGGGTGAATCGTTATAGTTTCTCCAAATCTTTTGAATGTAGATTGGATGGAAGATCTTTTGTTGTTTGATATATTCTGGGGATAAGACGTTTTTGACTTCATCTTTTAAATCTTGTTTAATCCAGAGATCGATTGGAACATAGAATCGTTGTTTTTTTCGTTCGAAGATTTGTTTCGGAAGAATATCATGCATTGCTTTTTTGAAGATGTATTTTTCTTGGTTTCCTTTGATTTTTAACCTAATCGGGATTCTATTTGCATATTCAACAAATTCATGATCTAAGAAAGGAACTCGACCTTCTAACGAATGTGCTGTGGTCATTTTATCTGTCTTCATTAAGAAGTTTTCTGGGAGTTGTGCTTTTTGATCAAAGTTTAAGAGATTTTTTACCAGATTGGTTGATTTGAAATGAGATAGTACAAATTTTTCTACAGTATCTTTTTCTGGATCTTCTAGGAATAATTGTTTTCTTTCTAAATGGTCAAAGATGGCAACAATTTCTAATAATCCTTCTGCATCATTCTTTGCATTAAGGACTCGAATAAATCGTGCAATGCCTTCTTCTCCTAACGCTTGCGCATATTTGAAGAATTTGTTTAAGATGGGTTTTGGAATTGCCTTGACTGTTCTTGGGATGATTTTTTCATTGATGACTTTAGGAAGGCGGAGTTTTCGTAATCTTGGTAATAGTTTATATTGCTCATAACCTGCGAAAAGTTCATCACCACCTTCCCCGGTTAGAACGACGGTGACATCTTGTTTTGCTTCTTTTGATAATTCAAAGACAGGGATCAATGCAGGATCTGCCATTGGCTCGTCCGTGTGCCAAATAATTTCTGGTAATGTTTTCACTAAAGAGGATTTCACAATAATTTCTTTATGATTCGTGTTGAAGGTTTCTGCAACGGTTTTCGCGTAGGGTAATTCATCGATGCCTTCACCATAGCCAAAGCCGACTGAGAAGGTATTAATTTCTGCGTGTTTTCCTTCTACTTTTCGCATCATGCCAACAATGGCTGATGAATCAATGCCACCTGAGAGATATGCTCCTAATGGGACATCACTGATTAATCGTCTTCTGACTGACTGCTCAAATAAATGTCGGAGATGTACTGCTAAGACCGATTCAGATTCTTTGCTTTCTTCTGTTGTCCATGCATCCCAGTATTTTTGAATCGATAGTTTTTGTGTTTTGAGATCGAAGAATGCACAATGGCCGGGTAAGAGTTTTTTGATATCATTAAATAAGGTTTGTTCTTGTGCGTTGTAGCGTAACGCCATGAAGGTTTGGAGTGCTTCTTTATTGAGTTCTGGTTTGATTTCTGGATCTTTGAGTAAGGTTTTAATTTCTGAAGCGAATGCGAATTTTCCTTTTTTGAAGTAGTAATATAATGGTTTTACCCCCATTCTATCCCGTGCTACAAAGATTCTTTTTTGTTTTTTATCATAAATCGCAAACGCGAAATCTCCATTGAGATATTGTAAACAGTGTTCGCCGTATTCTGTGTATGCGTTCACAATAACTTCGGTATCTGTTTTTGAATGGAATTTGTATCCTTTCTTCTCTAAGCTTGTTTTGAGATGTTCGAAATTGTAGACTTCGCCGTTATAGACAATCCAGCAGGATTCATCATGATTTGCTAAGGGTTGATGCCCTGCTTTGCTCAGATCAATAATCGCTAGTCTGTTGTTCCCTATCGTTATTCCTTTTTCATTTAAGAATCCTTTATCATCAGGACCACGATGGTCTTGGATCTTCAGCATTTCTTTCATTAACGCTGGATCATCTTGATTAAAGCCAATAATACCGCACATTCTCAAATGGCCTTGGACAGAGACTTTATAAATTTTTCAGATTACTTCTTTTTATGGCATTATCGATTATTCCTGTTGGGACACAATTAAAACGTGATCCCTTAGAACAACTTAGCGCATTTTTACGAGAACGTCTTGGCTCATTTTATCCTGATGTTCTTGTTACGAATCAATCGATGATTGATCCAGAATTGGATCCTACGCTGTATGCTGCCTTACGCATTGCGGATCGTTCGGTTCAAGGGTTTACTGTTGATCTTACTTCACACCCATTTAGCCCAGAGATACCTTTATGTGATCGCTTAGAACAGCTGCAATTTTCTTCTCCTTATGTTGTGATTACTGATAAACCCCTTCTTGCGAAAATTTCTCCTGGTGGCGCATATGAACATTTATTATATACCGCGGGGACATTGACTGATGTCGTTGTTTCGACGTATGCATTTCAAGATGATCCTCTGAAGGTTATTTCTCGATTAAAACCATTATTACTTCATGGGATTGGCTTGAATATTGGATTAGCATACCATCCTGCTTCTGAACGAGGAACTGGTTGTCCGATGCAGTCTTTAGAAGGAAAGAAATGGATACCGCACCTCTTTGACTTGATGGATGATCGCTATTGTGAACTGTGTCGTCGAACCGTTGAATAGATAACTATTATAAAGAACATCTTTCTTTGAAGTTGTATGTATAAACAAGTCATTCTCATGCGTGCAGATTTGCAATTACCGAAAGGGAAAGCAGTCGCTCAAGGTGCCCATGCTGCTGTTGAAGCTGCGTTGAAAGGAGATAAAGAAATGGTGAAAGCGTGGCGTGCTGCAGGTATGCCGAAGATTGTTTTGAAAGTGAAAGATTTGAAAGAATTAGAATCATTTAATCAGTTTGCGAAAGATGCGGGAATTACTGCTGCGTTGATTACGGATGCGGGGCATACTGTTGTTGAACCTGGAACAGTTACCTGTTTGGGATTAGGTCCAGATAAGGATGAGAAATTGGATAAACTTGTGGGACATTTGAAGTTATATTAAAAAGAAAAAAATTATGCAGGGACTTTGTTATAGACCCAAGCAAAGAATGCTCCAACGATTGAACCGATGACAAATGCCGTTACGATTCCTAAGATCAGTGGTGTTGCTGATATTGCTTTAACGCCCATTCCTTCTTCTGTAACAAAATGTACCCATTCAACATAATTTAACACTCCGAGCTGGATTGCGATCACTCCAACGGTATGCATTGTCGCTGCAACGATTCCTGTTGTCACACTTACTTTTTTTACTGAGCATTTTTCCATTGTTTTACCTCTTCTTTGCTAACCAGTTATAGGTTAACCAAAAGACAACTGAAAAGACAAATGATGCTACTGCGAAAAAGACTAATCCTACTAATGGACTCAACCATCCTCGTGAACCATCCATCATTGTTGAGCCAAAATTACCGGTCATTTGTGCAGACACTACTGGAAGAACCGCCAATGTACTTAATCCTAGAATTGCTTTTTTCATGCAATCACCTCAAGCTTCGTTTTGGTTTTCGTGCTTTAAATAGTTTCTTTTTAACGTCCAAACCTTTTTATACCCCTTTATAGTTCTTCATTTATGGCACAAGATCGTGTTTCTTTACCGTCTGCTGGCGGCGGCATTGTTCGTTATTTTGAAGATTATAAAAGTAAAGTCAAGTTTACGCCCGTTGTTTTGTTAATTGTTATTGCGGTTGTTATTCTCGCAGAAATGTATTTGTATAAGATTGGATTATAGTTCATTAAAATAGCTAGATACTCTTTTAAGGTTATATGGTTATTGTTGATGTATGACTGCTGATAATATTAGTGTGAATCCATCTGAAGTTCCAGAACCTATTCACGATAGCCTTGAGCTGATCTGTGAAAAGGTACTATCTTCACTTAAATCTCAATTCAGAGACTTTAAGGTTCTTGGTAAATTTTATATCAAAGATGAAGCTGCGATCCAAGGTTACCGCCTTTTTGTTACTTATACATGCTCTCATGATAAAGGAAATCTTGAAGGGGAGATAGACATTACCTTGGGCATTTATCGTGGTGAACCAAAAATTCATCAAGCTTAATCTTTTAATTTCCTTTTTTGTAAATAACTTCTTCTAATGTTAACATTTGCCCGTAGGCTTTCATGTAATCTGCAGCATGCCTTATTTTGGTGAAGTTTTCTACCTTTTTCTCTAAATGAAAGAATCCTTTGACTGCTTTCTCTCGTACATCCTCATCGTTCGCAATATTGACAATGGCAATACCACAGAGGATATCATCTTGGTCATTATCTGTTGGACGTTTTTCTTGTTTAATTTTTTTTAATAATCGATCTAATAATAGATCAGGATTGACTTCATCTAACGTGATTTCCATCATTAATGGTGTTTCATTTGCGAAGGAAATTTTTAATGTTGCTTTCTTTGCACGAGAATCTACTTTCACTGCTTTAATTTCTAGTACGTCTAGGTTTTTGACAATCATCTCTTTTCGCGTTGTCTTTATATGCATTTATATAAAAAGATATCGCTCTTTTACTCTTTAGAAGATTCGGCGGTATAGTTCCAAGTACCTATCCACATCTGATCTTACTTCTTCTCGTCTTACTGCAAAATCCTGTAATCCCTTAATCACCGTTGAATGGTCTTTATTTAGAATTCTTCCAATCGTGGGATATGAAAGTCCAAATTGTCTCCGCAAAAGATCGTATGTGATCCACCTTGCTTTCACTTCTGGAGCCCTTCTTCTTTCTCCCTTGATCATTTCTTCTGCAATTCCTGTTCCTGCGACGATTGCATCCAGTACTTGAGAGGGAGTATGATATTTTTTTTCGAGAATCCGTTCTCCCAGCGCAATTGCTTCGGCCCATTCCATTTCATTTGGATCTTTGACGACTTGAGGGATTTGAATTCTCAATCCATGATTCGCTTTTATGGTTTCGAATGAAGTAGCGGCGAGATAAGCGATCATATCCCCATAATGAGATCTAATTGTTGTAAAATCTCGATTCATGAGTCTCCCGATGACCTCATAAGATAATCTTAATTTTTCTCGATAGAAGTAGGCAAGTACTTTCCGTATGCGGACTTCTTCAGCAGAGGTTTCTCCAAAAAGGACAACATCTCTTGTTGTTTTACTCGCTTTTACAAATGCAGGAAGGACTGTATCGATTTTAATGTTGGATTGGGTTGCAATTCTCTCTCCGGCGAGCAATAGAGAATCGTATTCCCATTCACATGATCTTACTTCTATTTGGCGCCATTCTTTCGCTTTTGCCCTTTCCCATTCTTTTTCCCAATTGCCGAGCATTCCATTAAAATATGCTGTTCCTTGTCCAATGATTGTTCGATTTCGTTGAGGTAGATATCGTTCCTTGATTTGATCTACAGAATATCTCCCCCATTTTTGTAAAAGGTGGGCAGAGAGTATTACTAATGGAATGACATTACTTGTTCGGGAGTTTTGTAATTCAAAAATTGAAACCCCTGTTTTTTCAGAAATGAGGGTTAGGACCTCTTCTGGTTCTCTTCTTTTTTCCTTCAGGAGTTCATAGAGAAATGTCGCTCGTAGAATATGGATCAATTCATCAGGATAATTCTTTAATTCTTCACATACATTCAATAAATAGGAGTCAGGTGTTCTTTCTAATCGGGTTTCTAAGGTCATTGGATACAATGATTACGGAAATCTTTATAATGCTTTCAGGGATCGTTTTGACGACTTTCTCTCGTGCTTTTGATGCAGAAATCCGTTTATATTTCGGGAGATTGATAGAAGTTTATGCGATCTACAATTTCTTTTGGATGTTTTTCTAGTGTTTGTTTGACCAGATTATACCCCATTATGATTGTTGCATGATTTTGATGTAATTCTTCTCCGATTGGAGGATAAGACCATTTGAAATGATCCCTCAACAGATACGCGATGACTCTTCTTGCATTGACAAATATATTGTGGAGATTGTTTGATTGAACTTCTTTCCTTGACAAGTTGATTTCTCTCCCTACTTCTTGAATTAAACGTGATCCGTGCAATCTTGGACGCTTTCTGATAATTTGACCAAACGCAATGATGTCGAGAAGATCTAAATTTCCCTTTTCTCGTTGTATCTCTTCAGAAGGAAATTCGCCAACGCCATAATCGTGGCGATCACAATAGGGAACAATGATCGGACGATATTTTGCTTCTGCTTTTTCAAATCGTTTATCTCCCGCATTGATACTTGATTGATCTTTATCAAAGATTCTTCCAATTTCTGGATAACTACTCCCCCATCGTGCATGAAACAGATGATACGCTAAAAACCTCAATGTGATAATATGATCAAAGTCTCTTTCTGCACAAAGATGCTTGATGGTTGTATCTCCTTTTTCTGCAATTCCTTCTAAGGTTGTTTTACGATCAATGGTATTTTCCCTTCTGAGAAGTTCGCCAATAAATACTGAGCGTGCTGCGTGATACTCCCGGGGGTTTGCAACTGCAATTTCAGGAATTCTGTTTAAATGAAAATCAACACTTTCGGTGATCATGGTTTAACGGTATCAGAACTCTTTTTATAAAAAAGGTAGGCAAGGCATAAGCCGCCTTTTGTCAGAACCAAACGTATATTGAAAACATACGCGATGTTCTGTCTTCACATCCTACTCAGCGTCGCTATGGACTTGCACGCGCTCGGCTAGTTCGTCTCAGCGTTTCCTGGTTGTCGTCACTCTGCTGGTTAGCTCAGTTTTTTCGCAAAAACCTTCGCAGCATTCATCGCTCGAACCAGGGCGTGTCGTTTCTCCACCTGAACCATTCCTTCTCAGGAACTCTCTTGGAGAGGAGCGTGGTTCCCTTTTGCAAGGGACGTGGGCGGACTTTCCTCACAACCCGGCATCTTTCTTCCTTTGACAGAATTAAGGTGGTAGGGTGCGTTGGTGAAGTGCCTTGCCTCTAGGGTTTCTTTATGGAAAAAGCTTTATAAATTTACCTTATTCCTGATTCTTATGCGTGAATATGATTATTCTCAGTGGGGTAGTCGAAGCTCTCGAGGCTTATCTCCTTCTACACTTCGAACATCTGAAACTGTTCAACGAGAAACACGTCTTGCTTGGATGCAACGTGATTTGACGGATTTAGTTCAGACTGCAATGAAACGCAACGAACTTCCTGAGACTGGCGGCAAATTGGAATATGCTAAATTCTATCCTTCTGATCTTACGTCAGCTCAAACTATTTTCAAAAACCTTGGGTGGAATGCAGCATATACTCCTGAAGAAGTTCATCCTAAAGATAAAACTCCATTTGTCAAACATTACTTTACGTTGATGCCTGTTTCGCAATAGAATTTGTTAGTTTCTTGAGAAAGCTTTTTTGGAGTTTGTTTGGAAGATCTTGTAAGGAGAGGAATGGACAGAAGTCTTCAATTTCTAAGAGCAATAACTGCTTTTCTTTTGTTTTGCAGGCATCGATTCGTTGGATCCCATATTTTAGTTTATTCCATTGGATGAATTGTTTTGCAAATGCTTGTTCTTTTCTTGTTGCTTGATAGGGTTTGAGATTCCAACGTTGTCCCTTTTTACAGATTAAGGTATGTTGGAGTTTATTGTCAATGAAATAGAAGGAAAGCTCTTGTTGAATGTGTTCATAAGGTTCAATGATCTCTTCTTTTACATGACTCTTTTCGAGTTGTTGTTTTGTTACTTTTTCTATGCCTTCAGAGCCACCGCCGTACATCGGTTTGATTTCATACACTTTTGTTTGAGGTAGACGATTCAGATACTTTTTTGCATCGACTGAGGGAATGACGGGATAGCCTTTGTTGTAGAGTTCAACTAAGTATTCTTTCCCTTGCAGATCGCCTTTTGCTGTTAATGGATTATATATCTTTAATTTTTTCTTTTTCCACCGTTCCACTATTTTTTTCCATTCTTTTCTATATTCTTCTGTTGGCCAGATATTTCTAATGAGGATGAGGTCGGCAGTGTCTTCTTTGTCTTTACACTGTGATGGATGACTAAGTTCAACTTCGAAATACTTCTCTAATTCTTTTTTGAGAAATCGATCTTCTCCATCTTGGTCATTGTTGAGGTTGGTGAGCAGTAGGATTTTCATTGTGTGGTGATTATTACTTTTAACGCATTAATACACTCTTATTTGGGAATATATTTACCAAATGCTTCTTTTGATAAATCTTTCAGATGGTCATAAAGAAGATTAGTAAAACAAAGCTGTGATCCCTTAAATGGCTTCTCCACATCGTTACAACGTGCAAAATAATTTAATAAATCACCATAAGTCTCAATACTCCTTCTTTCAAGTAATCTTCTTACTCCTTGGGTATAATTTCGTGCATATCCTTTTACCTCTTCCTTATGTTCTTTTGATTGTCCTCTTCTATTAACTTCCCAATTATCAAAACTCTTTCTCAGAATTGATGCATAATCTATCTTTTTATCAGCAATCAATTCATAGCCCGGTGGTGTTATGGGTACCTCAAGACCTTCTGCCTTTGGAATAGTAAATGTTTTACCTGCTACCTGCATTAAAACTGATTCTAGACCATCTTTTAGTTTATTTCGAAGAGCACCATTTCCCATTTCAGGTTTAAGTATCTGATCATCATACAATTTTAACAAAACGTCAATATCTGTCATAGCAACAAACAACTAAGAAAAACTTATAAATGTTGTTTTCTGCGTTGATGCTATGAAATCAACCTATGTGAATTATGGTGGCGAGAAGATAGTCCAAGATTATGTCGAAGCCATTGCATACCTCAAAGGCGATGCACGACTCATTGTCCATGGAATTAGTACAAAAGATGCACAAGATACGCTCCAGGAACGCTTTCGTGAGTTTCGCAAAGTGAATCGCGGGGATATTATCATTCATAGTCCAAAACTTCTTGAACAACGCTTAGAAGAATAATACCTGCTATTACGAAGATTTTAATCCAATAAGATATATTGAAAACTTTCCTTTTTGTGTTCCTTTTTTCGAATGAATGTGTAATTCTTTGATTATTTTTAGACTGCTCTTTGCAAGCTGATTTTTGGGATCGTTTTCTGGTCCTGCAAACTGGAAGTAGGGCATGATAATGATACTTTGATTATTTTTGAGATACTTGCTCACGTGGTTGAAAAATTCTTTTATTAATTCTGTTCCACCTAACATACTCTTTTTTAGCATAAAACTTCTGGGGATTTTTACATTTTCTGCTTTTTCTGGGAAAAAAGGATGATTAAAGATGATGTTATCATATTTCTTTTTGGGCAATGCGGAAAAGAGGTTTCCTTTGAACACGTTGCAATTTCTTAATTTTTGCATAGTAATATTCTTTTTTGTATTCTCTATTGCTTTTGGATTAATGTCTGTAAAATCTACTTCTCGTGCTCCCGCCTTTGCCATTAGTATTCCAAGAATTCCACTGCCACAACCTATATCGAGACAAGATCTATTTTGAAAGAGCATTTGGTTTTTAGCAATGAATCTTGCAAGGATTAGACTTGAACTCATAATGTCAGGTGCAAAAACATCTTTTTCAACGATCAAGTTCAATTTGTTTTTTTTATTAAGATTTATTTTGACTATTCTTGTATGATTGGTATGGCGCATTAACTGCGTTTTCACTTGTCTTGCTTGAATTTTTGTAAGAGGCATTGGATGCTAGAAATAGTCTACGTTTTCAATCACTTCTGGCAAATCTTTTACCGTTATTCCGAATAATGTGCTTTTTAATGCTCGCTCTTCTTTTAAGCTACAGCGTTTTGCACCGCCTGCTTCATGCAAGTATGTTCGTAAACTCTCAATCAAAGGAGAAATATCCTTAATGTATCCTTGTGCTGTTAAGACTAATGCAGTATGATCTTTTTTTGGTAAGTAAGCGCCGTACAATCCTGCCTCTAAAAGTCGAGAAATGAGTTGTCCGTCTGATTCGACTGCATCGAGAACGAGATGAAGTTCACTTTGTCGAAACTTTTCATCAGGATGCAGTCGTCTTCTTTCAATCTTGAATGGCACAGGTAACTCAACATAAGGCTTAAAACTAATTTCATCATCGAAAGGAATGTATTCGCCTTCAATATACCCGATCAAGCCATGCGTTGCTGCATTCTTTTCTAAATCAACCCATATCCTCTCAAATTCAATTTTATCTCTTGGCTTTGTGGTAAGATGCCTGTTTGGCTCAAAATGACGATAACCTAGTGGATGTCCATTAAACCCATGTTCATAAAAACCTAATTCCTTTCTTACAAATTCTTCCAAGCTCTTCGGCAATTCTGTTGCATCAATATGAATATGAAACTTGTTTTCCATTACTTTCAAGTAGTTTCTATCCTAATAAAGATTAATTATCCCTAAGGGGGTCGTACTTACAAAAGATTTATATTCTTTTAATAAACTCAATAAGATATGGATCCGCATCTCCTTCAAGATATTGGACTTACTGCAGGCGAAGCAAAAGTCTATCTCGCCCTTCTTGCTTTAGGCACAACAACAACCGGTCCGCTTGCTGCTAAAGCAGGAGTTTCCTCCTCCAAAGTCTATAAAATTCTTGATCGTCTCATCAAAAAAGGACTTGTGGGACACGTGACACGAGGAAAAATAAAATACTTTTCCGCTTTCGAACCGAAACGCATTCTTGAATATATAGAAGAGAAAGAAAATACCTTACATCACGAAAAGACAGCAATACAAATGTTGCTTCCCCAACTCGAATTAGCCCATAAGAGAGCAAAGGAAAAATCTCAAGCATTGATCTATGAAGGTTTTAAAGCCATTAAGAATTTTTATCTTGGAATATTAGATGAACTTCATCCTGATGAAACGTATTATGTTATCGGCGCGGGATATGGAAAAGAAAGTCCTGGTGTAAAAGAATTCTTCCAAAACTTTCATACTCAGCGTGCCAAGAAAAAAATAGGGGTGAAAATGCTCGCCAACTTCGATGTGAAAGGAAAGCTCGTCCATGCCACGTCTCTCCATTCTGAAATACGTTTTCTCCCTCAGTACTTAATCACCGATATGTCTATTATATTTTATAAGCATAAAGCTTTCATCTTTTTTTTGACTGAAGAACCCATTGGATTCCTGATGATTAATGAGGAAGCGGTTAAGAGTTTTAAGACCTACTTTGATACTTTTTGGAAAATCGCTAAAAGCAAATAAAGAAAGATGCATTAGTTTGCTCTCCAAATAAATAAGGATTATTGCGGCAATTTATTCTCTTTTATTGGTTGCTTTTCCATCGAACGCTCCTTATCGAGAATACGTTGTAGGATTGGAAAAAGCTAGAAACGACGGACAGGCACTGTTTAGGTACTCTGCTTTCAGTGTATTGTTGTCAACGAGCTGCAACATTACGCTACGTGCATTGGCACTACGGTGGTTTGTGTCTTCAAAGCAATATACCGATCCATCGACTTTTATGTCGGCAGGATCGCGATTCACTACACCATTACTAACTATCGTAAATTGGATTCTGTCTGCCGGCGCAATAGCGCCGCCCCAGTCAATCAATCCTTGGCTGGGGTCGGTGTTCAAATGAATGGCTGCAAGGCCTTGCATATCGGGGACTCGGCCGACGGGCGTATCTGGCAATACCCAGTTGCCCTGTGCACTGCCAATTTTATCCCACATATTCGTGCCGCAACCTGGAAAACCACTCGTCTCTTTTTTGACGTTGTTTATTTTGCTCAGCAGACTCGCTTTCACGGGTCCATCAGGATAATAGTGTACGCCGCACACGGCATGCAGATTGTGCGGCGTCCAATATCGTTGATTGATAAACGGCAATGCGGGGATACGCTGGTCGTATACACCTAAATCAAACGCAGCAAGAAAAGTCATAACACTCGGGCCGCCAGAAGTGCCGATTTCTTCACCGCTTTTTAGATGAAGCAACAGACTATAGCTGCAAGGTTTAAGCATTGTATTCGGCGGTGAGCCGGTACTGTATGGTGTCCCGCAGCTTTTTTGATCGGCATGGTCAATAGCATTTTTGATTTTAGAATTTAAGCTCGTGACGTGTCCTAAATATGCGGTTACTTCACGGCAAGGTGCGAACCAGATGTGATAATCACTGCCAATATCTTTGCCATCCTTTTCATACATAATCGTATTAATTTGAAAAATCTCAATGTCTCCTGGTGATAAGATGGTTGCTGGCAAACTCGGTGATGAATAGTCTCCTTGCGTTGTACGTTTCAAATTAAAATAGAGGTGATCAACCGGAAACGTATGGCCTGGCGAGCTGGTCTGTCCCAGCGGTGAGATACTGTCATACGTCCCTTCGATTGCAAGTGGTGAGTTGAAAAGATCTGTGCCTTGGCAAGAGGGCAAGTTTTCGGCGTAGAGGATATTCCCGCCAACCCCTTCAGTCGGTGCGTTCCATTTCTTTGTATTCATCTCAACGTTTGGAAGGGTGTTTGGAACAGGATGAGTACCTTGGTTCCCATTTTTCGTACGCGATCCCTTTTCAATATTACACAGCTTGATGCAATTGGGAGTCACCGCAGCACTACAGTCATCTGGCATGTAGACGGTTTTACCCGCTTTCCAATCTTCACATTGCTGCTGCCATTGTTGATTGGGAATAGATGAACACGACGATGGCCAACATCCGAAATCATCGCGAGCTTGCACGCTTCCTGTCTTGTTTTCAGAGAACGGATTTTTGACAGATGCGCACCCACTGAGGAAAAAAAGAAAAAAAACACCTAGAACGAGCAGACCTCTTTTCATAATCTTATTAAGAAGAGATCTCCTTTAAAAGAATATCGAACCAAAAAAATGAGCACTTGTTTAGAACCAAACAAAGACATACTTGTTTGAAGTGTTCTCGATCCCAGTGTTCTTTGACTGAAGTTAACATCGATTCATTTTTTTCTAAAACATCCGATGCAATAACTGCAATGCCAATTGGGAATTTCGCTCCGAGTGCTTTTACGACTTCAAATGATTCTTTATCGACTGCATCTGCAAATGAAAGAAGATTGTATGCAATGGTTCTTACGTGCTCCTCAGGATGCGGTTCAGCAATCAATGCTGGACTCAAGGTTAGATTTGAGGTTACTTGTTTTGATTTCTTGCCTTTTATTTTTCCGAGAAGGATATTATTACAAGTAATCTTATTCTTGGGGATTATCTTTGGAATATGTTCTTTTTTTATCATTCTTTCTTGAAAGTTTATTTCTGAAAATTCTGTTGGTAAGTATACCTCGTTGACATTCCCTTTAAATGCGCCACAGAGACCAAAGAAGAGAACGACATTTGTTTGTTTGACTAATTTTACGACTTCGTCTGCAGGTGGTGGAAGGAGTTGTTTGTACGTTTTTAGAAAGTATTCTTTTGATGCGTCATAATTTTTATCTTTTGTTGGACCATAACACCAAAGAAATTCAAGTTCTATATCATTTATTCTTACACTTAGATTAAACGCTTCTCTTTTTTCTAATTTGGTAATTCCTAGCTCCCCCAAGATTGCACGTACGGTTTGCTCATAGGGTTCTACATTCCCACCAAATATCACCGTTATTTTCATGATTATTCTTCTTGTTCATTTCTTTATATTGTTTTGGTAATATTTGCAATATTTCGTGATGGGACATTGGTTACATTTTGGATTTCTTGGGATACAAATATTCTGACCGAATGTAACGAAAAGATTATTATACATCCGCCATTCTTTTTTGGGAACGATCTTCATTAGAGCTTGTTCTGTTTCTTCTGGTGTTTTTGTTTTGACCAAGCCAATTCTGTTTGCGGTTCTATGCACATGGATATCTGCAGGAATAGCAACTCCTTCTTGATGGAAGCCATAGACTAACGTAATTCCTGCGGTTTTTCTGCCAACGCCTTTTAATTTTAAGAGTTCTTCCATTGTGTTGGGCACCTGTCCTTGATATTGACTTAAGAGTATTTTCGAGATCTCTTGAATACGTTCTGCTTTGACTTTGTAGAAGCCGACAGGATAGATGAGTTCTTCAAGTTTCTTTCTTGGGAGCTTTATGATTGTTTCTGGTGTGTCTGCAATGGCAAATAATCTGTTCGATGCTTGCGCTGTTGTACTATCTCGTGTGCGTAAACTTAACAAACAAGAAATTAATACTTTGAATGGATTTGATTCCCAAGAAATTTCAGTGACAATTGGAATTGTAAAATCTTTTGTTGCTTCTTTGACTTTCTTCAGAATTTCTGGAAGCTGCTCTTTTGGATTCATCTCCTTCTTTCTTAATGCATAGCTTTTTAAAACTATCAGGGCTCGTAGGGGAATGAGTCCCCATTATTATTTTGTTTATACTGCATCTGCCCCTCCTAATCCTAAGGGAAAACCTCTTCATATTGAACGTGATGGCATTGTGCAAGCAAAGAATCCATTTGATGCTTATTTGCAAATTCAAGAAGAACTCAACGCACAAAAAACTGCTTATTTGCGACATCGTGTCCATCCTGCTGTCCAATTAACTCATCTCTTTGGTGTGGATAATGGAGAATCCCCGCAGGATATTAATACTCCGGCATCTTACTTCGCACGTCTTGAAATTGTTGCAGAACGATATGCGCATGGTGGTTCTTGTCGTGTTCCTGGAAGTTATGCTCATCTTCAATTTGAAGCACCCACTTCTGCTGCTGCAGAGATTCATCTTCAAGGAGACATAGAACGTATTGTGGCACAATATCGAAATCCTCGCATTACTCGTCAACGTTTTATGGTAGTCAACCAGAAGTTTGATGTTACTTCTACCCGAAAGTTGGGTGTTGATGAACCTCTTGATTTAGCTGCACTTCTTGGTGATCATCAAGCTTTACACCTTCATTTTTAATGTTGTAAGAATTCTGGGATTGGATGATGTTGAAATTCTTCTAATAAAGATTTTCCGTTAATGACTCTTGAGAACGCTTCTGCTTCCATTTTTGCACCCATTAGTCCATGATGTGGTTTTGGTTCTGGAGGCAATCCTAATAAAGTAAAGATCTCATCGGTACGTAATGCGGAAAGATTATTTTTTAATGGGGGTTTGATTTTCTTTTGGAGGAGTGTTGCGAAGGTTAATGAATGTAAGTCGACAATTTTCGCCCCTAATGCTTGTTTGATTCCGAAGAATGCATAGGGAACATTTGCTCTTTCTGGAAATAATTGTGCTAAGCCGTATCGTTCAAAGACTTTATTGAGGAATGCGACATCAAAGTAGACATTGTGTCCACCAATGGTTTGATCTTCAATGGTGCCTGCCCATTTTAAAAACGCCTGGACTAATTCTCCTGCAGATTTCTTTGTTGGATCATTGATTTGTTGTTCGGTAAATCCATTAATTTGTAAGGCGATTGGATCAACTGCTGTCGCGTATTCAATTCTGCATTCACTATAAAATTGGTTTTTTGGATTTTCAAAGTCTAACGCACCCATACTTACGACTGCATGCGTTAAGGGATTTTGTCCTGTCGTCTCAATATCTAAGATAATCATTTCCCTCTTTAAGGAAAACCACTTAATATAGATTTAGCTTCTTTTTAATAATCGTTGTTTTTGGAATAGATATTGCTGAGCGTATCCTGCGTATTTGCCGAATGTTTTTTGTGCATATTCTCTGATCTCTTCTTCTTTGGTTTCTTTTTTTAAATAGAGTTCTTCCATTGCTCGTTTGATCCAGACATCGACGGGAAATGCTTCAAATCGTTGGAAACTGAATAATAGGATACAATCTGCGATCTTTGGACCAATCCCTTGAATTTTCATGAGTTCTTCTTTTGCTTTTTCGTAGGGTAACATTTTTATTTCTTGGATCTTTTCTTTAGTTAATAGTTTATTTGCTGCGAGGAGATATTTACTTCTGAAACCAACTCCACATTGTTGAATTTTTTTGAGATTGTTTAAGGAACCTGGTTTGGGAAAGTGATAGATATTATTTTCTTTTTTTCCAAAGGTTTGTGCTAATAAGTGGATATTTCTTTGAATTTTTGGGATGTTTGCTGCTGAAGAACAGATAAAACCAATCGTGCATTCCCATGGATCTTGTTGTAAGATTCTTAATCCTGGATATTGGTTAACTGCTTCTTTTACTATAGGATCTTTGGTGATTTCTTTGAGAATTGTGTTAAAGTCTTGATTTAAGCCGAAAAAGTGTTGTACGAATTCTTTTTGATGTTGATTTGATTTTTTGCTGTTGAGAAAGGTAAAGTTTAATTTATTGTTTTCTTGCTGGAGTTGAATATGTTCTCCTTGCGTTATTATTGTGTAAGTTGTTCCTTCTTTCTTCCAATAAAAACATTGTCCGGATTCTAACGAATGTTCGAGACTAAATTTTTCTACAGTGAGTGATAGCATGTTGTGGTAATTGTAATTTCGTATTATTCTTTTCTAGTAACTGATCATTCATTAAGTCTTGGATGAGTTTTTTGGCTGTTGTTTTATCGAGTTTTTCTTCTTTAAGAATGTGTGTTAAGACGATCTCTTCTTCGATGGTTTTATTTTCTCTGATGAGTTTTAATATCTGGCCACGATAATATCGGGTTGAATGTTTAAAGCTTGGTTGTTTCTTTGTTGTTTCGAAGATTTTCTTTTGTTGTTCTGGTGTTAAGGTTTGGAGTTCTCTGAAGAAGTTACAATCATTTTTTAAAGGACAGGAAGCACATTGCGGATTTTTGGCAGTACAGACTAACGAACCAAAATCCATTAATGCATTGTTCCAGGCAACACCTTTTCCGTTAGGAACACTTTTCTTGGTGTTTTCAAAGGTAATTTGCTCTCGCTGTTTTCCTGATCTTTCTTCATTGCCATAATAACGATCCATAATTCTCCTGATATTGGTGTCTATTACTGGGACATCTTGTGCAAATGCGAAACAAGCTACTGCGCTTGCCGTGTAGGGACCAATTCCTTTTAAGGTTTGCAGTTGTTCAATTCTTTTTGGCATTCTTCCTTGATATTCTTCTGTTACTTGTTTTGCCATCGCTTGCAAATTGACTGCTCTTCTGTTATATCCTAATCCTGCCCAGAGTTCAATCACTTGACTTAAGGGGGCTTTTTCTAATGCTTCTATTGTTGGAAATGTTTCTAAGAATTTCTGATATTTGGGAATGACTCTGTCTACCTGCGTCTGCTGTAACATTATTTCTGAAACGATAATCTTGTAGGGATCTGTTGTTGTTCTCCAGGGAAGATCACGTTTATTTTTGGAATACCAATTCAGAATTACGTTTTGGAAGAATTGAATTTTATCTTTTTGCATACTTCTCTTGATAGAGTTTAATTAATGCTTCTTTAAATGCTTTCTTGGCTTCTCGGGGGATTTGTCCACCTGCTGCAATTGGATGGCCACCGCCGTTTCCTTTGCCGATGATTACCGTTGTTTCTTTTAAAAGTTCATTAACGGGTAGTTTTCCATCTTGTCTTCGGGCACTGACATTGATCATTTTACCCCCTGTATCTGAAATAACAACAACGGTTGCAGCTTTTGGATAATATTCCATGCTGACGACAGTTGTGAATGGAGAAAAGATTTGGTATTTAGGACGGATTTCTAAAATAATTAAATCTCCGTAGACTTCTGCTTGATCGCGTTGGTTTAACCAGTATTGCATTTCATCATTAATCGCTGCTTTGTATTTTTTCAAAGAAGAATAGATTACATCGTCTGGTTTCTTTGCATTGTAGACAATATCAAAACATTCTAAGATCTTTTCTGGATGATAACATTTCGCTGCGGTGACTAATTTTGTTATTTTTCCAAACTCTGTTGCTGGCCCATCTTTCATGGGTTCATAATGATATTTTTTTAAGGCTCCATCGACAAACTCTTTCCAGTATGCATACCCGACATCTCCAATTAATCCAAAACAGGAGACCCAATCTAAGTCATCAATTTTCGCAACACGTTTACAGAGATCGAAACTTAATTTTGCAACAGGATATCGAATGGGAAGCATATCATTGAGTTTATCTGCATGAACGAAGGTTGTTTTTTCTGAGGTTAAATCATTTTGATAGGCATGGTGATCAAGGATGAGAATCTTTGCGAACGCTTCTACTTTTTTGACTTGTTCTGGTTTTTCATCAATACTCTGATCAACGACAATGTATTTGGTAATGTTGTTTTTCTTTAATTTCTCAATGGTTTCATCTGTTACATAATAGGGTTCTTGATAGAAGACGAGATCTACTTTTTTTCCTCGTAGTCGTTCAATTGTTTTCGCGACAATGACTGCTGAGGAAACTCCATCTGCGTCTCCATGAAAATGAAGGGCAACCTTATCTTCTTTGGTAATTGATTTTAAGAACTGATCGCACTGCTCACGTAGCTGCTTTCCTTTCTCCATTCATCAGCTGTTCTTGAAGGTGTTTTAAAGCTTGTGGATAGACTTTTTCTAAGACAGGTTTTAAATTAATCGTATCTTCTTCATTATATTGGACAATTAGTTCTAAGTATTCTTTGTCTTGGGAAGCCATGAAGGTTCTGTATACTTCACTTGGATTTCCATAGAGATGTTGTGGTCGTTGAATGTTCAATTGTTTTTCTACTTCTTTTAAGCCACCCTTGAATCCTAGTTTTATGCAGAGATGTTTTAAGTCAATGTGCGGTAATGCGAATGCAGTTTTACAATACCGTTCTAGAATAGGAAGATCGAAGCTAGAACCATTGAATGTTACTAAGATAATATCTTGCTCTAATTCTTTTTTAAGATTTTCTGGTGTTAAACTATGATTTCTGACAAAGCTTTTTGTTTCAAATCCATCTGCAATACTGACGACTAGAATTTCTCGTTGCTTGTTGATGATCTCGATGTCTAAGAATCTTAGTTTATTTTTGAATGATTGATACAAACGCCACATTTCTTTTTGAGGTAATTTAGTAAAGAAGGAGGGTTTGTCTTCTAAGATTGCATACTTTGCTTGTTGGAGGATTAGATCACATTCTCTCTTTTGTTCTGTCGTCAATCCTTTGATGGTTTTTGCTTTCATAAACTCATCCCAGGTTTTAATGTTTTGTTTCCAGAGTTGCTTTTCTTTGGTTGCAGTTATATTGGGTAAGAATTGGAATGTTGATTGAAGCATTGCTTTCTTCTTCTTTTTCCGTTAAAAAACCTATCTCTTGCTTTATCGAAATTCTTTTAATGCCTGTCTGAAGAGTAAGGAGATGAAATTAGAGCAGATTGTCGCTCAAGAGTATCAGTATCGTTATCAACCCACGTTTCTTGATAAACTTGCGCAACCGATTCAATTTCTTGGAGAACATCCTGTTGCTATAGGGACATTATTTGGATTGGGTTCTTTAGGCGCATTTGAATCATTAGGAATGGTTGAACCTACCTTGGGATATGCTGCTCCTGTGGGCGTTCTGGCATATCTCTTGAATCGAGCGTTGTATGTGGATTATAGTAAACATCATTTAGATATTACGCGAACACATGGGAAAAGCCTTTCTGAAAAAGTATTGAACTGGGGATTAGATAATGATGCTGTTGCAAGTTTATTGGCTGCTGCAGGTGTTGCGGGACTTTGGTCACAGCAGATTACGCCTGAACAACTTGGTTCTGAAAGTAATTATGCTGCTTCTTTGCTCCGTGTTGTGGGATTAACGGGATTAACGACTGAACTTGGAACACACCTTCTTCGCTCTGCACGACGGTTATCTTCTTCTGGGACTTCTTTCCTTGATCGATTATTTGAACAGCCTTTATTTTTTGCGAGCATTGTTGGGGCTACTTCAGCAATTCGTTCGTATACAGCATTTTTTACTCAAGAGCATGCTTTCTCTGCTCTTGAAGTGCTTCCCGCCGTAGCAGTTTATGCATTACGTGATTCTCTTCAGACGATTCGTACACGATTAGAAACGCTGAATCCTTCTGATCGTGATCAGGTTTCTTTGTTGTATGGGCTTGCAGTATTACCACGCCATCTTGATGGAATTATTCGGGTCTATGATAAAGACGCACATCCTGATAATTGGTTTTTTCCTGATACGGGTGGTGTTTGTGTTCTTGATTGCGAACGGAGAAGAGTTGTTCCGTTGACGATGGATTTAGCGAATTTGTATGGGTATACTGGTTTTCCTTCATTTCCTGAGAAGTTAGATGCGTTTGAGCAATATTGTGATCAATTTAATCAATGGACAGAGAATCAACGTATTAAAGATAGAACACATTATCAGCTTGCGTTATTGAGTTCATTGATTTTACGTGCGTATGAGTTAGCACCACTTTTAGTCAACCGTGGAGAACGACGTGATGTGTATGAAAGTTTTCTTGCTACTGCTCAAGAAGCGATTGCGATGACGAGTAGGAAATTTCCTTGGGTGTATGATGCTGCACGAGAACAGTATCACATTCTTGATGCAGGATTACGTTCTGATCAATGGTCGGACCGAGTAGAGTAATTCTCTTTGGAGTTGTACCTTGAACTTGCATTCTTCTAACCAATCTACCATTGCCCCAACACATCCTGCTCGCGGTTCTTGCTCGATGAAATATCCGCCGATGAGTTGTATTTCTTTTATTCCTTTTTCTCGAAGGTATTTATCTAATCCAATACTCCCCATTATTTTTGGAAAGGGATTGTAATTTCTCGTTGCAATTAATTCTCTTGGCCCTTGTGGATTTTCTGGCATTCTTTTTTGCGCTTCTAGAATTCCATCTTCTTCTTCAAGAACAAGTATCGCTCCAGAATATTCTTCTAATAATCGTTGTAATCCCACTTCATAATTTGGAGGCAAATCTAATCCTTTTCGTTGAGTCGGGCGTGTCCATGGAAAAAATGGATGTACTGCGATGATTACTTCTTGCTCCATCCTCTCTTTGTAAGAGAAACATTTAAATACGCAACTCCGAAATAATCATTTAACAAAAAGGGGATGATTGATGGCAACTATTGCCTGGTTTCGTGATATTCACAAAGAAGATATTGGTGTTGCGGGTGGTAAGGGCGCAAACTTAGGAGAGATGTATAATCTCCGTATGCCGATTCCTCCTGGCTTTGTTGTTACCGCGCAAGCATTTAAGAAATTTCTTGATCATACTGGAGTTGGTAAAACTATTTTTTCTCGATTAAAGGGGTTAGATGTGATGGATACTGCGACTTTGCAGTCTCGTGCGCAAGAAGTTCAGGATATGGTCTTAGAAGCAGAAATGCCGAAAGAGATGAAAGAAGAGATTCGAGAATCCTATGACATGTTGAATGTTAATCCTGATGTTGTGAAACATTTAGGGAAAAATAATTCTGCATTGAGTCTTATTAAAGTTGGAAGAGATCAACCATTTGTCGCTGTTCGGAGTAGTGCAACTGCAGAAGATTTACCTGAAGCTTCCTTTGCTGGTCAACAGGCAACATTCTTGAATATTCGCGGTGGAGATAATTTAGTTAAGGCAGTTCAACAATGTTGGGCTTCTCTCTATACTGCTCGTGCGATTTATTATCGTTCTAAGAATAATTTTCCTACTGAGAAAGTTTTGATTGCTGTTGTTGTACAGAAGATGGTCAACTCTGATGCAGCTGGTGTGATGTTTAGTATTAATCCCAGTACGAATAATGGCGATGAGATTATGATTGAAGGCGCATTTGGTTTAGGGGAATCTGTTGTTGGTGGCGAAGTTACTCCTGATACCTATCTCGTTGATAAAACCAGTTTACAGATTAAGAGTAAAAAAGTTTCTAAACAGCAATGGGGTTATTTCCGTGATGAGAATTATGGTGGGAATATGAAACGTACCTTAACTGTTGAAAAAGGGGCGAAACAAAAATTAACTGATGATGAAATTTTAAAATTGGCACATTATGCAATGCAATTAGAACAACATTATGGAAAACCGCAAGATGTTGAATGGGCTGTTGAAGGGATTAAGATGTATATTGTGCAATCTCGTGCTGTGACGACATTTATACAAAAGAAAGTTGAAGCAGAGAAAACAGCTCCAGCGACTCCAACTGAAAAGATTGTTGAAGGATTAGCTGCAAGTCCGGGTGTTGGTAGTGGACCTGTGAAGATTGTGAAAGATCTTGCTGAGTTAGCGAAGATTCAGAAAGGCGATGTTTTGGTTACGAAAATGACGTCTCCAGATATGGTTTCTGCGATGCAGAAAGCTGTTGCGATTGTGACTGATGAAGGTGGAATGACCTGTCATGCTGCAATTGTTTCTCGAGAAATGGGAATCCCATGTGTTGTTGGAACAGAAAAAGCAACACAACTTTTACATGAGAATGATATTATTACGATTGATGGGACCCATGGCGTTGTGTATCGAGGAGCGAATACTGTTAGTCAACCTTCACAAGCTGTTTCGAATTCTAATGTCTCTGAACAAACTATTCAACCGGTGATGCAAGATACGGGAGATTTAATTACTGCTACAAAGATCTATATGAATCTTGGTGAGCCTGATCAAGTTGAGAAATACAAAAATCTACCGTTTGATGGGATTGGATTGCTTCGATTAGAATTTATTATCATTAGTTGGGTTAAGAAACACCCATTAGCATTACTCCAAGAAAGCAGAGGAGACTTCTATATTCAAAAATTAGCAGAAGGTGTTGGAACGATTGCGCAAGCAATTAGTCCTCGACCTGTGATTGTTCGTTTCTCTGATTTTAAAACGAATGAATATCGTAATTTAGAAGGTGGACAAGCGTTTGAACCTCAAGAAGATAATCCGATGATTGGTTGGAGGGGTGTTTCAAGGTATATTAGTAAAGAGTTTGAAGAAGCATTCCGATTAGAATGTCGTGCGATTAAAAAGTTACGTGATGGTGGAATGATTAATGTGCATATTATGTTACCGTTTGTTCGTACTGTTTGGGAAGTTGAAAAATGTTTAGTGATTTTGAAAAGTGAAGGATTGTCTCGTAGCTCTGATTTTAAAGTTTGGTTGATGGCAGAAGTTCCTTCGATAGCAATGATTCCTGAAGCATTTGCTCAATTAGATATTGATGGTGCTTCGATTGGTTCGAATGATTTAACACAAGGGGTACTTTGTGTTGATCGTGATTCTGGAAAGTTAGGAAAGATGGGTTACTTTGATGAACGGAATCCTGCTGTGCTTGAAGCGATGCGTCGTATTATTCGTGGATTTAAGAAATGTGGGAAGACGGTGAGTATCTGTGGACAGGCACCTTCGGTGTATCCTGAGATTACAGAGTTTTTAGTCCGTGAAGGGATTACTTCTATTTCTGTAAGTCCAGATGTTGTTGTGAAAACACGACATTTAGTGGCGAGTACTGAGAGAAAGATTATCTTGGATAAGATTGAAGCGTTGAAAGGGTAACTTTATTGCGTTGTTACTAATTCTTTTGTCTGTTGGATTGCCGCTTCTCGCATATTTTCAGCTTCAAAGAGTGCTCTTCCCACAATCGCATGCCAACTTTTTCCTGCTGCTTTTGCTGCGTCACTCATACTCCCACCTTGTGTAATTAATCCTGGAGAATAGAATGTTAGACCTGTTTTTACATCTATTTCGAGAAGTTCTCGATAGTGTTGAACACGTTCTGCTTTATTTCCTGGAACAACAAAATCACGCACACCCATTCTTTCAGCAAGCAAGTACATAAAAGCAGGGGCATCTTTGCGAAGATATCCTGTTAATGCTCTATCAAAATTTAAGCGTTCAAAGATTTCTGTGTAATCGGTTGTTTTACTATTACTTGTATCCCCCTCTAAATAGCGTGGATGTGTCATTTCTCCACCAACAATCACGCCTAAATTTCGTTCTTGCGCAGCTTTTGTCCATTCATATTGTGTGACTGGGCCTGCTTGTGGAAATAAAATGACGGCATTGATTCCTGCTTGCACCATTTGATCCATAAATAATTGTGGTGTTGATTCGTGAATATCTGTTCCTGCTTTTTGATGATCGTAGATTAGAGGTTTATCTGTAGAACCACGTGCAACCTTCACTGCTTCTTCTAATCCTTTCGCTAAGAAGCCAATACCTAATTTGTAGGCACCAATACCTTCGAGATCACCGGTTGCTTTTACCAGACGTTTATACTTTTCAAAGGAACAATCACATGCTGGAATGACACTGCGATCTTGTTTGATAATCATAGTTGGATTCTCCGTAAGACCAATTTTTCTAACCCAAATTGTTCAAATTCTCTTTCAACTGCTTCTACTGTTGCTGCATTTGGTTTTTGTTGTTCATATGCTAAGGGAAGTAAGGTTACTGCATCGCTCATGTGGAAATAGGGAACGCCTTGTGCAACTAATGCTTGACCGACACTTAAGCCATCATCTCTGCGTTCCATTCTGTTGGTTAACCCAATTGCTGCGATGACTTGTGCACCTGCTTCTCGTACCTTCTGTACTTCCTTGAGGAGTGAACTCCCTGTTGTGGTAACATCTTCAATAATGACGATTTTTCCTTCAGGTACACCAACGAAATACCGATCTTTTGGATCACCATGTTCTTTTGGTTTGCCTCTGCCCATTGGAATTGGATAGCGCGTATCATGTCTTCCGAGGAATTGTTTTGCCCATTTATATTGGGTTAAGAAACCTACTTTTGATGCTCCTTCTGGAACACCATAGAAACAATCTGCGTTACGTAATCCGTTTTGAATTGCATAATCTAAAATTGCATTTGAAAGAGACTCAATTCCCCATAAATGATCTGTTGCTGTTCTCCAGTTGACGTAGAAATGGGATGTTCTTCCTGAAGCAAGGGTTATTGGTTCTTGTTTGAATCCAACAATTCCTTCTTTGAGAATAAATGCATTAAATGCTTTCTGATCAAAACTCCCCATCTCGTTCTTTTCTAAGCAGCAGTATATAAGAATTTCTTTCTTTGAATGGTTATGTTTTTCTCAGGATTAGGTTTAAATAACTTCCTTTGTTCGATTTTTTTATGAATCCTGCCCGTACCCTCGCTTCATTCTTGAATGCTACTGATTTAGTTTTAGATCAGCTTCTTGAAGAACTTCCAACGATTGAGAAATGGCAACGAACAACTCAGTTTGAGTTTGGCTATCATTCTACGACGTATTCAACACGCTTTCATGATGCGCAGCTTACCTTGGCTTGTCATGAGTCTCTTGAAGAAGATAACGATGGGTATCATGAACTTACCTTAACTGGTTCTGGTAGAGATCATGTGATTGACGGAACTGCGTATCAACAACGTCTTGAGCACGCTTATATTGCATTAGAACAACGCATTGAGGCAAACTTACAACAATATAGCGTTTGTTAATTATTGAAGAATAATTGTATCGCCTTCTTTAATGTAATTCTCTTTGACTGTTCCTGCATTGACTTCGATCATATATTGAAAGAACCCTCGTGGAAGAATCAATGGACAGGGATCATTTAAACAGGGTTGCGCATTTTCAACGATGTGATTAATATGCATGTTTGCATCGGCGAAGATCATATCTAGAGGTATTTTTGTGTTTTTCATCCAGAAATTTTCTTGGACTTCTTCAGGGAAGATGAATAACATACCGCGATTTCGTGGAAGATATGTTCGATACATTAATCCTTGTTCTCGTTTCCAGTCTGTTCGTGCTACTTCTGCATCAATTTCTACAGAACCTTTTGCGGTTAAAATACTGACATGAGTAAGTTTGGGTGTGAGAATTGCATTACCTACAAATGTATTATTAAAATAAAGAAGGGTAACACCAATCAGAAAAACAACTGCAGTTCCGATTAAGAGCCTATCCAAAATAGTTTTCTGGGTCTGTGGTTGTAACATGCGCACGCTCTTGTTTTTTCATTAACTTCTCTGCTTTCTCTAATTCTGCAGGACGTTTAATGGTTCCGAATTTCTTTTCGTAATCTGTTACTAGTTTGTTTAATGCACCTAAAAATGTTTTTGCGTGGAATGGAGAGACCATGACAATATTGTGTTTTAGGAGAATTGCGTTTTGATTGAATTCTTGGACTGGCGTGACACATTTAAAATCGATCACGAATTCTACGGGATTATAGTTGATCGTTGTTTCGTGTGCGAAAAAATGTTCCGCATCTTTTACTCGGACGTTGACTTGGACATTTTTGTCTTGAGATTCTTCTTTTGCCATTGTTTTTCTTCTGCTTCCTCACAGCCTGCGCAACAAGGTTGGGCTGCTGCTTCTGCTGGTAATCCTTCACGATACGAGCTTAATATGTCTACCGCTTCTTGGAACGCATCCTTCTTCTGCTGTTTTTGCTCTGTGGCCATGTTCTTTGGTAATTAGATTCCTAATAAAAGCTTTACTTCTTCAGTTGGTTGCCATAGTGGCTCAAAAACTAAATCGATTTTGACTGTTTTTGCTTGGGTTACTTCTTTGACTTTGCCTTCAATCTCATTTAAGAGCCAGGGACCATAGGGACACATGGGGGAGGTTAAGGTCATTTTTACTTCAACGGTTTCTTCTCCACAGATAATGTCGTAGATTAATCCTAAGGTGTAGACATCAATCGCTAGTTCTGGATCTTCACATTGTTTTAATGCTAAAATAACTGTTTCTTTACTGATCATAGTGTTCTCCTAATTCATGATAGACTGCTAATTTTAAGACCTTGAAGGGTAATAATGCGCATTTTGTTCTGATCCCACTTAATTCAATTCCTAAGAGTTCTAATGCGTCTTCTTTGGTTAATTGTTTTATTTCTTCTAGGGATTTGTTTTTACTGTACTCTGTCAATAATGATGCTGATGCGATACTAATTGCACAACCCTTTCCGTTGAATTTGATATCGTTTATCTGATTATTTTTTATTGCGACGTGCATTTCACAGACATCCCCACATGCAGGATTGCTATCTCTCATGGAGACTGTTGGATGTTGTAATGTACCAAAGTTTCTTGGTTTACGATATTCTTCTAAGATGATTTCTTGATACATTTCTTCGGTGTTCATAGTTTGAAGACCTTCTTTGCTTTGTGGATTGCTTTTATTGCTTGATCGATTTCTTCTTTGGTGTTGTACAGATAAAAACTCATTCTGGCTGTTGCTGCTTCTCCTAACTTTTCTGTTAAGGGTTGTGCGCAATGATGACCGGAACGAATGGCAATGCTTTCGCTATCGAAGATCGTTGTTAAATCGTGCGCGTGGATATCACCGACATTAAACGCGATGACGCCTGCTCTGTCTTTTGGACCGACAATTCTTACTTGAGGAATCTTTTGTAATTGTTCTAGAGCGTATTTCGTTAATTCTTGTTCGTAATTGTGAATGTTTTCTATACCAATGCTCTGTAAATAATCAATTGCTGCACCTAACCCAATCACACCTGCAATATCTGGAGTGCCTGCTTCAAATTTCCAGGGAAGATCATTCCAACTTGCATCTTGATAGGAAACTTCTTTGATCATGTCTCCCCCGAATAAGAATGGTGACATCTTTTCCAATAACTCTTTTTTTCCGTAGAGGAACCCAATGCCTGTTGGAGCAAGCATCTTATGGCCAGATGCGACGAAGAAATCACAATCTAAATCTTTGACGTTAATTGAGAGATGTGGAATACTTTGTGCACCATCAATGAGGACAATCGTTTTTTGTGCATGTGCAAGTTGAATGAGTTCTTTGATCGGATTAATCGTTCCTAAGACGTTTGAAATGTGGGTACATGCAAAGAGTTTTGGCTTTTCATTGAATAATTTCTTTGCTTGATCGAGATCTAATATTCCTTCTTTGATTATGGGAATGAATTTTAATTTTGCTCCTTTTTCTTTTGCTAATTGCTGCCAGGGAACAAGATTACTATGATGTTCCATTTCCGTGGTTAGGATGAGATCATTTTTTTGAATTAATGTTTTCCCTACTGTTTGCATGACCAGATTAATCGCTTCTGTTGCGTTTCTGGTGAAGATGATTTCTTCTGAAGATGCATGAATAAAATCTGCTACTTTCTTTCGTGCAAGTTCATATTGGGTTGTTGCTTCGTCACTTAATGTGTAGAGTGCTCGGTGAATATTTGCGTTGGATGTTTTGTAGAATTTTGAAATTGCATCAATAACCTGCTTTGGTTTTTGTGACGTGGATGCAGAGTCTAAATAAACCAATGGTTTTCCATGGATCTTTCTTTTCAATATTGGAAAGTCTTTTCTGATTTCTACTGGATTGAGCTGAGCCATTGTTCTACTTGGGGCATAACCTCCGTTGTTTCTTCAAAGAGGGATTCGACCATGCCTTTGACGATCATTGCTTTCGCTTCTTGTTCTGTTAAGCCTCTTGATGTTAAGTAGAAGATCATTGCTTCATCGAGATTACTGGTTGTTGCTGCATGCCGTGCTTTTTTGACATTCGCGGTTAAAATTTCTAGACCCGGTAATACTTGTGCATAGCTTTGTTTTTCTACTAATAATGTTTGACTGTTTAAGTTTGTTGAAGCATTTGTTCCTGATTGTTCAACCTTTAAGAACGCATGAATGGTGTTTCGTGAATTTCCTTTTTGGATAGAACGAATTTGAATATCGCTTTCTGTTTCTTCACCGATATGATTCACAAAGATTTTATTGTAATTTTCTCCGTGATTTGTTAAGATTAGTCTTTTTTCTTGGAGTTTGGCTTTCTTTCCTTCGAGAATGTATGTTACTTCTTCTCGATATTGCTTTGGATCGATATTGATAATGATTCTTTTGAGTTGACTGTTTTCTTTTAAGGTAATTTTGATATTTTTATTTGCTGTTGGTTTATCTACCCAGATACAGCTTGCATTCTTTTCAACGATAAGTTCTTCTCCAATCTCTTGCACTACGAGATGTTGTGTGCCTTCGGGGACAATGAGGGTGTTCATGCGACTGCATCCTCCATCTCCATTTGCATTAATTTGTTTAATTCAATTGCATATTCCATTGGTAATTCTTTCGTGAATTCTGAAATAAATCCGAGAACAACCATACTCATGGCTTCAGCTTCAGTTAAGCCTCTTGAGGTTAAGTAGAATAATTGTTCTTCACCAATTTTTCCAACGGTTGCTTCGTGGGCTAATAACGCATCTTCAGCTTCGACTTGCATGACGGGATAGGTATCTGAACGGGATTGTTCATCTAAAAGTAAGGCGTCACAGCGGACATTGACTTTGGTGTTTTTTGCATCCTTGCCAATTTTAACTAAGCCTCGATAGGTTGTTCTTCCACCTGCTTTACTGACTGACTTTGAAACGATTCTGGAGGTTGTGTTTGATGCTAAATGAACGACTTTCCCTCCCGCATCTTGATGTTGATTTGCACCTGCAAAAGCAACGGATAAAATATCTGCTTTCGCCCCTTCACCGACTAAATACACTGAAGGATATTTCATCGTGAGTTTACTTCCTAAATTTCCATCGACCCATTCGACCAATGCGTTTTCATGTGCGAATGCTCTCTTGGTTACTAAATTATAAATATCTCCAGACCAGTTTTGAATGGTGGTGTAGCGGACTTTTGCGTTTTTCAGTGCAATGACTTCAACGACTGCAGAATGCAATGAAGCTGAAGAATACACAGGAGCAGTACAGCCTTCAATGTAATGCACTTCTGCCCCTTCATCGACAATAATTAAAGTTCGTTCGAATTGACCCATGTTTTTTGCATTGATTCTGAAATAGGCTTGTAAGGGAATTTTTACTTTGACATTTTTTGGAACGTAAATGAATGAACCACCACTCCAGACTGCGGTGTTTAAGGCTGCGAATTTATTATCTGCACTCGGTACAATCGTTCCGAAATATTTTTTAACGATTTCTGGATGTTTTTGGACTGCGGAATCTGTGTCAGTAAAAATAACGCCTTGTTTTTCTAAATCTTCTTGTAAATTGTGATAGACTGTTTCTGAATCATATTGCGCTCCAACGCCACCTAAGAATTTTCGTTCTGCTTCGGGAACACCTAAGCGATCAAACGTTTCTTTGACTTTTTCTGGTAAATCTTCCCAGGATTGTGCTTTCTTATCTGTTGGTCTGAGGTAGTAGGTAATATTATTAAAATCAATTTTTGTGAGATCTCCGCCCCACGTAGGCATTGGTTTACTAAAAAATAATTTTAATGCGTGTAATCTTTTTTCTAACATCCAAGCAGGTTCATTTTTTAATTTTGAAATTTCTTTAACAGTTTCTTCTGTTATGCCTTTTGCAGTTTTGAAGATACTTTCATCTGTTACTGAAAAGCCATATTTCTCTTTATACTGTTCGTTGATACTAATGGTTTGAGTCATTGTTTGATCCAGTTATATCCTTGACTTTCAATTTTCTCGATTAACTCATGTTTACCAGAAGCGACAATGGTTCCGTTGACTAAAATGTGGACAACATCTGGTTTCAAATATTGTAATAATTTTGGATAGTGCGTAATGATTAAGCTTGAGAATATTGGCGTTCGTAATTGATTGATTGTTTTCCCGATAAGCTCTAAGGCATCATGATCTAACCCTGAATCTGTTTCATCTAAGATTGCTAAGGATGGTTTTAATAATAATAATTGTAGAACTTCTGCTTTCTTTTTTTCTCCGCCTGAGAAACCGACGTTTAATTGACGTTGTGTGAAGGAGGTATCTTGATGCAATGTTTGTACTGCTTGTTTTAATTCTGCTTGAAATTCTTTTGGTGTTAAATTTCTTTGCGCTTTGGTCATCATGTAGAGTGCATGCGCGAAGCCAACGCCTTGGATTTCTTGGGGATATTGGAATGCTAAAAAGAGTCCTTCTTTTGCTCTTTCATGCGGCTTTAATGCTAAGATATTTTTTTCACCGTAAAAAATTTCTCCAGATGTGACTGTATATTTTGGATGACCAGCTAACACATACGCTAAGGTTGATTTTCCTGAACCGTTTGGACCCATGATTGCGTGAACTTCTCCTGGTTTGATTTCTAAGGAAAGATTTTTTAGAATAGGTTTTCCTTCTACTTCAACGGTTAAATTTTTGATAGTTAATGTTTTATTCATCTTAGTTTGTTCTCGTTTCAATAAATGCGATAGTCTTTCCCGCAGCATCTTTTAATGGCGCAAGTTGGAGGTGGGTCGATTCTAATTGAATACTTCTTGTTTTGCCTTCTGTTAAAACTTTTTTTGCAGGACAACCAGAACAGACTTCGTGTTTCCCATATTTTTCAAAACAATGCGTTTTATTACTCGTATTTGACCAAATGACTTTGTGATCTTTGGAGATAATGGAAATTTCTTGTTGTAAACTTGATAACATTGATTTTAATCCATGACTTAAGGCGTCATCTTTTTGTAAAACTGCTAATAATGGAGCAGGAGCCATTGTCCACAGTTTTGTTTTTCCGATTTGTCGATATTGAATCAATCCTTCTGCATGCAATTGTTCTAAATATTTTGCAACAGTATGGCGTTCTCTGCCGATTTGAGTGTAAATTTCTGGTGTGGCAAGTCCTTCGTCTTTTTGCTGTAAGAGTTGTAAAATGCTTGTTTTAATGTGGTCTTCTGACATCAGGTTATGAAGAAGGGAAGCTATTTAAAGGTTACCAATATTGGTTACCAATAGAAACAGAAGGCATAAGAAGGTTTCTCTGATTCGGGAATATATGCCCCCATTTAATGTCCGCACCCAGTTTGAACGTTTTGCCCGGGAAGATAGTCACGTTGCTCTTGATGAACTTGTTACACTTGATGCTACGCAAAAAGCTGGAGGTAAGCTCAAATTTGTCAAGGCGGTTGTTGATCGGTATGATCTTACGGCAAAAGATCTTGAACGGGAACGACATCATTTTGAACTTGCTTTTCTTTATCGAACTGCTGCGGGAACATTTTATGAAGCTGCAGGCTATCCTAATGATGCGGCATATACCTTTGATCATGCTGCTCGTCTTGCCCATGGATTTTTTATGCGATCAGGTGCACAACCTGAAGAACGTGAACAGTGGTTGTTCCGTCGTCTTGTTTTACGTTCGAAAGCTGCAGAACTCTTTGAAGGGATTGGCGATTATGTGAATGCGGGACATTCTTGTCTTTATGTTGCGGAAGTTGCACTTACGTTGAAAGATATTCCTCTTGCTGAGTTTTACGCACGAAAGGGAACAACTTTCTTCCTTCAAGAACGGACTTCACCAAAAAATCACCCCTTACGAGAAATTTTTAGTCGGATGGTTGTGTATCGACGATTGGGTGCTTAATCGAATGTTAACATTCGTTCTTTTTAAATCATTCTCTTGGTGGAAAGATATAAATAGCGGGTTTAGAGAATAGGAAGTATGTTTGAAAAAAAAGGTGATGATCTCTTTCGTGGGTTTTTTACGCTTTTAGAACAAATTACTGATCAACAGAAACAAATCCTTTTAGATTATGGAAAACGGAGTAGTGGGTTTAGTTCACATCGTAAATTACTTGTTCGATTTTTAGCGACGAGTAAACAACTTCGTGAAGCTGTTCCTGAACGACAACCAGTTTTTCTTTCATTATTACTTAGCCACATTCAAGCATTTGAAGAGAAGGTTCTTCCTTTTTTTATTCCATCAAGTGCAATTCCTGTTGAAGAAGAGACAGTTCGTGCAGAAACAAAAATGGATACATCCCTTCATCAATTTTTTGTTGAAGATTTTGAACAAACAAAGCTTGCATTGCAGGGTGGTGGATTTTTAGGTCTTGCTGCGAAAAAACGATTAGAAGAGTATCTGAAAAAGATTGCAACGATTTTTGGTGAAGATCCTGCCAAAGGCGGTCTTCTTGAACAAATTCAACAACTCCTTGTTCGTCTTGAACGTGCTGTTGCACTTGAGCAGCATATCTTACAGGAAGAGAAGAAATTATTTGATGCCTACCGCTCTTTTTCGTTACCCCTCATTTCTGTCCAGATTCGTCAAATTGAAGGCATTGAAGTAAAGTTACTTGCATTGCAAAAAGACTTTGAATCTGCGATCCAGGAAGAGAAAACACATTGTATTGATCCGTTTAATGTCCTTTTGAAGAAAAAGTGGGACGTTGCTCAGAAGATTATGGATGTGAAAACACGAGAAGTTATTACCCTTCAAGATATCCAACAGGATCTTCGCACATTTACTACTCCCACAGAAACAAATCGGTATATTCTGATGATTGTGAAGTATGGAGATAAGTTTGCTGAACCCAGTAAGACGTTTGAATATCTACGTCGGGTTGGTCTTAAAGCGACTGATCTTGAAGATGCTCAACGTCGGATGAAATTGAGAGATGTGAAAATTCTCAAAGCACAGTTAGCGTTTGCTGAAGAAAAAGCGATCGTTGATGTGAAAACCCATCTGTACAATGATCGGGAATATAAGCGACGCTTGCCAATTGAATTAAGCATTGCCATACGAGAAACTTCTTTTTTAACGATTGGGATTCTGGATATTGATCATTTTAAACAAATTAACGATAAGTATGGTCATCTTACGGGGGATATTGTTCTTGAGTTTTTCTCATTTATTATCCAAAAATCGTTACGAGATGGAGATACTCCGTTTCGATATGGTGGAGAAGAGTTTTCTATTATCTTTTTACGGGGTACATTTCCTGAAGATGCAAAAAAAGTATTGGATCGATTGCGGATCCTTTTTGAAACTGCTTCACGTGTATTAATGTTTGATCTGAATCAAGGTGTCCGTCCTCAAGATATTTCTTCTTATGCTCAGAATATTCTTACAGGCATTCGGGAGAAGACCATTCGTTTTCCTTCAACACCCCCTGTTCCTGGACAACGTCAAGAGATTACGTTTAGCGCAGGTGTTGTTGGTTTTCATGGAACAACATTAAAACAAGACATTGATGAAAGGATGAAAGAAGCTAAACTTAAACAACTCTTTGAACGTGCTGATAAGGCATTGTATGCTGCAAAGGCAGATGGAAGAAATTGCGTTCATATTGATATTGATTTGGTTACTTTTGATTAGTGATTACAAAAGGAAATCTTTAAAAGTATATTTGATCTGATTGAGAATATGGAATCTCCGTTGAAGGCTGTTGAGGAACTTGAGGAGGTTATTCAAGCAGTTCTCACATCTAATCACTCTTCTTTTGAAACGGGAAGATCTGTTCCTCTTGATTTGAATCTTAAACGACAAAACATGATAAAGGATTCTGATCGGGATCCGAATTTCGCTGTCAACATTTCTAGTCCCGCTTATCAAGGATCGCTTCTTCTCTGTATGCGTTTACCCTTTGAAAAATTCGAATCACAACGGAGAGTAGATTATCCTCGCCATCTTCGCCGTGCATATCATCTTCTTTTAGATCAGAATCCAAATACTCTTCCTCTTCCTGAGGTTATCACTACTGTCTTTGATTATTTTGCTTCTGAAGGTGTTGGAGATCTCCATTATCATTATCCTAATATGTTCCATCTTCTTGGTGGGATGTTCAAAATTCTGGGGGCATTTGAACCAGGACTTCATTTAGATCAAGGACAATCTTCTGGTTCTATTGGACGAAGCGTTGTTGATGTTCATGAGCGTACCTTTCAGAAATTTGATCAAAGAAACGTTGAATGGGGAATGCCCTATACAGTTTCTATCCGAAGCATTGGGGGCCATCCTGTTGATCTTCATGCTCGTCTTGATGCTTATCGTGAACTGTATAAAACACTTGCTTCGTTCTATAATCCTGCTTTACGTTTTGGAAAAGACGCTGAAGAACAATAAAAATTATCTGAATGCGACGCGTGTAAAGAAGTTAATCTTATCTAATTCTGCTAGAGTGTAAATAATCGCTGCTGCAAAGACAAAAATGACTAAAAGGAGTAATAACATTAATGCAAAATTTCTTCGTTGCCAGGTAGTTAATCGTCTGGTTGCTTCTAAATTTTTGACTTGGAGTTCTTCACTGTAGGAAATTTGATACTTTGTTCCATCTGGATTTTGCCATTGGACTGGTTTTGCCATAACATCTTTATTGAAATTTGCTATTTAAGCATTATGCTGGTTTATTCATTATTTTGCACTAGAGGATAAACCTTAAAAATGAGGAGATTATGGTAGGAGTATGTTCTCGAAAACAACTGATTCTTTGAAACAGGTGCAGGATGAACTTGCGCAAGTGAAAACACTTTTAGAACAGAAACATTTAGAAGCAGAAAGTAAACAAGATCAACAGTTTCAGAAGGTTCATGATTCGTTTCATCAGGTGCATGAGAAACAGTTTTACTATTTTGATGAATTTGAAAAACATATGCAGGTTTTACGTGATTTGAATTTACAGTTTAAGAAAGAATTTGAGCAGTTTTCTTCATTTAAACAACATTTAGAACAGAAGATGATTGAGCGTGTTGAGAAAGAATTGCGTGAGCAGTTACAGAAACATGTTGAGAAATTAAAAGGTGAAACTGATCAGTTGAAAGGATTACAACAAGATATAACTCAGTTACGTGAAGAAGTACAACGCTTACAGGGTATGAGCCAGAAAGTGAAAGATGTTGATTTACAGTTACCGAATTATGCGAAAACACTTGCTGTTCAAGAACAGGATAAATTGAAGTTATCTCGTGAGATTGACCATTTACAAGATTTGATTGCGAAAATGCGACAAGGCAGACATTCTTAACGTTGTTTTCTTTTTCTCCAGATAATAAGAACTGCGATAAGTGCTACAACGATAAAAACAACAATAAGCACATGACGCAAGAATTCAACATCATGGAATAATCGCTCAATATGCCTTCCTAAGAAATACCCTACACCAGTCATTGCAGGAATCCAGATGATTGCTCCTAAAAAATTATAGAATTGGAAGCGTTTCCAGGGCATTTGAGAAGCTCCTGCTAAGATTGGGCCTAAGAACCGTACTCCGACTAAAAAACGGGCACTGAAGACCATCCAGGCACTATGTTTGTGAAATTCTTGTTGTGCTTTCGCGATGCGTTTGGTTGCAAATAAAAATCGAGCAATGGGTTTGAAAAAGAAAATTCCTCGTTTTCTGCCAATCCAAAACGCGATGTTATCGCCAACTAAGGTTCCTAAGAGTGCAACGGGAATTAACAAAGGTAATCGTAAGAATCCTAAAGATGCTAAATATCCCCCTACAATCAATACAATCTCTTCAGGCAATGGAAGAAACGCACCTGAAGCAGCGATTAAGAGGAAGACTGCAAGATACGAAAAATGGACTAACAATCCTTCGATTGAGAGCTGTATCATTATTGTTGTGCTGCTGTTTGTACGTTAATAAACATATTGTTCATTCATCTATAATCGTATTTTATGCTTTCATTACGAGAATCTTTATTAAGTGGTAACGCAGATTTGTCCTCGGCGCGAGTGAACTTCTCCCTTTTTGGGCGGAGTCACTTGTTTTTTTATTTTAATAATTTTTGTAGTTCTTTATTGATACTTTCAATGTTTTTCTTTTGCTGTTCTGGGAAAATGGGTTGTAGTTTTAAGAAATGCTCAATATACTGATCAAATTGCACAATGTTCTGGACAATGTCTTTTTCTTTGCCTTCTTTTTTTAACGCGATAATTTCTTTCACTTTCGTTCGTACTGATTCTGGCATCGTTTCTTGTAATCCATCTAAGGCTTCTGTAAATTTGATTGGGGGGATACTTTTTTTATGAAACACCCAGGTTGCATTGACTAAACCACGTAATGCGTAGAGATATTTTTTATAGGTGACTTCTTGTTTTGACTTAATGTATTTCAAGTAATTATTTTTACACATTGATTGATAGTGGAAGTATAACGCTACTGGATGGAACTGTTTTCTTGCGTAGGTTTGTAATGCTTTATTTTGTTTTCCCAGATAGACAATATCAGAGATTAACCATTCAATGGTTGTTGGATTGGATGATGTTAAGAGTTTACAAAATTTGAAGATATCAAAACCAACAATATCAATAAACGCTCCTTCTGGTTGACAGGGGTTTCCTTGTTTGTCATACGTTTCATTGATCACATCTGTTGGACTTGTTAATTGCAAATATTCTTTTTTTGGATGCATGAAGACAAAACGAACATCATAATCGCTATTTTCACTTTCCATACGCCAGGCTCTGCTTCCATTCTCTATGGCGAATAAGATTTTTATTTTGTATTTTTTCTCGATTTGTTTACAGAGCTTTTGGATCTTTTCTTTCATGATGTTCCTTCCATAAGATATATAAATAAACCATTCGTTTTATGTTTATGAGACTTTATTTATTGCTTCTGTTGAGTTTGTTATTAATTCCGGTTGTTTTTGGACAAACATTGCCTATTGGATTACAGAAAGCACAAGCATACAATCAGCAGCAAGCTTCTCTTTATGCAGTCCAACTTACATTTGTGATTGCGTTTTTAGCAGGGATCTTAAGTTTCTTGAGTCCGTGCATCTTGCCTATTATTCCTGCGTTCTTTGCGTATACGTTTAAGGAAAAAACATCGATTACGAAGATGACATTGATTTTCTTTTTAGGATTTTCTTTGGTGTTCACGTTTATGGGTGTTGCCGCAGGCGCATTGGGACAATCATTTGGTGATTGGCAGATTCGCCATTCGTGGTTGATTTATACTGCAGGAGTTTTCTTAATTGTGTTTGGTCTTTTGACGATCTTTGGAAAAGGATTTACGTCGTTGTTTCAATTTTCTCGCGTTCCTGGAAAAGATGTTTTAGGGGTATTCTTTTTTGGTATGGCATTTGCGATTGGTTGGAGCGCGTGTTTAGGCCCGATTTTAACTGCGATTTTATTGATGGCAGCGATCTTACAGAATTACTGGACGTCTGGTTTGCTCTTCTTTGTGTATTCTTTAGGGATTGCAGTTCCTTTATTTTTATTAAGCTTCTTTTATGATCGTTCAAAAAAACTTCAGAAGTTTTTACAACACAAACAGTATAGGTTTACTTTTTTAGATTCGACATTTTATACGTCTTTCCCACAGATTCTTGCAGGTGCGCTCTTTATTCTGATGGGGGTTGTATTTCTTATTTATCGCGGGACGTATTTGATCAATAGTTTTGATCCGTTGCATATTAAACCGTATTTTTATTCGTTACAAGATGTATTATTACAATCCCATTCCTGGTTGATTGTTTGTTTAGCAGTTTTCGTCTTTGTATTATTACTTTATTTTCTTTGGAATGGCTTTCGAAAACGACGTTAAATGCGAGTAAGATAACCAATATTTCCTGCTTTTATTTTAAATTGTTCGAGGATTACTTGTTCACCTGTTTGCTGTTCGTAGAGTTGTATATATTTTCTTATTTCGGGTTTGATTGCTGGATCGATAATATACACTACTTTTCCTTGTTCATCTTGGATGTATCCTGCTAAGACTCTTGTTAGAACGTCTTTAAAAAAGATCCATTTTGAAGTTACTGTCTCATGGACAATTGCTTCATCAAATGTTTTATCCCAAGGAGTAACAATACTTGGTTTCCACTTGAGATGTAACCCGCTTTTCTGCTCATATTCTTTGACTGCTGACTCTAGCGCACTTCTGAATGTTGGCCGTTCTTGTTGTATTTGAGGAAAAACCATCCCTATTATAAGAAGAAAAATTTCTTAAAGCTATTTGTAGATGTTTTTATTGTACCATCCTAAGGAACGTTTGATCCCTTCTTGAATAGGTATCTGGGGATTGTAATTGAGCATTGCTTTTGCTTTGTCTATTTTTGCTATATACCTAACTACTTCACCTGGTCTACTCTCTTTTATTCTAATAGGGGTTTTAGTATTTAATCCTGTTTGGATCATTTCTGCTACATTGAGAATACTTGAACCTTGACCATACGCAAGATTGAAGGTGTTGTTTTTTACTTTGTCAAAGTTTTCGATGATTTGGGTAACACCATTAATTGTGTCGTCAATGTACGTGAAGTCTAAGAGCTTTTCTTTACCAAAGACCGTTAAGGGTTTGCCCTCTTTGCATAGTCGAATAAATAGTGGAACAAGCCGATTGCTTTCATCGTATTTTCCATAGACATTTGAGAATCTTGTAATGACTGTTTTTATGCCGAAACACTTTTGATAGGAATGAACTAATGTTTCTCCACCTAACTTTGATGCTGCATAGGGACTCTCAGAATCTTCTATGTGTGTATCTGTTTCATCATACGACATTTTTTCGGTGTTCCCATAGACTTCTCTACTTGAAGAGAACATGATTCTTTGGATCTTATTTTTTCTTGCGAATTCTAAAACGTTGAATAGGGTAAGGAAGTTATCTTTTGCTAACTCCGGTTTCTTCACTGAATCATAGACTTTTGCATTTGCAGCGAAATGAATAATGAGATCGTAATCTGTTTTTAATTTTTTAAAGGTAGATTTTTTTCGTAAATCTCCTTGAATCGTGACTTCTTCGACATGGGCATTCCATTTATTCGGTTTCCAATCAATGCCTTGCACTTCATACCCTTTCGCTATTAAGTGTTCACATAAGGCTGTGCCAATAGTCCCAGAACTTCCGGTAATGAGAATTTTCTTAATATTCCCCTCAATCATAATCCGCACTTCTTTTCTCTATTTAATAAGATTTCTCTATCAATGCTTGATAATCTTCTAAGACAATTCTATCGACGTTTTCTAAATCTCGAACAAGATATAATTTCCCTTGACCTACTTCTTTGATCTTTGTTGCGAACTCTTCTCCTTCTGGTGTTAATCCAATACCGACT
>Ga0209515_10000769_pt1 | contig 56320 bp, 52 predicted proteins | sample Subgroupgradi54m_FD_187454 | JGI IMG/M metagenome (GOLD analysis project Ga0209515, IMG submission 187454) | Subsurface groundwater microbial communities from S. Glens Falls, New York, USA - GMW60B uncontaminated upgradient, 5.4 m (SPAdes)... ... | reverse complement strand
ACACGTCAGGCACTGTCTACGAATGGCTGCTCAACGGCACTAGTATAATTGCTCAAGGCTCTCCCGGCGGAGCTGACAACAGCTGGCAAATCCAATATGGGGGTGGAAATAAAACCAGCTTTTCCTTCTCCCTCTCCAACGAAGGCAACAAGAGTGTAAACGAAGGACAATCTGTTACGAATATCATAACATCAACCCTCGCATCAGGCACTGCTCAAGCAGTATCTTTTTCAGTCTCTGGTCTCCCCACAGGAGTCACCGCAAGTTTCTCGTCAACTAGCTGTACTCCGACTTGCAACACAACGCTTACGCTTTCCGCAACCGCATCTGCAACAGTCGGCAACTCCACCATCACGGTGAGTGCAACAGGAGGAGGAGTGAGTCATACGACTACGTTTAATCTGACGGTTACTGCGTCATCGACTCCATTGTCATGCAACTTGTACCTTCCTACCACTCTGACTGCCAACGCCGGAATACTGATCTATCCATCACAAATCAAAGCCAGAGCGTCTAGTGAGTACGTGGGTCCGGACACACGCTTTACTTATGTCGCCCAAAATGCGTCCGACGGTGATTTACGAACTAGTTGGCTTTCACCAGGCGGAGCCCCTGGACAATGGATCGAGCTTGATCTCGGGAAAGAGTATACTCTCGCGAAAGTGAGGATCAATGGTGTGGATACGACTGGACCAAGCACGCATGCTATCTTTGGGGGAACGAGTCCCAATCCAACAACTCTTCTGGGTACGGTGGCAACATCATACTATACAGGGGGAGACTGGCTTGAACTCGTGTCACCTACGTTTGCTACCCAAAAAGTTCGATATCTTCGAGTACAGACTACTCAAAGCCCGGGATGGGTCGGGATAGGGGAGATTGAAGTCTATTCTGCGGTAACGGTATCATATGTATCAAACACGGCTGCAGGCAGTGATCCGCATTTTGCGATAGATGGTTTGTCCTCAACATCGTGGAACTCGGGCGGATCTGCGCCCCAGTTGATCCAGCTTGACCTCGGCGACACCTATCTGATTGATTCCCTTAAACTGCAAGTTGATCAAGATTCGAGTGGCAAGACTATCCATAAGGTTCAGGCAAGTGACGTGTCGTATGCAGGTTTTAGGGATATAGCATATTTCGAGGGAGTAACCAAATCGGGAGATTGGCTTGAATGGAAGGCGCCATCAAATGCCCCGGTTTCTACTCGATACATTACAATCCTCACCACTCAAAGCCCATCATGGGTCGCATGGTCAGAGATACAGGTAAGGGGGAGACCTGTCGCAGGCAATATTGTTACCATACCGTCTACCTTACAATACTTTGGCTTTTTCGGTGCCTTCGGTGAGGGCCAGCCGTTCAGTGACACTCAAACTCTTTCCGAACTTGGCGGCATGTCCAACATCGCGTGGGTGTATGCCGACGATGTTTCTGTAGCTCAGAGGCTCATCCCGGCTGCTGCGAATGTGGGCGTTAAATCGATCATTTGGAACCCGAATGTATTTTTTTCCTCATACTACAATCTTCGCACCGATTGGAGGGAGAGATGGGCAACGTATGCCGATGCTATCCGTCCCTATATCAGTAATGTCGCGGCCTTTTATCCCCTCGATGAGCCAAATATGATGGCACTTCTGATATATCGTGGGGATCATCCAGGTCAACCTGACCCCACGTTTGAACAGCTGCGACCCTATTTACAGCATATTACGGATAACATTAATCTAGTGAATGCGGCGATCAAGCAGAGTTTCCCTGGCATGCAGACTGCGGTGATTATGGGTCCGGCAAACGATTACATCATCCCACAGAGCTATGACTGGGTGGGGTTTGATTGTTATGGATGGTTTGGTAACTGTAGCGAAAAATCAATTCCTAAGTGGCTTGAACTGATTAAATCAAAAATGTCTCCCGGTCAGAGAACAATTCTAGTGCCTCAAGCGGCGTCCGCGCCCAGACCTCCAGAGGTGGTGCCGTATTGGGGTGCTACTGAAGACGAGTTGCTCTTGAGAGCCGACCAGTACCTTAAGCTTGCTGCTTCCGATCCGTCCGTCATAGGTATGTTTCCATTCTTATGGAATGGCTTCTCGGGCGCTAATGAAGAGTGGGTCGGCACTCACAGCCTGCCGCGCCTCACTGCGAAGTATCAAGCAATCGGATCATGTATCGCGCGCAAACCACAGTAGTGACTGCTTTTCGACTACCCCCCAAAAAAAATCTATGGTCAATTGCATCACGGAAACCATTCGCCTTGTAGGACCAAAGACAGGAGCAAGAGTGCAATGATAATCAACATAAAAACAACCCTCATGGAAAGGGTTGTTTTTATGTTGATGAGTTATAGGAGATTGACTATTGCTGTCCGGTATATGAAGGATTGGGATATGCGTTCGAGGAAGTTGGTGCCATCATCCGGGGATAGGAATAGTAATCATTATTATATCGCGCATCTCTTAAGTAGCCTTTCAGTTCTCCAAGTGCAAGACCAACCCAAAATACAAAAAACAAAACAGCAAGGGAAAGAAGCATACGAGCAAGATGATGATGCCTGCCTGTCGTTCCCATCAAGCAGCTGCCTCCGCAGTGCCCGCAACCGGAATCCATATTATTGGACCCGCAGGATTCGCACACATGGTCTTTATTTTCCATAGACGTAGTATTATTATTTTAAATAAAAGCGACCTTTGTGATGAATTTTTTTTAAATAAAAATTTATTATTTATATTATACTATATGCTACGCTACAAATGCAATGTGGATATGTGGCTTACCTCGCATGAGCTTGATCAATAATGCATATTTGCGCTTTTCGTTTTTCGCTTATAATGTCCGGATTCCCGTTTTCACGGGAATGACAACAGCAGTGCATACCCGAGAGGGTACAAAGAAAAGGTATTACGGTAAATTGATTTTAGCTCATTATTGTTATACGCTAGAAAGATGAAACAGAGGAGACTCTTTTATTTTTTTATAAGCGCTCTAATATGTTTTTTCGGAGTATCTGTGCCTGTTTTTTCATACACGAAAACGTCGGTCAAGTCCAGTCCCGCACCAACACTGCTTCCGTTTGAGATTTCCGGATGGATTCCGTATTGGCGCACAGCGACAGGGACAGTGGATGCGCTCGTGCATTTGGATACGTTTAAAGAGATAAATCCGTTCGGCTATACAGTGAAGCAAAGCGGATCGCTTTTTGATGCGCTTGCGGTGGATGCGCCAGAATGGCAAATCCTGATGAATACCGCGCGAATTAAAAAAGTGAGAGTGATTCCTACGATTATGTGGAGTAATACCGAGGCAATTGATCGGGTGATGAGAAGCAAAAAACTGCGTACCGCGCATATTAAAGAAATCGTTGCCGTAGTTAAGAAAAACAATTTTGACGGCATTGATATTGATTATGAAGGGAAAAAAGCCGAAACGCGTCCATATTTTTCGGCATTTTTGCGGGAGTTATATGCGGCAATGGGCAAGAAGTGGGTTATGTGTACAATTGAGGCGCGTACACCTCTTAATGACCGGTTTGATGTGATACCAAAAAATGTCGAATTTGCAAACGATTATGCGGCGATCAATAAATACTGCGACCGAGTGCGTATTATGGCTTATGATCAGCAGGCTACTGATCTAAGATTGAATGAAGCGGCTCCCGGACCCTATGTGCCGGTGGCAGATCCTAAGTGGGTAGAGAAGGTGATTGCACTTGCTGTCAAAACTATTGCAAAAAAAAAGATTGTCATCGGTATCCCCACGTATGGATATGAGTATCAGGTGACTCCTCTTAACTACGGATACCGGTATGATCGCCTGTGGGCTTTTAATCCTCAATATGGTGTTGAATTGGCGCAACAAAATGGTATGCATCCTGAACGAAATCTGTCAGGCGAGTTAAGCTTCCGATATCCTATTCCCTCACCGGGTATCACACCAGCTCAAACGCCTGATCCGATCCCGTCAAATCCCGAACTTGCCTCCATGCTTTCTGCGGTTGCGCCGGAAGCGCAAGCCACGACAAGTTTAGTAAAAAATACAGAGCGTGTCCCTGTGGGGGACGTGCCGGAAGCGACAACCACCCCTTTCCGGCTTTTGTGGTGGAGCGACGGGCAGGCGATTAAAGATAAAGTTGATCTTGCAAAAAAGCTCGGCGTACGGGGAGTTGCGATTTTTAAGATTGACGGAGGAGAAGATCCGGGAATGTGGGATGTATTACGTGCGGCAATGAGATGATGGTTGGCTTAACTATTGGGTATATATTATAATTATAAAGAGCAAGAAATCTATAGTTTTCTTGTATAATCTGATTTCTCTAAACTATCAAAAAAGTATGAAGCATGCACCGCCAAGCGTTGAAGAGCTCAAAGCATTGCGCAGTCCCGTGCGCAATATTAATATCGAGCATCATGAGAAATTAACCAAGCTCGAGAAGGTGGCTGTTTTTGTTACTGACCATGTGGGGACAATGGGTTTTTTTATTATTATTTTTTTCTGGTCTATCGCATGGCTTGGATGGAATATTTTAGCACCCTCTGAAGTACGATTTGATCCATACCCTGCGTTTGTATTATGGCTTTTTATTTCTAACGTGATTCAACTCATGCTCTTGCCGCTCGTGATGGTGGGGCAAAACCTTCAGGGGAGGCATGCGGAGGCAAGGACCGAAGCTGATTTTGAGATTAATATTAAAGCAGAGCGGGAGATCGGAGCGATTCTTCAACATTTGGAAAATCAGAGTGATCTGATGTTAAAGATTTTAAATCGGCTTGAGCAGGAGAAATAGGTCCACACAGAAAGTAGAGTAATTGTAACCCCATCGCAGCCTTTTTATGTGTCTCCATAGAGATTTTTCTTCTTTTGTCATTCCCGTGAAAACGGGAATCCAGACCTTATGAGCAAAAAACGAAAAGCGCAAAGCGTAAAACAACAATATAAAATGCAAAAGATAGAAAAATAGAAGATTGAGTTCTCCGCGGTCTCTTAAGTTTTGCATTGTTATTTTACGCTTTTCGCTTTAATTTCTACGCTTTGCCGCTGGATTCCCTGCATTGGCGAGAGCTTGCCCTCGATCCCCAATCAAGTTGAGGGCAGACTCTGATCGGGGGATGACAATTGGGAATGGGCTGATAAGGGATGATATGAATATCCATGAAGATAATAACACTTAATGCATGGGATTTGCCGTTATGGTTTGTACCTGATCGCAAAGAACGGATTTCTAAAATTGCTAGATATTTGAAGGAATTTGATGCGGACATCATATGTCTGCAAGAATCATTTGATCCGCGCCATCGTAGGTTACTGAACACGCTCTTAAGTGCGTACCAAACAAGCGATCCGGATCCGCGCCATAGAAATATTTTTTTTCTTTCATTCGATGTGACGGGCGGTCTTGTAACATTTTCAAAATTCCCTATTGCCACAAATACGTTTATTCCATTTAGCCGTTTTTTTCTTCCGCCGATAGAGTTTTTGGGCAGAAAAGGCATATTAATGACTCTGCTTGATACTCCTTATGGAAAGCTTTGTGTTGTTAATACGCATCTCTATGACAAAGGTTCATTATTTGACAGAGCGATTCGTATGAGTCAGATAGAAAGTATGTTTCGCGAGATACGGGCGCACGGATTCATGCCGACCATTATCGCAGGTGATTTCAATATTGATAATTTGTTTTTCGATAAAGAATTTTTAGAACGTATGGCACGAAATAATTTTATCCACCCGTTTATCAAGACAGTAGATCCAACATATCGCAAAGAAAATTTTTATGCTCATGTGGGTATGAATAGGATTTCCCGTTCCAAACGGCTTGACTATATATTGCATAATGATTTGAGTTCACTCCATCTTGATATCAGCGATTACCATGTGTTATATTGCGATGATCCGCTTTCGGATCATGATCCCGTAGTTTTAGAAATGGCGCCATAATACATTTTATTTATGACAAATGAGGCGTTTATTACACTCGTACACTGGGTGATTGGCCATGGTTATTTTTTGTTTTTTCTTGCGGCTTTTTTTGAGGGACCGCTTGTGACCGCGGCTGCTGGCGTTGCGGCAGCCCTTGGATATTACAGCTTGGTTATTATTATCATGATTTCCATACTGGGAGATTTAACTGCGGATCTCGTATATTATACAATCGGATATTGGGGCCGCAGAACGCTTATCACGCGGTATGGAGGATATGTAGGTCTTACAAAAGAAAGAATGAAGAGCCTTGAAAAGCTTTTGCACAGACACATGGGAAAAGCGCTTGTCGTGATCAAGCTGTCGCCCGTGATTCCCGTACCGGGGCTTATCATGATCGGATCAGTGCGCGCTCCGATTAAGAAATTTATTCGTATCTCGCTCCTCATTACCCTTCCCAAGTCACTGCTTTTTGGTTTATTGGGATTTTATGCGGGAAAAGCATATGAACGCTTTAGCGGCGCTATCAGCAACACCTCGGGTCTCTTGGCATTTATTACGGTTGTGATTTTTGTCGCTTACTTTGGATACAAAAAAATAAGCGCGCATATTGCGCAGGAGATTAAATAAAAAATTATGAAAATAGCCAATTTTATCGGAACCCTGAAAAAAGAGGACGGTGTGGCGCAGGTTATTTTGGCGCTTATCCGGGAAGCGGAGAAACATAATATTCAAAGCATTATTGTGACCGGATGGGCGGAAGACGTTACGGTAACGCGGGTACCCATTATCCAAATTCCGTCGGTGGTGTTTCCTTTATATAAAGAATATCGCCTGCCTCTTCCCGGCATGCGGGGATTTGAACAGCAGTTACGTGCATTTCAACCTGATATCATTCACGTGCATAGTCCGGATACGAGCGCGTGGGCTGCTGTTCGCTACGCAAAAAAATATGCAATTCCGATTATTGCGACGCATCACACAGATTTTAGCCGTGATCTGTCCTATTACCATGTAGAATTTTTAAGGCCGCTGGTGTGGCGGTTGCTCAAAAAATTATATAGCCGCATGGGGGCGGTGACCACGCCTTCGGTAGTGACAAGCGAAGAATTGGCAAGCCATGGGATTGAACGCGTGGAAACAATTCCCTGGGGTGTGGATTTTGATCGGTTTAATGCGTCATTTCGATCGGAGGAGTGGAGAAAAAATATTCTTAAGGAAAAAGCATCTGATACGGCGATTCTTTTGTGCGTGTGCCGGCTTGCATGGGAAAAAGATTTGCGTACGCTTGCGGCTGCGTATGAATTATTGCGTAATGCCCGCAACGATTTTGTGATGGTGGTGGCAGGGGAAGGTCCTGCGCGCAAAGAGCTTGAACAGCTCATGCCGGGTGCCATATTCATCGGATATCTTGAAGAGAAGGAACTTTCCAAAACCTACGCGTCATCTGATATTTTTCTTTTTCCTTCAAGCAGGGAAACATTCGGCAATGTGACAATTGAAGCAATGGCATCAGGTATTGTACCCGTGGTGGCAAATGCCGGAGGCTCGCGAACCATTGTGCGGGATGGAGAAAATGGATTATTGGCGGAACCAAAATCCGCAGAAGATTTTTATCGCAAGACGGTAATGCTTTTAGATGATCGTGCTTTACGAGACAAGCTGCGGATTACAGGACTTGATGATTCAAAACATTACGCATGGGATAAGGTATTTGCACGCGTACTGGAGGTGTATCATCGGTTGAGAAAATTTTAAAATTATATAAGATACGGTATGGAGACATAAAAAGCTCAATAACATTTGAGTTTTTTATATTAAATAGGACTTACGCGTTTGGCGCTTTCGTTCCCCTCCTATCTTAGGAGGGGTTAGGGGAGGTAGCTCCCCGTAGTATCTACTATCCCTTACCCCTACCTCGCTCCTTGCCTCCTCTATACTATAGAACGCACACTATGAAATCGGACTAAAATGCCCCCTCTGTCATTCTGAACGCAGTGAAGAATCTCTCCTCGTTTAACCATAATTGAGATCCTTCGCTACGCTCAGGATGACGGAGAAAGTCTCATTTCGTAGTGTGATATCTATAGGGGAGGAACCAAACGCGTAAGTCCTATTAAAAATCCAAGATGAGATGATTTGAAACTGTAGAAAAATATTTGACAAAAATAAGGATTGATTTATGCTTGGAATACGTACATAGAGGAAATGTTATTTCCTGTTTTTGTCATAAAAGGAGGTTAGTATGTCGAAGAGTAATAAATCCTGGACATGGTACGATAAAATGCAAGTCTTAATTTTTCCCCTGTGTTCGGTGTGTACTGTCTTTTTTAGCTACGCAAAGATGCCTATACCAACAGTTCTTTTTACTATAGCAACAGTGGCATCACTAATGACTTTGTGGTTCACATTTTTAACACGGCGCCTGCGGAAAACTAGCTAAAGAAGAAAAGGACTCCGAACGGAATGTTACTCGGAAACAGAATCCCCAGGGCGACACCATATCCTTACACGTGGTTTCTATGCAAGCATTTTGTAAACTATGCCCTGTGATGGAGAAGAGGATCAATGCCCCGGGTTCAGTGACCCGGGGTTTTATTTCGCAGGCGGCGTTGACGAGGATGTATCTTATTTGTTGCCATTACAGGTATTTTTTTATATAATAACGCCATTACGAGATTTAACTTTTGTTCATTTAACTCTATGAAATACTTGTTTTTTGTCGGCATCACTATACTTTTTATTGCCGGTGTTTGCGATGTCAAGGCAAACGGCTTTGGGATGACGTTTGATAAAGTGGTCGGGGATTATACCGTTAATGTGGATTATGACGCATCGACGGGTATTTACTCCGGCAGTCCGGTTCAATTCGCGTTTCAATTATTTAATAAAGACAGGTCGCAGCAGCTTGAATTTAATAATGTGTGGGTGAGTATTATTCCGGCAGATAAGGGTCAGTTTGCACAGCCCGTATTTGCGGGGAGTATTGCGGGATCAACATTTCCTCCGTCAGGAGTGACGTTTGTGTTTCCGAGTGCCGGATCGTATACATTGAGCCTTAGTTATGAGAAGAATAACAAGGCAATTGCGGAAGCGACATTTCCGCTCGAAGTTCAGGCGGGCGATACAAGCACGGGGCAAAAGGGTTTTTTCTCTTTTTCCAGTGATGTTTTTAAGGGTGCATTGGGAGTATTGGCGTTGTGGCTGTTCGTATGGATCGCGCGCAGGATCATACAAAAGAAAAAAACTGTATAAGGAATACAGTTCCTAAATTATCATGAAAATCAAAATAATTGATAAGATTTTTATTGCATGGATGCGTAAGCACGGTCTTACGCTTCTGCGTATTACGCTTGCGGTTGTGTTCATATGGTTTGGGGCTCTTAAAGTAGGGAGCGTGAGCCCTGTCGCTGATCTTGTAATGCGCACATATCCATTTTTTCCGGAACCCGCATTTCTTTCTTTTCTTGGATTATGGGAGATTGCAATCGGTCTTGGTTTGATGTTTAAAATAACGCTGCGCACTACGTTAGCGCTTCTTTGGTTTCAAATGTTGGGAACATTTGCTGCTGCGGTTCTTGACCCGTCGTTATTTTTTATGCATTCAAATATTTTCTTGCTTACGACGCAGGGAGAATTTGTGGTTAAAAATCTCGTGTTTCTTGCCGCAAGCATTGTAGTGGGTGGTCATGAGGTTGATTCTTGGATATGAAAAATAGCCTAAGATTATTGATTATAATTGTTATTACGCTGTTTGGCACAACCACGCAGGTATTTGCGCATGCAACGCCCATTATGTATGAACCGCAATCCATGTCTCTGCTTGAAATTGCTCCCAATGTTGTGAGGATACATTTTAGTGAGAGAATCGAGCCTACGGCGAGTGATATTGCCGTACTTGGTCCGGATGGAACTCGGGTGAGTATCGGCAGTGCGGCTGTTGAGAGATCAGATTCGCGTTTTTTCAGCGTGGGGATGAATAATGCGGGACAGGGTACATATACGGTTACATGGCAGGTGGTATCCGCCGATGACGGTCATTTCACTAAAGGTGCGTTTACATTTTCTGTCGGCAAGGCAACTGCCGTGTCGGTAGGAACTGCTCAAATTCAGATTCAGCATATTACGACAATCCCGCAGGCAACCGTGATGTGGATAGAGCTTTTGGGGCAGGCACTGCTTTTGGGAGCACTTCTTTTATATATAGGCATTTGGCGACCCCTTGTAACTCGATTTAGCAAGGAAATATCTTCCAATGATAGTGAGTCTTTTGAACGGGGTACCCGTATGATCGTTATTGCAGGCATTGGCTGTATTATTGCGGGAGTTATTTCTTTACTCGTATTAAAGACACTTGATCTGGAGCAATTGCGGGGAACGGCATTTATGCCGACGCTCGGCATATTCATACAAACTCTTGACGGCATGCATGCGTTCATACGGGGATCGCTTGCATTGGTATTTGGTTTGATCTTTTTCTTATTTCAACGTCAACGCGCAAATCAAACATTCCTGTCAGGAAAAAATATTGCGCTTATAGCGATTATGGTCGGTATGACCGTATCCCGGGCGAGGGTGAGTCATTCAGCTGCTACGCAATTTTTTCCCGTAATTTCAATCGGCATCACGGCGGCGCATCTTTTTGCGAAAGAGCTTTGGGTTGGTGGCTTAGCTGCTTTTGCAATGCTTTTGCTTCCTATTTTGCGCAATATAAAGCGCGCGAGACTTATTACTTTTACGCTGATATCCTTTTCAAGGATCATCAGCATTATATTTGGCGTCGTAGGGGTCAGCGGGATTTATATTGTCTGGCTTGATTTAAAAAGACCGGAGTATTTGTTTGCGACCGAATGGGGCGCGAGATTCATTATTCTTTTTATTCTTTCGGGATTTCTTTTTCTCGCGCGTCTCGTGAGCCAGCTGATGCTTGAGAGGACGGCAGTAAAGGCACTGCATGTCGCCTCTCCTATGAATACTGCTCCCACCTTTGCCGCGGCTTTACAGAGCGAGCCTCTCCAAAGGCGGGAGACTCATTCTACCGAGCAGATTCCCAATGAAGGGAAGGAGCATATGCACGAAACCGCGCGTATGACGGGAATGTCGTATTATCTGATTACGTTTGAAATGTTGATCGGACTCGTGCTTCTTTTTGTGACGAGTTTTTTGATCATCACAACGCCGCCGTTTCCGCCTACGCAATTTCTTTTTGAGAGACACGCAATAAGTGAAGGAGAATCAATTTCATTCACCGTGCCGTCCTATGAGCAGGATACATTTTTTGTGGCAGTGAATGACAAGAATAATAATCCGGATAGTGCGGTCAATAATCTCATTGTCCGCCTCACGAATGAAGAAAAAGGAATCGGGCCGATTGTAATTCAAGGCGAGGAGCGCTTTCCCGGCGGCTATGTCATCCCGAAGAATAGTTTCTCGCTTCCGGGCCAGTGGCAAGTTACTATTATTGCGCAACGTCCGCAGGCATTTGATGCGACGGCGTCATTTATGGTCAATTATCCGAGTGATATTGACGCAACGCGAGTCGATCCGGAACATTATTCCTTTGGTTTATTTGAGGCGCTACTTATAATGGGCGCATTAGGGATTGCAGGAATTTCATGGTGGCTCTATCGTTTGAGTACTCGGTCGCAGACGGTTTTAATGGATACTCATGAGAAAGATAGTGATGAAATAACTGCGCATATACCAGTTTTTGGAAAAACATTTTTGGCGGGTGCGGGGGGTATTATGCTCATTGGCGGTTTTCTTTTGGTTTCATACGCATTTGTTATAAAAACCGGTTTTCAAAAACAATGCGAGAGGGATGGAAATTTTTGGATTCAGACAGTGCCGATGCGGGACGGTGCAGCGCTTTCGTCAGATACAGTTACCGGATGCACGTTAAATCTGGGGATGTATCATTTTCCCGATCAGCGGGAGTACGCATTTTTTATGCGTTCACGCCAGAGCATGGTGGAGATCACTACAGTTCCGGCACAGCCAATTGCCGGCATACCGACGGAGTTGAGCGCGCATATTTCATCGGTTGAGCGCGGACAAAAAGCGGGACCCATACGGGATATTGATATTTATCATGACCGCATCGCGCACGTGCTTATCGTGGGCGAAGATTTGAAAACATTTGCGCATATTCATACGGAGGATTTGGGACCAGTTACGGATCAGATGAAAAAAGACGGCATATTTCCTTTGCGTTATATATTTCCGAAAGCCGGACGTTATACGGTTGCGGTAAATTATGTCCAGGGAGGCAAAGAGCTTTCACAGCAGTCGTTTATTGAGGTGTCCGGACAGCCCTTGATGCAAAAAAATACAGATGCGGCGGCTGAATTTGATACTGATCATGTAATGGCAAAGGATTTTGACGGATATCATGTTACATTTGATATACCGGCGCATATTACCGCCGGAAGCATGACAAAGCTCGCGTATACAATCGAAAAAGACGGAAAAAAATTGACCGATCTTGAACCGTATCTTGGGGCGGCAATGCATGTTGCGATCGTGCGTGCGGATCTTGGCCGCGTTATCCATACGCACGGTCAGCCCTATTTGCCGGGCTCGGCATTTTTCCAGCAATTGTTTCAGAACTACGTCAATTACCATTCTCATTTCGTGCCTGATCATTTTGGTCCGGATATCCAGGCGCGCGTGGCATTTCCCCAGCCCGGCCTTTATGAAATTTTCGGCGAGTTTAAACATGGAGACCGCGTGATTACGTCTTCGTTTACGGTGCATGTGGAGTAAAGAGCAGAGTGCTATTTCAGATAATAACTAACAAAACATACCATGAGTATTCTTCGTAATAGAATTAATTTTTTAAAAACATTCCGGTCTGATAAGAATATCGGGGCGCTCGCCGCGAGCTCACGTTTTGTCGTGAAGAGTGTTCTTGCGTATATGCCGAGGGACACGAGAACGATTGTGGAATGCGGACCCGGAGACGGGGTGATGACCCGAGAGCTTCTGCATCGCCTGCCGTCTGACGGGACACTTCTGGCAATTGAAGCAAATAAAGATTTTACTGCACTGTTGCGAAACATTCATGATCAGCGATTCAATTTAGTTGAGGGAAGAGTGCAAGATATAGTGAGTTATGTCGAAAGCCATAATCTAGGTTTGGTTGATTTTGCCGTTGCAAGCATACCTTTTTCATTTTTGCCGCCGTCGGAACGCATACAGATCGTGCGTGATGTGTATAAGCTTCTTAAGCTTGGCGGGGTATTTGTTATTTTTAATTATAGTCCGCTTATGTACGGAACGATGAAAAAGATATTCGGCAATACGAATATCGCATTCGAAGTGCGCAACATTCCTCCATGTTCCATCATGATCGCACGGAAAGAAAAATAGAATTGGTTATGACACAAAAGATTCACCTGTATATTATTTGCATATCGCTTCTCCTGCTTGTGGCTATGGCATGGCATACGTTTGCATTTCGCCATAATCATCCATTAGAATTTTTTGGCGGAGGGATTCAAGCAATGCTTCACGGCGAAGATAAAAAATGGCTCCTCTTGGCTAAATTAATTTCATTTTTTACAGCGTTTGGGATTCTTTCTTACACGGTTATAAATTATTTGCTGCAAACGCCGAGGTACGGGCAATATGCCGGTATGTATGATACTGTCGGCATTGCGCAGTATGCCGATCCGATGAAGCGCGCAATGCAGGGAGGGATCATGCACCCGAAATTATGCGCGTGATGAGCATGCATGCGAATACTAGACCTACTGATTGATTATTTTTCTGCTGCAATATTTTAGATTTGGCAGACGCGGGGCGAATTTCGTAGCAATGAAATCGCCCCGCGTCTTGACGACGAAAATAATTAGTCAGTAGGTCTAGTCAAAGATTATACATCAATAATTAAGGTATGAAAAAATATAATTTTTTGTTTGCATCGGGAGTGCTTACGCTCGCCGCATTGCTGCCGTTTCTTGCATCAGCGCACGAACGCCGCGTGTATCAGATTGGTACGAAGGACTATACGTTTGTCGTAGGGTTTTTGAACGAACCCGTGAGCGTTGACGATAAGGCTGGCGTTGATTTGAGCGTCATGCTCGGCAATGGCGCGCCGACTATGGGTCCGGATGGAGATATGGATGGTCCGCCGGTAGCGACCAAGCCGGCAGAAGGCTTGGATAAAAATCTTAAAGTTGAGGTTAGTGCGGGAAGTGAAAAAAAGGTCTTTAGTCTTACATCTGTATGGGGCATGCCCGGTCACTACCGCGCACTATTTTATCCGAGTGTGGCGACCACATACATGTTTCGGATTTTTGGCGCCATAGACAGCACACCAATTGATCTTTCGTTCTCCTGCAATGCTTCAGATCAGGCGCCGGCAGACGACTCTTCCATAAAAAAGGTATCGGAAGGCGTGATGCAAAAATTAAAATCAGGCGCGTTTGGCTGTCCGGGATCAAAAACTGACCAAGTTTTTCCGGCGCAGAGTGTAACGCTTGCAAGCGTTGATCAAAAGGTGCAGGAAGCAAGCACTGCGGCCGCGGCATCTGATACAAAAGGCATGACGGGTATTATACTTGGAGTCCTTGGATTTATCGCCGGAGTGGGTGCATGGATAAAGCGAGGCAAGAATGCAATGTAAGTAAGAGCCTATCCTCATGATAGAAATGATAAAAGATCCCGATTGGCGGGATCTTTTTGATATACTTATTTTTTCTGCGTTACCGCGCGGGCTCATGCAGAAATGTTTTATAAACCCAGGCGGCGAAACTTGCGCCCGCAAGCGGTCCGAACCAATAGACAAAGTGTTCCGCCCATGGATTATATGAAGCGCCCGCCATCCAGCCCATGAATGCAGGACCGAATGTGCGTGCCGGATTCATGGCAGCGCCGGTGAGCGGTCCGCCAAGGAGAATATCCATCGTAATGGTAAGCCCGATAAAAAGCGCGCCAAGTTTCGGCGCCCTGTTATCAACGGCTGTTCCAAAAATAACCATCACAAGAAAGAACGTGAGGATGGCCTCAATGAACATTCCTTGCATAAAGGAGACATTACTTGCAAGCATAGGGGTGCCTAATTGTGCGGCTTCCCACATCTGCGGAAAAAAGAGAGTTTGCAACACAAGCGCCCCGCCAATGGCTCCGAGTAATTGGGCAACCATGTAGCAGAGTGCCCGCCCGCCGTTCATTTTTTTGCTTACAAAAAAAGCAAACGTAACAGCAGGATTAAAATGGCCCCCTGATACGGCGCCGAGTGCGGATGCCATGCAGGCGATCGCAAGACCGTGTGCAAGTGCAATAGCTATGAGACCTGCCGCACCTGCTCCCATAGTATGAGTTGCGATGATAGATCCCGCTCCGACGAGAATCAATGTAAATGTGCCGATAAACTCGGCAACATACATTCCCATTTTGCGCATATATTCTTCCTTTTGCATGATCATTATAGTAAGTTAGTTTATTGATTGAGTTGGGTGCTACTTACTATAGTACAATGTGGACTCATGCTGTCAAAGGTGCGAGGGGAGATATATCAATGTATAATGACTCCTATGACTCTATCCTTTGCTATTTCTGCATTTGTTGCCGGCTTAGTTACCTTTTTTGCTCCATGCACATTTCCGCTTGTGCCGGGATATTTAGGATTTATCAGCGGCGTATCATTGCAGGAATTAAATAATTCTGCAAAAGGAAAACAGGAACGAAGAAAAATTATTCTTAACGCGCTTTATTTTGTCGCTGGTTTTTCTTGTATCTTTATCATATTTGGCGCGCTCGCGGGACTTGTTGGTTTGGCGATTGTTCCGTTTCGGATTTGGTTTGAGCGTATCGGGGGAGTGTTTGTGATTCTATTCGGACTTTTTATGATCGGCGCGGTGTCCGTTCCATTTTTTGACCGCGAGAAGCGGCTGCGCATCCCATCTTTTTTTACGCGTGGCAGACCTGTCAATTCATTTATTCTCGGCGGCGCGTTTGCTCTTGGATGGACGCCATGCGTGGGTCCGATATTGGGGACAATCCTGCTTCTCGCTTCAACGTCCGCTTCCCTTGTTCGGGGAATAGTTTTGCTTGGTATCTTCTCCGCCGGACTCGCAATTCCATTTCTCATTATCGCGGCAAGTATTCAGACTGCCGCGCGGTATGTCGCCCGCTTAAATAGTTATCTGCGCATTGTTTCGATTATAGGAGGATTATTGTTAATTATATTGGGCGTGCTACTTGTGATGGGGAATATTGAATTAGTTGGTTCTTATGATTTTTTGAATCCGGTGCGCGGTGAGCTGCTATTGAGGTATTTGTAGCGTATCGACAAGTGAACAAGGTCATCATATTATGAATAGTATGAGACGAATAATTTTTGATAAACATTGGCAGTGGATCGGTCTTTATGCGAGCAGAGAAGCATTAATAGAGAGAAGGACTCACCCCTATAATAAGCTTGCAATTATTGCTTTTGCCTTGTCCATCTTACCAGTTCTTGGAATATCGCTCGTCAGCTTATCGTTAGCTCTCCTAATTGGTGCTATGGGTTCTGTTCTTGGGCTTATTTCTTTATTCCAAATAAAAGATACTAAAGAAAGAGGATATGGGTTAGCATTGATGGCAGTAGTTATGAGGTTAATGTTGAAGATTATTGTTGTTATTGTTATGCTTCTAAGATAGGTGCGTGTATAAAAATTTGACTTAATTTCAATTTTGCTCTATACTATATTAGTTGGGATATTATCTCGCGTGCGAGATATTTTTTTTACGAAAAGTTATCCTATTTATGGAAATTCGCAATATCGCAATTATTGCCCATGTAGACCACGGGAAAACCACGCTCACGGATGCCATCATGCGCCAGACCGGCATGTTTGAAGAGGGGATGAGCATGGATTCAAATACGCTCGAAAAGGAGCGGGGTATTACGATTTACGCAAAAAATTCTTCTATTTTTTATAAAGACACTAAGATAAATATTGTGGATACGCCGGGACACGCGGACTTTGGTTCGGAAGTGGAGCGCGTGCTGCGGTCAATTGATTGCGTGCTTCTGGTGGTGGACGCACAGGAAGGCCCGATGCCCCAAACTCGTTTTGTATTAAAAAAATCTCTTGAACTCGGGCTTAAGCCGATTGTGATTATCAATAAAATTGATAAGCCGGCAGCAGATCCCAAGCGCGCCGAAGAGCTTGTGTTTGAGCTTTTTATGGATTTGGGCGCCAATGATGAACAGCTTGATTTTCCGATCGTCTACGCGATCGGACGCGAGGGCGTTGCGAAACTTAATCTTTCCGATGAGGCAAAAGATTTGACCCCGCTCTTGAATACTATTTTAAGTCATGTACCAGTTGCACTTTCGGACACTACAAAACTATTGCGTGCACAGCCGTTTAATTTAGGATATGACAATTTTCTCGGACGTCTCGCGATTGCGCGCGTCTATGAAGGGATTATCCGCGTGGGTCAGACGGTTGTCGTGAAATCGCCCGAAGGAGAGAACCGCAGTGTTAAGATCACTAAACTTTTTACGTTTAAGGGATTGAGCCGCGAAGAAACAACGGAAGTGGGCGCGGGAGACATTGTTATGATTGCAGGTATTTCTGATATTGATATCGGAGAGACGATTTGCGTATCGCCGGATCAAGAACCGCTTCCCGCGATTCATGTGGATGAACCTACGATCGTGCTTAATTTTTTGGTTAATGATTCGCCGTTTGCCGGACGTGAGGGAAAATTTGTGACATCGCGTCAGATCCGCGAGCGGCTTGAAAAAGAGCTCGAGATTAATGTGGGGCTTAAAGTTGATTTTTCTGAAGACAGATTTAAAGTGTACGGCCGCGGAGAATTGCATATTTCTATTCTACTTGAGAATATGCGCCGCGAAGGATATGAACTGCAAGTGTCGCAGCCGCAGGTTATTATCAAGCAAGTTGACGGAGTAAAAATGGAGCCGTTTGAAGAGGTCACGATTGATGTGCCGATGGAGTCACAGGGAGTGGTGATCGAGAAGCTCGGCAAGCGCGCGGCGATTTTGCAGACCATGAAGCAGGAACGCAGTACCATGCGGCTTATATTTGAGGGACCAACCCGCGGACTTTTGGGATACCGCGGCGAGTTTATGATAGATACCAAGGGCGAAGGAATTTTTGCAAGCCGCGTGATCGGATTTAAACCCTATGCCGGCGAGATCCGTAAACGGGAAGCGGGGTCAATGATTTCTATGGAAACGGGAAAATCTCTTGGTTTCTCGCTTGCCAATTTGCAGACGCGCGGCACGCTTTATATTGATGCAAATACCGAAGTCTATGAAGGAATGGTAATCGGCAATACATCAAAAGGCGAGCAGATGCCGGTAAACCCCATCAAAGGAAAACATCTTACCAACATGCGCGCGCGCGGATCTGCGGATACCCAGGAAGCGTTGACGCCTCCGTTTATTTTGAGTATTGAGCGCGGGCTTGAAACTATGGCAGAAGACGAATATCTGGAAGTCACTCCGCAAAGCGTGCGCCTGCGCAAAAAGTATTTGACGGAAAATGACCGTAAACGGGCGGGGAGGGGGCAATAAAAAGACAAAAGAGCGTCGTCCGCAGGCGGCATTATTTATGATTTATATTTTTTGACAAAATAAAAAGGACTTTTTGGTGAGAAGTCCATAACTCTTTACTTCTTAGTTAATTTTTGATTTCACGGCAATCACTTAGCTTAACGATTGCTATGAAGTTATCTGGGAAAGAAGCTTGATTTGATGGCCGGAAGAAACCAAAGACAGGACTCTCGCCCTCGAAGAAAGCACACGGCTGGTCTTGGTTTTCATAGATACCTCGCATGCCTAAGTAATAGGCAGCGATTGTTCCTATTGTTCCCTGCGGGATAAAATTCTTTTTAGGACTTTCCCTTTGTTTCCAATGAGGAGCGGTGGGGGCAATGTAGCGGAACTGACCAAATTCTACGCGCTCTCCGTATCGCATATTTGTTCCCCTTAATTGGAAAGATCTTCTTTGCTTTTCTCTATATTAGTATAATATAATATATATTATATTTTGTCAAATTCATTTGATATTTGAGAGCCATGTTCATTCGTGGCTCTTTTTTATGTAATAAAAAAACCGCATCAAAAAGATGCGGCTATTAAATAATATATTTTAGCGAGATTATCTTCGAATTCTTCGGGTGAGACGTTATTATGTATGATGAAATCAGCAGTTGCTCCAATGTGCGGGACCAATATCTCATTAGGGGCACTGTCTTCTTTCAGGAATTGTTCCCATGCCATAGCGCCCTCTCCAATTTTTTGATTGCGATTTTTTAACCGCTCAAAGCGTATCTCGCGCGGTGCGGTAATGTAGATAAGAATACCGTCCAAACTTTTAATTAATTCCCGATCAGTTTCCCAGCGTACGCCGTCGACAAATATTATTTGAGCGTGCGCGTTTTTAATTTTTGTGCGCATTGACCGGGAAAGAGTGCCAGCGCCAAACGCGCTGTCCATGACCTGTGCAAGACATTGCAGATTTGCGCGGCTTTTTTCTATCCCCCATAGGGCAAGCGTTTCGACAAGAATGTCGGAAAACCGGTATTCTGCGACCGAGTATGTATTCGCTCGGAAAAAACTTTTAAGTTTATCGAGAGCGCTTGTTTTACCAGCGCCATTTTCTCCTACAAGACCGATAAGCAATTTCATTATGTTCTCCTTTGTAAATGTGCGGAATTGGAAGCGGGATGACACGTGTTGTTATCCAAGCCCGAGGGATCGCAATAATGTGCTTAATTCCTCTCCTTTGATTTCCCTCATTTCTCCTGTTTTTAATGTCCCTAATTTAATATTCATAATCCGTACGCGCTTAAGGGACTGTACTTGCATGCCCACGGCAGCCGCCATGCGGCGAATTTGATGCTTCTTTCCTTCACCGAGGATGATGCGAAATTTGTGATCGCTCAAGTTTTCGGTGGTTGTTGGTTTCGTGAGGTATCCTTCAATGACAACTCCTTTCTCCAAAAGCCGCAACGCATGGGGAGTTATCTTTTTATCCGTATCAACGATATATTCTTTTTCATGATTATATTTTGGATTTAAAAGCCGGTCAGTGATGCGTCCGTCGTTGGTAAGTATCATAAGCCCGCTCGACTCTTTATCAAGCCTTCCTACGGGAAAATATGTTTTATCGCCGAGAACATCGGCAATACTTTTTTCTTCTTTTTGAGAGCTGTGGGTAATAATGCCGACGGGCTTATGATAGGCGATATAGATGAATGATTTTTTATCCGTCTTTGTCGCATTCACGAACACCTCATCGTTTTTTTGCACTATGTCGCCAAGCACTGCGATGCGCCCATTAATACTCACGCGTTTTTTTATAATCAATTCATCGGCGCCCCGCCTGGTAGCAGTGCCGCGGAGTGCGAGATATCGGTTAATACGCATAGGAAAAGTGATTGGTTCCATATACCTTTTCCTATCATATTCCGCAGTAAATAAAAAGATCCTCAATTCGGCGTAGAGATTGCTTGCGCAACGCTTCGCAGTGACAGGGGGAATATAGTTCGTAATTTAAAATAGATGAACAATAAAATACCCCGTTAAGTGGGGGGTGTTTTATTATCCAAGAATCTGTTTTCAAAGTAAAAGTTTGTATGAGATTTCCTCCACGCCTTTTACTTCTTTGAGTTTGACCAAGAGGCGCTCAAGCTCGGTTTGTGATTTAACAGGCGCTTGGATTACAATCATGGGGTATGCGCGATGGTTTGATTCAGTGGTAACGCTTTTCATGTTGATTTTTTGACGTGCGCATACGCTTGAGATATCGCGCAATAATCCTACGCGGTCATGTACCGAAAGACGGAGTTCCACGAGTTCGCCTTTGCGCTTTTCAAATTTTTTTGCCTGCTCGCTTTTTTTGAGAAATGAATTAATATGGGACCGGGCGGCAGCGGTTTTTACGAAGACAAGCCAGTCACGGTTCGGTTTTTTATTTTTTTGCGTGATGATTTCTATTACTTCACGGTTCTTGAGAATATAATCGAGTGCTACCATTTTGCCGTTTATTCGTGCGCCAACTGCGGTATCACCGATATCGCTATGGATACGATAGGCGGCATCAATAGGGGTTGCGCCTTCCGGAAGATCTATGGCGTCGCCTTTCGGGGTAAGAACGAAAATACGATTTTTAAAAAAATCGATTTTAAGCGCTTCTAAAAATTCATCGGGTTTGTCGAAATCTTTTTGCCACTCGCGCAGCTGCCCGATCCACGCAAGCTCTTTTCGCGGCGCAAATGACGCATCGCGCTTGACGTAGCTTTGGGACGATTTTTTCTCGGCATACGACCAGTGCGCGGCAATGCCGTTTTCTGCTTCGTTGTGCATTTCCTTCGTACGAATTTGAAATTCAACCGTACGTCCTTCGGGGCCAAAGATAGTGGTGTGAAGCGAGCGATAGCCGTTTGGTTTGGGGAGTGAAATATAGTCTTTCATAAGCCCCGGCATTGGCTTGAACATTTTGTGGATTACGCCAAGCGTGGCATAGCAGTCTTCAACAGTTTCTACCACAACGCGGATTGCCAACAGATCGTATACTTTATCAAGATCCATGTCATACTTTATAAGTTTGCGGTAAAGCGAGTAGAGATGCTTGGCGCGTGCGTGAATATCGAGAAAATTTATATTCTCGCGTGTCAGTTCTTCGGCCACTTTGACTTTAAGCTGGTTGATGAATTGCGTCCGCCACTCAAAGCGATCTGAAAGCGATTTGGTGAGCCATTGATATTCATTCGGGTGCACATATTTGAATGCAAGGTCTTCCAATTGACCTTTAAGTTCTCCAATGCCAAGCCGATAACTCAACGGGGCATAGATGTCGAGCGTTTCAAGAGCGATTCGTTTTTGTTTTTCCGGCGGCAGGTATTCGAGCGTAGACATATTGTGCAGGCGATCCACGAGTTTAATGAGAACAATGCGAATGTCCTCGCCGATGGCAAGAAACATTTTACGCAGACTTTCCGCGGAGCGTGCGTTGCCGCGGTAGTGCACTTTATCAAGTTTCGTAACACCCTCGACCAGAAAAGCGATTGTATCGCCAAATTCTTTTTTTAGTCGGTCTATTTTAATATCCGTATCTTCGCATACATCATGCAATAAAGCCGCTGCGATTGTCTGCGCGTCAAGATGCATTTGGGCAAGCCGCAGTGCGGTGGCAAGGGGATGAGTGATATACGGTGCGCCAGATTTTCGTTTTTGTCCCTTATGGGCAATGTCGGCAAATTCATACGCACGTTGAATTAACGCAATCTCATCTTCGGCACGATGTTGTGTTTGCAATTCTGCAAGGAGTGTATTGACAGTCATATAGTATTATTATATTGTATTTTTCTTTTTTTTCAAGCGCCAATTTGATAGGACGCCAGTAACAACAGGTGAATAGATTTATGGAGGACAATATGAATTAAAGTAAAAGAAAGAAAATCATTATTAAACATTAATAAAAATAGCGCTTTATGATAGTAATCTTTATTAATGTTGAAAATAATTTTAAAAAACAATAAAACCCGCTTCAGGGCGGGGTTTTATAAAAATCTGGAGATCAGTTATTCTCGTCTTTTTTTTCTTCAGGTTTTTCTTCTTCCGGTGCGCGGGGATCGGTCCATGAGGCGAAGTCGCATGCGGGGTAGCGGGAACAGCCGAAGAATAATTTTTTACGTTTGGTGAAGCGCATAATCACGTCGCCCTCGATACACTTGGGGCACTTCATGCCGATGGTTTTCGGCTCCTGTCTGATTGTCTTGGTTTTTTTGCAGTCAGGGAAACCGGAGCAGGCAAGGAATTTGCCGAATCTCCCGAGTTTTACCACCATGGGCTTGCCGCAGAGTTCGCAGATCTCATCCGTGGTTTCGGTGATTTCATGTTTTTTTACTTCCAGATATTTTTCTTCGAGATTTTTTTCAAAGGGCAAGTAAAATTCTCTGATAACCGGCTGCCATTCTTTTTCTCCGATCGCGATTTCGTCAAACTGGCGTTCCATTTTTGCGGTGAATTCGATGTCTACGATTTGAGGAAAATGTTCGACTAAAATATCGTTTACGAGAAAGCCGGTTTCGGTGGGCTTGAGATAACGGCGTTCAAATTTTTCCACATAGCCGCGATCTTGGATGGTGGATATAATCGGGGCGTAGGTGGAGGGACGGCCAATGCCGTGCTGCTCAAGGATTTTTACAAGTGTTGCTTCAGAGAAGCGCGCGGGCGGCTCGGTAAAGTGCTGGAGGGGTAAAAGCTCGCGTAAATCAAGCTCTTCTTCGGGTGCTACATCGGGTAACTCGGCTTCCGCAATTTTAAGCGAATATACTTTGAGAAAGCCGTCGAATTTCATAATTTGCCCGGTGGCGCGAAATATATAATTATTGTTTGCGAGTATTTCAATTGTCGTATGATCAAAAATCGCTTGCGGCATTTGGGTTGCCATAAAGCGGCGCCAGATAAGATTGTAAAGCCGGAATTGTCGCGGATCCAAAAATTCTTTTATTAAATCAGGGTGCCGACTTGGATCGGTTGGGCGAATTGCTTCGTGTGCTTCCTGCGCTCCTTTTGATTTTGTTTTGAAATGGCGGGGGGACGGAAGCACATAGGATGATCCGAATGTGGTTTTAATATAGTCGGTAGCAGCGGCTAAGGCATCTTCGGAGAGATTCAGCGAGTCCGTACGCATGTAGGTAATCAAACCAAGATGACCCTCACTGCCAAGCTCGACTCCTTCATACAGCTGTTGGGCAAGGCGCATGGTTTGCTTTGCGGAAAATCCAAGGCGCCGGAACGCATCCTGCTGTAAGGTAGAGGTGGTGAGAGGCGTAGGAGGATTTTTAACGACTGCTTTTTTCTCCACATGCTGGATATGCCACGACGCATTGTCGAGGTCTTTAAGGATAATATCGGCGGCTGCTTGATTGCCAATGGCAAATTTATCAAGTGTCTCATTGTTGATTTTGGTGAGGACCGCATCAAATATCTTGTCTTGCTCGTTTTTTTTCTGAAGACGCGCGGTAAGCGACCAGTATTCTTGGGGTTTAAATGCTTGGATTTCGCGTTCGCGTTCCACGATCAAACGAACAGCCACGGACTGCACGCGTCCGGCGGATAATCCGCGATAGACTTTTTTCCAAAGAAATGGCGAGAGCTTGTAGCCTACAAGCCGATCGAGAATACGCCGTGCCTGCTGGGCATCCACGCGTTTGAGATCAAGCTGGCGCGGCTCTTTGAGCGCGTGCTCTACGGCTTTTTTGGTAATTTCATGAAAAACAATCCGCTCTATTTTTTTTGGTTTTTTTTGTTTGGGGAGGTCGGTTTTTTTCTTTGTTTTCTTTGTTTCTTTTTCGGGCGCGTCAAGGTCGAGCGCCTGTACCAAGTGCCATGCAATCGCTTCTCCTTCGCGGTCTTCGTCGGTTGCCAGAATTATCTCATCGGCTTTTTTGGCAAGCTCTTTTAGTTTTTTGACAAGCGGTTTTGCCCTTACGGGTATGATGTAATGAGGTTCGAAATTATGATCCACGTCAACGCCGATCGTGGATTTAGGGAGGTCGCGGACATGTCCGAAGCTTGCCTCCACGATAAATTCGCTCCCGAGAAAACGGGAGATAGTGCGTGCCTTGGTGGGCGATTCTACGATGACAAGTATTTTGGACATGGGATCGAGGGTGTAGCGTTTAGCGGGGGTAAGGCAATCTTTACTGCACCCTACATGCTAAACGCTTTATGCTTCTTCATGTTATTTTTTGAAATGAATTATTTCCCATGCTGCGAATGTAGCCTTTTAATTCGAGAAGCGTTACAAGCGACATGAGGAGCGGCATATCAAAATGAGTTTTTTCTTTCAGCTCATCAATGGTAAGTTCTTGCTCAAGAAGTTGTACCATGATTTTTGCATTATCGTCAAGATTGGCGTCGGAAGTAGCGCGCGCAGCATCTGCGGATTCAATGCCCCATTCCTCGCAAATATCTTGAGTGCGAGCAACAAGTTTTGCGCCTTGCTGGATGAGAGAATTAGTGCCTGCAGACGTGGGAGAAAAAATAGAGCCGGGCGCGGCGAAGACATCACGATTTTGTTCCAATGCGAGGCGTGCGGTGATAAGAGCGCCGGAACGTTCGCGTGCTTCGGCGACAAATATGCCGCGGCTCAAGCCCCCAATAATACGGTTGCGCAAAGGAAAATGTTCTTTCATCGGCGGGGTGCCGGGAGCGTATTCACTTATGATCGTTCCACCAAGTTCTGCAATGCGGCGGCTAAGAAGTATATTTTGTTTGGGGAATAAAGAAGGTTCATCAATGCCCGATCCGATGACGGCAATTGTGGGTGCCCGTGCGGCAAGCGCTGCTTCGTGCGCTACGGTATCAATGCCTACGGCAAGTCCGCTTACTATTATAAGTCCTTGGTGCGTGAGCCCGGTGGCGATGGTAAGAGCCACCTCTTTGCCATAAGCAGTAGGCCTGCGTGTGCCGACAATGCCGATATGTGTGCGGGCTGCATCCGGGTAGCTGCCTTTACCGTAAAGGAGAAGCGGAGGGTGGGGGATCTCGGAGAGTTGCGGCGGGAACAATGGATCGTCTTCTCCCATCATCCATATTCCGTGTTGCTCCAATTTTTTAAATTCTTTTTCCGGATTTAGCGTGTCACGCGCGTTCATGATTTGCCGGATTGGTTTTTGAAATGGGCCGGATGCAAGTCCTGCGATGTTGTGCCGCCACGCATGTTCGAAATTTCCCATGCGTGATTTCAACAAACGCAACGTAGCCACTCCCACGCCGGGGATGCCGTTCAATGCATTGAGAAAAATTAATTCATTTATATCCACTACTTTTTAGGATACGGCAAAATAAGAATAGTTGACAACCACTGTTTGATCTTTTGAATACTATGATGCTATCATATCGTTATGAACCTTGACACGTGTCTATACACAAAAGGATATAAAAATGAAGCGACCGCTGTGTTTCTTATGGGTGATTATGTTTGCTTCTCTCGTATTTTTTTCTTCAGAAGTGAGAGCTGATCCTGACATTACAAAAATTTTGAGCAGTATATCAGCCGATCTTCTTGGTGAGGTTGGCAAAATTCCTGATCGTCCCCATTTCGTGTTGGGGCTAGAGCCGAAAGATGATGAGTGGGAACAGTACCTAGAAATGAGGAAAGTATTTCAGATAAAAGATCTTTTTTACGGGAAAGTAGGTTCCGGACTTATTGATAAGTCACGTGAAAATTATGCTGCATCAGGAAATACGGAACTTGCCGAGACGATCACCATATCAGGAAAATCTATTCGGATTCTTTATACCCATCATCATGTTTTGTCCGACGGCATGTATACATTTTGGTCGCGCATGGGTGAGAAAAATTTAGCCGAATTCTCTCCTCTCTACAGAAAATATGAAGTTCGTTGGGCGTTAGGGAATTTTACTGATGAAGAATGGAAAGACATTCAACGTGTCATGGGATGGGCTCAATTTGAGGCAGTCAAAGAATTTGTACACCAAATGGTACAAAGCGGATTGCAGAAAAATGTTAAAGATTATAGGGACATTAATCTGACCGAAGAAGTACTTGCGGCGCGGAGTATCCTGCTGGATGATCCGCAATATAGAGATCATCTTGACGATCCGGTTCCTGGAACCCCGGAACTCAAAATTCGCGATATTATTCCCGTGCCGCTCACGCGTGTGGAAGATTTTCTTCCCGATCTTTTGATAGTAGGTCCGAAGGGATTTTACGGCGGGTTTGCAAATTGGAAGACACCGGGAACCGAACGTATCGTATTTTTGGATCTCTTGGGGCTTGCGTTGGACTATGTTGCGAAAAGGTATCATTTAGTTGCCCACGAATTTGTGCACACCAACCCTTATTTGCAGGGATTGCCGCTTGGATTCTACTATGATATAGAGATGTGGGCTGATCTTACGACGCATCTAGAGGGTGATTTAAGTGGCTTTCTTTTCCATCCCTATCTTGCGGTCGTGCGCGATACGGTGCGCACATATTTTGGATATGATTTCGAGGAAGCAAGTCGACGCATCTTCCCTAATGGATTTGGTGTCAGAGATATTCGTGAAGCAGAATTTCGCTTCCATGCCGCAGAGGTTAAGAAAATACAGCAAGAGTTGATGCGGTTTATTAGTGACCCGAAAGACGGATTGATGGTGATGTTTTATCGTGATCCGTATTACTGGTTTGCCGTTAATACGAAGTTTTGTGATACTGCGGCAGTATGGCGCATTCTTTTTGCGCTCCATTATGAATCAGCGGGTCTTTTTGACAGTGAGAAGAAAGGGAAAGATGGCGAGGTAATTTCCCCTGCATTGCAGACAACAGAATGGCTTATGAAAGAGGAGGAAGCGGGTCGGATTAAGTTGCTTGCGCAAAAAGCAATAAAAAAAACTGGTGAAAAAATAGAATTGGCAAGCAACATTTCCAAAGCACAAGATACGAAAGGAATAAGCAAGTGTCCGGTACACTCTCGTTCTTTTCTTATGACTGAATCGGAGCAAAAAAGTTTTCGAGACATCGTGGAACCGTTGATTACACGAGCAGAACATCGGGATGAGGAAGCACGTATCCTCTTGATGAGAATTTTCGGCGGATCCGGTATCCTCTCGCATATTCCGTCTTATTAGGATATTCATGTAAGCGCGGCTCATTGCAATATGAGCCGCTTTTTATTCTATGAGCTCAATTTGACGGTGCAAGCAATTTACGTTAATCTTATTGCAGATTGTTGAGTACGTTGACAAACATAAGGGGCAGACAAGATGACAAAAAGCAGATTGATCACTGCGTTGTCTTTAGGGTTGTTTTTGGCGATGATTCTTGGCGGATGCGTAACACCTTTTGTGATAGCATGCCGTACCACTGCACAAGACGAAAAAGATGTTTTTAAATATACCGAGCGCAAAGCGGCGATTGCGTGTGAACGAGCTCAGTTTTTTGCCGATGCTCATTTGATCTCTTACGACAAATCAGAAAAGAAATGGCAATTAAATCCAAACGGAATATTAAGTGATGATTTGAGGCAGGTATTGGAAGATCAGGCAAAATCTCTTGATGTTTTGTTAAGTTACCGAGATCGCGAGGATGCGGATTTTATTGATTGGTTCAAGGGATTCCGCGAAGGACTCGAGAAAGAAGAATCAATAGTACTCGCAATTCTTGGACGGCTTAACTATGTTAAAGCGTATAATGAATTTACTGATTATGTGGGAGAATTGCCTGCTCCGTTGCGTCCAAATACTGCATCCTATTTTTTTCCTGCCGGCAGGAAATTTTATTCCCCACGGCTGCTCTATATGATCCGTTCGCTTGAAGTGGTGCCATTTACCGCTGAATATCTTGAGACTGCCAAGAAAAACGGGATATTGCAGCTCATTGATACGTTCACCTTGCAAGACAATCAGAAGTTTGCAAAAAAAGTTCCCAATCTCTATGATCCCAACGATTTTATATGGGAAATGCAAGATCGTGGATGGACGATCAAATCATACCGAGTGATGCCGGATAGTGAGAAACCGGAAGACAATACGGTACATTATATAGAGATTTTTCGCAGTAAACAGAGTGGCGAGGGATTTGAAGAAAAGCCGGCTGTTCGTGGTTTTCTTGCTGCAGGCGGGTCAAAAGTATCAGTATTTGTGGTAGATTATGATCGCGAAGGCATGCCTGGGTATGGAAGTCCCGATGAAGTGATTCGGACGTTTAGCGATATAAAGACAGGACAAGATATTTTTTCCAATTCTGTCCTTAAAGAAAATCTTCTTGATGCGCTTTATGATACCTCTCGAAAAAATGTTCGAGAAAAGCCAGAACGTCGCAGGCCAAAAGATCGCACGATTTATACCACCATTGTAAAAATGGGCGAGACGCAATTGGATGTATGGGAGCAAGGTATATGGTCAGTTCCTTTTGAATATAAGAATCTCTCACAGAATCTGCGGATAGAATTTAAGAAGCCAGAAACCGCCGAAGAAAAACATCTTGAAGAGCAAGATAAAGTAAAGCGGGCAAGAGTTTTTGTCCGTGAGTTTAGTCAAGGGGGATCCAAGGTGGTATTGGAGTATTGGTCTCCCAAAGATGAATATGCAGGGTATAACATTGCGTACGCAGGCGTGCAGGGCGATACGCTACGAATCCGACGCAAAAATGGACCTGAAGAAACAGGTGAGATTGGTTATTTTAGTAAACGAGTAAAGGTGATTGATTATTTGTTTGGCGGCAGATGGTTTCGTATAATCGATGAAGATGGCGATGGAGTTTTTGAGAAGAAACGCAATATTGCCGACCCATCTGGTGGTGCAAGTGATATCACCTATTGATGTTCAATTTTAATATGTACGAGGCGTGCTATCGCGCCTCTTTTTTTATTAGACTTGCTGTTTTGATCAATCCATAGACAGCACTGGTGAGACTAGCGCCAAGGTTGTGCCAGTCCAAGTCTTGCGAAAGAATGTAGGCTCATGTTGTCATTGAATGCGATGTATATAAGAGAAAAACTGCACACGACCGCAGTGAACATGATTGATGATGCGACTGCTCTTAATAGTTTTTTTGTATCTTGAGTCATAGGAGCCTCCGGCGCTCAAAGAGAATAGCGGAGGAGAAATGGATCTATGACACAGTCAGCATATAATTTTTATTGTGTTAAATCATTTTGTCGCAGCCACTCGATGCTTTCGGTAAGCATTTGGTAATAGAGGTTAAGGCCGATTTTATTGACCGTACCCGATTGCTCGCGGCCGAGGATATTTCCGGCGCCTCGGATCTCCAAATCCCGAAGTGCTATCTGGTATCCAGAGCCAAGGTCGGCATATGCCCGCAATGCTTCCAGCCGTTCGGCTGCTTGTTCGGTTATATGTTTTGGACGATATAGAAAATATGCGTATGCCTGTTCTTTGCTTCTGCCAATGCGGCCGCGTAATTGGTGTGCTTGGGCAAGTCCGAGGCGGGTCGCGTCGTCTATGATGAGCGTGTTTGCTGATGAAATATCAAGCCCGTTTTCTATGATCGTGGTAGCGACCAGCACATGGATTTTTTTTGCGCGAAAGCCGTCCATGATAGCCACGATTTCTTTTTCTTTCATGCGGCCGTGAATGATCTCAATGCGAAGATGCGGATAATGTTTGAGCAGGCGATAGAGTCGTTCGCGCTTCATGCCCATGGTATCAATGCGGTTGTGGAGAAAATAAGCTTGACCGCCGCGATCAAGCTCACGTTCAAGAGCTTCTTTGATGAGCGTATAGCGATAGGGAAGTACGAACGTGGCAATTGCCATGCGTTCGGGCGGCGGTGTTTCCAGAAGCGAAATGTCCCGCAGATTTGCAAGCATGAGCTGCATAGTGCGCGGTATGGGGGTAGCGGACAGCGACAGGATATCTACATCTCCGCGCATTTCTTTGAGCCGCTCTTTTTGTTTAACGCCAAAGCGCTGTTCTTCGTCAATGACGGCAAGTCCGAGATGTTTGAATTCGACGTCTTTTGAAAGTAAGCGGTGCGTGCCGATGACGCAATCAATTGATCCGTCTTTGATGCCCATAAGAATTTTTTTCATATCTTCGGACGGCGTGATGCGTGAAAGCATTGCCATGCGCACCGGAAAATCCTTGAAGCGCTGTTCAATTGTTTTGAGATGCTGGGCGGCAAGGATAGTGGTGGGGGAAAGGAACGCCACTTGCCGGCCGGATGCGATCACGTGCAATGCCGCTCGTATGGCAAGTTCGGTTTTCCCAAAACCCACATCCCCGCATATCACGCGATCCATGGGTTTGGTGCCGGCAAAATCGTTAAGAATTTCCTGCTCACAGCGCAGTTGATCTGGTGTTTCTTCAAAGGGGAATTGATCACGCAATGCTTGCTCAAGCGCCGGATCGCCAAGATAGGCGGGACGCGCAGCATCATTGCGTTTTGCATAGAGTTCCAATAATTGCCGCGCTAGTTTTTCCGCATCTTCTTTTGCCTTGCGTTTGATTGACTGCCAGATTGATCCGCCAAGGCGGTGGATATGAGGTGTCTCAAAACCGATGTAGGCAGTGAGGCGGTCTTGCTGTTCAACGGGGACCAGCAGACGGTCGCGCGCGCGTCCGGGAGCTGACGGCGCGTATTCCACGACAAAAAATCGGGGAGAAGCAGGCGGGGTATCGGCAATGCCTTGAAAAATGCCAATGCCGTGGTCCTGATGTACCACAAAATTGCCGGCGGGCAACTGCTCAATTGAGCGTGTTAATGGGGAACGCGGTTTTACTAATTCAGTTCTGCCACTGTGGGGATGTATTTGCTCAATGCTATTGCCGGTAAATTCAATTAAGTAGGGAGTCTCGGTATTGATAGGCCAGACATCTATAATGCCGCCCCGCACGGCAAAAAGACCCCGGCCTGAAACAGCATTGCTCCGTTCATAACCCAAATTTACAAGCCGTTCGGCGAGCTCGAATGGTTTTATCTTTAGATCATTCTCAATAATGAGCGTGTTTTGCTGCCACCAGATATTGGTATGCCTTGCTTTTTTGATTGAATCCAGATTTTCCGCAAACCACAAAATGCCCCGCTCAAGATTTTGGGGGGTCACGGATACTATCATCAGCTCTGTATTCTCCGGCAACGTGTTTGACATTGACGGATATAATGGTAGCACGAATTTTATCTTGAGCGCAAGGAAGTATCGTTAGATTCTTTTATGCTTTAATTGCCTATCATGTTTGTCGTACCGCCAATTAGCTTGCAGATACTGACATCTGTGGTAATGACTGTGGCTATTATTAGAAGAATAATAAAACATCCTTTTATGTTATAAAAGGATGTTTTATATTGCAAAAGACACGGTATTTATTACTGATTATATTCATTCATCGCTCTCTCCAGCCCTTTGGTAACGGCCTGATCAAGCGCTTCAATCGTCCTTTTGGTAATTTTTTTAACAATGCGGAGTTCGTCGGGCGTGAATTTTTTAAGCACAAGTTTTTCCGCCGGAATATCGCGCTTACCTGCAATGCCGAGGCGGAAGCGCCAAAATTCGTTTGTTTTTAAGGTGCGGATGATGGATTCTACGCCTTTATGTCCGGCGGAACGCTTGGCAAATGAGAGTTTGGCGCAACCAAGAGGAATATCGGCATCATCGTGGATAACCGCGATCACGCCGGGTTTTATTTTATAAAAACGTGCAAGCGCTCCGGCAGCTATGCCTGATTTATTCATAAACGTGTCCGGGAGTGCGAGAACTATTTTTTCTTTTCCAATCCTGCCTTCGCTTATTCGGGCATTCCATTTTTTCTCAAACCGAAAATTCGGAAAATCAAATTTTTTTTGGAATGATTCCAAAGCTTCGCGCCCGATATTGTGGCGCGTATGTACATACTCTTCTCCTGGATTCCCAAGACCGATTATGAGAAACATAGGCTGGGGAAAGGTTGTAGCTGGCAGGAGTCAGCTTATAGGAAAATACTCCCCCACCTTTTCCTATAAGCTACCAGCTAATTCCTAGTTAAACTTGCAATTGTCGTAAAAATAAGTATACTATATATATGATTGAAGGCAAAGAAGAGATACACACAAGCGATTTGGCGCCGCATCAGGATGTATTGGCATCTAAATCCTCTAAAAAAGGATTTTTGCGCGAGGCGTTTGAAGTGGTGAGGATTCTTCTGATTTCACTCGCGATCGTATTGCCGATCCGTTATTTTATCGTGCAGCCGTTTATCGTACGCGGGGCTTCCATGGAGCCAAATTTTCATGATGGCCAGTATCTTATCATAGATGAGGTAACATATAATTTTCGTAAACCCGCTCGGGGCGAGGTGATTGTATTTCATTATCCTCGAGACCCGAGTCAGTTTTTCATCAAGCGCATTATCGGGCTTCCGGGCGAGCGCGTGCAGATACATAACGGTCGCGTGACGGTTTTTAACACCCAATATCCCGATGGCATGCTGATTGATGAAACATATTTAATACCCGAAAATCATCCTACGTATCCAAATGAGGACAAAACGCTTAGCGCGTCAGAGTATTTTTTGATGGGGGATAATAGGGATTTTAGTTCGGACTCGCGCATTTGGGGACCCATGGATATCAAGTTTATGGTGGGTCGTACTCTGTTTCGCGCATGGCCATTAAATAGCGTTGGTCTTGTAACTAAGTGAATCATGGAGCGCACACTATAAAATGATACTCTTTCCATCGAATCATAATTGAGATTCTTCGCTACGCTTAAGAATGACATGCGAGGGATATCAATATCATTTCATAATGTGATGTCCATCGCTCGAATAATATTTATACATGCCAAAAATAAAAACACCTGCAACCGAATTGTTTTTTCATCATCTTGATAGGATCCCTCAAAAAGAGGGACAGCTTGAAGCATTGCGCAGTTCTTTTCGGGCAATTGCATCATTTTATGGATTTGAAAAAATTTCCTATTCATTGCTCGATGACCCCCGCTCATATCAGCCGTTGCTTAAAGCAGGTCTTATGAGCGAGCGACAGCCGATCATATTGAAGTCGACCGCGGGTCCGGATATGATTGTCCGTTCATCTGCTCCATTGAGCGCGTTACGCAGTTATCGCAGTCATAAGATGAATGATGTTCCCCAGCCGGTAAAAGTGTTCTGCGAAGGAGAACTTTTTTTCTCTATTGTGCGCGCTGATCAGCCTATTGCACGCCGCGACGAAGCAACGCTTGTTATGGCAGGCGAGGAGGGTCCGATTGCGGAAGCGCAGATCGTGCAAGTTCTTTGGAAAGCGCTTGTTGATATGGGAGTGCCGGCTGATCGCATGAATCTTGTGGTCAATGCCATTGGATGTTCGCAATGCTTTAATCGGTTTCGTTCTTCGCTTACATCGCATTTGAGAAATAAAGTCCCGGGACTTTGTAAAAATTGTAAGCGGAATTTCAAATCAACCCCTACGCGTCTGTTGGTATGCGAGGAAGAAAAATGTATCATTGCGACTTCGCATGCGCCGCAGATTCTCGATAATGTCTGCGAAGACTGCAAAAAACACCTTCGCGGATTCTTGGAATTTCTTGATGAAATGGGCATATCATATACACTTGATACGCGCCGTTTTCGCACGGGATTTTGGGCAGACACTCTTTTATTTGAATTCATGTATAATCCCCATTTGGCAGTGGCGGAGGCGGTAAAAATAGAAGACGGGGATGGCGCGAGTGAGGGCATGACCTTAAGTGAAATGGCGCCTGTAGGCGCGCCTATTGCTCCGGTTGAGGCTGTTGAGGTTATAGAAGCGCCGCTTGTTACGCTTCCTAAGCGAGGCATGATCCTTGCCGAAGGAGGAAGGCTCACGCGGGCTGCGGAATTGATGGGCGCAAAAGGGCTGGAAGCGGTTGCAGGATCTATTCTCCTTGATGCCGTTGAACAAGCGGTCTTTCCTCCGCGGACTCTTGAATTTACGCCCGACGTATATCTTGCACAGCTCGGTGAAATTGCAAGGCGCAGAAGCTTGCGTGTTCTTGAGATGCTCCGGTTGGGGGGTATTACGGTAAAAGAGTCATTGGGTCGGGACGCGATTAAGTCACAGCTCAAACTTGCGGAAAAATTCGGAGCTCCGATAGCTCTTATCCTTGGTCAGAAAGAAGTGATTGATCAAACAATCATCGTAAGAGAAGCTAATTCAGGCGTCCAAGAAACCGTACCGCAGGAAAAATTAATAGAGTTCTTGAAGAGGAGACTGAAGAAATAGCTTGCAGGAATTAGCTGGTAGCTTGCAGGAAAGATTTGTTTTTCTGCAACCTATTAATTTTTTTATGGGTCAATGCCTTTTTTGTAAAATTGCAAAAGGAGAAATTGCATCAGAGACCGTATATGAGGATAAAGATGTGCGTGTATTTACCGATCTTCATCCGAAAGCGCCCGTGCATTTATTGATAATTCCGAAGATTCATATTGCTTCTATTGCGCATTTGGAAGAAAATCATACCGCAATTATTTTCCATATGATTTTTACGGCAAAGCAGGTGGCAGAGATGCAGGGCTTGAAAGGATTCAAATTAGTGTTTAATGTAGGACGAGCTGGAGGGCAGGTCATTGATCACCTTCATTTGCATCTTTTGGGAGGACGGAAGGAAAGGGGAGAGGAGGGTGGTAGGAATTAGCCCGTGGCTTGTGTAGGGAAGAAAAACAGAATTTTTTTTCAGGCTGCGCATTTTTATTATTAATTGAGATTATATAACTTATATGGTTGAAGTAAAACGAAGAGAACGGGAAACAACAGGCGCCATGCTGCGGCGCTTTACGCGCCGTGTACAGCAGTCAGGCGTCTTGCTTAATGCGCGTAAAAAGCGTTTTTATAAAGGACAGCCCACAAAGCGTGTAATGCGCGATGGGGCATTGCGGCGCATGAAGATCAAAAAAGAGCGTTCAGTGCTTGAGAAACTTGGAAAATTGAAAGATGAGAAAAAATCGTTTGGAGGGAAGTAGAAATTATTTTGAATTATCGAACGCATCTCCTCCATGTCATTGTGAGGAGCAATAGCACAGTATGTGGATTTTGTTTCTCTAGAGAATGTGAAAGGTTGTAAATTTATCACGAACATTGTATGTCTTTAAAAACAACTCTTGAAGATGATGCGCGTCAGGCATTGAAGCAAAGTCAGCAAATCGTGCTTGATACGTTGCGTATGGCGCTTGCATCAATGCGCAACCGCGAAATTGAAAAGCGCGGAAAGGGCGGAGAGGAAGTATTAACGGAAGAAGAAGTCGTGGCAGTATTGCGAAGCGAGGCAAAAAAACGGCGTGATGCGGCGGATGCATACTATAAGGCAAAACGTCCGGAGCTTGCCGCAAAAGAAGATACAGAGCGCGCGATCATCGAATGTTATCTTCCGAAAGAACTACCCGATGAGGAAATAAAAAAAATCCTGCAGCCGTTGACTGCAGGATCATCGATGAAAGATTTCGGCCGTATCATGAGCCTTGCGATGAAGATAATCGCAGACCGCGCGTCAGGCGATCGGGTGAGCGCGATTGCAAAGAAGATGCTTGGCTAGTTCGTTTCCCGTGCATCTGCCGACTTGTCGAGCTGTAGCCAGGACTCGTAAGCTTCCTGCTGGGCGCCACGGAATATCAGGTCAAGCCGGATACGGCGCTTGGCATACTTCTGGGCTGAGGCACGGCCACGCTTCCTCAAACTGTGGTGAGGAAGGAGTAATTTTTTCCGCCATTGCAGTCTCCTTAAATCGAGAGAACGAAAATGAAAGAAATCATCCTCCATGTGTCTAAAAGAATAGCATTTGTCAAAGAGGCTGTCAACAGTCTGCCGCCGGTGATACGCAAGCGGCTTCCAAGGGAGATTGCAGTAATCGTAGTATCTCCCCAAGAATCATTGAAGCTAAATCGCCGGTATCGCCACAAACGAAAGCCCACAAATGTGCTTTCTTTTTTGTATGGACGAGAGTATGGTGAAATCATAGTTTGTCCGTCAGTAATTCGCAAAGAAGCAAAGGAGCAAGCTCATACCGAAGTGTTTCAGATGACATGGATGGTGTTGCATGGTATGCTCCACTTGGCGGGACTGCATCATGAGAATTCTCGGATTGTTGCTAAAAAAGTAGAGAGAATTGAGCAGAGAATCTTATCTGCATTAGAAAAAAAACGAAAAAATAAAAGATAAAAATGTAAGACTGCAGTGCAAAATCTAAAATTTTGAATTTTTAATTGTTATTTTTCATTTTGCACTTTTCGTTTTGCGTTAACCGTAAGTGGCGCGTACTATTTTCACAGCTCTTGATATTGGCACTTCCACGATTCAGACCGTGGTTGCTGAAAAGTTGCGCGGAGAAACCAATCTGCGGATTTTGGGTATTGGCATAGCACCTTCTGCCGGCGTACGAAGAGGCGTGGTGGTTGATTTGGAAGATGTAACCACCTCCATCCGCCGATCAGTGCAGGAGGCAGAGCGGTCATCCGGATTGAATCTCAAATCCGTATGCGTGACTGTCGGAGGATCCCATATTTCAGTCGGTTCTTCCAAGGGCGTGGTGGCAGTGTCGCGTGCGGATGGAGAAATTTCTCCGGAAGATGTTCGCAGGGCGGTCGCTGCTGCCGAGACGTTTGTAACGCGCAATCCAAATAAGTCTATTCTGCACATGATCCCGCGGGATTTTAAGGTAGATAATGAAGCAGGAGTTAAAGATCCCGTGGGCATGCATGGCGTTCGTCTCGAAGTGGATACGCTTATTATTGAATGTTCGGCGCCATTTTTAAAAAATCTTTTTAAGTGCGTGGAAGGAGCCGGTCTTTCGGTGCAGGACTATGTATTTGCTCCGCTTGCCGCATCATACTCGGTATTAACCAAGCGACAGCGCGAGCTAGGCGTCATGTTGCTTGATATAGGGGCCGGCGTGGCGAGTTATATTGTTTTTGAGGAAGGAGTTCCCATGCACGCAGGAGTAGTGCCGATTGGCGGGAATTTAATTACAAACGACGTGGCAATTGGTTTTCGCACGCACGTGGACGTAGCGGAGCGCATTAAACTTACCTATGGATCTTGTCTTCCTGATGAATTGCCTAAGCGCGAGAATATTAAGCTCGCGGAATTTATTCCCGAAGATGCGTCTATCTTTTCCCGCCGCGAACTTGCTGAGATTATCGAGGCGCGCATGAGAGATATTTTCGAGCTTTTACAAAAAGAACTTAAAAAAATAGAGCGCAAGCAATTGCTTCCGGCTGGCGTGATTCTCATCGGCGGGTCGTCGTCGCTTCCGGGTCTTGTGGACTTGACGCGCAAGGAAATGGCGCTTCCTGTGGAAATTGGATTTCCTCCGGCAACAGAAGCACCGGATGAGAAAATTGCCCCCACGCTCGCAACAGCACTCGGAGCAATTCATTGGCAGGAAATGCATGAGGCAACAACAAGCGCCTCCTCCTGGCCGCATCGCACAAGCGAATTCAGCAAAAAACCGCTCATGCGATGGCTGCGGTCGCTGTTGCCGTAGGAATTAGGTTCCCGTTTGTAGTTTGCAGGTTCGAGTATCGGACATGTTTGGGTGGGGAAAAATATCTGATTTCCTGTTGATAACAAGGGGAAACATTGAGTATATATTTTGTATTGTTTGCCGTTGTCCAATATGATAAGTTAGGAAAATAGTAGCAGGTGAATGACATCCTTTGTTATCCCTTAAAATTTTTCCTACAAGCTACAACCTACCAGCTAATTCCTATTTTTTATGCCCCAACTCAAACCTGAAATAGAAACATACGCGCGGATTAAAGTTATCGGCGTGGGCGGTGGCGGTGGCAAAGCGGTCACGCGCATGGTTGACCATAAAATTAACGGCGTTGATTTTATTACTATCAATACCGATGCGCAGGATCTGCATTTTACCAAAGCGAGAACCAAAATTCATATCGGCAAAAATTTGACCAAAGGTCTTGGCGCGGGCATGAATCCTGATTTTGGCAAACAGGCGGCGGAAGAAAATCGGGATGAAATTCATGAGGCGCTCAAAGGAGCTGATATGATATTTATTACCTGCGGACTGGGCGGCGGTACGGGATCGGGCGGAGCGCCTGTGGTAGCTGACGTGGCGCGGGAATCAGGAGCTCTCACAATCGGCGTGGTTACGCGTCCGTTTGCGTTTGAAGGCATGCAGCGCGGTCGTGTGGCGGAAGAAGCATGGCACCAGTTAAAAGATAAGGTTGATGCGCTTATTACTATTCCGAATGACCGTCTTTTGAATATCATCCAAAAGGATACGCCTCTTTTGCAGGCTTTTGGCATCTGCGATGATGTGTTGCGCCAGGCAGTGCAGGGGATTTCAGATCTTATTATTACCCCGGGCATTATTAACGTGGATTTTTCCGATGTGCGCACGATTATGTCGGATGCGGGATCGGCGTTGATGGGCGTTGGATTCGGCAGCGGCGAAAATCGCGCTTCAGATGCGGCAAAAGCGGCGGTGAGTTCGCCGTTGCTTGATGTTTCTATCAATGGGGCACGGGGTGTGCTTTTTAATGTATCTGGAGGATCGGATCTTACGATGTGGGAAATCAATGAAGCGGCAAAAGTGATTACCGAATCCATTGACCGCGAGGCAAAAGTTATTTTTGGCGCAGTTCATGATGAGTCGCTTAAGAAAGGTGAAGTTAAAATAACGGTGATTGCAACGGGATTTAATCAGCTTTCCGTTCAGGATGAAACTGCGCCTGCCGAATCAATAGAATTTGCCGAAGAAAAACGAACCCCTATTTGGATTAATCGAACCGCAAGTACTCCACAAACCCCTATTCAGGAGAACGGCGATGAATGGGATGCGCCAGCGTTTTTGAGGAGAAAAGGGAAATAAGAAGCTTATTATCTGCGCTTGTTTATCCATTTTATAAGACCAATTTGTCTCCCGCCCGTGGGCGAGACTTGTTTATCGTGGTTTGTGGAAAAGTAAGTTGTGGGAAAAAGAGATCGGATTATAATAAGATTGTGATCTTCCTATCAACTAATAACTTGTAGTTATGATAGAATATGAACAGCAAATGAATATTCCGAATAATCAGAAGCCGTCCGGTATGGCAAATGCTCGCCCTCGTGTGGCGATCATCGCTATTGCCGTTTGGGCACTCATTCAGGTATCCAGAATCACGGCTTTTTCCATAACTCAAGGCGTGTCCGCGGGTGTTGACTCGGCTGCGTGGCTTTTTCCCGCGTTCATGGATATGTTTATCGGGATCACCGCACCCTTCGTGGCATTTGCGATATGGCGCAAGACCGGGCTTGCGGTTTGGGTGACCGCAATTGTCTGGTTCGTCCTTTCCCTCTCGGATCATATAGATGCGCTGACGGCACTCTTTACGGCACCGCTTCCGCAAAGCATGTCGGCGATGGGCTCATCGGGGTTCATGATCGTTCTCCTCATTAATATCGTGCTTGACCTAGCAGTTTTGATATTGCTGACACGCGGGAAGATGAAGTCGCATTATTTGGGTTCGTCCCGATAAATAAATGATTTTATTATAAATTTGCTGGTAAAAATTCTTTGCAAGAAATTTAAATAGAGAAAAGTCACCTCGCACGCCGGGTGATTTTTTCTTTTCACCCAAGAAATTATATACCAAGAGACACAAAAGAAGAGCACGGACAAGGATTAATACTCTTAGCAGTTTATTGATTTTCTAAGCCCTCTTTTTTGCCACATCTTGTACTATTTTTTTGTGTTGTCAACGAATTGTTTGTTATCCACAGTTTTCTTTGACCAGCTATTTTTTCGGGCATAAAATAATCATACCAATTCGAACCGAGGACATACGAAAAATCCTTTTTATGAGACATGTGCGAGAAATGGGATTTTTCCCCTGTGCTCTCTCTCAAAACAGCTGTTTTGAACCTTTCTTTAAGAGATTTTTTACCCGGCTTCCGGGTGAAATAAGTCGAGAAAGGCTCAAATAAAAGGAGAACGTTCTTTTGTATCCGTCTTGCAAGAGATGGATAAAGAATCTTCTCCTTTTCTTTGTCTTCTCTGGAAGAGGGGGAGGGGGTTTTATCGGCTCTGATTGAGCTTTATGCGTGTCCTATTAACTAATTCACCTCATCATTATGGCAATTCTCAAAATTAAAAAAAGAAATAGCGCAATTGTTGATTTTCAGCCGGAAAAGATTACTCGCGCGATGTATATGGCATTTATGGATGTGCGGGGAACTGTCGATGAGGAGAAATTGAAGGAAATGACAGACGGGGTATTGCGCACGATTGAGGTGAATTTCTCATTTGCCACGCCATCGGTGGAAGACGTGCAGGACGCGGTGGAAAAAGAGCTCATGAAAGCGGGATATTTTGATATTGCCAAGAATTATATTATCTATCGCTATGAGCACGCTAAAGAGCGTGAAGAAAAGAAGCGGGAGATCCTTGAAAAACTTGAGGAGAATAGTTTATTTGTCAGCAAGCGCTCGGGTATAAGAGAGCGGTTTTCGCCGGATAAGCTTCGCAAGACTCTTGCCTATTATATTCACGGATACGAAAACGATATTGACGTGGAGGGAGTACTCGCACAAGTGCAAACCGAGATTTATGAGGATATGAAAACCGAAGAAATCAGCCGTGCATTGATCATGGTGTTGCGTTCTCTTATTGAGCGGGACCCGGGATATTCCGTGGTAGCCGCGCGCCTTCTTTTGAGCCGTATTTATAAAGAAGTCATAGGTGCTGATGTGATTGATTTTAGCAAGCTCGAAACACAGCACAGGGATGCGTTTGCGGCAAGCATTAGAAAAGCAGTTTCGCTTCAGAGATTAGATCCCCGTATGCTTGAATTTAATTTGACCGAAGTTGCCTCAAAAATGGTGCTTGATAGGGATAATAAGTTTGTGTATCTGGGTTTGCAGACGATTTATGACCGCTATCTTATGCGCGATTCCGACACTAAACGGCTTCTTGAAACGCCACAGATGTTCTGGATGCGGGTTGCTATGGGAACGGCGCTCAATGAACAGGATAAAGTTGCATGGACGGATCAGTTTTATCGCATTATGTCGGAATTTCTGTATACGCCGTCCACGCCGACACTTTTTCATGCAGGCACCATGAAGCCCCAGCTTTCGTCATGCTATTTAAACACGGTTCCGGATTCGCTTGACGGAATTTTCAAATCATACGCAGACAACGCCCAGCTCTCCAAATGGTCGGGCGGGATAGGGACTGACTGGACCAATATTCGCGGTACGGGATCGTTTATCAAAGGAACGGGCGTAGAAAGCCAGGGTGTGATTCCGTTTCTCAAAATCGCAAACGATGTCACGGTTGCGATCAACCGCAGCGGCAGGCGGCGGGGGGCGGCATGCGTGTATCTTGAGACATGGCACTATGATATTGAGGATTTCCTTGAGCTGCGCAAAAATACGGGTGATGAACGCCGCCGCACGCATGATATGAATACCGCAAACTGGATCCCTGATCTTTTTATGAAGCGCGTACGCGACGACAAAGACTGGACGCTTTTTTCCACCGAAGAAGTGCCGGATTTGCATCATATTTATGGCAGGGCATTTGACCAGCGCTACGAAATGTACGAAGCTCGCGCCGATCGCGGGGAAATAAAACTTTTCAAACGCATGAAAGCGCGTGATTTGTGGAAAAAAATGCTTACTATGCTTTTTGAGACAGGGCATCCGTGGATTACATTCAAAGACCCGAGCAATATCCGCTCGCCGCAGGATCACGCGGGCGTGGTGCATAACTCAAATCTTTGCACGGAAATTACGCTCAACACATCTGATGACGAAACCGCAGTATGTAACCTTGGCTCCCTGAACTTCGCCGCATTTGTGCGCAATGGCGCATTTGACCGACCGCTTGTGGATCATACGGTAAAAATTGCCATGCGCATGCTCGATAATGTCATTGATATTAATTATTACCCCACACAGGATGCCAGGCGTTCCAATATGCGCCATCGTCCGGTAGGCATGGGCATTCGCGGATATCAGGATGCGCTGTATCTTTTGAATATTCAATTTGATTCCGAGGCGTGCGTGCGGTTTGCCGATGAGAGTATGGAGATTGTCTCGTATGCGGCGCTTCTCGGCTCGTCCGATTTGGCGCGCGAGCGCGGCACGTATGAAAGTTATCGCGGGTCAAAATGGGATCGCGGGATTTTGCCGCAAGACACGATTGATCTTTTGCAGGAAGAGAGGGGAGAGCAAATTGATATCCCCCGCGGCGGCATGCTTGACTGGACGCCGGTACGCGCATCTATTAAAAAATACGGCATGCGCAATTCAAACTGCCTCGCGATTGCTCCTACCGCAACTACGGCAAATATCGTGGGGTGCATTCCCACGATCGAGCCGATTTATAAAAACGTGTTCGTGAAGTCCAATCAGGCGGGAGATTTTATTGTGATTAATAATTATCTGGTGGAGGAATTAAAAAAGCGCGGTTTGTGGGACGAGAAAATGCTTGAGAAAATAAAATTTCATGACGGCAGTATTCAGGAAGTTGCTGAAATCCCCAGCGATATGAAGAAAAAATATAAAGAAGTTTTTGAAATCGATCCTCTGTGGCTCCTGCGTTCTGCCGCAGTGCGCGGCAAATGGATTGACCAGAGCCAGTCGCTCAATATCTATTATCGCGGAACATCGGGCAAAGACATTAGTGATATCTATATGGCAGCGTGGCGCCTTGGTCTCAAGACCACCTACTACATGCGCACGCTTGCCGCATCTCAAGTGGAGAAATCAACATTGAGTACATCGGAATACGGAGCCACGCACACGCGCAAAGAGTTCGCCGAAGTGTCGGTGACCAACGATGCGGTGCAGGTAACGGTCAAAGAAGAAGACACATACCAACTCCCCCGTGTACCTGTGGTCGCCGAACCGGTCCTTGCCGCCACATTTATGGTCATGCCGTCCGACCCCATCTTTACCGTAGGCTCCGCCATGGCCCCGGGCGCCTCCCCGAACGTCCGCGTAAACCTCCAACCCGAACAACCCCAACCCGTGCGTAAAATAATCAGCTCCGGTATGCCCGTAAACATTTGTAAAATCGTGGACCCGGATTGTGAGAGTTGTAGTGCGTAGAGACATTTTTTCTCCCCGGTTGTCATTCCCGCGAAAGCGGGAATCCAGGCCTTCTTTTTTTATCTCATTCCGCGATGAATACCTATTACGTATACATCCTGACAAACAAACGAAACGGAACACTCTATGTCGGCGTAACAAATAACATCGAACGAAGAGTATATGAACACGAGCAGGGTTTAGTAGAGGGCTTTACTAAAAAGTACGGCATTCACCATCTCGTCTATCACGAAGCCACAAACGACATCAACGCCGCAATGCAAAGAGAAAAGCAAATAAAGAAGTGGAACAGAAAATGGAAACTTAAATTGATTGAGAAAAATAATCCGCATTGGAAGGATTTGATTACAGAATTGCCCTTGGACTAGTTTTTGCTCCTCCTTTTCTGTGATTCCAATCCTGAATTAAACTGTCTTCCATTGTCATTGCTGCCCCGCCCAAATCAATTTGTCTTCCTCTGTCATTCCCGACCTGATCGGGAATCCAGGTCTTCTTTATTCTGCAGAAGAGAACCTGGATTCCCGCTTTCGCGGGAATGACAAAGTATTTAGTTTCAAAATATCTATGCCTGAAATACCAAAACAGAATGATTCTCATGATTGGTTTGGAGATTGTAGCGAAAGCTACGTAGCATATCTTTTTGCAAAAGCTGAATTTGAAGTTTTTGGCGCAGGGAAATGGACAGCAGATTTAGCGGTTCATGACAAAAATGATAAATGGTGGCGCATTGAGGTAAGAAGCGCTGATAGAAATAAAGGACCGACAAAGAAACCCGCACGCAAATTAAAAGATAAGGCAGAGTTTTTAGCTGAAGTTAGATTGATTGAGTTTGGTAGAGTGCAATTTGAGATTTATCGACTTCAGGAAGGCAAGCCATTAAAAGAGACTCGAGAAAAAATTAATTCCGAAAAAGAATTAAAGATTTATATTGAAAAGCATTTTACGAAGTGATTAATTTAATTTACCACCATGCCCATAAAAAAAACAACCGAGCGGGTAGACATCAATAAGCGGCGCGTTATTAACGGCGAGGATGCGGATGTGATACAGCTGTATCCTATGAAGCATGCGTTTGCGTGGGAGGCGTATAATGTGGGGAATGCGAATCATTGGCTTCCGACCGAGATCGGGATGCAGAGGGATATTGAGCAGTGGAAATCGCCGACCGCGCTCACGCAAGACGAGAGGCAAGCCCTTAAAACCGTGCTCGGATTTTTTACGACTGCGGATTCCATTGCGGCAAACAATCTCGTGCTGGCGGCATACAAACATATCACGTCGCCCGAGTGCCGGCTGTATCTTTTGCGGCAGGCATACGAAGAAGCAGTGCACACGCATGCGTATCAGTATATTGTGGAATCGCTCGGACTTGATGAGGGAGAGATTTTCAATATGTACCGCGAGGTGGGGTCAATTTATAACAAAGACCAGTTTATTTTGAGTTTTAACGAAGGCATTTTTAATCCTGATTTCAAAACAGGCACGTTTGAAAATGACCAGAAGTTTCTTGAAAACATTGTGATTTTTTCGCTTATCATGGAGGGCATTTTTTTCTACAGTTCGTTTGCCGTGATGTTCGGATTTCAGCGGCAGAATAAAATGGTGGGATCAGCCGAGCAGATCCAGTACATCATGCGCGACGAGTCCCAGCATCTTAATTTCGGCATTAACTTGATAAATACCATTAAGGAAGAACAGCCCGAATTGTGGACTCGCGAGTTTCAGGAGCATGTCGTTGATCTGGTGCGCAAGGCCGTGGTGCTTGAATATACGTTTGCGCAGGAAGTATTTCCTCGGGGAATTTTTGGCATGAATTCTTTAGGTTTTCAGGAATATATTCAGTACATTGCGGATCGCCGTTTGCGCAGTATCGGCTTGGCGCAGCAATACGGCAATCTAAATCCGTTTCCGTGGATGTCCGAAGCTGTAGATCTCTCAAAAGAAAAAAACTTTTTTGAAACGCGGGTTACGGAATACCAGACCGGCGGGACGCTTGATTGGTAGGGGAGTCATCGTGTAGCAGCGGCAGAGCCATTGACAAAATATTTTTTTAAACATATATCTATGATAGATGTTTACCTCAAAATAAGGAGGAAGAAGTGAATATTTTGTTGCCATTGCTCACGATCGTTGCCGGATATTTGGTCATTGGCATTGGGAAGCTTGTCGGTACACTCATCCATCTGTATGTAGAGTGGATGAAAGATGAGGATCACAAGGTTTATGCAAATACTGTTGAGGATCTTGGAGGTTTTGGAGTTGTTAGACCGCATGCGCACACAACGCCATATCGTAGCATTGTTGCTGGTATGCAGGGAGTTTTTTTCGAGTACCATATCAGTAAAAAAATGTCTAATAAAGATGCGTTTGAGCTAGCCAGATCTGTGCCTGCTTGGCGTGCGTTTTGTTTCTATGTTTTACTTTCGATTTTGTTCTGGCCTAAAGTTACTCTCAAGATACGCCCCCATGTAGATTAAAAATGCGGCGATGATGTGCGTGATCAAACATCAAACAAGGGCCAGAGGAACGGCAAGCAAAAAGAAAAAGCGAAAGAGATGCTCTTTCGCTTTTTTATATGGGTTTTTGATAGGTACAAGAGAGATACACCTTTCTGATACCTATATAAGAAAATAAAGAACAATACTCATTAAAACTCCCGCCATGATTATAAGAATGCTCCGGCAGATTCGAACACGGTGTTGCTCAACCTCTGCCATGCCGTACATATGCCGCTGTTGGCATTTGCGGCATATGCCATTTTTATGCTGGGCTGCATACCATATCTCACCACAATGAGCGCACGCTTCTTGTTTCTCCTCCGAAGGGCGATCCGTGTATGTGAGAGATTGATGCGCCAAAAGACGAGGATAGCTGTCATCCATTTGCGTAGGTTCCTTTCTGTAATACCGTATAAATGATCTTAATCATATTTTATATATAACACTCTATGTGTTATCTGTCAATTAATGGATTTGACTTTTACTATTGTATATGCTAAAATTGTTTTATTAACGTACGTTGACATTTTTAAGGAAAGAGCGCAAAAGCGTTTTTTCCAAAGGAGAATAGTAATGCCTGATACAAAAGTTAGTCATGTGATTCAGAGCAAGGAAGATTTTTTGGCGGAATTGCATGTGGGTGATCAGTTTTGGCGTATGAGTTCCCATAATTTTCGGCCGCATACCATCGAAGGTCCGTTTAAGATATTAGGTTTTGTGACATTGGGGAATGAAAAATCCTTGAATGTAAGATGCCGTATTGCTCGTGACCGCACTCCGGTGACCGAGGATAACTCGGTTAATGACTTGACCAACGAGTATCATGGCGTATTCACGGACGAAAACGAGGCGTGGATTTATTTCAGAGAAAAGAGAAAGGCTTTTGATGATCAAGCACGAGAGGCAAAGAAGACTTAATGCCTATTAAGGCGAATGAATCATAGTAAATACTTGAGGAGAAAAATCAATGGCTCATGTTATTCGCAGCGTCGAGGGATTTCGCAAAGAGCTGAAAGTGGGGGATGTTTTTTGGCATATGACTTCCTCCTTCGGTGCGCCCTACGAGATTGTGGGGTCATGCAGAATAACTGCGTTTTGGATGGACAAGCGATTCGGATTTTCAATGGTGCATTATACACGTTTAGATGCGGGCGCAGAGGTGATCGAAGAGATGAGCATCGAAGATCTTACGAACAAGTATCATGGCGTGTTTCTTAGCGCCGCGGATGCGTATGAATATTTTGAAGCGCGTAAAAGCGAATGCGTATAGAATGCGGAGCTCATCGCGGAAGCAGCACGAGATCGCGGGAGAACGCTAGGTTGCAAGTTCTATTGGTCAGCGCTGGTACTGCTCGCAGCAGCTTGATCGCGCGGATTGTGGGTTATTCTTAATCATGTTATCACAATATCCAGGCGACACATTTTGTGTCGCCTTTTTTTATATAGAACGCTATGACTTTGCCGTGAAGTATTTGTCTTGCTAGATTAAAGACATGTCGCGGTCAAAGATTTTTTTGTTTGTTCTGATAAGTTTTGTTGCCGGCATCGGGATACAGTCATTTGCGGGGATTCCTGTGATGGCGATACTTGTAATAGGATTGATCGCGCTGTCAGCGTTTGTCTTGGCGCGGAATCAAAAGAAAAAAAATCTTGCAATAGCCTCGCTTATGATGTTGGCATGCGCGGCGGGGATTGTACGCATGCGGTATGCGCAGCAGCAAGCGCCTGATCTTAATACGTTCTCTCAACACCGCATTGACGTTCGCGGAATGATAGCTGAAGACCCAAGATTTATAGAAAAGAATCAGCTTGTTTTATTGAATGTCAAAGAAATCGGACATATGCCAGTTGTTTCTCCCGTGCACATAACTGTTTTGCTCCGTAAATATCCGGCGTATGAACAGGGAGATATTATTCATGTCATAGGTATGTTTGAGGCAAAGCCATATAACGGTGTGACTGCGGGCACGCTTTTTTCTTTGCAGGAAGAAAAAATCGGACATGAAGATGCCGCTCTGCTATTTCAATGGATGCAGAAAAGCAGACAAGCATTTGACGGGCATATTGACGCAGTTCTTCCTGAACCTCACGCGAGCTTTATGAAGGGACTATTGCTAGGCGAGCGCGCGTCAATGCCCGCTGATCTTATTCAGCAATTTAAACAGGCGGGCGTCAGCCATATCATAGCTCTTTCCGGATACAACATTACGTTAGTAGGAACATTTCTTGTTGATATGCTTTTAATGTTGACGGTTCCGTTTCGCGCAACATTTTGGATCGCGGGCAGTTCTATTATTCTTTTTGTCCTGATCACCGGAGCATCAGCATCCCTTGTGCGCGCGGCTATCATGGGCATTCTTATTTTGATTGCGGTCCGTGAAGGCCGCACATACCATATGACGAATGCTCTCATATTTGCGGGTGCGGTAATGCTTGGCGCAAATCCCTATCTTCTCCGTTTTGACGCGGGATTCCAGCTTTCTTTTCTGGCAACGCTTGGATTAATTTATCTTACTGATCCGGTCAATCGTGGGCTTGCTATCTTTGAGTATAATGCGCGTTTGCTTGTATATGGGAAACGTATATCACGAGACAAAGAATACCGCATCGCAAACGGAGTGAAAAAAATAATGAGCGAAACAATTGCCGCGCAAGTTGCGGTTTTGCCTTTGCTTGTATATCTCTTCGGCGGCGTCTCGGTCATAGCGCCCGTAAGCAATTTATTTGTCCTGGCGGCAGTCCCGTATACGATGGCATTCGGTTTTTTAACGGGCATGGCGGGTTTTATATGGCAGCCGATAAGTATGTTGTTTGGCTGGGGCGCGTGGGTGTTGCTTGCCTACGAGCTCGCGATAATTAATTTTTTCTCGGCGATGCCGTTTTCGTTTTTTTCTCTTTCTTTCGCGGGGACGATTTTTATCGTTATCATATACGGCATTGTCGGCTTTATCTGGTGGAGAAAAAATACAGATTAAATAATGCCGAGTAGCTATACGTAGAGAAAAAAAGTTTCTTGTTGCAGAATAAAGTTATTTTATGGTCAAATAGGAACGTGGATAAAAAATATATTCCCCATTATTTCTTGTGTGTATACGCGGCAGTTTGCATGCTGATTTGGTACGGCGTTTATTATATTGAAGCGCAACATAATTTGATTATCCATTTTTTTGACGTGGGTCAGGGAGATGGAATTTTTTTTGAGCTGCCAAATCACGTACAAGTACTCATTGACGGCGGTCCCGATAGCGCCATAGTATCGAAATTAGGAAGTGTGATGCCTTTTTGGGATCACACGATTGATCTGGTGATATTGACGCACCCCCATGCAGATCACGTTGACGGATTAATTGACGTAATGAAGCGGTATGATGTCGGGATGGTGATTGAGTCAGGGTCTTTTTATGGAACGCCCGATTATGATGAATGGAATAAATTGGTCAAACAAAAGCACACATCGGTGGTCTATGCGCACGCGGGTCAATATATCGCGCTTTCTCACATGGCAAGATTGAATATTCTGTATCCTCAAGAAGAAGTTGTCGGGAAGCGGTTTGCCAATGTTCATGACGGCATGGTGGTTTCAAATCTTTCCTATGGTTCCACGTCGGTATTGTTTATGGGCGATGCTGAAAAGCCGATTGAATATAGGATGATAGCTTCGGGGATTTCGCTTGCGGCAGATATTCTTAAAGTTGGGCATCATGGATCGAAAACATCAACCACTCAAGAATTTTTGGATGCGGTTCATCCAAAATTTGCCGTGATTTCCGTGGGGAGGAAAAATCATTACGGTCATCCGCATCAAGAGATTATCGATCGCATTCAGACCGCAGGCGTTGATCTTTTTCGTACGGATATAAATAGAGACGTGGAGTTCATGAGTGACGGAAAAAACATATGGAAATCAAATGAATAAAATGAAACCCTACCACTCAAAACAAAAAAATTCTATGTCAACAAATGATGGACGGATTGTTAGTTATTTGTTAATAAGATTTTTTATTTTGATATTGCATGACTTGCATTGAAGCATGGGTTTTGGTAACGTAAAGATCACAAGTAATATTATATAGGACTTACGCATCTAGTTCCTCCCCTAGAATAGGGAAGATTGGGCGGGGTAGAACCATATATCATTTTGAGCTACCTTCCCTAACCCTTCCTGTCCTAGGAGGGGAATAAAAGATCAAGTGCGTATGTCCTATTATTAAAGATTATTTTTATGTCCCATCCAAAACAAGAACGCACGCTGGTGATTATTAAGCCCGATGGCATTCAGCGGACACTGGTAGGCGAGCTCATACGCCGCTATGAACGCACGGGTCTCAAACTCGTTGCATTAAAGATGGTAGTGCCAAACCCCGAGATGGTGGAGCGGCATTATCTGGTGGATCCGCAATGGACGCGCATTACGGGCGAGAAAACTATTGAGTCATATCGCAAGAAAGGCAAAAAACCGCCTTCGGAAGATCCGCTTGAAGTGACTGCAGTCATTTTAAAAAATCTTAAAACATATATATCCTCCGGTCCCGTGATTGCGATGGTGTGGGAAGGGATGCATGCGATAGGCATTGTGCGAAAAATCACCGGCGGCACCGAGCCTCTTTCCTCCGACGTGGGAACAATCCGCGGCGACTTTACTATAGATTCTTATGAGGTCTCGGATATAGACGGCAGGTCAATTCGCAATCTCATTCATGCATCAGGCAATACGCACGATGCCCAAAAGGAAATTGCATTATGGTTTAAGGAAGAAGAACTGATCAACTATCGTCTTGTACAAGAAGAGATTTTATACGATGTGAATATGGACGGCAAAGCCGAGTAAATAATTTGATACTGCATATAATAAAATCCCCGCTGAAGCGGGGATTTTATTATATTTGATTATTTGGCAGGCGTGACTCCGTTGAGGTTAAGGAGTGTGTTAAGAAGCATGAGTGCGTTCTGGAGCTGGTTGAGCGCGTCGGAGATTTGCTGACGGATTTGGATAAGGGTAGCGGGGTCAGGCGTGGGAGAAGGAGTGGGAGAAGGAGTGGGCGATGGTTTGATATCGTTACCCCAAATCGTAAAGGGCAGATCAGATTCATCCCATGTATATCCTCGCCATGGCGCGGGATAGAATTGCGTCGTCATGGGACACTTTATCTTGCAGTCATATGGCTGGGGATCATTTTTCCACATACTGATGCGTACTTTGTAACTCGATGATTGCGGAATACTGGAAGGAATGGTCCATTCCAAAAAATTATTTTTATACAGCGATGCGCTTCCGATGTGATAGACAATTGTTTCGGGAGAGGCGTAGGTTTCGGTGACTGCGGTATCAACAAGGTCAATGCTTAGATTGGTGAAAAAGGGATAAATAGTATCTGCGGGTGGGGGCGTGTCGTGCACTGCGGTCATGGATTGGAGTGCGGTTCCTGGTTTTGTGTTATCGGTATTGCGCGTATAGATAGGCGTCTGCATCTGCCATGTAATTTGATGCGTTTCACCGACTTTCCATACCTCTCCGCCGTTGGGAGAAGTGACCTGGATATTTGCGCACGGAAAAATGATCTGGCGGGTGGGCTGATCAATGATGCCGGTTTGCTCAAGACCATTTTTTGCCTGGAGTTTCCGGATAGCATCTTGGGTTAGTTGACCAAAGTATCCTGTGACAATGCCTGACGGATAGATGGCGGCATCCTGTGAAAGCGCTGACTGAAGCGCGCGGACACCGTCTCCGGTATTGCCTGTCTGGAGTGTTAGATCGTCGAAAGGACATGCCCGTATCTGGTAGCTTGGGGATACGGATGCAGGGGACGACACGGCTACTGTCTGTGCGAGCGCCGCAAAGGGCGATACGCTTATGCTGGCTGTTAATATGATAAGCAAAATTTTCTTCATATGATTCCTTTCTAAGGAAAGTTTTATCCTTAGGATTATTTAATAATAGGCATAATATGCCATATCTCTATAAGACGCGCATCCCCATGATTTCTTACTGTTGTGCCAAAAGCAGGCTGATTTCAGGTGGTATATGAAAATTATGAGGGGGGGGACGTGTCTAAATTTATAAAAAAATCCCGTCAGAGAACGCATAAAAGCGTTTAATGACGGGATGTTTGAACTTACCGCTCAAGGATGCATACACTGGCCCCTATGTCGGTATGCGAGTGTATTGCTCCGCGTTTGGCGTTGGGCACTTGAAGTTTGGACGACTTGAAATGATCTTTGAGAGATCCCTGGACTTGCCAGAAACCAAAAACGGTTCGGCGTAATGGTGCGGTTGCTCCGGCATGCCCGCAGCCGATAAGACCTCCGGAAGGATTTACGGCAATGTTACGCCGCCTGGGTTCTTGTCTGCACGCATCGCCGTAATCTACGGCATTGAGAAAAGGAAAGCCGTATTCAAGAAATGCTCCTCCTTCTCCGTTCTCGCAAAGACCCATTTGTTCATAGGCCGCGATTTCCGAGGGGGTATCAGGATCATGAAGTTCTACGAAATCAAGTTCCCAACGCGGATACTTGATTCCTGCTTTGGCATAGGCTTGAGTTGCCGCTGCTTGGGTGGATTGGCAGGGGAGGGATTCGGTTGTGCACGCAGCGTATCCGATACCAGATATGATAACCGCATGCTTTGGTTTGGCTCCCGCATTACGCAGGCGCCGCAATCCATTCTCGCTCGCGAGAATACATACGGCAGCGCTATCGTAGACATTAATGCACGTGAGCGGCCATGCAATTGTCGTTGCCTCTTTCACATGCTCAATAGTCAGCTTTGCCGCATCGATTGTTTTCCCATCGCCAAGGTCAATCATACCGCGCCGATGCGCGTAAGGGTTGTATGCGGCATTACGATAATTTTTTACCGCAACTCGTGCCAGTTGTTCAATCGTAAATTCCGTTTGTTGCAGAGGATCAAATGCTTGTATGGGTTTCTGGTCGCTCATAGCTTCCCAAGCTAATGCAACACAGATATCCATTTCACCGGAGATTATTTGTTTTACTGCTTCTTGGAAACATGCCCCGCTATCTCCTTGATGAGCGAGGATAATGGTTTTGTGCGCAAGCCCGATAGATTCCATAACAATGGTTTCTGGGCTTTGCGGGGAGGCAACGTGAGGGGGAGCGTACGACACCACGGCTCCGTCAATACATGCGGGGCCATCGTGGAACTTCACTCCGAGTGATTCCAGCGCGTACTCATATGCTTGTTTGACGCGCGTGTAGTATGGGCCGTCGGGCTCATCTAATTCTGACGGACTTACTCCGCCGCTCACGACATAGACATGTTGTTTCAATGTCAGATCCTCCTTAATATAATTGACAACGAACACAAAAATTTATTTATAAGTATACACCATAATAAAATAAAAATCAAGTCATACGTCACGTGAACCCAAAAACCTAAATATATAGATTTTGTCATCCTGAACACATTCACTTCGTTCAGTACAGGCTCCATGAAAGATCTGTGTTTTCAGACATTTGTTTAGCAGAGAGATCCTTCTCTGCGCTTAAGACATGACGTTTGGGTTCACGGATACATCAATTCGGCGAGGCTTCATATATTTGATTGCTATATGATCCGCCGAATGCGGTGCACCAATATCCGCGGTCAAAATAAAACCTCCAGCCTTTTACTTCGCATCGGTCGGGGTTGGCGGTGTCTTCCAGCTGACCTGTAAGGTCATATTGCGCAGGATAGGTGCTTCGCCCAACATTACCATAGGCATAAGAGAAACCGCCGTTATTCCACGGTGTGTTGGCGTTGTTGATCGGGTCTTTGGGGAGCGTGGGGATATAGGGCAAGAGATCGGCGGCGAGCGCGTCCCATGTAGCGTTGTAGCTCACGCGATATCCATTGCAGTCCCATCCGCACGCGGATTGTGGATAGTAGCCGTGGTCATCATAAAAAACCTCGAGAGCGATACGGATTTGACGCAGATCCGCAACGCGCCGCGCATCGCGCGATTTTTTTCGTGCGCTATTTACTGATACCAAAACGACGGTAGCAAGAATGCCGATGATTGCGATCACGACGAGAATTTCAATTAACGTAAATCCTGATTTGCGCGGTATCATAGAAAGAAATGTTTAGGTCGTTATTAAGGGGTCAAAAGATATGGCGACTATCCCTTAGGATATAGTAGGTTTCGACAGCTTATCTTTGATTCCTTTAGCTTCTACCCCAAGTTTCTCAAATCCATCGTGAATCTTTTTTTGTTCTTCTTTGGCCGCAGTTGTCTCTGCTAGAGTTCCTACTGTTCCTTCAGACTTATTTAACAAGTCTTTGAATTTTTTATAGAATGCACTAATTTCTCTACGCAGATTTTCGTCCTTGATCAGAAATAGTCGTGGTCTTAAATTTTCAAAAGATGCCGTATTTGAGCTTAAATCAGAAATATAGACGGGATAGACAATGTTAGACGCTGTCCATGTTTGGTGCATGATTTCAATTATTGTCTCTATTGATTCAAGTTCATCCCCTAAAACAATTTTAATATCTTTTAACTCACGTTGTCGCTCTCCCCAAGCACGCAGTACATCACCGATCCATCCACCTCCGATAGCAAGAACCGACCCTAAAACTACTGGGGCAGCTCCGCTTATGAAAGCATTTATTATCGTAATCGTAGAAGTGGCATCATTCATAGTTCAATGTTACACTTCCTTGATTATCTATTTGATAAGAAGCAAATTTTGCCTTCACACCTGTGGCATTAGCTAATTTTTTAGCATCATCTATTTTAACGTTGGGTACAACAATATAGAAAGTAATTGGGGCAGTCGCTAATTCTTTCCATTGTGGGAGACTATCGATCAATTCACCTCCATTCTCTATCTTCATTATAAATAATAAATCCCTATCCGCAGTAGAATTTTTTGGAAAAATAAGAACATCGGGGAATTGACCAGCTACTATTTTTTTGTCCGCGATTGTATTATCGACAACATTAAATCGATTTGACAGAGTGGATATTATATATTGAATTACCTTTTGTCGATCGTTCATATAAATAGTATAATCGATATATGGCTAAAAATACAAGGAAACCAAGTTTCAAGAAAATCCTTAAACTTTCCGCCCAACCCTTGCCATCAAAGGTTCAAAAACAATCCCGTGTCGGTGATTATACCGATAAACAAACTCATCCACATAAGACTGAAGGTGCTTCGCGGAAACCACATGGTGAGTCCCGTCCAAAGAACGCTTGAGCTGCGACCAAAATCCTTCAATGTTATTCGTATGAATTTTTCCACGCACATATTCCTTGATAGCGTGTTTCACTGTCTGATGATTATATCCGTTCTGCCCGACCTTGTTGTAGCTCAATAGCTCATCAGTAATTACGAGAGTTCCTTTTCTGATTGTCTGATTGAGGATCGGTTGGAGCGTGTTTCCTTTCACATTCGGTACGACTTGCGCTTTTATAACACCATTCCTTTTGACCATCCCGAATACTGCCGTTTTATTTCCCGCACCTCTCCCGCGCTTACCAGATTTTCTTCCTCCAATATATGTCTCGTCTGCTTCTACTGTGCCGGAGAGTTTGATATGATGCTCGGCAAAGAGTTTTCGGATTTGATGTGCAATCCGCCACGCGGTTTTATAGGTAACCCCTAACTTAGTTTGCAGTTCTTTTGCCGATACCCCATTCTTGCAGGTAGAGAACATATACAGAGCATAAAACCATTTATACAGATCAGTATCCGATTTCTCAAAAATAGTGTTTTTCTTAGGGGAAAGCTGGTGTCCACCGCATACGCAAACAAAATGAGAGCTTTTGCCTTGCTGGTGATACTTATTGAGTCTCCCACACTTCGGACATATCGGCTTTCCAAAGCGTTCTTTTAGGAGCCATTTAAGACAAGCTGTATTATCAGGAAAATCCCGATTAAATTGTTGTATAGTCATATGCCCTAAGTATAGGGCAATATGTACTATATGTCAAGGGATAGTCGCCAAAGATATTGTGGCAATGTTCGCGTAAACCATCGCAACGCCAATGAGTTCATTACTCTTTATTATACGTTTTCACATGCGTCAGCGCAAGCCGATTGTCAATTTTTTTGTAAAAATTTTTATCACATTGCCCTTTATGTGCGCGTTGGTTATAATATAATTACTTTATAGTGTACATATTTTTCCACATTTGAGTTTCTCTTTATGAAACAAATCGTTTCTTTTTGTTGTAGATTTAGCCGTGTCGGGGTCATGCTGGTGTTGTCGACAATAACCTTGTCTCTTTATCTTGCGGTATTGACAGCACCATCCTCCGCCCACGCCGCCACCGGCCTCGTCACCTGCGGCATCATGGGAAGCAACACCGCATGCACCATCTGCGATTTTATCTCCCTCTTCCAAAGCCTGGTTAATAAGGCCAGCGCCTACTTCGCCCTCCC
>Ga0209515_10000768_pt1 | contig 56418 bp, 49 predicted proteins | sample Subgroupgradi54m_FD_187454 | JGI IMG/M metagenome (GOLD analysis project Ga0209515, IMG submission 187454) | Subsurface groundwater microbial communities from S. Glens Falls, New York, USA - GMW60B uncontaminated upgradient, 5.4 m (SPAdes)... ... | reverse complement strand
GACTGGGATGAGGAAACCCCTGGTGTGCCAGTTGTTCTTACAAGAGCAGCGCTGGGTAACTATGTTTCCAACGGATAACCGCTGAAAGCATCTAAGTGGGAAGCCGTCTCCAAGATTAGATCTCTGCGTGCGTAGCACGCAACAGATAACAGCTAACATCTAACCGCTAACACTAAGTTAGAAGTTATTAGTTAGAAGTTGTAAGTTGCATGCTGCGCATGTGTAAACCCCTTGTAGATCACAAGGTTGATAGGCAGGCAGTGGAAGAACCGCAAGGTTTTAAGCTTACCTGTACTAATGGTTGAACGAGTAGATTTAAAAATTATATTTCTCTTCACTTTCAAAGAGCTAAAAGCACTTTGAAGAAAGTAATTCCTTGGTAATTTGAGCGGTATGGTACCACCTTTTCCCATTCCGAACAGAGTAGTGAAACGTACCAGCGCCTACGATACTTTTTGTGTATGCATTAGGGACAATAGGTCATTGCCAGGGATTTTCTTTCTTCAAAACTTTTTTCTCTTCACTTTTAGAGCCCAAAGTTCATCTAAATCTTCTAAATTTAGCTTTGAAAAACTTAAATAGCTCCACTTCTATTAGATAGGGAGATAAAAGCAAGATGATAATTATTACCAAAAAAGTTAGCATACTAATATCGAGATTTGTTTTAAAAATATTAAAATATCTCAATAAAAAAGCTATTAATAAAACTATAGCTAGCGTATAAATCGTAATATGTTGTATCGGTTTTATTTTTTTCATTTTATTATTCTATTGAGACAGACGAATATTTCACATTAGATAATTTTTATACTTTTTAGTGTTTTTACTAGCCTACATAGTAATTATATTCTCTATTTCTCGTTTTTATAACTTGTAGTTGATTTTAATCTGCTATAATTAAGCTATTATTTAATAATTGCCAAGTGATAAAGACATGGTGCAGGAATCATTTTTTTGCTCTTAAGAATACATATGAAAGATATTTTTAAAAATCGTCGCAGAATTATGGTTTCTTTTTTTGCTTGCGTAAGCATCTTCACATTTTTTTTCTTGGTTTTTTTCTTTTTGGGCAACAATTTAATAAGAAAATTTTATTTTGATACATTTATACCAATATTTTTTTTGAGCGCTTTATTAACTGTATTTTTGTATAGCCTTTTAAGTAAATATAAAATACTTCTTCGCTTGGTAGCTATACCAGGAATGTTATTGTTTATTTTAGTAGTTATAGCTTTAATAGTAGGCGCATATTTCCCACGACAACGTAGCAAGGAGTATATCGCATGTCGTGAAACTGCATATCATAGTTACGACCAGGCACTTAAAGAGAAGGGATACCCGAAGGATGTAGGTATTGATGATCTTAAGAAAGGAGATCAACACTTTTGGATAGAATATTTAGACGAACTTCCTAAGTGCGATAAATATAAATGAAAAACGGATGATAATAATCGCTTCAGAAGAGTGAGAGACTACAGATAAGAAGAAGAATTGCGGGGAAAGATTTTTTGTGGTACAATTGTTTTCTGTCCAAATCTGTCCAAAATGTTAAGAAAGGTGAATTTAATGAATGCAAACATCAACTTCAAAATCTAGTTCAAAGGCGACATCAATGGCCGATTTAATGGCCAAAGTAGCAGCTAACAAAACTCCATTTGTTTCTCCTCACAAAGGCGATATGCTGACCGGAACTATTACCAAATTAACTTCGAGTGAAATTTTGGTGGATATAAATGCCAAAACCGAAGCTGTTGTTTTGGAAAAAGAAAGAAATATAATGAACAAAATTCTTTCTTCTTTCAAGTTAGGAGACAAAATTAAAGTTCAAGTTTTGAATCCCGAATCGGATTTTGGTTATCCTGTTGTTTCTTTAAGGAGATCAGTTGGGGATATTACTTGGGACCGTTTGGCAAAATTGCAAAAATCTCAGGAAGCAGTTGAAGTAAATTTGGACATGGCGACCAAAGGCGGATTTTTAGCTACAACTCCGGATGGAATTTCAGGATTTTTGCCAAATTCCCACACTTCAAGTCTTGAAAATCCTCAAGGACTGATTGGCAAAAAAATCAAAGTTGTTGTTTTGGAGCTTAATCGCGAGCTTAACAAAATTATATTTTCCCAGAAGCAAGTCATGGGTTCTTCAGATTTCCAGAAATTAATTAAGAACTTAAAGGTTGGACAAAAAATTGACGCAGTTGTTTCCAATGTGGCCCCATTTGGTGTATTTCTTTCCATCCCGGTTGATGACCAAAAATTGGCAGAAGGGTTTATTCATATTTCCGAAACATCTTGGGAAAATGTTGAAAATCTAAACGACCTTTTCAAAATCGGAGACAAAATTACAGGTGTTTTAATTGGTTTTGACAAAGAAAGCAGAAGAGTTAATTTGTCTCTCAAAAGATTATCAACTGATCCATTCGAGCAAAAATTGGATGAATTTACAGTTGATAAAAAGCTCAAAGGAAAAGTTACGAAAATTATTTCAACAGGTGTGCTTTTGGACCTTGGAGAAGGCATTACAGGACTTATTAAAAAAGAAAAAATTCCGGTTAAAACAACTTACAAAGAAGGACAAGAAATTGACATTACAGTTTCTTCAGTTGATAAAAAAAGACATCGAGTTGAAGTTGCTCCAATCCTCAAAGAAAAACCAATCGGCTACCGCTAAATTAAAAACTCAAAAGTTAAAATTCAAAATTGCAAGTAAAAAATCAAAAGTTTTGATACTTTTTAATTTTGAGTTGTACTTTTGCCTTTTGCATTTTGATTTTTGACTTAATAATTTCCTGCTTCCACTTTAGATTTGTGAGAGGTATAATCAGGATATGAAAAAGTCTACCACAAGCTTCGTATGTCAAGAGTGCGGTTATGATTCTCCTCAATGGTTAGGGAAGTGCCCTGAGTGCGGACAATGGAATTCACTTCGCGAAATCCAAGTTTCAAATTCCAAATCTCAAATTTCAAATGCTTCGGGAGTCAAACAGAACATAGAGCCGAAGAGACTTAACCAGATAAAGTTTGAGAAAAAACAAAGATTACTAACAGGATTTTCTGAGTTGGATGGGGTTTTAGGCGGAGGAATTGTCAAAGGCAGTGTTGTATTATTGGCAGGAGATCCGGGAATAGGAAAGTCAACCTTGTTGCTTCAAATCGCCTTAAAAATGTCTGTTGGAAAAGAAAAAGTTCTTTATATTTCCGGAGAAGAATCGGAAGAGCAGATAAAACTTCGGGCGGACAGAATTATTCCTTCGGTAAACTCAGGATCAAAAGCCCATACAAATTTCTTACTTGTCTCCAGTACAAATACAGATTTAATCTGTGAGATAATTGCGAAAACCGATCCGTCTTTGGTAATTATTGATTCTATTCAGACAATGGAATCGGAAAATGTCGGGAGTCTTTCCGGAAGTGTTGGGCAAGTGCGTTATGCAGCTTTTCAATTTATCAAACTTGCAAAAACGCGCAACATTCCGGTAATTATGGTCGGTCATGTTACCAAAGAAGGAATGGTTGCAGGACCTATGGTTTTGTCACATATGGTTGATACGGTTTTGTTTTTGGAAGGAGAAAAATTTACAAGAACAAGAATTTTAAGAAGTCTCAAAAATAGATTTGGTCCGGTTGATGAAGTGGGACTTTTTGCAATGGAAGACGAGGGAATAAAAGAATTAACCAGCCCCGAACAATTTTTTTTATCAAAAACGGATAATAATGCAGTTTCAGGAAGTATATTATCAGTCACAATGGAAGGCACAAGAGCTTTCTTAATTGAGATTCAAGCACTGGTTCTTAATTCAAAAATTCCCATTCCCCGAAGAGTGGCATCGGGAATTGATTACAAGCGATTGGAATTATTATTGGCTGTTTTGCAAAAACATTGCAATATTCCTCTAAGCGGGATGGATGTTTTTGTCAATGTGGCAGGAGGAATAAAACTTTCGGATCCGGCAACGGATTTGGCTATTTGTCTGGCTATTATTTCAAGTTTTCAAAACATCAAGATTTCTAATTTTGTAGGGATTGGGGAAGTAGGTCTTTTGGGAGAACTGAGAAAAGCCAATTCTTTGGAAAAACGCATAAAAGAGGCACGAAAATTAGGTTTCAGAGACATATTAAGTTCTGAAAAATTCAAAACATTGAAGGCAGTTGTGGCAAGTTTAACTAAATGAAAAAAGCAGAAAAAAAAATAATAGAGAAAGTTCCGGCCGGCGCATCGCCGAGATTTCCTCAGGGATTTGTCAGCAGTCTTGCCGATGAAGTGGCAAAAACTCTTGCAAAAATGCCAAGATTCAGGCGCTCCAACAATAGAAAATCAAAATCTAAAAAAAAGATCCGTGAACTAACAGGACAAAATCCAATATTTTTGGATACATCGGCAATCATTGACGGAAGAATTTTTGATGTTATTGCATTGGGAGTATTTACGGGAACATTTGTGGTTTTGGAAAGTATACTTTTGGAGCTAAAGCATATCGCAGATTCTCAGGATATGGTCAAAAGAGTCAGGGGAAGAAAAGGACTTGATTTTTTGGAGAAACTTAAAAAAGGTAAAACAAATAAATTTATTGTTTTGCCTGACAATGAAGATTTCAAGCAAAAAGAAGTTGATGAAAAATTAATTTTCGCATCCAAAAGTCACAAAGGAAGAATTATAACCTGTGATTACAATCTGGAGAAAAAGGCTGCAATCAGCGGAGTTCTAGCTGTCAATGTAAATACTTTGGCTAATGTTCTTAAGATAACTGCGGTTCCGGGCGAGGCTTTGCACATAGACATTTTGCACAAAGGTAAAGAAATAAGTCAGGGTGTTGGTTATCTGGATGATGGAACTATGCTTGTTGTAGAGAGCGCCTCCGAGGATTTGGGTAAGACAGTGGATGTAGTTGTCTCCCGCGTTATTCAAACGACTGCAGGACGCATCCTATTCGCAAAAAAGATATAGGAATTTTCCTTCGGGGATTCCGTAAAGATTAAACTCCTAGAATTGGAAGAAGTAGGAATCCCTGCCCAAGACTCCTACTTCATCCAGTAATACGAATAAAATCTTTACGGGACCTGCCCAAGAGTCTTCTAAAAATATCTTCTTTTATCAATATAAACGACACAATTTAGCCTTAACTATTTTCCTTGACAACAATAATTAATTTTGATATTAACTAGTTTGACAATTAGTTTTATCCTGCCTGAAAAATTAATTGTCGACTTAAATAAAAGCATTGCTTATCGTACCTGAACTTATATCCTGTGTAACGAAAGCGATGCTTTTTTTTGTTTACAAAAGTGCTACCGGGATATTAATTCCTTTTTCTATTAACTTCTTAAATTGATCCCGTCCCTGCTTTACAAGTACTTCCATTTTGTATTCGGAAACTGTTTTTACAGATATCTTTTTTTGTTTTTTAAATCCGAAAGTCATACTAAGAGGATTTTATCACACGTTGTCAAGTGTGTCAATCCTATAGAGTTCTGAAGAGAAAAATTGGCATACCCTAGAGTAAAAAGCCATTAGTTTAGCCCGCAAAATCAATATAATTTTTCCAATCAAAAAAATGTGGATAAGTAGGGGAGAACAATTTCTAATTTCTAATTCCTAATTTCTAATCAATTCTCAAATTTAATTAATGCTTTAAAATTAAAACATTAAGATTTGATTAAAAATTTGAAATTTTGAATTAAAAATTGTCGGAGTTAGGATTGTTTGATAACAGGTGAAAAGAAGGATTTTATAGATAATTGATAATCATAATTTGCTATTGATTTTATCCAGAGTTTGATAAGTGACATTAAGTGAATTCTCAGATCTCCAAAATATTCTTTCGGGTCATTTCGATGGTAGTGAAGATATTTAGGAAGATTTGCGAATTTCCCATATGGCAAAAGCTTCATTAATACATCGGAATAAATAAAGTGGTTAGAATTTGCTTGAAAGTGGAGAAGATCTTTTGGAATAAGATTTTTATTTATCAAAACTGTTTCAAATTGCATGGATATTCCGTGAAGAGGGGATTGATAGATAAATTGATTCTCTTTTGGAAAACCCGATTTACCAATCAGCCTTCCTTTGTCATTCATGAATCTGCATTGGGCTCCGACAGCAACCACACCCTGATTTCCGAGCAAAAACTCAACTTGTTTTTTGATTCTTTGTTTGGAACTTATGTCGGAGGCATCCATAAAAGCAATATAGTTTCCTTTGGCTTTCTTCAAAAGGCGGTTTAAAGTCATAACTACGCCATATCTTTTGATATTCTTATAAACCCTAACTTTTTTATACTTTTTTGCAAAGGATTTGAGTATTTTGAGGGAGTTATCGGATGAAAAATCATCAATTGCGATGATTTCGATTTGTCTGTAGCTTTGTGAAACAAGACTTTTTAGAGAGTCGGTGAGGAACCGTTCGCAGTTGTGAACAGGTAACAAAATAGAAACTAACGGCTTTTTATCATTCATAGGCATAAAAGAAGTTATTATTGTATCACGGTTGGAGTTCTAAGGTCAAGCTTACGGGTTTTGAAATTTATGTACAGGAGCCATAGGAAAGTTGTAATCACAATTCCAAATCCCAGATATTCTAAGTATTGAGGCCAGAAGATAACTACCAACTTCTTACTTCTAACTTCTAACTTATTGCTTTCGAGTACCCAGCCGTTGGCCCAGTTATTCACCAAAACATGCTCTTTTAATTCTTTCCCATCCTCATACGCTTTCCACCCCTGATCAAATGATTGGGAAAGAGTAATAACGCTTTTTCCGTTCGAACCAGATGCTTTATAAGTTTCTATTTGAGATAGCTTGGAGTAATCAAAGGGAATAATATTTATGGATTTGATGTCATTAATGCTTGGGCTTCCTTTTATTGCAAAGTTGCTTATATTAATATTAAATCCTATTCCCGTATCAATCGGAAGAAGAAGAAAATTCTCTTCTTTGAAATTTTTCGATTCTCCAAGCTCTGTAAAAAGGTCGCATCTTTTGGATAGATAATTATTAACGCAAAGCCTGATGGGTAATCCTTTATTGTTGCGGGAAACAATTGAAATAATATATCCCTGATTCCGCGCAAAATCCGGATATGAAAAATGGTCGCAAAAAGAACCCGCAGAAGAAGTGTATCGGATAAATCTCAAAGAATCTTCATTTACAATATCTTTTTTCAGTCCTAAATTATCCGGGGCGTCGGGGGGACAATCATTTATGGTGTTGTTAATTGAAGCTACATCAACAGTCGGTTTTGCTTTTGACAGAACCGGTAAAATTTTACTAGATATAATCAAATTTTGATTATTTGAGATATTTCCAAAAGGGTAGAGAACTGTGTTTTTTTCAGGATCAGGATAGGAGATGTAGTCTGAATATTTTGAATAGGCGAAATCATCATAAAAAACAGAATTGGGAACTATTGTTGCCGGATTTTTTATTATCCTCACATTTTTTATTGATGAATTCAGCTCATAAATAGAAAGTTTTCCAAATTGTGCAACCTTTTTAATATTAGCAAAACTGTCTAGGAGGCTGTCTATCTCGTCAAAAAAAAGAATTTTTGAGCCTATTTTCTGCTCCGGAGCAATAACACTTTTGTCCAAAAGTATATATTTAATATCATATTTTTTAAGCACATTTGAAAGCTTTATTTTATCCTGGGAGTATATAGCTTGGGACATTTCTCGGTAGTATTGCTCGTTTGAGCTATTCCAGCGGTCAAAATCCCTCTCAAGAATTGGCTGTTTGATTCCAAAAGATAAAAATTCTGCTCCCTGATAACCCCAATCATAATAATTCCATCCCCAGACCGAATGAATAGGAAGATTGGCTATTCTTCCGTTTTCTTGAGCCTCAAACCATTTAAACATTTTGAAATAATCAACCGGAATGTTAATTCGCATAGAGTTACTTATGAAATTTCCCTTAAATGCAGGGAGCATATATATAAATAGTAGAATGATGAACGCAATAGTTATTCCATATTTAATTCTTTTGAAAAATTCTCCTGCCAGTCCTATGTAAATTGCGAAAATAAAAGTAAATACGCCCAAAATCTTATTCCCCGGAAATCTAAGGGCTTCTCCAAATAGGGGGATGTTGTTTTTAAAAAATTGATATATTGGACCTGTTGGAAAATTGTCATTTAGAAGAAAGAACAAGGAAATTAACAAAAGAGGAATAAAACTTAATGCTATTTTGTTTTTGCTTTTATATGAAAAAACTATTCCCAAGAGAGCTAAAAGCGGAAATATAAATCCTATTATTGCTATAAATGGATTGGATAAATGTTTGACCCAAGGATTTAAAAGGAGAGTAAAGGTTGAATTGCCGGCATAAGCATTCCAGTCAAAAAGAAAGCTTTTGAGAAGAGATATGTCAGTTAAATTCCCAAATTCTTTGTTGTATAGGAAAGCTTGAGGGGAGAAAAGTTTATTAATGTTTGCTAAGGGTACATTGGAGGCAGAGGTTATAAGAAAATAAAGATTGGGTAAAATCCAAAATAAATTAATAAGAAGAGTAAAAAATAATAGGATGAATGATTTTTTTAAATCACTCAAATTTTTCTTTAAAAGATTAGGTAAAGATAGGGAAGTAAGGTATATAGCCAAACACCCAAAATATATATACCAAAGAGTCGAGGCATAAGCCATGGGGGTGGCAAAAAAAGTGAAAATTGAAAATAGCAGAAGGTGTTTTTTAGTTGGTTTTTGGAAATAGTTTGTTGCTGTCAAAAACAACCAAGGCAACATCCCATATTGTGTAACAAACATTTCAAAAGGAACTACAAATTGCTGCATTGAGCCTAAGTTGAATAAATAAAATAATGAACCTAAAAATGACCCAAATTTGTTTTTAATAACTATTCTATTAAGGAATAGATACATACCAATAGGACCAATTATTAAGTTAAAAAAGACATAAAAGTAGCGGAGAAAATTTATAGGTAGGAAAAGACTTGATAAATATAGCAGTAGTATTCGGGGAAGATCTGCCATGTGAGAATGTCCTGCAACTGCTCCCAGTCCCTGCTCTTCCCGGAACACTCCGTTTATTGTTCTTTCAAAGTTAAGCGGGAAATTAAATTCGGGATGAAGGGTGTCCCAACCTGTTAAAAAAGTGCCCGGAGTGTAGTTGGTAAATGCCAAAATGCAAGAAAAAATCACAAGAACTGCAATCGGCCAGTTGTTTTTAAATTTATTAAAAAATAATTTCATACGGATGACAAAACATACACCCTTTTATTTTGTTAATAAATAGGGTGTATGAATATTCTAAGATTAAACAAGTTTATTGACCTTGTGGTTTGTCAGTTGGGTAGCGTAAAACTTTTACATCCTTACATCCTTTTCCGTCTACGCATCCATTATCTTTCATTTCCGTTGTGACTCTAATTATTTCTGCTTCTAGTTTGCTAGGGTCAGGAAAAATCATGTTTGCGCCCCATTCAGCAGAAACCTTTCCTTTTTGGTCCATAATTACAATAAGACCGGTGTCTGCAAGGTTATCGTATTCAGGTTTTCCATCGACCTTAACGTCACCTGCTATAAAGCTTCCTGCCTGAGCATCAAAGCTCTGTCCAGGATTAAGATGTGTAGCTTGGGTTATCTTTTCTGCTTTTGCAGTTGCTATTTTTGTTGGCTCAACAGCTGCTGTTTCAGTTGGTCTTGTTGTTGTCGCAGTTGGTTCCGGCATTCTTGTTGCTGTTGCTTCCATTTTTGTTATTATGGTTATATTTGTAGTATCTTTACTCCATGGAAAATTACATCCTGCAACTGACAATGCTGCTAATCCTGCTATAGTGGGTCCTACAGCTCTTTTTGAAAATTTTCTTAATTGTTCTTTGTTCATAATTCACCCCCTTTCAAAATTAAGGTAAGGTTATCGGTGTTCCATTAACAGTTATGGTTGGATGATTGCCATCATCAATAACAACATTTGTTTCATGGCCGGAATCAAGAACTATAGCGGCAATAGCTGCTAATGTAATTCCCCCAAGAACCAGAACGCCTATGATAGTTCTTCTGTTCATTTTTTTCTCAAGTTGTTCAAACCTTTCAGTTAATTCCTTTACGCCAGGACCTGCGGGACCAATAGGGCCAACCGGACCGGTCGGGCCTTCATTTCCTTGAATGCCCTGAATTCCTTGAGGACCAATTGTTCCTGGGGCTCCATCTTTTCCATTGTCGCCATTTTTTCCTTTAAAATCTGTTTGGTTTATTAATGAAGAGGTTTTGTTGAATGCAGTTTCTGCTCTTGTTGCCGCATCTGCTGATTTTCGAGTCAAAGCCAAAGATTCCTCCGCTGCCTCGTTTGCTGAACCTGCACTATTATATGCTTTATCTGCAGAGCCTTTTGCCTTATCTCTTGCTTTTTCAGCTTCGGTTCTAGCAGCATTAGCTGCTAATGATGCATCGATTGCACCACTTTCATTTAGTTCCGCAGCTCCTTGCGCCAGCTCTGCCATTTGTCGTGCCGTATGCGCTGCATAAGCTGCTTTTCTTGCTTGTGTTGTAAATCCTTCTATTGCTGATAGGTCAACAATACCTGTCGGACCCTCCAGACCTCTTGGTCCTTCTGGTCCTCGTGGACCCGGCAAGCCTGGTTGTCCCGGATCTCCCTGTATTCCTTGAATTCCCTGTGGACCTCTTGGTCCGCCCGGTTTACCTCTAAGTCCTCTTATTCCTCTGTCTCCTTTAGGACCTTGAGGTCCAACGCCTTGTATTATTATAATTGTAGGTTTATAATCCGGCATTATCACAACGAATGAATTGGCTGTGCGTCCTGGTCCGGCGTGTTCGGGTAACATTAACGGTTGTTTTTCTTGATTCATATTAGCTCAAGTCCTCTTTTTTCATTGAATATTTTTTCAGCATCCATCCTGCGATTCCGGTTGGGATTAGAGAAAATAGCACAAGACTTTCAGGACCGGTTGAAGGAGTAGCATATACTGCAACAGGGGAGAGAATAGGGAATCCGCCTTTGGTTGTTGTTGTAGTCTGTTGTATTGGAGCTTGTTTTTGAATACAGAATTGTGCGTTGTCCTGAGTTGTTGAATTTTGGCTGGTTATTGCACTAACCTGATTGACAACACAAACAATACTTTGCGCATCAGGCAAATTGCTTGTATCTGCAACCCGTCCCAAAACATTAAAGACTCTTGTTTCCTGAGCTCCCAAGTTATCAACTCCAAAAGTCAGAGTTTTTGAAGCCTCATCAAAATTTCCCGGACCGGAACTAAAAGTAATAAATTGAGGGAAAGTGTCTTTGACATCTGTGTGGGAAATAACAGAATTACTTGTGTTGGTAAGAGCGATTTGAAAAGTTACGATGTAACCCGGGGCATATTTGGGATCGTTAATTCCGAGATTATCTACCATTTTGGAAGTTTGAGGATTCATAACTGTTTTGTTAACAGAAATGCTTCCCGTAGAAACGCAAGTTTGTCCGCCTCCGTAAATAGGCTGGCATGAAATATCAGCAAAAGCTTTTGGGGCAAATGAAAAAAATGTTAATAAAAAAGTTAGAGATAATAACCAATTCATATCCTGCCGAACTAAAAAGTGAGTTTACCATACATTATAGGGCTAGTCAAGCAGTTTGGTTTGTGTTCATGGGTTGCATTTACTCCTTGACCCCACCAATCTTAGCATTCGCCTTTTCAGTTCTATTCGAACACGGCTCATGCTGCGATTTTGGAGGGGTCTTCGTCGCAAATTTCATTTGCTCCTTGACATTTAAAATGGGATGTGATGTAATACGCATAGATTTAGCAAGTTTCTTCGGGAAAAAGTTTCCACAAGATGTGAAAAAAATTTCTAATTAACCTAATTGTCCTAATTTCTAAACTATGCCTTATAAAAAAACAACTCCTGTAAAAGATTCAGCAAAATCAGTAGATGAGATAATCGGTTCTCCCACTGTTGTTCCTGTCGTACCTGTTGCGGAGACTCCGGTTGCGCCAGTCGTGCCAATTCCGCCGGTTGCACAACCAGTTTCAGCTCCTGTTGCACAACCCGCGCCATTTGTCCCAACTCCTGCTCCTTCTTATGGTTATCAAAGAGAAACTTCAGTTACTGTTGAGGTTTCAGGAATTTTAGATATCCAGCCTGAAGGTCACGGATTTTTGCGCCCCAAATTTATTCCGTCTCAAAGAGATGTTTATATTTCCCAATCACAAATAAGAAGATTCATGCTTCGTCCGGGAGATTTAATTAAAGGTGTCGGACGTCCTCCCAAAGATACGGAAAGATATTTCGGACTTTTGAAAGTAGAAACAGTTAATGATATGCCGGCTGATGATTCTTTGAAAAGACCATATTTTGACGATCTCACTCCTGTTTATCCCAAAAAACAAATCATGCTTGCTACAGGTAAGGCTCCTTTGTCAACCCGTATGATTGATTTGGTTTCTCCAATCGGATTTGGACAAAGAGGAATGATAGTTTCACCTCCAAAAGCCGGAAAAACCACAATTCTCAAAGAAATTGCAGCAGGAATCGCGCAAAATTATCCCAAAGCGCATTTAATGGCAGCTTTGATAGGGGAACGCCCTGAAGAGGTAACAGATATTGCGCAATCTGTAAAAGGAGATGTCGTTGCGTCTCATTTTGACGAGCCGCCTGATGCTCAAACCAGAGTTGCAGAAATAACTCTGGAAAGAGCAAAAAGGTTGGTTGAAATGGGGATAGATGTTATTATTCTTCTTGATTCTATAACCCGTCTTGCAAGAGCTTACAATTTGTCTGTTGCCCCATCAGGAAGAACTTTGTCTGGAGGATTTGATCCTGCAGCTTTGTGGCCGGCAAAAAGATTTTTCGGAGCAGCAAGAAATTGTCAAGAAGGTGGAAGCTTAACTATTATCGGAACCGCATTGGTTGATACAGGTTCCAGAATGGATGATTTGATTTATGAAGAATTCAAAGGAACTGGAAATTTAGAGTTGCATTTGGACAGAAGACTTGCAGACAGAAGAATTTTTCCTTCAATTGATATTGCTCGCTCAGGAACAAGACAGGAAGAATTATTGTTATCTGAAAAAGATCTGAAAAAAGTTTCTACAATGAGAAGAATGATTGATATGCTCGGACCGGAAGAGCGAACAAGTATATTTGTAGAAAGAATTTCAAAAACTGCTACCAATGAAGAATTCCTCGAAAGCCTTGGAAAAGGATAATTCTTAAATTTCAAATTCAAAATCTCAAGTTCCAAATAATCTCAAAAATAAAAATGTTCAAAATACAGAATGTTTTGAATTTAAGTATTTGGAAGTTGTCCCGCCACAGCGGGATCCCGCATTTGCGGTGATAATTTATTTGGGATTTGCAATTTTGAATTTGTGATTTGACTCTGAGACCTATTTTTGGTACTATTTCTCCTCAACCATGATTAAACCCTCCCTTAGTTTTTTCATTGCCGGATTTTCTGATTTTTCTAAATTTTGTAAATTTTTTGCCTCTTATTTGAAGTCCAAAGTCATCACTCTTTCTCAGATTTTCGAATCCTACAAAAATAATCTTGTCAAACTCTTTACTATGAAAAGAGGCCGTTATAACAGGCCGTTCATGCATGTGGCAGCCATGGCTGTTCTGGGAATAGGAGTAGTTGTTTCCCCATTTTTGGCAGATACATATCCTATATTTGCTAGCGCAGAACAAAATGCTCTTCAAATTAACTCTGCAGTTTCCGAATCAATCGCGCTTGACGCAGATGTTTTCCAGACGAGCATTTCTCTGAAACCAAGAGATAAAATTCTTGACTATACTGTTGAAAGAGGAGATACGCTTTCGACAATCGCGGAAAAATTTGGAATATCAATTGAAACTATCCGTTGGGCAAATAATTTAATTAACGACAATATTACGGTTGGTGATAGTCTTAAAATTCTGCCTGTTACGGGAATTGCATACAAAGTTGCAAAAGGGGAGTCGGTGTACTCAATTGCTAAAAAATTAGATACGGATCCCCAAAAAATAGTTGATTTTCCATTTAACGACTTTGCAAATCCTGAAACATTTTCTTTGGTTGAAGGACAGATATTAATAGTGCCTGATGGCGTAAAGCCCGCAGAACAACCGACCTTTAGGCGGCAGGTTTTCATAGCTTCAGGCCCTGTCACAATTTCAGGATTGGGTTTCACATGGCCGGTTAGGGGAATAGTAAGTCAATTTGCAGCCTGGTATCATATGGCGCTTGATATAACTTCACCTTTTGGTTCGCCTATTGTTGCAGCCCAAAATGGAGTTGTATCAGGCGTGAGTGTTGGCACGTGGGACTCAGGTTATGGAACTAATGTTTGGGTCAGAAACGGTAATGTTGAGACTCATTATGCTCATATGTCCGGAGTAAATGTTTCTATTGGCCAATCGGTTAGTGCCGGATCAACAGTTTTAGGCTGGATTGGTATGACAGGTAGAACCACCGGTCCTCATGTTCACTTTGAGGTTATTAAAAACGGAGTTCTGGTAAATCCACTTCCTTATCTTCAATAAAAATTAAATAATTATAGAATTACGGATTAAAAAATTAACGAACTTAATTCGTTAACTCGTTAATGCGTTAATTAATAAAATTAGTAGTGGACCCGAGGGGAATTGGACCCCTTTCTACTCCATGCCATGGAGTTATACTACCGGTGTACTACGGGCCCGGTAAATCAAATGTGTGGACCTGAGCGGAGTCGAACCGCTGATCTCTGCAATGCGAATGCAGCGCATTACCAACTGTGCTACAGGCCCGAGACTATCAATTATTCTACCATACTCTGTTTAAAATTTTTGGTGCTTGCAATTCTGTTTAGTAATAGGGTATAATTACATAAATATATCCATCCTCCTTTCTCTAGATTCTAGATGAAAATGGTAGGCGGGAATTTAGAGATTTAATGATAAAAAAGATCCAATCAAACAAGTCCTCGGTGTATTCTTTTTTCGTGTTTAAGAAAGATTTATTGAGAGGGGGTGAATAGTAAATGGCAAATTTTCAAGATCAAAATTTAACATGCCGCGATTGCGGTAAACCTTTTGTATGGACAGCTTCTGAGCAAGAATTTTACCAACAGAAAGGCTTTCAAAATGCACCAGTTAGATGCCCAGCATGTCGTGCGTTAAAAAAGGCCCGTATGGATGGAAATCGTGGAGGAATGTCTTCCGGACAATCCTTTCCGATAACTTGCGCGAACTGCGGCAAGAGTGATACAGTACCTTTCGAACCGAAAGGTAATAGACCAGTCCTTTGTAAGGATTGTTTTAGAAAACAAAGAGAAACTGCATAAGATTCTTTTTGGTATCGAAAGTATCACGGCGTTTGAAATTTATTTCTTTCGTGATACTTTTGATATTTCCCCTTTATCTCAGAATTCTTGAAATCAAAATGTCAAGAAATCAAGGTCAAGAGCGTCAAAAGTATCCAACTTCAAGAATTCCGATTTACTTAGAGGAGCTAGTTGCGACATTTGGCGCAGGAATTGCTACCGGCGGATTCTGTGGAGGAAGCTGCGCTTTTGGTTGATCTACATTCAGACCATTATTTCCGGAAGATGTTGTAGAAGAGGCAGCTCCTGTGTTAATTTTAGTCATTAGAGCATCAATTTCTTTGTTAATTTGATCCAAAGTAGTTTTGTCATTGGTGACAAGGCTTTTCACTATTTGATATTGTGCTAATGCATTCTGCAAGTCTCCTTTTTGTTCCAGGGTATGACCCAAATTGTAATGTGAATTTGCATAGTCAGGTTTTAGAGCTATTGCAATCTGGAATTGATTTTGGGCATTATCCCATTGTTTAAGCTGGAAATAAATGCCTCCCAAACTTATATATTGTTGTGGGTTATTTGGGTCAAGATTTATGCTTTGCTGGGCTGTTGCGATTGAAAAACTTTCCGCATTTTGACCAAAGCCAATAAGTCCTCTATAAATCGAGGATAAATTCTGCCAGTTGGCATAAGTTTGAGGAGCAACCGTCGTAGCTGCCCGGGCAGCATTTATAGATTGCTGTATAAGAGTAGATATATTTTGCTGAGTAGTTTCATCCGGCTTGGTATCTTTTGGCTGTTGAGACGCAAGGCTATTGGCTAACGCAAGATTTGTTTGAGAAAAAACCCTATAAAATCCATCTCTATATGGGAATGTTGAAATTGCTTTGGCCTGTTCTTGATAAGTCAAAGAACCATTGTTTTGAGAAGCTGCAACAAGAGATTTTTGAAATGTCAGATCAGACATGACATAAAGAATTCCGAAGTACCCCATAACTCCTGCGAATGTCAGTATGACCACACCGACAATAGAAGAAAGAATCAGACTTTTATCATTTTTTGTTTCGGGTTCTTCCATGGCGATAAGTCCTTTTTTGAATGTCACGAGCTGAAGTTCGATATCAAAAAACCGGCTTTGCGATTTTGTTATCAAGCCCTGATTTGCCGCAAATAAGCCTAAGATGATAAAAAATAAAGTTTGAGTTGTGAAGCCTAACGGCAAGAGGCAGGAAACTACAAATAAAGCCAGCAGAGCTAAAAATATTTTGTTTTGCGTACCTCCCCTCATTTCTTTTATTGTTCTTATCAGCAAGAATATAAATGCACAAAAACCTAATACTCCGGTTGTTGCCAAGAGCTCAAGCGGAAGATTTGAAGATCTAAAAAAAGTCAAGTTCCAAAGATCTGCATTTTGGTTAAATGAAGCTTGTTTGAATCTGGAAAAATCAACTCCATATGTTCCAAACCCGCTTCCCAAAAGAAATCCCTGAGCAACCCGTCCGGAATCAAGCGAAATTTCCGAAAAAGCAGTTTGAAATCCTGTTTCAACCGGGAGAAGAAGAGGTTTGTCTAGCCTAAAAAGTCCATAGGCTGTTACGATTATTCCGGTCAGGACTATAAAAGACGCAATTCCAAAGCTTATGCCCTTTGTTAATTCCGAACCAGACATTTGGGGTTTGTTGCTATTGTCAAAAGATTCTTGATTTGTTTTGGCTTTCGCTTTGAGAAGTCTCCACAAATAGTAGAATGACACGGCAAATACAAGAACCAGATAAACTTCCTGTTCCAATAAAGATCCTAGAGGAGTAAAGGTTTGAGATTGTGTTCCGGTAAAAGGCAGGATATATATTTTAAAAAAGGAAAGAACAGCGGATACGGATAATAGAACAGCGCCAATAATTAGAGAGGACATGAGAAAAAGAAGGGAATTTTTGTCTTTTACAATATTTATGATAAGAAAAAAAGCTAGTATTGCAAAGAAATAAGGAAAGAAGGCTATTAATGAATCTGCTCTGTTGACAGCAAAAATGCTTGAAAAGAAAGCAATGACTGCTAAAAGTAAAATTGGAATATCAAAAGATGTTTTTCGAAGCCTCACAGATTTTTCTAACAGAATCTTTATGACCTGCAAGACAAATACAATTATTACGACTGCTCCTAACAATACTTGTTTTGGAAGAACAATCGGATTGGTTGTAATTGTCGTAAAGATAACAGGAAAAGCCATAAAGAGAACCCCGAGAAGGAATAAGGAAATATTTTGGATGTATGAAATAATTTCGTTTTTCTGCTCCATTTGTTTAGACTAACAAGGACTTTGTATAATGTCAAGAAGAAAAATTTTTCCTCTTCAATTTATAATAAGCCAGTTGAAGTTCAAAGGATGGTTAGTCGGGGACTCAACTCCGACAGTAAATGATCCTTCGGTTCCGCTCAGGGCAGGCCCATTCGGAATCTGGCGCATCAAAAATGGCGTTTGCGCGCTTGGTGTTCCAACAGGAGTTATATAAATTACAGACTTATCTGTTACCAAAGCATTTTTGATGGTGAGTTCTGATTGATAGGGGGTAATATTAGCAACACCCGCAGAAGAACTGGCTATAGCTTCGGTTGGAGAGAGGGCCAGAACAGGCTGAACAAGACTGAAGTTAAGTTTTGCGAATGTACCTGATCCTGAGGCTGTAATATCACCTGTCTTACTAATAGATAAAACACCTGATCCGCTAGCGTTGTTTATAACTAAGTCTGAAGTGGGCAACGGAGAAATAATATTTACGGCAAGCTTTCCTGATATAGCAACATCACCTTGTGTTTTAAGATTACCATTGGTATCAATATAAACCAAGCCTCCCATTATGGAAACTCCGCCTTGTTTCAAGCTTTGCAAAGATAAATCCGTACCTAAAGTTTCTATTGAATTTTCCGTAATAAACATTGTTCCTCCGATTGAAAGATTTCCTGCAATTGACAGGTCGGAAAGGCTGGTTCCCCCAAATACCATAAGACCCTGATTAAAAAGCCCTTGCTCTGCCTGAAGATTGGGTACATATGTCAGCTCTGCCGAGAAAGAGGCAATATCAATAAAGCCTGAAATTGAATCTGCAACAATACTTTTTGCCCGCAAAGTTCCGCTTATGCTGGCATCACTACTAACTGCTAACTCCTGACTTCTAACTTGGTTAGTTGTTAGACTGTTAGAAGTTAGTTGTCCAGAGAAAGAGGCATCTCCGTCACTATTAATAGTTGCAACTGCGGATCCGCTTGAGTTTTGAATTATGAATTCAGGATTCTTAATTTCTGCAGAAGGTGTTGCTAATCTTACAATTAATGATTCGCCTAGAGGTGAGATAATATTTGCCGCAAGTTGTTCGGTCCGTACAATTGGCGAGATTATTGCTGTTTGTTCTCCGACAACACTCAAAATATAATCTTTCAGGTTTTGACCATTAACTATTATAGTATCTGCTGTTACAACAAGAGAGTTTGTAACTATTTCCGATGCTTTTATCAGACCTCCCCGGATATTAGCAGCCACGATTTCGAAAAACCCTTGAGTATTAGTTAAAGTTTCATTGGATGGAGAGGCAATTGAATAACCGTTTGAGTTTTTATTGATAATCAGCTCTCCGGAACTTGCTAAATATGCGTTGGAGTCATGCCAGGAAACGCTAATCAGAGCATAAATTTTAACTATTTTAATAATATTTGGTTTTATGGGAATGTTGGGGAAATTATCCTTACTTCTGTATTCTTTGCTGTCGGGATCATAATAACCAACTATTTTTAACTCATCAATGTTCTCTACATTTTCCAAGGCTCTGCCTACAACTTGTCCTGTTGTGGTTGATTTTACCGCTACTCCCGGAATATCTGATGCTGTTAATAAATCTCCCGGCTTAATTGCTCCATTAACAATAGAAATGAGTGTTTCAATTTGTCCTATAAGTCCGACCGCTATGGAGCCATTGCCCAAATCTTCTCCTCCCAGGAATGCCGGTCTTTCTGATGCAACACCCACAATATTCTTAGCGGAATTATCGCATTTAACAGCTAGACCATTGTTGTCCAAACAAACAACAGAGCCGTATTCTATTGTTTGGGCTTTTTCCTTCTTGAGGTATTCGGCAAAGTCGGCAACTCCGGATGTTGCATAAGTGATTCCTGTTCCGCCATTTCCCTGAACAGATCCGATAATGCCAATGCCTGAAGTTTCAAAACTTAAGAAGTGGTTGCTTGAGGCAACAGCGCTTGTTGAGGTATTACCAAGTTTAAGTACCAATCCGTCCGCATCTGTTCCGGAATTTGTATTAAATATTTGCGCCGCGGCAGTGGCGCTTTGGGAGTCCTGAACATCAAGCTTAACAGCATAAATGTTATTGATATAAGCATTATCCCAGGGCAAAGAGGAAGATCCTAGGTCATTCGTGCCTGATGTTCCAATCGGAATTAGGTCTGAATCTTCTCCCACCCTGCCTGTAAAAGTAAGAATATCAGTTACTGCGTCTCCCAAGGAGACATTGCCCTGTATGGCTGCGGATCCATTTCTTATGACAATCGTGCCTGTTGTAGCTCCCAAAACCAGATTGGTTGCTGCTCCTCCCAAATTTAGAGTTGTTACTGTAGAGTTTAGGAGGTTGAAAGTTGTAGCCGTACTAGTCAAATCTCCGCCATTTACCTGAAGATCTCCGGAGAACTTACCGGCTCCATCATTCTCAAGAGTGAATTTAGCAGTTCCCGATGTCGAGGCGCTAATAAGCGGTCCTGTTGAGTTTTGGTTGATATAGAGAGCTGACTGAGCACTGCTGGTAGCTAGAATAGCCACGGTATCATCGAATTCTACCGATCCTGCTGCCGCTGATAGGTTGTTATTGTTTGAGCTATTCTGTATGGGTTTTGAAAGATCAATTTTTCCCATGCCATCAGGCACGATTTCAACCCTGCTATTGCTTCCCGGGATTGTAGTCAAGGATAAAATGCTTCCGGAAAGCACAAATTGGCCTCCGATTGTCTGAAAAGTATGACCTTTTGAGCCTGCAATACTTAAATTTCCTGATGAATCCAAAGCCAGAACAACATTGCTGACTTTTGTCGTATTGGTTATGGGCTCCATTCCTTGCAAGGTTTCGGAATTGCTTGCAAAAGGTACAGTAGTCAATTGTTGGCGGGGACTCAGTTCCTGACTGCTGCCGACTTTGATTCCTAAAAAAAGAAGGCTATTTTCGCTAAAAAGCGTATCCGGAATAGGCGTTGACTTGCCCAGCATTATTGAAAATCTTCCTTCGGAATCCGGGGTTATGCTGTCGGTTTCCTGCCAAAGCGCAACAGTCGCAGTTTCCAGATCATACATTGAAAAAAGAATGTTGGTTGAAGCAGTTATCGGTTGGCTTTGGGAGTCTGTGAGTTTTCCCTGAAAAGAAAGTATTCGAGGTGGGGCGCTGGAAACTGCTCCCAATATAGCATTTTTTTGCTGTTGTGCTCCGGCAATTAACCCATTATAAATTCCAAAGCCAACTATACAGCTGAATATCATAAGCACGGCGAAATGGATATAGTGAGTAAATGAATATGAATGATATTGTTTGTACCATTGTGGGCGTACATGTCTTATGCGGTGCCAAACTCTTTTGCTGACAGGTAAATAGCGTGTTGAGGTGGTTAGCGGAGCGTAAAATTCTTTCTGAATGTTAGAAACAGGTATGACAAGCGGAGATTTGGTCATTAAATTGGATTTTGTAAATACTTTTTTTCCTGTTGCTTTCCAGAGCAAATACTGAGCGCTTTCCAGGCTTTGGGCGATTGGCAATATGAAAAAAGTGTCAAAAAGCAAATTAATTCCCTTCAAACTCTTTTGCATAAGCCTGACAGGAGGAAAAGAGGAATTTTCATTCGGAATACTCGGAAAACTCGGTGAGTCAGACGATCCGACAATCTGATTGTCAGAAAGTCTGATATTCTGGTTTTCTGAGTATTCTGAGTTTTCTGGAATAAATCCCTGACTTTCTGCCCAGGCTATATAGCTTCTCAGGGAAGAAAGCTTTCTGTTAATAGTTAGCGGAGAAAATTTAGCTGTAATCAATCTTTGTTTATATTCTTCCGCAGTTGAGTAATTTATCTTGCTTAGCAGGTGTCTTTCGGTAACTACCCAGGTGTATTTGGTAAGTGCTGCTTTCTCAAGCCATGCAAAGAAGCTCTTAATGTCATTGATATAGTTTTTTATAGTAAGATTGGATTTTTTACTCTCGTAAAGAAAACTTTTAAAATTCCTAAGCATCCATGGATCCGCCTCCGCCTGAGCTTGCGCAGACACAGTTCTTTTCTCAAGTAAATCATAAGATATGATTCCCCTAGTTTTTAAAAAAATAAAGAACTTTCGTAAAGACGATAGATGTCTTTGAATGGATGATGGAGAAAGATTTCTTGTTTTTTTATACTGTTCCAAAATTTGCAAAGTTATCGCTGATGGATTTAAAGGAGATTTAAATTCATTTTCAAACCAGTTTATAAACTGCCCAACATCTGCTTTGTAATTTTTTATAGTCAGTAGGGAAGGCTTATTTTTCTTGCTTACGAGAAATAAGACAAATTGTTCTAATAAATTCATTTAGCTACGAAATTATACAGATTATACGGTTTATTCTATTAATTTTAAAAATATAAGACATACAATTAGAATAAGTAATTATATATGTCTTGTCAATAGGCTAAATTTAAAAATAATTGATATATTGTGATATTATTCGATATGTCTAAAACATCTACAAAGTATTGTGAAAACTCAGTGAAAATTATAAAAGTTGTTTGATTGGTAGATATTCGAAAAATATTCGCATCCTTTTTTCTAGGTTCCAAATTTTAAATGTATCAAAAGATATCATTGACTATAGTCTGTTATTTGTTGTTTATGTCAAATTTTCATTAATTTATTTACTAGATAAAAGGAATAATTAGCAGAGTTTAATCAATAGTGATAAGGGATGCTTTGTTTTGTTTTAGATTATAGGGGTAAGATAAATTTTAAAAATTAATATATGATTTTAGTTATCTGGAGTAAATTTAGCAAAAAAACCGTTCTCTTGAAAATTAGAATTCCTAGTGCCGGAGTTCTATTGCTTTGCTGAAGCAGTGAATTTTATCTTTTAACATCTTAAAATGGGTTGGAAATGAGGTTGATGTGTATTTATTTTGTGCGTAATTATCTTTACAATTATACTCTGAAAGAGTCCTTTCAGGACCTATGTTCTATTTTTATTCATGTATTTCTTTATCTTCTTTGTGAGAAATATACCCCCGATTAGTAAAGCTATAATTATGATTAAGAGCTGAAAAGGGAAGGCAAAAAAATGAATTGACTTTGTGAATGTTGGTCCTTCATCGGATAGGGGCAGATTAAGTGTGGCCGAATAAAATCCCAATAGAAAATTTTCTTTCCATAGGATCTTAGGGCTCTTAAAATCAATATTTAAATCATTTGGAATCGCTCGAGTTGAGTTGGATAAAATATTAACCCTTGTCAAATCCAGTTTTCCGATACTTTGCCCAAACATGTTTTTTATGATAATCTCGCCTTTCGGTTGTATGAAATGGGTTCCTTGGTTTTTGACTCTGAGAGTAAAGGGTACAGGCCCGTTTTCAAAGAATAAATCAGATGAAAACTCTTCCAAGATTGCCTTTGGAGTCTCCAGAGAGCCTACAGAGAGCAATACATTTGTAGCTATGCCTGCTTGATTCAGGGAGAAGTTATCTTCTGCGGAAGAAGAATTCTGAGATATGAATATGATTGAAAAATAGTAGTCTGATATATTTGTATCTTGTGGAATAGTTACATTAAGAGTCAGTTTTTTTTGTTGTTTTGATTCCAGAGTTAGGCTATCTATTGGTATATCTCCATCAAGAATTTTGATGTTGCTAAAAATCTGAGAGTAATCTTGAGAATCCAGATACTCAAGCTCTCCGTTCTCAAGTTTGGGCTTAAAAGGATTAAGCTGTATTTTAAGAATAACTTGATTTTCGCTTTTGTTTTGAATAGTTATGATATTGTTTGTTGTGGCAGGGGGAATAGCTTTAATTGTTATAATGCTTGGATCAAGAGTCAGAGACAAAGCGCCTGCTCTTGCAGGAATACTACCAATAAACAAATAAACAAATAATCCAGTAAGCAAAAATATAGTTCTCAATTTTAAATTTATAATTCTCATCTCAAAAATTCGGAACTGCTATAAATGTAATTATGGTGCTGTAATTTCCCTGAGCTTGATTTCTTGAAATGTTTACCTTGTAGGACACCCGGATTTTTTTATTATCCGAGTCAATGCCTGACATGATAGACTGCAGGTTATCATTGTTTTGAATATTGGGAAAATGTTTGTAAAAATTAGGGTTTTTAAATTCAATATCGCAATCTGTACCAATAACATTGTCGCATCTATATCCAAAGCCATAAGTAAGGGTATTTATCCATTCGCTTGCACTTTGCGCGTTGCATCTTCCGTTGTCGCAGGTTGTATCGGGAATTGTACCAAGAGTCTGATTTTCTAGAACAAGCACAGAGTAGCCATGAATAGATTTGCTGTTTATAATCAGGTCAGCTGTGCGAATGATTGGATTGGTTGGGTTAAGCGCTCCAAAAGCTATAATATCTGAAGAAAGCTCGATTGAAAAGGGAAGCGAAGAAGCAGTATTCTCAAATCCGGTTTTAACTTGATAATTTACACCCTCTGATGTATTTGAATTCAGGTTTCCAATATCGGAATTTATCTTAAGATCACTTCCTTGTGAAAGTCCTGATGAAGTATTGAAGCCGTCCATTTGAATGATATAGTCCTTGTTAGACATGGTTTGAGCGCCCGCGGGTGCCAAAAATAATCCAATAAACAAATAACCCAATAACCCAATCAATCCAGAATGCAAAATAATTTTGAATCTAAAATTATGAATAATAAATTTTCCTCTCAATCTCAATCGTAGGGAATCTTGAATAGAAATGCAATCATTTCTTTATTTAACTTAGAATTGTGATACACTGGGTAATACAAAGCTGACAAGTCTGGGATATTTGTTTTCTTATAAATTAGCTTCAAATGTCCAAGTTTTTGCTAAGTTGTCCAAGTTTTTATGAATATTAAGAATGGGTCAGACACATCCCGTACGAAACTGTATCTTTCCCGAGATGCGAAGCAAAGACTAAGATGGATGCAACATTTCCATAGATATCGCAATGCGCGGTTAACCTGCAGGCATTTTGGCATTTCTCCGGATACTTTTTATCTGTGGAAAAAAAGGTTTAATTCCAATAACTTATTCGCCCTGGAAGATAACCCAAAGACTCGGAAACCTCACCAGCTCCGCAAACCAAAATATACCTCGTCACATGTCGAGAACATAAAGCAGCTAAAAGCTTTCAATCCGAAAATAGGCAAAACAATTATTTCCAGAATTCTCAAAGAAATAGGCGCCCCCCTCTCTTCCTCCACAGTCTCGCGAATTCTACAAAAACACAAAGCGTAAGCTGGTATGATATACTCGATATTAAATGCAAAAGTTAAAAGTCAAAAGTCAAAATTATAATCCTTCTGAAATAGAGTCGCGTTGGCAGGCTGTTTGGGAGAAGGAGAAAATTTATTCCCCAAATTTAGATAAGGCTAAAAAGCCTTTTTACAATCTCATGATGTTTCCGTACCCCTCCGCCGAGGGCATGCATGTAGGCAACATGTATGCTTTCACAGGCGCTGATGTTTACGGTCGCTTTCAAAGGATGCAAGGCCATGATGTTTTTGAGCCGATTGGTCTTGACGGATTTGGAATCCACAGCGAAAACTACGCAATAAAAGTCGGAAATCATCCGGTTGAGCAGGCAAAAATATCCGAGAAAAATTATTATAAACAGCTTCATGCAATCGGAAATGGGTTTGATTGGACCAGAACTCTTGAGACTTACAAACCGGAATATTATAAATGGACGCAGTGGCTTTTTATCCAGCTTTTTAAAGCAGGTTTGGCTTATCGAAAAAAAGCGCCTGTAAATTTTTGCCCGTCATGCAAAACTGTTCTGGCAGACGAACAAGTTTTACAAAAAGGCAAAAGTACAGGTAAAAATTCAAAAGTGGGGGAATCCGTTGGGGTTTGCGAAAGATGTGAAACTCCTGTTGAAAAGCGTGACCTGGAGCAGTGGTTTTTTAAGATCACAAAATACGCGGATCGTTTATTATCAAACATTAATAAACTTGACTGGAGCGAGAAAGTCAAAATCGCCCAAACACAGTGGATTGGAAAATCTGAAGGGTTGGTAATTAATTTTGACGGCATTGATGTTTTTACAACCAGACCCGAAACTATGGACGGAGCTACATTTTTGGTTCTTTCCCCTCAGCATTCAAGGGTTAAGGAATTTAAATCAAAAGAAGTTATTGATTATGTCAGGCTGTCTCTTAATAAGACAGATGAGGAAAGACGAAAAGAAAAAACAGGGATTTTTACAGGAGAATATGTAACTAATCCATTAACGAAAAAGAAAATTCCAATTTGGATTGCGGATTATGTTTTGATGGAATACGGAACCGGCGCAATAATGGCAGTGCCTGCAGAGGATGAGAGGGATAGGGAATTTGCGGAAAAATACAAAATTCCGATTGAAAAAACTTCTCTTTCTGCAAAACCAACAGGTGAAAAAGTTGTAAATTACCATCTTCGGGATTGGCTGATTTCAAGACAAAGGTATTGGGGACCTCCCATTCCAATGATAAATTGTCCGAAGTGCGGCTGGCAGCCGGTTCCTGAAAAAGATTTGCCGGTTGAGCTTCCTTTTATTGAAGATTACAAGCCTTTAGGTACAGGACAGGCACCCTTAGCGAGCCATCCTGAATTTTACACAACAAAATGTCCAAAATGCAAGGGAGAGGCAAAAAGAGAAACAGATGTCTCGGATACATTTCTTGATTCCAGCTGGTACTTTTTAAGATATCTTGCAACTGAATTTGATAATATACCATTCCCAAATAGAAAGATGCCGAAACAAGTTCGGCATGACACCGGGGACAGAAAGCGTTGGCTTTCCGTTAATATGTATATTGGCGGAGCAGAACACTCGGTTTTGCATCTTTTGTATTCGCGATTTGTCACGATGGCTTTGAAAGACTTGGGGTTTATTAATTTTGAAGAGCCGTTTGCCAAATTCCGCGCGCATGGATTAATAGTCAAAGATGGCGCCAAAATGAGCAAATCTAAAGGAAATGTGGTTGTTCCGGATGAATATATCAAAAAATTCGGCGCGGATACATTAAGAGCATATCTAATGTTTGCCGGACCTTATTTGCAGGGTGGGGATTTCAGAGATACGGGAATTGAGGGAATGAACAGGTTTGTTCGTCGGGTTTGGACCCTCCTCACAAAATCTCAAATCTCAAATCTCAAATCTCAAATCTCAAATGAGAGTTTGAGACCTATGCATAAGACGATTAAGAAGGTGACTGAGGATATTGAGAGCTTAAATTACAATACTGCGATTGCGGCTTTGATGGAATATTACAATTTTTTATCTGACCAAAAATCGGTAAGTCGGGAAGAAGTTGAGGCATTTGTAAAACTCCTTGCGCCGTTTGCGCCGCATGTTAGCGAAGAACTTTTTTCTATGATTAACGCGGATAAAAATCAGCGGATATCCGCAGATAATCATTGGCAATCAATCCATCTGTCTGCTTGGCCAACTTACGACCCCGAATTTTTAGTCAAAGATGAGTTAGTAATTGTAATTCAGGTCAACGGAAAACTGAGAGGAAATCTAGTTGTTGATCTTGAAACATCCAAAAACAAAGCTAAAATTGAAAAATTGGCAAAAGAAGATGGTAATGTAGATAACCATCTCAAAGGCAAGAGTATTAAAAAAGTCATACATGTTGAGGGCAAAGTGATTAACTTCGTAACGAGCGTCTAGTTATCAGCGTCTAGCGTCTAGTTTTCGCCCGCGGGCGAACTGAACGCTGAACGCTAGTTGCTAGCCGTTAATTTATGGATACAGCTGAGCTTGTTTCAAAATATCTACCGCTTCTAAAAAAGCATTGGCTTCCTCTGAGCCTCGGATTCCTAGGAATGATATTCTTTGCATATGGTTTGATAGGGTTATTTGCTTCCAATAAAACAAGCTCGGAAGACATTGTTTTTGAGGCTAATTCATCCAACGCTAGCCCCGGTGAGGCAAAAACCATACTTGTAGATGTAGAAGGAGCTGTAGTTAAGCCCGGTTTATACAAATTACCTCAGAACTCAAGAATTCAAGACGGTTTAGCTTCTGCAGGAGGCTTGTCAGCCATAGCAGATAGGGAATATGTGGCTAAGAATCTCAATCTAGCTACAAAGTTAACAGACGGAGCAAAAATTTATATTCCTAGTGTTGGGCAATCAGTCAATGGTGCATCAGTGCCAAATAACGGATTAATAAATATTAATTCGGCTTCAGAGCAGGAATTGGCAGATGGGTTGGTTGGAGTTGGAGTAAAAACAGCGCAGAAAATTATTGCCGGAAGACCATATGTATCCATAGACGAGCTCTTAAATAAGAAAATAGTAAACAGTAAATTATTCAATCAGATCAAGGATAAAATAAGCGTATATTAAATTTCTAATTCCTAATTAACCTAATTTCTAAGTTGAAGCTTGGGATTTCTTTAGAAAAATTAGAAATTAGAATAATTAGAAATTTTATGAAGAGATCTCTTGTGCTTTTTAGCTTAATTTTATTGTCTATTCTTTCTTTTCGCTTTTATTTTTTTTACAATAATCAGCCTCAATTCGCGGATGGGCAAGGTATTAGTTTTGAGATGACAATTTTATCGCAACCGCAGGTTGTTGGCAGTCGACAAGTATTAACTGCTAACCACAAAAATCACAAAATTAGAATAACCACCAGCCGTTTTCCTGAGCTAAATTATGGTCAAGATGTGCGTATTGCTGGCGCTCTCAACATTAGAATGCTAAATAATAAAAATGTTATTTATTCAATGTATTTTCCCAAAATAGAAATTGTAAAAGATAAATCTATTTTTGGGAAAAGCTTGGGAGTTATAAATAATCTTCGGCAAAATTTGATTTCTTTTTTTTCCAGAACTCTTCCGTCACCATCGTCAAGTTTACTTATGGGAATAGTTTTTGGCATAAAAGAGCAAATGCCAAAAAATTTTGCTGACAATTTAAGAACAGCAGGAGTTTTACATGTAATTGCCGCGTCAGGAATGAATGTCACGCTGATAGGGGGTTTTATCAGCTCTCTTTTTGCTTTTTTCCTTAACCGCAGAATTGCTTTGGGGATAAGCGTGTTAGGCATTATGTTTTATGCTGTTTTGGCCGGATTGGAGGCATCAATCATCAGAGCTTCAATCATGGGAATGCTTGTTTTCTCTGCTCAAATCATGGGCAGACAGACTTTGGCAGTAAATGGATTGCTTTTGGCAGGATTTGCAATGCTTTTTATTTCGCCTTCATTAATTTCCGACATTGGATTTCAGCTTTCATTTACAGCAACACTTGGAATATTGTATATAAAAAGAGTTCCAGCCACTATAGCGGCCCAGCTTGCAACTTTGCCTATTCTTTTGGCTAATTTCGGAACATATTCTTTGTATTCGGTTTTGGTAAACGGTTTGGTGTTATGGACTGTGCCGATACTTATGGTTATAGGCGCAGGAGGGGCAGTGATTGGATTGATTTTAGAGCCTGTTGGTCAATTAATAATATATTTTGCTTACCCGCTGTTAATTTATTTTGAAAGCGTTGTAAATTTTTTTGGGAAAGTCGGAGGAGTGGTAAGTATTCAAAATCTTGCTTGGCAATTTAGTCTCGGGTATTATTTTCTTTTATCTTCCGCAGTTATTTTTTTAGGAAAAAAAACTAAATGAAGAAAATTATTTTGGCTGCATCAGTTCTTTTTGTCCTCTTGAGCAGTATCTTAATATATCAATATATAACTTTTGCAGACAAAAAATTGCATGTTGTAATTTGTAATGTGGGGCAAGGAGATGCAATTTTCATAAGAACTCCCAAAGGATCAGATATTTTGGTTGATAGCGGACCGGATGATGCGGTTTTGAATTGTTTGGGAAAGCATATGCCGTTTTGGGACAGAAGTATTGAGATTGTGATTTTAACTCATCCGGATGCAGACCATGTAACAGGGCTAGTTGATGTTATAAAGCGATATAAAGTGATACGGTTTTATGCTAGCAACAAAACCACAAATACCGGAGTTTACAAACAATTTTTGCAAACTCTCAAAGAGAATAATATAAAGCAGAATTATCTTTCACAGGGGGATAAATTCGTATTTAAAGATGGTTTGACAATGAAAACTCTTTGGCCAACTCATGATTGGAACGGTCTGACTACAAATTCATTTTCGGTTACAGAACTTTTGACTTATGGAAAATTCAAAGCGCTTTTAACAGGGGATTTGGATGCTGAGCAGTTGATTCAGGCCTCAAGTTTAGGAGTGGATATAAATTTTCTCAAAGTTCCTCATCATGGATCGCGGTTTGGTTTGACAGGAGAAATTTTGAATATTTTAAATCCGAAAATAGCAGTCATTTCTGTTGGAAAAAATTCCTACGGCCACCCAACACAGTTTATTTTGGACTTATTAAAATCCAAAAACATAAAGACCTTAAGAACGGATCAGGTTGGTGATGTTGAATTTATCTCGGATGGAAATATGTTTAAGGTTCAATAATTTTTTAACGCGCTTTGTTTCAGCGCTCGCAATAAATACCGTGAATTTCGTCTAAAAACTACGAAAATTCACGGTAAGTTGACAAAGTACCGTGAATTTGATATAATATTTTTATGGCTACCGCTCAATTCGCTAAAGATCGAATCAGAGAACTCAAGAAAGAATACGACCGTTTAAAAATCGGCAAAGAATCGCTTCTTAAAATTATAGATGAGGCAGAAATTGTCGAAAGTGTTTATAACTCTAATGCAATTGAGAATTCTACATTAACGCTAAAAGAAACAGAAAAAATCCTTCTTGATATGGAAGTAACGCGACATGTTTCCTTGAGGGAGGTATTCGAAGCGAAAAACCTTGCCCGAGTAATGGACTATATTCGTACCAGGTCCCAAATAGAAGATCTCTCCAAAGAAATGATTCTTCTATTGCACAAAATGCTAATCGGAAATATTGACGAAAGTATTTCCGGCCGTTTCCGAAAGTATGGTGAATATGTAAGGGTTGGTACGCATATTGCCCCGGCCCCGGAACATATTGAACGAAGGATTGAAGATTCTTTAATTGGGTATTCAAGTGACCATCAAAGTTATTTTGCTGATAAAATTGCGCTTTTTCATCTCGATTTTGAAACTATCCATCCCTTCAATGATGGAAATGGCAGGATAGGACGAGTAATTATAAATTATCTACTATATAGACTGAATTTTCCGGGAATAATTATCAGAGACAAAGAAAAGAAATTATATTATCAGGGTTTTGACGAATATCGGGATAATAAAGCGACAAAAAATATGGAAAAAGTTATAGTCCTTGCGCTCATGGAGTCTCTGAATAAAAGAATTGCTTATCTAAAGGGTTACAAAATTATTAATCTCACAGAGTACACCAGAAAGTTAGGCAAATCCAGTTCTGCAATCTTAAATGCTGCAAAACGCCAAACAATCTCTGCCTTTAGGGAAAAGGGAATATGGAAAATAGGAGAAGCCTTTTAAGAACAGGCCAAAAAAGGGGAAGTCATTTCGGATGGGGAAAACTGGAAAGTTGATTAGGATTGTTTTTGGTGATTTTGTTTTTTAGGTCAACTATGATTTGAGGGATGGTATCAACTCCCGTATGATACCCAAGCTTAATCAATCCTGCTTCGGTATAATTTCCCACAATAGCTAGAATAGCGGCTGCTGAACCAACGCCTGCATCTGTCAGAATTGCAAGCCCGGTTGCTAAAAAATGTGTTTGCTTAGTCCATTTTTCGTGTTTGCCCGCCCTATCTGATTCTATTTTGTGATTTAATAAAGGAAAAGCAAGACTACTAACTCCTGTGAAAATAACACCAGGAATTTTAGGCGGTGCTTCAGCTCTCATAAAATTTAATTCACAGTTCTTGTGAGTTGGGATAAAGACGAAGGAGTAGTGATATCCGCGGGAAGAGTAAAAAAGAATGTTGTGCCGCGTCCTAACGCGGATTTTACCCATACGCGGCCGTCGTGTGACTCAACAATTCCTTTGACTACATACAGACCAAGCCCGGTGCCTTGTTTGGACAAAGACTCGGGCGCATTTTTCGCCTGAGTATATTTGGAAAAAAGCAATTTTTGTTCTTCTTTGGCAATTCCGGCCCCGGTATCTGATACTGAAACAACAACATATTTATCCAAACTTAGAAAATCTTCCATTGCAGATGATCCATCCACTTTTGGAGGTATTGCTTTGTAATCTATTGCAATATTTATTTTTCCTCCCTCCGGAGTAAATTTCAGCGCATTAGACAAGAGATTGTCAATGACTTGCGCGACTCTTATAGCGTCAAAATTAATAAGAGGGATTTTGTTATTGATAACAGCAAGCTTTAGAAGAATATTTTTCCGTTCTGCTTGGGGTGTAAATATTTCCATTTCTTCTTTTACAAGTTTGGCAATATCTCCTTTGGTTTTTTGTAAAGTCAGTTTGCCCGCGTCAAGTTTGGCAGTGTCCAAAATAGAGCCTATTTGACCCAAAATTTTTTTTGATTGTTGGTGAATTATCTGCAAAAACTTTGTTTTTTTGCTTTTTTCAAGTGTGTCCGTTGAAATCATAAGCTCTGCAGAATCTTTTATGGTTGTAATCGGACTTCGCAATTCGTGAACCATCACATGAGTCAGATCTTCTCTCTCAGCTTCTTTTTTCTTATATTCACTTATATTCCGTAAAACAATTGAGGCTTTTTCATTGCCAGCAGGTCTTATGAAGACATCGCAGATTATTCCGTTAATCTGAAAGTCTTTTATAGCCAAAGATTTGTTGTTAACAACAGTTTCATTGATTTTGGAGGCTAAATCAAGGTCCGGCAATTCATTGGCAATATCAAAAAAATTAACATTCTCCTGATTTATTCCGAGCATCTTTTTGCAGGAATTATTTATTAAAAGCAAATTATTTTTGTTATCTGCCATAAATATTCCATCATTTATACTTTCCAGCAAAGAAGTAAATTTATCTTTTTCCGTATCCAAAGTTTGTTTAAAAAGACTTAGGGAAGTTGAGGCAACTTCCAGCATTTCATACAAAGTATCCATGTCATCTTTTTTGTAAACATTTTCATGGGTTGAGGATAAATGTATTAATGCAAGAACTTTATTATCAACAATAAGAGGAACATGAAAAGACGAAGAATATGTTGATTTGTAAGCCTCATTAATAGGCATTCCATAAATTCTTTTATCTATTTTTGTAGGAATTTTGGTGGCAAGTTTTTCCAAAGAATTCTTTATGGCTCTTTCAACACTTTCTATATAGTTGTGACTTACGGTTTCTTCAACATGAGCTTTAAAAATAAGGTCGTTGTTTTTTATAACCATTGCGGATGCAACCGAATAATCAAAAAAATTCCTTAAAGAACCCATTACAATGTCAATGACTCTTTCGTGGTCCGTTGTATATGCAATTTTTTCCGAAACATTTCTGAGAACTGAAATTTTGTAAATTCTATCCTCAAGAGTTTTCTTATCTGTCAAATGAAGTTTTTTGAGTTTGTCCAATTCCCAAGAAAGCCAAATAGCTATCAGGCCCAAAATGATTGTTATCAAAAGCGCAATTTCCATAGGTATTAAGCCTTAATACTTCAAGCGGAGTTATGTTCTGATAATTTTTCCAGCTTGTCGCCCATGTTTTTGCTGCCTATGACAATGATATAAGTTCCTATGACAAAAAGGGCTTGGCGGATGATTAACAAAAGACTCAGAGATGAAAGATTTTGCGCTGCCTGAGTATATAATTGGATTGCGTCTACAATGATTCCCAAAGCCAAAACAAAAATTCCGATTCCAATTGTTTTAAACCCCATCGCCAAAATACCCGACACAAATTTTCTTATAAATTTTGCCATTATTATGGCTGCAGTGATAGCTGCAAAAGCAGATATAAAAGAAGCTGCCTCGATTAAAACAGGCAAGAGCTTAGTAGAGTCAAACATTTTAAAATAATTACATTTTTAGAGCTTGTTTTACTTTGCTAACAAGATCTTGGGGTTCAACTTGATACTTGAAAACATAATCCATAGCGCCGTTATTAATGGCCTCTTTTACCAGTTCTTCCTGACTGAAATTTGAAAGCATAAGAATCGGGATGGTTTGAGTCTGAGAATCCGATTTTAATGCTTTCAAAACTTCATTGCCTGAAACATCCGGAAGAACTTGGTCCAGAAGTATGAGATCGGGTTTTTCTGATTTCGCCTTGTCAATTCCGCTTTTTCCATTGAGAGAAAAAATAGTCTGCAAACCGTTTTTTTGCAGAGCGGTTTCAAAAACCGCGCTCAAATTTTCATCGTCATCAATAATCAGAACCTTCATATTAGCGTCTAGCAACTAGCGTTCAGCGTTCAGTTCGAAATAAAACTAGACGCTAGACGCTGACAACTAGCAGCTAATTACAGGCTATCAGTTGGAGAATGTCTTGTCAAGAAGAATATGTTCTGTTCCAAACAGGGAAGTTAGCTAAGCTGTTTTTTTCAAAGCCCGTCTTAACACTTTTTCTAACCCGTATTCTCCCTGCATTTCTTGAGGTAAATTTTTTGCAATCTGAATCATTATGAAATCAATTACTTTTTGACCTCTTAATTCACCTGTATTTTTATTTCTCTCTGATTTCGGAAGTGATTCATAAACACTTTTTATTTTTTCCGCGTCAATATTAAAAAAAGCAGTTTTATATGTGTTGGAGTTTGTATCAAAATAGCTCACGCCGTAAATTACAGGAATACCTTTTAGAATTGATGTAGCAATAAGTCTTCCCGCATTTGCAACTCCTCTTTTTAATTTTTCACTGCTGTCTCCTTCGGGATAAATAGCTACAATTCTTCCTTCTGCCACTGCCTTGGTGATTCTAGAAAGTCCATTGTCATTTTTGTCTCTTATAGTTATTGTTTCTATAGAATGTGATAATTTGGGGCGGGCGAGATCCTGAAAAGTGCTCTTGTCTACTCCATGAGCCCAAATAGGATCTTGTCCGGTGTTATCACTTATTGCTTTGGAAACTGCAATTGTGTTGCCGTATCCTCTTAAATGTCCTTTGCTTGAATGATTCAATATAAGAAGTGCGCCATTTTCTCCTAAGCTTTTCAAAGCATCAATTCCGGTAACTGTTAAATAGCTTCCCGTAAGAATCCCTATTTGTTCCGACAGTAATATTTTCTGGCTGTTTTTTATATCTTCTATAGCGTTGTTGAAAACCACTTCTCCTATAGAGGATAATTTAGTTGCTCCTGAAGTCAAGCGTTTTTGCAAAAAATCAAGCGCTGAATTTTGAATTCCTTCATCCTGAGCCAAAGTTTTGAAAATGTCCCTAACAGGAGGAATTCCTTTTATTAGGGTTGCCGGCGGACCAAGAACATCTTTTAACATGTAGGGATTATAGTTTTTTTAGCTCTGAAACGCAAATTCCAAAGAGTGTGATACAATTAATTGATTATGGCTAGTGTAAAAAAAGAAATTATTTCTGCTCTCAAGAACATATTGGGAGAGTTTACGAGTGAAAATATAGATTTTTTGGTTGAAAAACCTGAGAATGAAAATTTTGGAGATTACAGCTCGAACATTGCCCTGGCAATGTTTAATGATAAAGGATTAATGATAAATGATAAATTTAAGACGCCGATGGAATTGGCAGAAAAGATAGCGTCTAGTTATCAGCGTCTAGCGTCCAGTTCGATTGAGAAGGTTGAAGCGGTTAAGCCCGGTTTTATTAATTTCCATCTTTCACAGGATTATTTATTTTCACAACTTAAAGAAATTTTGGAGCAAAAAGAAGAATTTGGTTCCAAAGAAAAAGATTCGAACAAAAAAGTTGTTGTTGAGTTTTCCTCGCCAAATATAGCCAAACCATTCACTGTAGGACATCTCAGGTCAACAATTATAGGTAACGCGATTGCAAATTTATTACAGGCAAACGGATGGAAAGTTTACAAAGACAATCATTTGGGCGACTGGGGAACGCAATTTGGAAAACAAATTTATGCAATAAAAACTTGGGGAGATGAGGAAAAAATTGATAAATCGGAAAATCCTGTAAAAGAATTGGTTAACTTGTATGTTAAATTTCACGAAGAAGCTGAAAAAAATCCGGAGCTGGAAGAAAAGGGAAGAGAGTGGTTTAAAAAACTTGAAGACGGAGATTCAGAAGCGCGGAGACTTTGGGAAAAGTGCGTTAATTGGTCTTTGAAAGAATTTAAAATAATTTATGAAAAATTGGGAATTACATTTACTGAAAATAACGGATTAGGTTATGGAGAAAGCTTTTTCGAAGATAAAATAAAAGATGTTTTGGAAGAGCTTAACAGCAAAAAACTGCTGAAAGAAAGCGATGGAGCAAAGCTTGTCTTCTTTGAAAAAGATAAATATCCACCTCTTATGATAATCAAAAAAGATGGAGCGACTTTGTATGCCACACGGGATCTGGCAACAGATAAATTCAGATTGAAAGAATACGGCAAAGACATTGTAGTAATCAATGAAGTTGGAATAGAGCAATCGTTGTATTTCAGACAGCTTTTCGAAGTAGAAAAAATGCTCGGATGGGTGAAAGAAGGGCAGAGAATTCACAAAAGACACGGTCATTACCGGTTTAAGGAGGCAAAAATGTCAACGAGAAAAGGCAATGTTATTTGGCTTGAAGATGTTTTGAAAGAGGCAGTTAAAAGAGCGGAAAAACTCGGTTCGGAAAGTCAGGAGATTTCAGAGCAGGTTGGAATTGGGGCTTTGAAATGGAATGATTTAAAAAGAACTTCCGAGCAGGATATTGTATTTGACTGGGACGAAATTTTGAATATGCAAGGAGATTCTGGGCCGTATGTGCAGTATGCGTTTGCTCGCACATGTAGTGTGCTCGCAAAAGTCAAAAGTCAAAAGTCAAAAGTCAAAATTACAACTCAAAACTCAAAACTTGAGGACGAAGAGGTTTTGTTATTACGGGCATTAAACCGTTTTCCAGAGGTGGTTGAACAGGCCGGGGAGAAGTTGGCGCCTAATATTGTGTGCAATTATCTTTTTGATTTGGCCCAGAAATTCAATCTTTTTTATCAAAAGCACAAAATTCTCGGGGAAATTGGGGATGTTGGGGATTTTAGGGTTGCTCTGACTCAAGCAGTTGGACAAGTAATTAAGAATGGCTTGAATCTTTTGGGGATTCCGTCCCCGGAGAAGATGTAGGAGGGGTGTGAGGGAGAAAATGTTTTTCTATATCATTTAATAACTCCTGCAAGTTTTTCTTTCTTTTTACTATTATAGACAGATTCTCAAGCACGGTTTTCTGCGCAGTTGAAAGTTCTTTTAGTTCGGGTAGAGTTTCCATTGCTTTTCGAACAGAAGCCAATATTAGTTTTTTGTCTTCTTTCATTTCTTTGGCTGTCGTATCTAAATTGGTATTGGGTTTGCCTCGCATTAATAGAGATAAAAATTGATCAGGTGATTTTTCAAGAGTATTTAATGTGCCGTCTTCTACAAAGACGCTAAAAATTGCATTTGTTATTTTAAGTCTAAGATCTTCAATGTCTATATTTTTCTGTTGTTCTTGTTTTTTGATTTGTGGTTGTCCGAATATTGCCATGGGGGCATCGTCATAACCGTTAACAAGATCGGATATGGGAATAACAGTTGAAGTACCTTTTGGCTGTTTTTCTTCATGGGGTTTTATTTCAACAGTTTTTAATTGGGCAAATCGAAATGGCTTTTTTTCATCTTCGGAAGTACTTCCTAGGTCATTGTTATCTGAAATTGCATATCTTATTCCTTCTTTTCTTAAAGAAATCTTAAGTCTTCCTATTAACGAATTTAATTGTTTGTCTGTTATTTCAAGGTCAGTTGGTTTCTTGCGTAATGCTTTTTTTAATTCTGCTCTTGTTGGAGCAGGATTTTTTAAAAAGAGTTGAAGAGCTTTTCTTTCATTCGTTGCTACTATTGAAATCCGTTTTCCATCTGGAAATTCTACAAAATAATTTTCTTCTTTTTTTGCTTTTGTCTTGGTATCAGAGGGATTCTCCAGTGATTCTATTAATTGAAATGCACTTTGCAATTTATCCTCTGTTGTTTTTTGTTTTGCCCGAGTAGTCTCTATTTTCCAGCCGGGCATTTTTCTAGCTAAGTCTTCAAGCGCAGTTTTTATCTGAAAACGCCTATGAGATTCATTAAACCCAAGCTCACTGCATTTTTCTTCCAATTCTTCTTCTGAAATAGGACCTTCTCCAATTGTTGTTAATAATGCTTCTAAAACCGGTTTTTGAGTAGGGCTGACTTTGACTAATAGACCGTCCGGTAGAATAATTTCAGTTATTCTTTTTGATACAAACAGTTCTTTAGGTTTAAATTGAGAATTTTGGTCAATTTCAACTCTTTTAACTGATTGTTGCGGTTTTGCTTGTTGTTCTACCATACTTGATTAGACAGGGAAGATAATATAGTAATATTTCCTATTTTGCAATAGTGCCCTAGGCATCAATGTTTCTAGTAGTATGTAGATTCCGAGGAAAAATGTTCGCGAACAGAATCTATCATTCTCTGAAAGATATATTCTCGGCTAGTAGTTCTCATCCATTCTTTAACAATAAATCTCAGATCGCTTAATATTTGTTTTTCCGATGAGGAAAGTGTTTCCGGGTCTTTTTGCGTTACTTCAATTATTGTTTCTCTTACAGATTTTAAGATAAATCTTCTAAGATTATCAACTTCCATTAATGCTAATCTTGAATTGTTTCTTTCGTTACCAGTGATAACTTCTATTAAAAATTTGTCTGGAGATTTCTCAAGAGAATCAAGATTATCTCTTGTAATAGCAGATAGAATTGTTTCAGCGACTTTAATTCGTAAGTTTTTCACCTCATCGTTTTCTTCCGCCCGAACTTTTTTATCCTGGTCATTGTTGTTTGGCTTAAGGGATTGGTTATTTGGGATTTTTGCAGATTCAAGTTGAGCTTTTTTTTCTTCTTCTTCTATTTCTTTTAGTGTTTTTAGTTCGTTTTGCTTATTTATTCTATAATCCATCTTTTGGTCTTTAAGCTGTTGATTAAGATAGCTAATCGCCTGACGAATCTTATCTTTCATCTCATACTTAGTTATTCTTTTATCCGGCAAAGCTTCTGTTAGATCTTCCTCTGTCGGAGCTCTCTTTTCTTTACGCGCAATTAAAGATATTTCCAAAACTGACCGTGTAATTCCCTTTTTAAGTTTAAAGTGACTATCATCAGGCAGAAGAACGAATTTCTCAGAATCAAAGAGAATTCCGGAGTCTGCAACCCCAATCTTTTTCTTCTTCAGTTGAGAAGCAGATTTTTCACCAATTCGGGCAATTTGCAGTGAGTTAGTGCTAGGTTTTTGTTCTGTAGTCATAAGATTAGTGATTATACTACAAAAGTGGTATTTTTTCATCTCAGCCTCTTGGCAAAGTTGGTCTTAAGTGTTAGAATGAAGGTCTTATGAAATTTGAGAAAAGAATTCTCAAAAACGGTCTTCGGGTTATTGTTATTCCCATGCCCTCGGTTCAATCCGCAACAGTTATGGTAATGGTCGGAGCAGGCTCAAGATATGAAACAAGAAAAAACACAGGAATTTCCCATTTTCTGGAACACATGGCGTTTAAGGGTACCAAAAAAAGACCATCTGCCATGGACATCGCGAGTATTATTGACGGAATCGGAGGTCAATTTAACGCCTCAACAGGAAAAGAAGTGACCAATTATTATGTAAAATCATCTGCTTCTAAAATAGAAGTTTCAATGGATGTTCTTTCCGACATGCTTTTGAATTCAAAATTTGATGAAAAAGAAATAGAAAAAGAAAAGGGCGTAATTATTGAGGAAATGAACATGAATGAAGACAATCCCATGAGAACAATAGGGGATTTGTATGAAAACCTTGTTTATGGAGACACTCCTTTGGGCTGGGACATAATCGGGAAAAAAGAAATAATCAGAAGTACCACCAGAAAAACCTTTATGAGTTATATGAAAAGTCTTTACAGCGCAGATAATATCGTGGTTGTTGTTGCCGGAGGAATTGACAGTCAAAAAACATTTAAGCTTTTAGAAAAATATTTTGGCCAAATGCCTAAATTTGATACCATACGATATGGAGAATCACAGTTAACTCAGAAGAAGCCGGAGGTTATTCTAAAAACCAAAAAAACAGAACAGGTTCATCTGGCAATGGGATTTAGAACTATACAATTTAATCATCCGGACAGATACTCTCTTGAAGTTTTGGCGTCTGTTTTGGGCGGAGGAATGAGCTCAAGGCTTTTCAATGAAGTCAGGGAAAAAAGAGGATTGGCATATTATGTCAACGCAAGTTCCGATTTGTATTCGGATACCGGGAGTTTTGTCGCATGGGCAGGAGTTGATCCTAAGAAAGTTAAAGATGCGATTGCTGTAATATTGGAAGAACACGGAAAAATTCAAAATTCAAAATTCAAAATTCAAAATTCGGAACTAACAAAGGTGAAGGAATATATGAAGGGGCATTGGGTTTTGGCTTTTGAAAACAGCATGCATGTTGCAAATCATTATGCATCTTGGGAAATTCTGCAGAAAAAAATTCAAACGCTTGAAGAAGCAATGAAAAAAATCGATGCTGTCACTGTTGATGAAATAGAAAATGCGGTTAAAAAGTACTTTACAGCAAAGAATTTGAATCTGGCAGTTATTGGAAATTTTGAGGATAGACAAATGTTTGAAGATTTGCTACATTTATAAATGACTGCTAACGACTAACAGCTAACTTATAACAAAAGCAATAGTTAGTAGTCAGGAGTTATCAGTTAGAAGTTGATTTATGGAAAAATCTGTTGTTTTAATCAAGCCTGATGGGGTACAAAGAGGTCTTGTCGGAGAGATAACTCACCGGTTTGAAAGAAAAGGCCTCAAGCTTGTGGGGCTTAAAATGATTTCTCTAAACGAGGCTATCCTGGATGAATGGTATGTTCATCACAAAGACAAACCTTTCTTCGGAGGATTAAAATCCTACATGAAATCTTATCCTGTTGTTGCAATGCTTTGGGAGGGAAAAGATGTTGTTGCAGCTATCAGAAAAATGATAGGAATCACAAAAGCCCGTGATGCGGAACCGGGAACCATCCGCGGAGACTTTGCAATGAGCCAGCAATACAACCTAATTCATGCTTCTGAAAATGTAGAAAACGCTCAAAAAGAACTGGGTTTGATTTTTTCCAAAGAGGAAATATTTGAATGGGACAAAAAAGATCTTCAAAATGTTTATATAGAGGACGAATTGTAAATAAAGATTTGACAAATTTAAGCGTTTAATATAAACTATAGGCTCGCTATGAGCTTAGAAAGAAGAGGCAAAGAAAAATCTCCAAGAAGGCCGAAAGTGCTTTTATTAGCAACTGGTGTTTCGGTTTCAGCTGCTTTGGCAGTGGTTTTGGCGGCAAATTCAAATAATAAAAGTTCCGGAGATAATGCTCTTTCCGAATATGGTCATCCACCTAAGGATTTTTATGTTCCAACCATACCTGTTTTTAATCAAAAAGAGAATCCATTGAGCAATAAAATCATTGTTCCTGTGCCAGGGGATGCTTTTATTCCAGACTCTGTTCAATCCAACGCCGGAGGAAGTTCAAATTTTACAGTTGATTCCCGAGACTTAAGTCCTGTAAAAAAAACTGCGATTCCAACCGGGGAAATTCCTACTCGAACTCCAACTCGGGAACCTGAATCAACCAGTACACCAATTCCTAAAGCTCCGCCTTATGCCCCGACTGTCATAGGGAAAGAAAATCTTATAGCCGGCAAGACTGAGGTTTCGAAAGATATGATTTCGGGTACCTGGATAGTTAAAATAGACGGCTCGGGAAACTTTCTGAGTTCAGGCGGGGTCAAAAACGGTGAAATGCAGGTAATTGTTGAGAGATGGATTCCCCAGCCAGCTTATTCGGATTTTGCAAAGAACGCAACTGTTTTTTACGAAAATTTTACGAGGTTTGATAAAAATGCAATTTTAATCGCCAATAAAGCTAATTTTACGAGCGTAATATTTACAATTTCTAAAGATGACCCCAAAATAAACTCTTATTTGCAGCGCTATAAAGATAAAACAGTATTGAATATTGTTCCTTTGCCTAAGATAGATTTTGTTAAAAGTGAGGAAACATTTATTGTCGTAGCTCTAAAAAAGATGAACCCGGATACGAAAAAAGAAGAACAGTTTTTCGCAATAGCCGGAATTGATTTGCGCGGAGATGTGCTGGCTCAAATAAAAGCTATTGATGATTTTTCTCAGCAAATGGCATCCGGAAACTCAAAATAAAAATTGCCGGAATAATTGCCTCGGTTAGAAAAGATAGCTAATTTACAAATCTTAAGTTATCTAAGTAATATACCGGCTGAGTGGCACCGGTATTTTCTTGAAGCTGTACTCGGGTAATTGTGGTATTAACGCCCCCAAGAGCAGATAATGGAATTAATACTTTTCTCCATCCTCCCGTGGCATTTGTAGCATATGCTGCAGGATTAACCTGTGTCATTACGGCGCCGGCACTGTTATACAAGGAAACACGGATATTTGAAAGATTTAGAGTTGAGGGATAAATATAAAATTCAAGATAGGAATAAGGAGCAGTATTTAGACCCGCATGCTTGAGAGATAATCCTCCCCAAGCACCTGTATAAGTTACTCCCATAGACTTGGTTCCTGCAAAAGTTGGAGTTGTGGCATTAAAGTTTACAGTAGTTTTCCAGCTCCAGTTGGTCCAGCCGGAACTCAAACTTTCTCCATAGATAATATGTGATGCAGCGTAAGATTGATTGAAAAAGGAGTGGCTAAAAACTAGGGCGCTTAAGACAATTATCAGGACGAGGATTTTTTTAAGCATAAAATATAAGATAAGAGGAATATTGTATCAGGTTAAATTTATGAAATGTGTAAGTTAAATTTGTGAAATGTGTAAGAAAAAAACTATTTTTTTTCAGAATGGAGCTGTAAGCTCAGCGCAAAAATTGTAAGTATAATTACTTCGGATAGAAGACAATATTGGCAGAAGGCGTGCAGGACAAAAGCCTGAATACAAAAAAGAACAATAGAAACTCCAACTCCTGATAAAATTAAAAGCTTAAAATATTTAAAAAATCCCAAAAGCAAAAGAAAAATAAGAACAAGAAAAAAGAGAGCTCCTACAAGTGCAATCGGAATGCCAAGAATCGTTGAAAATCGGCTCGTAAGCACTGTTTCACAACCAAGAGCTATAGTACAGGGGGGAATGATGTGTTTGTAATGCAGAATGGTTAAATAAACACTGTCAAAAAATCCGGCAAGGGAAAGAACAAGCAAAAAAAATTTACTTTTTGTTAATTTCATCTTGGATAATTTTTTTGAAGCTATCATAGCCTGCAGGATTTTGTATGTGAACTCCATTTACAAAAAATGTGGGAGTAGAATTAACGCCTATGGAAGTTGCTTTATTCGTTTCTGAATTAATAAATTCTTTTGTTGAGGTGGCATCAAGATCGGTTTTGAACTTATTTAAATCTAATTTTAGAGTTTTTGCATAATTCATAAATGTATCTTTTGCATCAGTCTCCGCCCATGAATTCTGATTTTCATAAAGCATGTCGTGCATTTCCCAAAATTTATTCTGGAGTCCCGCAGCATAAGCTGTTTGGGCTGCAAGCATAGCGTTTTTGTGAATGCTGACAAGCGGGAAAAAACGGTAAACTATTCTTAAATCTTTGCTAAAGTCTTGTGATAACATTTTGACCAGAGGAAAATATGAGCCGCATGCAGGACATTGGAAGTCAGCGTATTCAATCAAAGTAACTTTAGCCGATTCGGATGCTCCTTTGACAAAATCATCTTTGGTCAGAGCCGGAAGATTTGCTATTTGAACAGGAGCAGAAAGAGATGGGGAGTTGTTAACAGCATTAATCAAAAGCCAGCACCCAACAATTAGTACAGCAATTATTCCGCCCCAAATTCCCAATTCCTTTATTTTCATTTTCTTATTCTGACACAAATTTGGGAAAAAATAAAGAGCGGAAAGGCTTACATATTCTGCTAGTTGAGTTTCAAAAATCGGTAATATATAATCGTTTCCATGAGCGTAGAAAATAATCCTCGAGTAACAGAAAAGGCTGGATTGTTAAATAAAGCTGTTGAGTTGGTTACTCTTGGACGATATGGGGTTGATAAAATTGTTGTTTATGGCTTGAAGAATAATATTACAGGTGACATATTTCAGGGACATCCAATTGACCATTTACGAAGAACAGGAAAAATGGTTGTAGTGGAAGATATGTCTAAGAATAGACATGCAAAAAGAAAATTAGTTAAAAGAAAACCGTAATTCTCCTTAAAAGTTTTTCTTCGTGGCTTAAATCAAATTGCAAGAGAGTGGGGTTTCGAGTTGTATCCTTAAAGTCGTAAGGTAAATTAAATTTGTAGGAAAAATAAAGAGGATAAGACTTTAGGCTGTTTTAACAATTCTTGCTTTGAGATGCCTTATTTTTTTTGCTTTTTCTGAAGGCAAAAGCACAATCCTTTGCGCCTGATCTCTTAATACGCTTGTTATTAATGCGCTTCCTTGAGATCCGATTTGGCTGCAGATTATTTTTTGATTGTCTTGATGTTCGCTAAGGTCGATTGCGCAGTCTTTGCCTCCGATACGAAATGTGATTTTATGCTGTTTTAGTTTTTCAAATTCCTTTATGTCGTGTTCTGTGAGAACGAAAGTAGCAGATACGGAAATAGGACATTTTCCTAGACTGTTTTTATTAACAGCAATGCTTGCATCACCTAGAGGCGTGCTTGGTAATTCATTAAGTCTTGTTTGAGCCATTAAATGTAAATTTCCGTGAATGTTTCCAATTACAATAGGAGTTTCTGCGATTTTGAGGAATCCTTCGGACATTTCCGACGGGGATATCACTTCTAATTTATCCGAAATTTCTGACCTTTTTAATCTCTCAAACGGCTCAAAAGGACTGTTTATTTCAGGCGATAAAATTCTTTCTCCGCTGGGAGTTTTTCTGAAAAATCTTTCCCTAATTCGTTCTCTCATAACTATAGGATTATTCTATCAGTTGGAGATGAGAAATGCAAGTTTTGGGAAAAGTCGGGGTGCGGGGAATTGAACCCCGTGCCTCTCGGTCCCTGCCCGAAATGACTTGTCGGAGACGAGGGAATTGGACCCTCTGCCTCTCGGTCCCGAACCGAGCGTTCTACCGATGAACTAGTCTCCGTCATTTCAAGTCAGGCGGGCCGAACCGAGCGTTCTACCGATGAACCACACCCCGTTTGGTAAAGCAGAATTCATTTTAAACCCTTTTGTGTTAAAATACAAACACTCGGAATTCTTGAAGTGAGAAGTGGGAAGTTCTTGACTTTGAATACTTGAAAAATAGAATTCTTGATTTCAAGATATCAAAAAATCAAGGTCAAGAGCGTCAAGGGTATCCAGCTTCAAAAATTCTAAGCTTGTCCCTGTAGCTCAACGGATAGAGCAGGCCCGTCCTAAGGGCAAGATGGGGGTTCAATTCCCTCCGGGGACACTATGACAAAGAAAGAAACAATTAGATTTGTAATTACTCAGAGCATCGGAAATTTTTTGGTGCTTTTTGCGATTTTCGGAGTTTTGGCAACTTTTGGCCCCGCTCTTTATTTTGAAGTAACATTCAGAGTAATGCAGGTCAGGGGAGTGCACTTTTCTATTACGGATAAGCATATTCCCGTATCAGAAGCAAAAAATATAAAACTTTCTTCCAATCCGACACTGAGTTTTGCTGACATTTTGTCAGGTCCAAAAGAGCAAATTTTAGTTCCGATTGACCCTGTTTTTAATATTCTGATACCCAAAATCGGCGCGAACGCGAAAGTTTTTCCGAACATTGATCCTTCAGACCCGGATTCTTTTTTGCCTATTTTGCAAAAAGGTGTGGCACATTCGGTCGGAACATTTTTTCCCGGACAAAAAGGCAATATTTATTTGTTCGCGCATTCAACAGATAATTTTTGGAATGTAGGCAGATATAATGCGGTTTTTTATCTTCTGAAAGATTTGCAAAAGGGAGATGATGTGGTTGTTTTCTCCCAAAATGTGAGATACAATTATGTTGTAACAGGCTCGAAAATCATAAGTCCTTCAGACATTTCATATATAGCTAATGCCAAAACAGGAAAAGAGCTTTTGATTCTTCAGACATGCTGGCCCCCGGGAACCACTTGGCAAAGATTGATGGTATTTGCCGAACCCAAATAATAAGAGAATAGAATTTTTGAAGTTAGAAGTTAGATGTTCTTGACTTTGAATATTTGATTCCTTGAATTCTTGAAATCAAGACGTCAAGAAATCAAGTTCAAGGATGTCAAGAATATCCAGCTTCAAGAGCATCATCTATCTTTATTTTAGCCCAATGGTATAGAGGTTAGGCGAGATGGTGGGGTTGCCAAGATCGGTAAGCATTAAAATTTTTGATCCGTCCGGCCATGAGAAAACGAAGCCATCAATAAATGGTCCGGCATAAACTGTTGTTTTATTAAGTCCGTCGTAATCCATAATTGTAATTTTTTTGTTTTCAACATATATTAAGTGTTTTGAGTCGGTAAACCAATTCAAAGGAAAACCATTAATAAAATCCGAGCTTCTGTGTATAGGCATGGAATCTAAAATTTTGAAATTTTTATCTTCTTTAATGTCGTAGACATAAACTGTCCCTTTAACAATTTCCCGTTCTTGCGGAGTAGAATTAGTGCCAATTAGCGGAGGATTTATAATTATAGGCAAAGTTGCAGACTGTGTTGCGGTGTAAAGAATTTTATTTTCATCTTCCGACCAGGATAAAATCCGGAAATTATCTTTAATTATATTTTGCAATTTTGCTTTCAATCCGAATAATTGAGATTTGTCTTGTCTGGCCTGGAGTTCCTTCCATGAGCTGTCAACAGCTTCTAAAGTCGCAGTTATATCTTGAGGATTTTCATTAAAGCTTGTTTTCAAAAGATAAGTAGTTGTGATATTTGTATTAGCTGAGATTGTTGCGATAAGCTCTTTGGCATCAGGAGACCATGAAAGCTGAGCGTTGGAAAAATTATCAATAGTATTGTCCGCAATCTGTGAGGACGAACTTTGCAGAGTGAGAATTGGTCTTAGTCCCATATCCAAAATATAAACTCCGTTTTTTCTGGGATTTTCCAGATCCGATACTGTATAGGCTATTTTGGTACGGGTTGGATCTAGAACCGGATTCTTTACTCCCATATCGGTTATATTGTTAAGTTTTGGAGCTGTCGGAATCAAAAGCGCGAAAGCGCTTGTAACAACTTCTTTTTCTATTTTAATTTTTTTCTGCCAGGAAAAATAGCCTGATTTGGTAATCTTTATGTCATATTCTCCGGGAGGAAGGCTGACAGTATTGTTAGTGGCAGAGCTTAAATGGTTGTTGATGTAAATTCCGGCTCCGTCCGGCTGACTGGTAGCTGCGAGAAGTCCTGTTCCTGAGATTCCTATTTTACCCTGCCCGAAGTTAAAATTATACCCCTTGCCGTATAAAATTACAGTGATTGTCGCAACGACAAGAAAAACCAGGGTTGCAATATAAATTGCTATCTTTTTCATCCGCTATATTATACCATTCTCGTTTGCGCTATTGCAATTTCATCGCATTGGTGTATATAATCAAAAATACAAGGCTAAAATGGTTTTTTGATACACTAAATAGATGGATCGATATGGTTACTAGGTCAAAAGTTAGAAGTTAAAATTCAAAATTTCAAGTAAAAAGTCAAAAGTTTAGTCACTTTTTAATTTTGACTTGCATTTTTGACCTTTGAATTTTGCCTTTTGAGTTTTGAGTTTTTTAAAATATGTTTTCTTTTTCCGGAAAAAGAATTGGTATAGATTTAGGAACTGCTAACACGCTTGTTTATCTGGTTGGTCAGGGAATAGTTCTTAATGAGCCGACAGTCGTAGCTGTAACAGCTGAAGAAAATAGAGTGGTTGCAGTAGGTAAGGAAGCCAAAGAAATGCTGGGCAGAACCCCTGGAAATATAGTAGCTCTTCGGCCTCTTCGGGATGGAGTTATCGCAGACTATACAATAACTGAAGCAATGCTTTCGTATTTTATAGATAAAGCTGCAGGAAAATCCCGGTTTTTCAAACCCGAGGTAATGGTTTGTATCCCGTCAGGAGTTACTCAAGTTGAAAGACGAGCTGTTTTGGACGCAACTATGGCTGCGGGCGCAAAAATAGCATACTTAATTGAAGAACCTTTGGCTGCTGCAATCGGCGCAAAAATACCCATAGCTCAGGCTGCGGGACACATGGTCGTTGATATTGGCGGAGGCTCAACAGAATGCGCGGTTATTTCTTTGGGAGGAGTGGTTGTGCATAGTTCGGTCCGGGCCGGAGGAAACAAAGTTGATGAGGCAATAGCAAGCTATACCAAGAAAAAATTCAATCTTCTTGTTGGAGAACGAACGGCAGAGGAGATAAAAATTGCAATTGGAAATGCATTAATTGAAGAAGAAAAGACCAATGAGGCAGCAAAAATGGAAATAAGAGGCCGGGACACTATAACAGGATTGCCTAGAACCATTGAACTTACGGAAATACAAATAAACGAGGCTATTTATCCTGTTTTACTGCAAATTGTGGGTGCTGTAAAGGGTGTTTTGGAACAGACACCGCCGGAACTAGCATCCGACATCATAGATAAAGGAGTAGTTATGAGTGGAGGAACATCTCTAATTAAGAATTTTGACAAGCTGATGACAAAATTAACAGGAGTTCCATGTCATGTTGCTGAAGATGCACTTTTGTGTGTGGCTAAAGGTACAGGTGTGGCTTTGGAAAATATAGAATTGTATAAGAGAAGCATATCCAAAAAATAATCTTATAGTGTTTGTTTCTAAGATTTTCAAAGCTGTGAAAATTATGAAAAATAGAGAATTTTCACGGAATAATAGATTTATAGTATTTTCCAAGGCGGTGCAATAAGAACTCATTGCTTTATGAACTTGAAAGCACAAAGTTTAAGAACGAAATCCGAGTATATTAAGTATTCAAAATGAGCAAAATCAAATCAATACAGCAAAAATAAATCAATCTTATAGTAGAAAAATTATGCTGAATAAGAAATACATACTTGGTGTTGGTATAACAGATGCAACCAAAGAAGAAATCCTAGAGTATATAGTTAAAAGCCTTGAAAATTTCAAAAAAAAGTACTATGTTGTCACCCCTAATCCCGAATTTTTGGTGCTCGTGCACAAAAATAAAGACTTCAAAAATATCTTAAATAAGGCGGAATTAGCCTCAAATGACGCTGTTGGGATATCTCTTGCCGGAAAAATTTTGGGGAAGAAATTAAAAGGCCGTTTTACCGGTGTGGATCTTGTTGAAAACCTTTGTAAGAAGATGGTAAGAAAGCCTATAACAGTGGGCTTTCTGGGGGGTAGGGGTGGAGTAGCAGAGGCAGCTGCCGAGTGCTTACAAAAAAAATACCCCGGGTTGAAAGTGAGTTTCGTTGGCGAAGAATGGCCAGCAGAGCTTTTTTCCGACCAAAAAGCGAAACTAGAAACTAGAAACTTGAAGCTTGAAGCAATAAAACCTTTTCATCCTCCATCTTCTAACTTCAAAGATCCAACTTCTAGCTTCTATGGTCTATCTTCAAGAGAAATAGACATTCTCTTCGTAGCTTTCGGGGCGCCGAAGCAGGAATTTTGGATTAGCGAGAACTTAGATAAGATTCCTGTTAAAATTGCAATTGGAGTTGGTGGGGCATTTGACTATATCAGCGGAAAAACGCCAAGAGCACCTCTGTTTTTAAGAAGTATAGGTCTTGAATGGTTATTCCGTCTAATAATTCAGCCCTGGCGTATTAAACGCCAATTTGCTTTGTTGGAATTTGTCTGGTTAGTTTTGAAAGAAAAGTTTAAAAGTAATATTGCTTAATAGATTGATATATTACTCAATGCTTTGATATGTCCAATTTGCCCTTCCTTCGTACCAGCTTGATGAAATGATAACTATGTTATAATAATTCCAATGCGGATTTTATTTCTTTACATGTTTCCTCTTTGGGGTAATGGAAGCGGATCTTATTTAAGGGCTCTTTCTCATGAGCTCGTAAAGCGCGGTCACGATATCGCTATTGTTGCGCCGGACAAAAGAAAGCTTGAGGGAGTCAAGCACTATGTAGTTAATCCTCCTCAAATGGGGGTATTCAGTGGTCATCCCGAACTCCCAAATGCTAAAAAATTTGAAGATATGAGCGGGAAAGAGCTTGGCGAGATTTACACAAGCTATCTTAAAACAACTATACAAGCAGTTTCGGATTTTCATCCCGAGATCATTCATGTTTTTCATACGGCTTTTTTGCCCGGCATCGCTCGCGTCATCAAAATTCTTTTTGGAATTAAATTTATTATTACAACTCATGGAAGCGATTTAAGCTACCTTGTAAAGGACAGAAGGTTTGTGGGTCTTATTAACGACGCCAACAAGGTGGCGCGCTTTATCACAGCGAACAGTGACTTTACAAGAAAGTGGTATTTGAATATGTTTGGAGATTACTTGCGTCCCAAAAGCAATATAATTATGGGCGGAGTCAATATCGAAGACTATAAAAGAGACCCTAAGGAAATAGAGACAATTAGCAATAGATACAATCTAAATGGTAAGAAAGTCGTGTTATTTACGGGAAGGCTTACCAAGCACAAAGGAGCTATTTATCTTGTAAAGGCAGCTCCTCTTATAAAGGGTATCGTAATAATTGCCGGTGATGGACCGGAAAGAAAAACTATTGAAGAGGAAATAAAAAAGGGGAAAATAAAAAATGTAATAATGGTTGGCTACATTCCTACAGGAGGGAAGCGTTTGTTTCATGCTTTTTATGAGCGAGCAGATGTTTATATTTGCCCAAGTACCTGGGATGAGCCATTTGGATTGACCATACTGGAGGCAATGGCAGCTCACACTCCTGTTCTTGCAACAGAAAAGGGAGGAGTTGTCTCTCTTATCCAAGATAAAGTAAACGGATTTTTTATAAAACCTCGAAATAGTAACCATATTGCAGAGATTGTCAATATGCTTTTTGCCGATGATAATCTTCGCAAGAGAATATCAGACGCAGCCTACAATACAGTTGTCCAGCATTTTACTTGGGCTAAGATCGCGAGTGAATATGAGAGCATTTATAAGCAATTTAAATATTCAACTTCGGAATATTTAGCAAGAGTTAAGGGGACAAATCCAGAGCTTTCTAATTCCATGCGCTTATTAAATAAAAATAAATGAAGATACTTATTGTTTCAACCCTAAAGCGAAGAATTGACTCTGATTCTTTCGCTTCTCGATCTAGAATAATTTTTGAGCTTTCTTCAGGGCTAATCAAAAAAGGTCATAAGGTATCCATATTGGGAACTGCGGACAGTAATGTTAAGGGTGCAGAAATAATTCCAGTTCTGCAAAGGGGTTGGGTTGATCTGCCTCCGGTTGAGAATGAATTCCTAAGAGAGACAGCATCTCTTATAAATCAGGCAAGAAAAATTGTTGAAATACAAAACTCTTTTGACATCGTTCATAACCATACTTATCCGGATTTCTTTCCTTCCATTCTTCAGGATGAACTCCGAATTCCAATGGTGACTACGCTGCATGCTCTTTATGATAGCTATATGGAGGAAGTTTTATCTAAGTCAGATAAAACTTATTTTATTGCCTTATCTAAGGCGTATAAAAAGTTATATAAGAAAGCCAAAATTTATGATGTAGTTTACAATGGGGTAGATACCAATTTATATACTTTCAAAAAAGAAAAACAAGATTATCTTCTCTGGTTGGGCAGACTTCCAAAAGGCAAAAATGCTGATGGGACATTTATAGATCCAAAAGGGGTCAGATGGGCAATTAGGCTGGCTCAAGAGACAGGAAGCAGATTACTTCTTTGTGGAGCTTGTGAGGATAAAGAATTCTTTGAAAAGGATGTCAAGCCATACTTAAATGAAAAAATTCAATGGATTGGCGATGTTTCTTCCAATCAGTCATTGCCTATAGGAAAGGTGGTCGAATTAATGCAAAATGCAAAAGCATTATTGATGACAATTAACCAGGAAGAGCCTTTCGGATTAGTTATGGCTGAGGCAATGAGTGTTGGTACACCTGTCATTGGATTTGACTGTGGGTCGGTTGCAGAAGTAGTGGTTAATGGTAAGACTGGTTTTGTAGTTAATAAAGATGAAGGAATAGATGGTTTGAAGGAGGCATTAGGAAAAATTAGCAACATTAATCCTGAAGATTGCAGAAAGCATGTGGAAGAGAATTTCACAGTTGATAAGATGGTAGAAAATTACGAAAAACTCTATAAGAAAATAATCAATAAAGACAAGTAAGACCTCAAGTCTTAATAAGATGAAAACGAAAATGAACATTCTTATGGTGGCTTATGAAGGGGCGCCATTTTATAAACGCGGCGGATTAGGTGATGTTGTAGAGTCTCTTCCGAAAGCCCTTTCCAAAATAAGGATAGATGTGCGTGTCGTAATACCGTATTACAATGAGATAAGAGACAAATATAATCTCAAGAAAGAAGGGGAATTTTCAGTTACATTTGAATCTGAAGCGGAAACAATAGGAGTTTACTCTTCATTATTGTCCGGTACCCGTGTTCCTTTTTATTTTTTAAGTAATGCAAAATACCTATTCTCCAGTAATCCCCAGGGCAAGAATAAGAGAATAGATCAGTTTGCGTTTTTCAACCTTGCTGTTGTCCATTTTATGCGGTGGTGTACGAAGCGCCATAAATGGACTCCTTCTGTCGTGCATTGTAACGATTGGCATACCGCTCTTATTCCTCTTATTCTGCGGAAAAAAGAAAAGTCTTCAATTCCAACTCTTCTGACAATTCATAATCTTTTGTACCAGGGTGTGGGATCTTTAAGGGTATTGGATTTGCTCAATATGAAAGACGAGGAGACAAAAGAATTGAAAAGAGGCAATCCTGCTACAGAAATAAATATTTTAGGAGAGGGCATTATTCATGCTACACGGGTTTCAACCGTTTCCCGCTCATATGCAAAGGAAATAATTGACGACTATAATCAAAATCGAATATCGGTATTCCTTAAGAAAAGAGAAGAGGAGCAGGGTAAAGAGAATAGGGGAATCACAGGAATCCTGAATGGAATAGATTATGACATTTGGAATCCGGTAACCGATGAATCCATTTTTCATAAATATAATACAAATAATTGGGAAACTGGCAAAAAGAACAATAAGCAAGACTTGTTAAAAGATTTAGAGCTTGCGGATCGGCCGACATTCTGTTTTATCGGCCGGATGGCAAACCAGAAAGGTATAGATATTTTGATAAAAGTAATTGATAAGTTAGAATCGCTGGGAATAAACATAATTATTCTAGGAGCGGGGAGTTTGATTATTGAAGAAAGTGTTCTGAAGCTTGCCCAAAAACATCCTGGTTGGGTGAGAGCAGAATCGATATACAGTGAAGAATTGGCTCACAAATTATATGCAAGTTCGGATTTCATTATTGTTCCGTCGCGTTATGAGCCTTGCGGTTTGATACAGATGATCGCGATGAGATATGGAACAATCCCAATTGCTTCTAAAACAGGAGGTCTTAAGGACTCTATACATAACGGAAAAAATGGTTTTCTTTTCCGAAAAGATTCCTCAAGAGCTCTTTTGCATGCCGTAAAAAAAGCGCTAAATATATACAATAAACCGAAGGATTTTGCAGGTCTCGTTTTAAATGCAATGAAAACTGATTTTTCCTGGGACAAGAGCGCCCTTCTTTATAAAAAACTCTACAAAGATATTATTAATTCAGAAAAATGATATACTAGATTTTATGACTTATTACGATCTTTTTGATTTTTTTAAGACTCAGAACTTCAAAATGATAATCGCTGCAGATGGTGAAACCCGGACTTCCGAGAAAAAGGGAGAAAAAATAATAGAGAAAATTCCGGCCGGCGGAGTTTCAATAGGACTTGATCCTATTGCCCGCGCATCCCGCGCCACATATATAGCCAGAAGCAGAAAGCCTTTGGAAAAGTTAATTACCCACGGACGGATAAATGTAAATCATCCTGATGGAAATTATGCGCTTACGCGCATATTTTTAACCCCCGAAGAAATGGACTTGTATTATTATGGTTTTGCAAATCAAACTATCTGGCCTTTGTGTCATGTTACCTTTCAAGAGCCAATATTTAGAAAAGATTGGTACGAAGGCTTTAAAAGGGTAAATCAAAAATTTGCAAAAGCAATAAAAGACGAAATAAGAGGGAAAACATTTGTTTGGGTTAATGATTATCAGCTGGCACTTGTTCCTCAATACTTAGAGCGCCCTAAAAACACGATTATCGGAATGTTTTGGCATATTCCGTGGCCGACATGGGAAGTTTTCCGTATTCTTCCGCAGAAAAAAGAAATTTTGGAAAGTCTTCTTGCGAATGATTTTCTGGCATTTCACAGAGGTTATCATGTCAGAAACTTTTTTGAAACTGTTAGAAGAGAACTTGAAGCAAGAATTGATGAAGAAACCAACAGAATATTTTATAACGGACACGAAACAACAGTTAAAAATCTTCCAATGGGGGTTGACACGGATGTTATCAAATCTTTAGTCAGTGTTGACAAAGATTACGGACCCGTAACTGAAATTGTCAGAAGGATTTTCGGAGTAGGTTCGGAAAAAAATGACATGGATGAGTATTTCAAAAAATATAAAGTAATTTTGGGCGTTGACAGATTGGATTATACAAAAGGAATCAAGTTAAGGATTAGAGCAATAGATAAGTTTTTTGAAAAACATCCCAAATACATCGGCAAAGCAATATACCTTGGTATTATGGCTCCTTCTAGAGAAGCAATTCCGTCCTACAGGACTCTCAAAAAAGAAATAGAAATTTTGGCTGAAGAAATTAACAGAAAATATGCAAGGTGGGATTGGAAGCCAGTACATATGATAAATAAAGCTTATCCGAGAACCGAAGTCATAAAGTTTTTCAGAAAAGCACCGATTTGTCTCGTAACCCCGCTTGATGACGGAATGAATCTTGTTTCCAAAGAATTTATGGTGGCTTCTTCTTTGGCAAATGATCCGGGAATGCTGGTTCTTTCTCAATTTGCAGGTTCGGCAATTGATTTGACTGAAAGTCTTATTGTCAATCCTTATAATCTTGAAGAAGTTGCGGATGCGATTAAAAAGGGCTTGGAAATGGACACGAGAGAGAAAATTAAGCGAGCCAAAAGCATGACAGAAACGCTGGATGAGAAAAGCGTATATGCCTGGGCAAAAGAATTTATAGCCGAAACTCTTTCAGCAGCAAAATAAAAATTAAAAATATGCCCGATTTTGAATTTTTACAAAATCCTGTTTCAGGCAAATGGGTTATTTTTTCCCCCCGGCGCGCAAAAAGACCTGATATTGCTCACGGTATTGAGCCTATCTGTCCGTTTTGTCCCGGGAAAGAGTCGGAAGAACAAGAACTTTATCGCTTGGATTCAGTCAGAGTTATACCGAATAAATTTCCTTTTGCGCCAATTCATGAAGTTATAATTCATTCACCCGATCATCATAAGAATTTTGGGGAATTATCTTTGCCTCATGCAGAAAACTTACTTCAGGTTTACAGACAGCGCTATAAAACGCATGAAAAAGACGGTCAGGTATACATTTTCCATAACCGCCAAAAAGGCGGAGGAGAAAGTCTGCCTCATCCCCACACCCAGCTTACGGTAATTCCTCAGGATGTGACATTGGATATTCCCCGGCTTGCAACTCCTTCAGAAATGAATGTAGTCGCAGAAAATCAAAAAGTTCATGCAACCAGCCGTTTTGTAATTTTCTGTCCGAAAACATCTCAATGGCCGGATGAAGTCTGGATAGCGCCAAAAGAGCGGGGGAGAGCTTTCGGGGATATTAGGGATGAAGAAGTTAAAGACTTATCATTTATTTTAACCCGACTGGTACAGATTTTTGATTTGCGGCATGGCTTGGAATTTCCATTTAATTTTTATATTTATCCGGGAGGGGATTGGTATTTAAGAATTATTCCAAGAGTTAAGGTTTTGGGAGGTTTTGAAGTCGGAACCGGAATTTTTGTTAACACTCAGGATCCGCAAGAAACAATAGAATTTATAAAAGAACATTTTGATAAGCCTGTTGGCGGACCGAATGAGGAAAAAATAAAAACCACCCACACAGCCTCTTACCGCAAGAGAGTTTGAGGGTTTAAAATTACCAACTATGCATAAACTGTTGCGCGGTGACCGGCAGATAAAATATTAACAATTTTATCCTTTCTATTAACCTTATAAATAATTCTATAAACGCCAATTTTTAAGGAAAACTTGCCGGTTAATTCTCTTGTTAATGCTTTTCCAATGAATGGATCTTCTTTTATATCTTGCAGAGCGGAGTTAATTGCCACTTCATAAATCTTCTTTATGTTTTTAAATTCTTTTTTTGCCCGTCCTGTGAGTTTTAGCTGGTACATATTTTTTTGTATCCCATCCTAATTCATTTTTTACATCATCCCAATTATGCATGCGACCAGCAGCAAGATCTTCTTCCCCTTCTTTAATTGCTTGCATAAGACCAGGATCATTTAAGATTTCATCTGTTTCTTTCCATGATTCGTATTCGGCAGCCGAAATAATAACAGCAGCAGGTGATCCCTTAACGGTAATGATGAATTCATCGAGCTTTCTATTAGCCTTGTTGACCAAGCTTGTTAAATTTGCTCTTGCTTTTGTTATAGGTAGTGTTTGTATCATTAGTTAATATTACAGAATTCTGTACAGCGCTGTCAATAAGCAAATTGGGAGATACCTTAAAGGAGAGATCTTTTGATGATTGGTTGATTTGAAATTTGTTAATTTGTTGATTATTTCTAGAAGTTGACGTAGATGTAGACTTTGTCTTTATATGCTCTTAGAATGCCATTCTCGATTGCAATTTCATTACTTTCTTTCGGAGTCGGAC
>Ga0209515_10000767_pt1 | contig 56422 bp, 44 predicted proteins | sample Subgroupgradi54m_FD_187454 | JGI IMG/M metagenome (GOLD analysis project Ga0209515, IMG submission 187454) | Subsurface groundwater microbial communities from S. Glens Falls, New York, USA - GMW60B uncontaminated upgradient, 5.4 m (SPAdes)... ... | reverse complement strand
TTCCCTGCCTCAAAAAGTTCTGTCAATGCCACCCTAGCTTCCTTATATATATCAGGTATCTTCTGAAGGATGGCTCCACGCTCGTCTTGAGAAGCCGTTATATATTCATAGGCAAGGTATAACCCGCTCGCTCCCGCCGCCAGATAACCCGCATCTTTTGTCACCCCAGCTAAAGAAATATCAGGAATAAGATCTGCCCATCCTCCAAGTTTCTCCCATGCAAATCCCGCACCGGGCTTCACCACATATTCCAGCACTCCCACCAAGGCCCCGGCCAGCACCATCGCCTGCTCTCCCTCTCTCAAACTCTCAGGCAATAATTCCTTCGCCCTCGTCACCAGTTCTTCTCTTCCCGCCTTCTCCCGTATCCCGATAATCAAAGCTCCCACCTTCTTCCCCAATTCAGGCGTGTATCCAATCATGTCCTTCCTTGATGCATCATCAGGTGTTTTCAAGTACTGATACACCAAATGCAGCAGACTCCCCAACGCTACCAGATACACTCCTTTGGGAAGTGTGATCCCTATATTGAATCTCGAAATCAAATTCTGGGACAATTCTCTCAATGACTCCATCGGTTCTTCCAGCTTCGAGCCCACACGTTCAGCCGCCGGCAAGAATCCAAAATGCACCAACGCCACCAAGGCTCCCACCAGCACCGTCATCTGGGCACCTTCCTGCAAATCAGACGGCACAAACGCCTTCACAAACTTTTCTGCTCCCACCCTGATCTTATCCGCCTCTCTGCTTTTCCCTGCCTCAAAAAGTTCTGTCAATGCCACCCTAGCTTCCTTATATATATCAGGTATCTTCTGAAGGATGGCTCCACGCTCGTCTTGAGAAGCCGTTATATATTCATACGCAAGGTATAACCCGCTCGCTCCCGCGGCCAGATAACCCGCATCTTTTGTCACTTCCGGCAAGGAAACGCCTGAAATAATTCCCGTCAAATCTCCAAGTTTGCCCCAAGCAAATCCTGCCGCAGGCTTGCCAATAAACTCCAACACTGCCACCAATGCTCCAGTCATTGCTCCCAATTGAGCCATATCCGTTAAGCCATCAGGCTTGGCCTCTTGGAAAAATTGCATAACTCGCCTCCGCAACTGATCCAAACCTACGTGTTCTGTCAAAGCCCCATTGACCACAGCTATGAAACCTTTCCCTAGATCATCCGTGTACTTGAGAACCTCTTCACGATTTTCTTTGGGTGTTGTGAAGTAACGATACGCGGTGTAAGCCAGACTCCCTAACGCCAGTAAGTAAATCCCGTTTGGTATATTAATAGGGAGCTGAAGGCCATCCACCTTCTCCCTTAATGCCACAACAGGTCCCAAAATAGCTTTGTCCACCAATTCCTCCACTTTCCCTGTCCCCGGAATAGCCACCTCATTCACAAAAACTGTTACAAGGCCAACCACCAACGCAGCCTGAGCCATTTGTTCCTGACTTTCCGGTAACAACGCCGTGGCAAAAGCCTGAATCTTTTCCTTCAGAATGGCTTTGTCTTGTTCTTTCTTTTTGACAGCCTGCACGGCTTCCCATAAGTCTTTCAGGCTCGTAGCTACTTTCCCAGGGTAACTTCCGAGGAGGCTCTTTTTCTCATCAGCAGGAGCCTTGAAATATCGATACAAAAGATAAAGTGCACTCGCGGCCCCGGCAACGTAGACAGCGTTTTTGATGGCACCAACGACTGTAAGGTGCTCGTGAATGCCCGTGATAGGCGCGATTTCCCGCTGAAGAGAATCGTAATCGTAATAACGGAGATGAGCTTTCACAAGACGCCTCAAGGTGACCATATCCCTGGCAGTCGGGATCACTTCTTGATAGCGGTTCACCCTACGGTAGGCGGAACCTTCCTGCAAAATTCTGAGAATTTCCCGGCGGGTTTCTTCACCCCCTGCCGCTTCAAGCAGTCGATAAAGCCTCTCTCTTACGCGCGCATCCTGGTTGGTGAGCAGATTATGAAGGACGATTTCAAGATTCGTTCTCAAATAATCTTTCGCTTTTTCCTCATCCCGTACTTGAAGTGTTTCCGTCTGCTTCCGCTTAAGCCATTCCTTTTCAGAAATATAAGCCAGCTTTTTGACCGCATCAGAATTTTTCGAAGCATTGATACGGCGGCCGCGGCGTGGTGTGAAAGATTTGCCGTTTACAAAGTCATTGATTTTTCCGAAAGCACGATTATCTTTAAGTGCGTTATAAATAGGTTCTCCTGATTTCAATCCCAAAAATTTAATTTCGTGGTTAGCATAATAATGCCGCACCGGAGGCAAATCACTGCCGTAGAGAGAATTCACACCGAAGGCCGGCTGTCTATCTTCGCCCATCTCTACCAAAATAGAGGACCCTCCATTGGCATGAAATTCTTCGTAGACGGAATGGGCGTCAAGCGAATTCCAGTTGACCATCACGCCCGGCGCGGCCACCTGATAAATTTCCGCCGTACCCGATCCATGATAATGTCCCTTGGTCTGAGCGTAACGAATACGATCCTGATACGGATAGGTTTTAGCCGTCCACACCGTCACATGCCCATAGCCCGGAGGAACCACCACAATGTCGCCGACACTGGCATGAACCACGTAATGATCCGCAATCTTTCCTCCGGCATCCTTTTTCTGAAGAAGGAAAAGGAATTCGCCTTCCTCACCCAATCCACCGAAGTAGATATAGTCGAAACTCAGGCGTTTCGACTTGGCCTGATCGTGAGCTGCCGTGTCTCCATAAGTCTCACGCGTGTAGCCATAAACCACCCAATCAAGTTGAGATTCAACAGTGTAGCGGGGCGTATACTTTGCCAAACCACTCCCGCCTTGATGGCTCATATCGGCCAAAGTGACCCGTTTGTTATCTGTCCCCGGGTTGGGAGTGAAAGTCCTCACGCCTTCAGGCATATGAAGCCCGAGGATATTGCCGCTTTCATCGACCTGAACATCCACTGGAAGGCCTGAATAACGCCCGACCGTATCGGCCACAGACCGGCCCAAAGAAGCCCCCTCCGTTATTTCCACACCGATTTCTTCCGGTGCAAGATCTCCCAAAGTGAGAATGGTTTCTCCGGTTCTTGCTGATTTTTCCGATCTCGCTGACTGAGGCTCAAGAGTTTTGGAAACAACTCCGCTCTTTTTCTCCTCTTGTTCTCTAAGCCACATCATGTAATCTGCAAGATCGATAAGACGCGTGGAATAACCTGTTTCATTGTCATACCAACCGGTCACCGTCACCATATTCCCGGACACGCGAGCTGCTGAAGCATCATAAATAGAAGAGTGAGGATTGTTGGTCACCTTAGAAGAGATAAGAGGCCCTGGCTGATATTCCAAAATACCTGCGAGAGGACCTTCGGCATATTTCTTCATCAAAATATCGATAAGTTTTTTCACTAATTCATCCTGCCGTTCTCTCGTCTTACCGTCACGCCGGCCTAGACCGTAACGTTCCAAAGTGGCGTCAAGACCCTGTTCATCCAGAACAAAGGTCATATCGGCTACGGAAGCGTTGGCCGTCGGAACACGCATAGCCACGCCATCCATTTTCCCATTAAGACGGGGAAAAACATCCTCCACGGTCCGTGCGGCTCCTGTAGAACTCGGCACAATCTGCAAGGCCGATCGGGCCCGCCTCAGATCCGAGTGCTCATCATCCAAAAGATTTTGATCGTCAGTATAAGAGTGAACGGTGTTGAGATAACCCCGCACGATACCAATCTCGCGTTCAATCACGTAGACCAAAGGCTGAGAGGCATTGGTGGTGCACGAAGCGCAGGAGATGACATTGTCGGTAAGCTCGCTTGAGGCTTTAAGAGTTTGCTCATTCACCCCCAACACGATATTCTTGGTACCCTGGACAGGGGCAGAGATAATCACTCCATCGGCTCCGGCACCCAAATGACCTGCGGCCTTTTCACGATCGTTGTGTCTCCCACTGGTCTCCAGTACCACCACTTTGACGTGACGGTTCTCACTATTAAACTGATACTTACGCCAAGGCAATTGACTCAAATCATTGCTGCGATAATTTCCCAAATCAATTCTCTCCCCATTCACTTTCATCCAATAGGTCCCATCGGCATCACGCCCTCTCTCAAATTCGGCTTCGAACTTAACCTCCCTGCTGGTTGACTCAAGATCTTTCAAAAGGTTAAGAACTTTGGGAATTTCTGACAACACCATCCGGACGAGCCCCTGTTGATCCCCTTGCCGTGCAGCGTCCAGAAGATTTTTAAGCAGCTTGGTGACTTTGGGAACGGTTTCCAGAATTACGCTAATCATTTTCCAAAGCTGGGTAATGACTAGTCCCACGCTGTGAGAACCATGAATATCATCATGCACTTCGTCATACTTGATAAGATCGATTAGGCGGTCGATGGCGGCAAGGCCGTCCCGTTCCAGATGTCGCAACCCATTGATGAAGACAAGACGTCCTTTTCTCTCGCCGCTGCTTAAAAGTGAACGGATGGATCGGGCAAAAAGCAGTGCATTGAGAGCCTCACGGCCTGTTCGTCCCGGGCCGTTAAGAACAAGATGATAAGATTCGGAAGGGGATTTGAATTGATAATTCGGGAGAGGTTCAGGAGCCGGACGTGACAAGACAGGTTTGGCCGGCTGTGCGGATTCTTTCTTTTTCGAGGGAGCGGTGGGAGCGCGCGGGGCCGAAGGTGCGTACAATTTGGTATATTTCTTGTACTGAGCCAAATCAGGCAATCGGCTGGCTGCTTGAGTAACAGGATCATAGAAAATTTTTACGCTCACAAGGCGTCCGTCCACCACCTGGGTGTAAGCAGAATCAATCACTCCCGATTCTGTCCGCCCGCGGACATCGCTCGAAACAATCTCATCTTCCGTATAAGCCAGAATGCCCGCGAACTCTCCCACCGCCGCCTTTTTGAGAAGATCGTTAATTTCCGCTTTCGTAGCATCATTTTCAAGATTCATCACAATGTCCACCACACCGGCATCAGAAGGAACACGATAAACCATTCCTTTAATCTTCCCTTGGAGATCAGGAATCAAATGCTCCACAATTGCTGCCGCCTCAGTAACACCCTTCTTGGTTGCAGCAATATTGAGCTGCGCCGCGCGGCCCAAATTAGAATCTTCATCGTGAAGATTCGTCACAAGATTCTGATCTTCCCCGACAGGATGGGGCACTTTCAAATCCACCGAGGCAATTCCATAATTCCTCTGCACGATTTCAAGAATGGGCGCAATGGCGTTCGAAAGAGCCGATGAGGAAGTGACAATGCGCTGATCGGAGTGAAGGAGGTGATGATTCAATCCCATGATAACGTTGTCCAGAGCAGGGTCTCCTTTGAGGTAATCGGAAACCACAAAATCTACCTCCCGGCTTCTCTGAACGTAGGAAAGAATATTCGGCGTGGCGAAACCCGAAGCCACCACAACGGTTTCAACGCCAAGGTCTTCCCAGAAATTCTTCGCGGGATCGGCATTCTCAAAGAGATAAATTCTGGAAGCTGGTTTCTTGGCTTTTCTCTCCGGCTCAAAAGAGATCCAATATCCCTTTTCGTCCTTGCCCCAGTCTATTCTGCGATTGAAAGTTCCATGAGCCGTGTCATACTTGATGCGATTAATCAAGGCGCGAATGGCTGCCTCGGGATTCCTGCTGAGTCCGCGAACCATGTTAATAGCCCGAATTTCTATCTGGGAATCGCGCTCCATAATCGCCTGCTGCAAGGCATCAAGCTCGGTATGACCCAACCCGTGAAAGGCTAGGCGAACCGGTTGTTTAAGTTTCGGAAGTTCATATTTTTGAGGTTTGGTTCGGGTTCTAAGCGGGAGTAAAGTCTCGAGATCACCGGCTTTTTCCAAAAATTCAAGAGAGGCCCCGCCACCTGTCGAAATATGAGTGACCTTAAAACGCCGCTCAAAGTCGAAGAGATTACGGTTCATCAAAGTTTTGACAGCATCGGCCGTGTCTCCTCCTCCGACTACCGTATAAGCGCCCCGGCGCGTCGCACGGTTCACCGCCTGGGCAATCGCTACCGTCCCTTTCTCAAACTTCTTTTTCACCCCGTTGTAATCCTTTTCCTCATAAATCCCCATCGGACCATTCCAGAGAACCCTTCCTGCACGCAGGATTTCGGACCTATAATCTTCAACTGTCTTGGGCCCGATATCCCATCCCTCCCCTTCAAAATCGGAAGGCAGCTTCACAGTCACACCTTTGGCTTTGGCCTCATCCAGTAATTTCTGAAATTTCTTGGCGATTTCATTGCCAGCCCTCAAAGCGTTGGCAGGACCGCTTCCTATTAATAGGACATCCCCCTCCTTCATCCTCCGGCCTATAATCTCCCCGAGGAATTTAAGCTTGTCTTTAAGCTTGGGACCTCCTCCAAAAATGAACACAAGAGATCCTTTGTCCGGATCAAGCAGATCCTCTAGCAAACCCTCCAATTTTTCGACTTCATTGCGAAGCAGCAATCCCGCGGCGCGCGGCACACTGGGATCCACCGGCCCCAGCACGGAAGCATGTGGGCGATGGGCAGCACCAAAACCGTCAAAGACAAATCGGGTGACACCTTCGAAAAGAGATCTTCTAAACCCGATATCCCCGCCGTTTTCCAGATTCCCTCCTAGCCGGCGCGTGTTCTCTACCAGAATAATATCTCCGTCCTTGGCCTGCTCAATAAAGCGATCTTTTTCCGCGAGTGTCCGAGCAAAAAGAATGCGTGGTTTTTTCAAGCCAAAGAAAGAGGAAAGATGCCTCCTGAGAAGGCTGGGGATCAGAGCCTGGCCATTCCCGTCTCGGCCAAAAAGAAGGCTTGGCTCTTTGCCTCCCTGCCAGAATTCCTTTCCTGGATCAAAATGTGCATAAATCACTACCGCTTTGGGTTTCCCTTTCAAAAGATATTTCAGAGTGGGGACGGAAGCAAGTAGTCGGCTCGGGTCAGAAATTTTCCAGGTTCTATCGTCGTAAGACTTAGGCGCACTGGCGGCCTGATCATCAATGGGAACAAGTGGGACGTTTAACTCCGCTCTGACTCCAATCACCTCTCCACGGATATCTCGCGTCTTCCAGTCAGTGATACTGCTTAATTCTTCTTCTCGAGCTTTTTTCATCCTTTTTTGTTCAATGAAAAGTTTGATTCGGGAATAAATCCATTTTGAAACTGTAAAACCTAAATAAGCAAGGATGGCAACGAGAACAATTTGAACCACATGCTGAGCCCAGACAGGAAGAGTGGACATGGCTCTTTCATAATGATCGAGAATAAAGTCGCCCACTTCACTTTTCGAAAGCCATGCTCCCAATGCAACCGAAGCGGTGACGGAGGATGATTCTCCCAAACTGCTTCCTCGAGTGATCCGGCTGAGAATAGTATCGAATACCCGTTCAACGGTCGTGCGTGCCAGAGGATAATCTCCCTTCTCCCTGGCCAAATCTTCTCCACTTACCGAATGTTTATCTTTGTGGCGGAGAAATTTGTCGATCTGCTTAGGATATTTAGCGGCGAACCAGGCCAAAAGATCGGCATGCCTGCGATCTACAATGACCGTGTATTCCAAAGGTTGGGGCTGTCTTGTCTCGTGTATTTCTTTGTGAATCAACCCGGCAAGCTTTGCCACAGGAAAAACATAGAAAGGGTATTCTCTACTGGCAGAAAAATCTCGATCCCAACGGATACGGAGGGGATCAGGAATCTGATTGGCACCTTCAAGATGCTTCTGAATATAGTTGAAATAGGCCTGGCCCAGATAATCTGCCAGCGGAACTCCTCTCAAAGTCTGTGCATTGAAAAGAACTTCCGGCGAGATCTCAACCACCATCCGTTCCTGAGCCTCACTGCCTTCCCCAACCGGAACATTCTCCTTCTTGACGGAAAAACCTGGCACTCCTTCTTCTACCGCGCCAGCCCGAGTCACGAGAAAAAGTTGTGCCGCAGCGTTAAAAATTCCTGTAAAAAGTTCTAGGTTAGGAACGCTTTGTGGATTCGATATCTGTCTGACAAGAGAATCCGACACGATGTCTCGAATCTGCTCTTTTGCAGCAGCGAGGATACCGACGATTCCCATTCTGAGCGGCTCATTCAAACGCAGACCGTCCATCAACTCTCCCAACCCGTGGGGGTCGATTTCCAAATGAAGACCAAGATCATCCGTGGGAAGAACGCGCGTTACTACCGCGCCTGTTTTCTCCGGTTTTCCCTGCGTTGCTTGGAGAAGCCAACCCAGCAAATGATTGATCAACTCCTGAGCAAGAGGCTCAAGAAGCGAATAATTTCTTCTGTATTCTTGAAACCGTTCGGCCAAGCGGCCCTCAAGACCCAATTTAAAATCCGCATCCTGCATGAGAAGATTCAATTCGTTTAAACTAGGAAGGGCGAATTGGTTTTCCGGCAGAAGGCCCTGTTCAACAATCAGACGCCTGTTTGTTGTTTCCTGAGCTTGAATGATCTCGTGAAGTTGACGATTTACTTCCGAATCTTGATTGGTCCAGCTGACGGCAGAACGCGTGACTTTGACTAAGTGAACGCGGGCCAAGAGTTGATCGTGATCTTTGATTTCAAGAGTCTCCTGAGCGATAGGATCTTGTTTAATATCTTGGGGCTGGACCAGAAACCAAATCTTGGCAACAATCGAGCGGGCCCGCTTCGGATTTAACTTTCCCTCGGATGTATAAACATCTTCGGCACGCAGAAAACCCCTTGTGACGAATTTCTTCCATTCCGTCTCATCCGTGTAAAGACCTTTGGTCAAATCATAGAGATTGCGACGCGCGGTTTCCCAATTTCCATTAAAGCGGTAAAGGGCGTTGGCCAGAACCTCCAACGCAACGATGCCATCCCTTGTCTGAGCGATAATGGGGACTAGCGAAGCGTGGGGCTTAGGAAGCTTCTCCCAAAGAAGCTTTTGAATTTCCCCGGTCAGTTTTGGCAGGACAGGAAAATTTCCGTCGTGCAGGATTTGATCCCGGCTGGGTTTGAATTGATGCAATTTCTCGATGATTTCCTCTGCTGACCGCGGGTTTTCAATGAAAAAACGCAGGGCATCGCTTGAATAATGATCGGAGACCACAATGACCTCGTAATCAGGAGAGTCGAAACTTTTTCTGTAATAATCAATGGCTCCTGCCGCCATCACCAGGTTCATGGCTCCCTCGAAATCATCCTCGAAAAAGTATTCCTCACCGTCCTTAAGCCTAGTTTCGGCCATGCGAAGAGGCATGGGCAGGATGTTCGTTCCCCAGAGACTCATCAAATGCTGACGGTGCAGTTTTTCTTCCATCGACCAGCGGTGGAAAAATCCTGTGTGTTGGGAGATCGAAATGGGACGAAGAACTCCAAAAACAAAAGAAGAGAACAAAAAGAAAGGAATCGCGAGCGCGGCAAGATAAAGAGATAACCCCATAAACAGAATCACAGGAATAGAAACCAAAGCAGCAATAAAAAATGAGGCCGCTAAAAAATTATCCGCCTTCTCACCGTCGACTAAAAGCCACGGTTTGAGCACCCACAACGCAGCTTTCTTGAAAGCATACAAGATACGGTGTTTCAATCGTGGTGAAGGTCTCCCAAAATCGACACGATCCGTATACTTGTCAATGTTCTCCTTGACTTGTTGCACATAACTTTTGACTCTCGCTTGGTGTTCTTCCTTAGTCTCATTTTCGAATTTCGACAAACCTTTAGCGATCGGTTCAAGATCCTTCAGGTTGATGACATCAATGATTTCTCTTATTCCCCCATCTTTGAAGGCATCGACGAGTCCAAAACGCTGGATCAATCCTAAAGGAGCAAAGATACGAACTTTCTTCCCGGCTTTCGCGGCTTGAGCGACCCGGTCAACAAGTTCTTTCAAACGCTCCCGAAAATAACGGGACTCAAAATGGTCCACACTAAAAAGCCTAAATTTCGGCCCCGCTTTCACCCCCTCAGCCACCTCAGGCCTTCCAAAGGAACCCACCGAAACTCTTTCTCTACCCAAGCTTTTCCCGGACGAAAACGGTTCGGTCAAAATCCCTCTTCTCTCACCGGCGGAATGTACGCCTTCCCTTTCAGGCAGGCCATACTCCTTATTAATAGGAAGCGGTCTGGATTCCGTAAGCACAATATCTTCAAGCGTTCTAAAAAGAGTCGGTACATCGTAGGTTTCATTGCGGAGATCCTGCGGATTGAAAAACCACGATTGATCCGGATCAAGGGGATCGCCGATACGTTCCCTGCCATCACGGAGCAATCCATAATCGTAAAGGCTTTCTCTCAACTCATCGACACTTCCCATATCCTGTACCAGGCGAAGCAGCTCCTTGAGATTTTCGCGCCGATTCTCGCGCAAAACATCTATCAATTGATAACCCGCTCGAATCTCAAGGGTTTTCCTCAGCAAGACCACATAGTAAGCCTCCATCATTGAATCTAAAGGAGCCAGCAGTTTAGAATCTGGCAGACGCATCACCAAATCACGAAGCGCGCCGTAAAATCCATTCTGTATTCTGAATTGGAGAAGAGTCTTAAGGTTCCGGAAGCCGATGCCCCAGTACGGGGATCGGTATCCCTGGGTGACCATATTATGGAAGCGCTCCGGTCGCCATTCAGGATTTTTGATCGCCCTACGAGCGTTTTCTTGATGACCCACAAAATAACGAAAATACCCCATTCGGCGCGGATCCATAAGAACTTTGACCTTTTCTTTGAAAGTGAGAGAGCCGTCCTTATTATCTACCGTCATCTTAAAAAAAGAGCCGCCGAGGGTGATATCTTCTTTCCGACCATCAAAATTTATGACACGGTGATCGGGAGTTTCAATGGTGTACCGATGGAATTCTCCGTTAAAAGAAATCGGGATATCCTGACCGGCAAGGGTTATCCGCTGAGGTGTTTTTTCCAGAGATGAACTTGGAAGTGTCCGTACGGATCTCTTTTCAAAACCGTTAGCATAGCGCATTCTCAAGAAGAACTCCGCCGTGCGGTAGAAATCAAAATCAAGTTTTGTTTCCCACGTTTCTTTCTCACCCTTAGCTCTATACTTCATGCCTTCCAGGGAAGCCCGAAGAACGGGAGGAACGAAAAGACCGTATTCAAAACCACGGCGGATGAAAATGGAATATTTCTCAGCAAGACTTGCCAGCCGCACATCAGCCGTGAGAATCGAAGCCGCAAGATAAGGACTCACCGTAACTTGAAAATGGCCGCTATCGTCTATCTCACTTACCGAAAGACCATAGACCTGCTGAGAAACCAGATCAAAAAGATCACGAAGGCCCTCAGGCTTTGCCAAATTCAGTTCAGGAACTTCACCGCCGGCCTGGCCGAGACCTCTTACAAGAAATTCATAAAGGACCTTGGCGTGATTCTGCAAGCGTCCTATTTCGGCAGGTTTCTGAAATTTCAAGGCCAAAACACCCTGTTCACTCATGTCCACCCCACCGATTCCCAACCGGTCTATCCCTCGATCCACGAGGCCCAAGACAACATTCGCGACGCCGCGTATCAGTCCTACCTGAAGAGGTTCTATCAATTCTCTTTGACGGATCTCTTTGATGATATCTCTCTCCGTCAAATGACGGCTCTCGGCACTTAAATACTCAAGCTCCTCAAGATTTTTTACTCTGGAATGAAGTGCGGCAAGTTTCTCACCTGTGGCAACATATTCCGGCAACAATTCCTCCGCAAAGATCCTCTGGTGTTCAGGGGTATGATCCACCGAGTATTGAACCGCATCAGGCCGTCCTGCAAGGTGCCCTTCCACTTCATAAATCACACTATCATCTTCAATTTCAAACCGCAAAACAGGGTCCTGAGTCGCGGCTGGAGCTGTTGTTGCCGGTGCAAGTTCTTCCTGAATCAGCCAACCGAGAGTTTGGATAAGACCGTACAAAGCTTCATCACCCGTAAGAAGATTCACCTGTCCAGGAGAAAGAAGTCTGGAATAGACGAGGGCGTTTCGAAACTCTTCGATAGAGCCCGGCTCGGAATGGTCCGCATCAAATAGAAGGTTGCTTACAAGCTTATAAGGGTTGCGGTCAGGATAGTGAAATTTGGCATTGGTGAAAACCCGTGCGGCAAGTTCTCTGACATACAAATTATTTTGAAGAGTGGCAAGAAAAGATTCTGCCTTCTTGATTCTCTGCAGCACTCTCTCATTAAATTGCTGGAGCCCTTCGCCGGCCAAATCCCAGTAAAGATTTTCCAGTCCATCGCCCAGAACAGGCTCAATCTGATCCCTTCTAAGATCCCTGGAGTTGGGAATATGCTCATCGCCATTCACCGCAAGGACGCGGTCAATTTCTCCTGGATTCTCAAGGAACCAGCGTATGCCCCAGAAGAGTCTTCGATCTATAAGAACTTTAACCTTTTGAGCTCCTTTTCTGCTTTCAAGCAGAATACTTTTAGCGGTCGAAGCCATCTGGAAAATCTCAATCTTATGGAAAAGTCCCTTCAAAGGAAGCCGTTCCAAACGGGTGGGCTTCTCAAGAAAAGCGTCGCGGCTCAAGGTAAGGGCCAGATTATTTTCTGCCCTCGGGTCAATGATTCCAAGATTGTAAATAGAATGGCTGATCCTTGCTTCACGAACCCAGCGCACGTTGGGAAGTCTCTGTGCCACCTTTGCCAAGAAAAAGCCTTCCAGACGTTGCCATATTCTCTCCAGTCTCGACAAAGTATAAACAGGAGGCCAGAAACGGTATTCATAAGGAAGCACCAAACGATTCCTGGCATAGAGAAATAGAGGATCGCGGGTGTCCTCACGGGATCGGGGAACTCGGTTACGAATCTCGGACTGATCAAAGTAAAACATCTCGTACAGATCACTGGCTTTCGTATCCACCGTACGCTCTAAAGCGCTTCGCAACGCTTGAGATTCGCCTTGCCCGCCGTACTTTTTGGCTACCGCCGCCCTCAAAACCCGTGACCTGTACTGCTCCATGGTAAAAAATCGAGTTGACGGATCACTGGAAACCTCCTGCACCTGATGGGCCAAAGTTTCAACGGTCTTCCCGTCAAGCTGTTCAGGTATGGCATCCACCAGTTCATATTCCACACCTCCTCGCTTTAAGGTGAAGTACTCCTGTCTGGCCTCCTCTGAGCGTGTTTCAATAGACTCGGGATGGAAGGGAGTGGCGTCAAATTTAAGAATCTGGATAGCTTCATCAAAAACTTCACGCGGTTTCTGAGTTTGAAAACGGTCCTCAGGAGAAAGAAGCCGCGCGCGCTTCATCCAGCGAATCAGTTCTTCATGATTCGCAGCCTGATTGATCAGGCCATTAAGTTTCTGAGGCCATTCCGTCCCAAAAACTTCCTTGGCACGTTCGCGGAGAACTTGGGATAAAATAACCTCAGGAGAGTGCTGAAGGTACAAGGCATAAGTCCAATAGGAAAACAATAGTATAAAAGGCACCGCAAAACCCATAAACCAGAAACCCAAAAGCAGGGCTGCTAAAACCGATAATCCACTGAACAAAATAACGCCTATTAACCAAGGCATGATTCGTGAAAATGCCCACGCAGTTTCCCAGTAAAAATTCCCACGCGCGGGGGTTCGATCTTGATAACGCTGCGTAAGCGTTGGTAAATAGTCAGGATGGCTTAGAAAACGATCTATTTCGGGAGGATTCTCAAGGAAATATTTCACCGCATCGACGTATTCCTCATACACGAGAACGCTTGCCCTTCCATTCGCAGAGACAACATTGGAATCAAGGATCTCCTTGGCCATGGCAGCGGCACGCAGCAGCTCAATAGCATAATGACCGTTCGTCTGGCGCATGCTGTACCGCAGGAGAGGGGGCAGAATTCTTTCATACGTTAATTGCCTCCGAACCTGGCGCTCGTAGACATCGGCAAACCGGTCGACAAGTTCCTGACCAATCAAAGCCTTGTTCTGAAGAAGAAATTCCGGTCGAATGGTAAAATGCAACTCCTTAGTTGCTGGATCCTCTGTGTACTCGAGGCCGGGATAATTCGACGCAAGAATCGTGAGAAGAGCATCAATCCCTACACTAAGAAGCAAACGGTTCTGATTGACATCGCTGCTAGCTTCAAACCGAAAACCAGGAATCAGTCCGCTCTGAGCCAGGGCCTGAATCGTTTTAAAACTTCCGTTTAGGAGAAGACCTGGAATAAAATGGGTGAGCTCATCCACGCTCCGGAAATGGAATTGAATACCGTCTTCCGGCGTCACGCTCAGAACTTGCTGAAAACGTTCTGTCCCGCCGACGGCGGCGGTAATAAGATCCCTTATCATAGAAACTGCTGCCGGTTCGATCAATTCAGTTCTTCTTGCAAAATTCCTGTCTTCCTCAACACTGACCATCCCCTTGGTTAAAGAAGGAAGCTGACTCAAATCACTGGTCTGAATGATTCGGGCACGCACTCCTTCGCCGATAAGACTAAGCCTGCCTTCACCTTGAACTCCTTCCTGCACAAATGTTGGCAGAGACCGTCTCAGTTGATCGGCGAGAGTATTTCTCGCCACACCTTCCTGCCCGCGAGTGATGGCGAAAATTTCAAAAGTTTTTTCCTCAGCCTGGGTTTCCACTCTCACTGCAACTCCCGGCCCAACACGGTGATCTTCAGGCAGATGCCTTCTGAGATCAAAATTAAGTTTCCTGATAAAACGAAGGACTGTTTCCTCGCCCTGCCCGCCAACTTCTCTCGGTTGCCCCGGCGCAACCATGGGATTTGGGCGGGCCTGCCCGGTAAGATAATCGTACTCCTCCTTATCAAGGAGGTTTTGTTTGAGAAGTTCCAGGGCAACATTTTGAACCACGGTATTTTCAAGAACCTGCTGGACGGATTGAAGCGCTTGCGCGGTGGGCGCGCCATTTGAATCCGTTCCCCCCGCACGGAGCCAAAGGTTTTTCAGAATCAGTTCTTCGTGAATGGCACGGCGTGCAAAATCGCTCACATGGGCAGCCCCCTCGAGGAAATGATCCGTCTGGGAAACTTTTATCAATTTCTTGAGAACACGACGGGAAAAATCTTCAAAGGCATGGGTTCCCCGATAACTTGCATCATTAAAAATCTCAAGGGGCACATTCTTGAGAACATCCCAGCTCATTTCAGTTTCATATCTCAAGCGCGAAGGGACCACCCCATGTCTTCCCTCGGTTCCTGTAAACCGATTGATCAAAAGACGCCGGTCAAGAAAGAAACTCACTAGAGGAATTTGATCCGGCGAATCAACGAAAATCACGATTCCTCCCTTCCCTTCCTCCTGCTCATAAACTGCCCTCGCCGTCCAGGCCGCTTGAATCACCTTCATATCATGCTGGATTTGAGGATGCGTCTGGTTCCCTTCAATCTCTGAAACAGGAAGGAGAAACTGCTGTCTGCCTACTTCATAAACCCCCTGAAGAGGAAAGGGGAGAAATCTCGCCCACAGCGTACGTATGAGAAACAAAAAATATTCTCTCGGCGCATCGAAAGGCTGCAGCCAAAGTCGCTTTCGAATTTCATTCATGCTGAATCCTTGCTGTTGGGTGAGAGAGGCATTATGCAGCTGTCGGGCTCGAGGATACGCGTCGCTTGAGATTCTCTGCACATTAAAGAAATTTTCCTGAGTCAGAATTGAATCAACATCTCCCCTGTTAACCGTATAATCAAGATAATCCCTAGCGTGTCTGGCGCCTCTCTCAACGGGATCCAGAGCCACGATTTCAATGGGTCTGCTGTCCAGCCTTTTCTTAACCAGCTTGATGCGACCCCCTTCAATCTCCAACTTGTCTTCTGCGTCCCCGTAAACCCCTCCGACGATATTCCCGGTGCTCCGCTCCCGGAAAGAAGACCTCAAAGCTCCATTCAATCGATTGATGGCACTCATAAATCTTCTCTGAAGACGGGGAGAATGACGGATGGTATCCAGAAAATCGGAAAAACCGTCTGCTTTAAGCTCTCGGAATTCAAGCATCAATTCATCGAAGGTATTGACCCGTGACAGAAGATTGGCGAGCCCTTGCCTCGTGCCCGGATGTTCTCTGTCTTCCACATAACCGAAATCCTTGGCGGCAAAGCCGGCGATATCATGCGCCATCTGAGCCTGCAGCAAAGTTTCGCTTACCGGCAGGAAACTGACCCAGAGGAAGCCAAGTGCAAAAATTCCTTTAATCAAGAGAGGGAAAGAGAAAAGGTGGAAAAAAGCTCCCAGCACAATCAAATTCAGAAGGACAAAACTCAGGACATACCAATGAATTCCAAAAAAGAAAAAGATTTTGGAAAAAGGATCGGGAGCGGCAACTTTGGGTTCCTGACGGGGCGCGCGCGGAGAATTTGGAGACGGTGATACAGCAGACGCAACTTGAACCGAAGGCGGCCTCGGATTGCCGGTCGAAGTTCCCCCCGATGACGATTGCGGCGGCAGGTTATTTTCTCCTGCAGGTTCAGCGAACATTTGTTTTATTGCACCTTGCAGGATGCCGAAAAGATCCGCCCCCACCGTATAAAATTCAAAACTTCCTTTGATGTGGCGAATGCCGAAAACGCTAACATCAAAACCTTTTTCAGAGCCAGCAAGATTGAGCGGGCTGACGTTTTGCTCGTCCAGAATCCCTGCAATACGGTCTTTTTCTGTCTGATTTTTTCTCAAATCTATTTTTAGAAGATGAGAGGTTTCCTTGAAATTTTTCGAGGGAGCCACAAGGTAAAAAACACCGTCGTCAATAAAAAGATCTTGGACTGAAGAGATATCGTCAAGAAGTCGATTTGCCTCCTCATTCCCTGAGATTTTTTCCCGCAAGAAGGCAATAAACGGCTCGAGTTTTTGATTCAGTACGCTCAAAATATAGACTTTACCTTCCGGGGTAACCTTTTTCTCAGGATCAAACAGCAGAGATCGTAAAACGGGATCCGCAAGAATAGACACGAGGTTATTTCCAAGAGACGCTGCTTTTGCGAACTCGATTTTGCCGGCGAGAGCTTGGAACTGATCGGAAGGCCCTTCATACCATTCGAAAGCTGAGCCGGTGTTCACACGATTTCCATCCACAGATTCAACCGGGAAAATGATCTTCCTGGAAATTTCGCGCCGGGCGAGCAAATCCACCAAAGGATCGTCGGAACCTTTCCCTCCCAAAGACACAACTCGAAGAAGACGCGTATCATCCCTCGTATTAGAAGGAGCGGCAAGATAAACACTTCTTCCTGAGCTAAAAGTCCCTCCAAATGAAGGCCCGGCTAAACTTTCCAATTCCGCCGCCTGATTGAGAAGACTTGGATTGGCCCGCGCTCTGGCATGGATACTCCCACGCCAAGCGGAAAACGTGCTGCCGCTATAAGTGTTTGCTTGCTGAAGCAAAACATCAGGGGCCACCGGTGTTTTCATCTGCGAATTCAAAAGAGGATGAAGAACTTCATTCAAGCCGGTTGCAAAAGCCACACGGACAAACTGTCGGCGGAATTCAGGATTCGGGATTTCAGATTCAGAAGACACTTTGGATTTTTGAATCAGATCTTCTTCCTTTTCAGCCAGTGCTTTCTCCAGCTGAGTCGGTCTCCCGAGCATTCGATCCATATAAGGATTGTAAGCCTCGGTTTGAGTGATTTTGGGAGTCACAAGAACATAGGAAATGCCGGCCTGCTCGAGATAAGCCTGAATTCCACTCGAGTGAAATCCGCCGGTTACCATCACCGCATACCTTAGTTTTCTCTCCTCCATCTCGGTTAACATACGTCTGGCAAGAATTTCATCTCGCTTCCGTGCCACTTTGTAAAATCCATCGGCCATTTCCAGAACCTTGGCAAGCTCCGCAAGATTGAGTTTCAAAGAAGAATAGGGAATCTGATATTCTTTCTCTTTACTTCGAATCCATTGAAGAAGATTTTGCAGATCAGTTTTTTTCCTCAACTCCTGATACTCCGCAAAACGAAAACCCGGCAGGGACAGCTGAAGGGCCCCATCTAGAAATCGGGCGAGCTTAAGGACAGAGTCCAGATATTTTTCCTCTTCGGTTTTAAAAAGTTTCTCTTTGATGGCCCGTTCACAGGAATCGATTTCGGAAAAGAGCAGGCGGGAATCAATTACAAGAACACGATCAAGGTAATCTTGGTAACGCTCCAGAGTCGAAAAATGATCCCAATCAAAAGGGAAAGACCGTCGGAGAAAATTGAAAAATTGATGAAAATCTTCCTGGAATACCCTGTCGAGCATTTTGCTTCCTATCAGGAGATTCAACCTGTTCACGTTTTCTGGGGAAAGCTGAGATCGATACGTATCCAGAAATTTCTTAAGCTCGCCAGGAAGACTGCGAGTATCAAGTTTGGCTTCTATATGCTGCGCCTCACTCAGCTTTTCAAGATTGGGATAACCCTGACTCAAGTGGAGTTCATGAGCCTTTTTAACCAGGAAGTTTGTCAATTCCGCAAGATGGCCCGCATGAGACTCAAGGGTTTCTGTTTTCCTCGCAAAGTCGCGGAGCTCAGGATTGAATATTCTTTCCCTGAGGCGGACCAGGGCCTTTTCCACCGGCCTCAATTTAAGTTCCTGGCTTTCCCGCAAAAGGGATATCTTTCGGAATTGATCTTTGTTTTGATGATAACGCTCGATATCTTCCAGTCCGAACATTGTGACCGGCAGATCTTCCGCAATCACTTCAGCTTCCACACCGGACAGGCGCCCTTGAAAAAGGTAAAAATCCGTTACTTTCCGGCGTATCTTTGGGTCAGGAAATGAGGCGAGAAGTTCGTGAGGAAGTTTCCCACTGCTTCCCTCAACCCCGATAAAGGAAAGCCCTTGAGTCTCCTGCAAGTGCTTGATGATCTGTCCAATGTGATGCTGAGCCTCAACATTGCCGTGAGCATCTTGAATATAAATCAGGAGGGGCGTCTTAGGAGAGGTGACTTTGACCGAAGGATTGAAAATCTTTTCCACACTTCCCAACTCGGATGGAATCGAAAAGGTCGAAGCAGAATAAGTTTGATTTCTGATTTCGGGTTGGAAAATAGGAAGAGCAGGAGCACTCCAGGCAATGGTGTCAAAACCAAAGATCGAGGCTACCAACAAAGAGATGAACTTTACCGAAGGATGTAAGGTACTCTTATCGCCTCTATTCATGCGTCTCTTTTCCAAGATTAGAACTCCATCTGACCTCTTAACTCGAACTGAGAACTTGAGAAGTCCATTGGTACTAGCGAGTTAGGATAAAGTATAGATCTGAGACAACTATTTGTCAAACGATTTTTATATATTTAATAAAGTCTTAACTATTTTAACTACATACAGTTACAATTATTTAATAACTTTAATAACAATATCTTATTAACGTATTTAAAATAAGTATACGAAACTGGGCTCTGGTTTGGATAACCCTCTATATTTCACAAAGACGTGGACTCAATTTCCCTTTACTGAAAAGCGGCAGGCTAATTGTATTGCAGCTTGCATGGAGCTTGAGGTGGCGAGATTCTTCCCTGCAATGTCAAAAGCGGTTCCATGATCAGGTGACGTGCGTACAAAAGGAAGTCCGAGAGTAACGTTAACCGCTCGATCAAAAGCTAGAGTTTTAAGAGGGCCTAATCCTTGATCATGATACATCGCGATCACCGCATCGTACTTTCCACGACTGGCCTCGTAAAAAATTTGGTCTCCGGAAAAAGGTCCAAAAACTTTTACTTTTCTTTTCTGCATGAGTCGAACGGCCGGTACGATCTCGCGTTTTTCTTCGTTTCCAAATTCCTCACCGTGGGGGTTGAGAGCCGTGACGGCAATACGCGGCTTCTTTATACAATAGAATTTCTTCAGAAAACGATTGGTGAGATCAATTTTTTCCTGAATATTCTCCTGCTTAATAAGAGCCGGTACCTTTCTCAAAGGCACATGAATGGAAACCAGTGTGACTTTAAGCTTCCCTCCATCAAACATCATAGCCACTTTTTTCGTCCCGGAAACACGGGCAAGATACTCCGTGTGACCGACAAATCGAGAGTCCAGCAATCTCAAAGCCTGCTTGTGAATCGGAGCCGTCACAAGCCCTTGAACCATTCCGCAAGATGCTAGATAAGCACCGATTCGAAGTGAGGCATAAGCCAAACAGGCATTCTTTTCGGAAATCCTTCCAATTTCATAAGTTGAAGGGATCACTTTGAGGGGAAAGCGGCGGCTGGTGGAAATGGGAAAAGCTGTAAAAGCTTTCTCAATATCTAAGACATGTAAAATTCCTGGTGTGAGAATCTTGGGTTCAAAAAAAGGAATCGGATTGAAAGCGAGCCTTAGCTTGCACTTTTGATTCCAGCTTTCATAAACTTCCAAAGGACCTAGAAGCAAAAGACGCACCTGCTTGAGAAGAGCGCCCTTTCTTAGAAGCGACAGTGCTTTGAGAGTTACTTCTGGGCCAATTCCCCCAGGATCACCAAGGGTAATGGCAATAATAGGAATGTTACCAGTCACCAGTCACCAGTTAAGAGATAAGAAGAAAACAGCCCATAGTCTGTAACCTGCGACATGGTTACCTGTCAGTTTTTCTTTTTTCCTGTGCCGTCTCCCACTTTCGCGTAAAATTCCCCGTTCTTTCGCGGTTATCAACGGATGGTAATGTACGCATTCTTCTTCAGGTCTTCCATCCATTCTTTGAAACGTTGGCGGCTCTTTTTTCGGAACAGTAAACCACTGATTTTATCGCGCACCTCATCAAGGGGTTTGGTCCTCCTAGCCTTTTTCTTCTCGACTTTGAAAATATGATACCCCATCGGGGTTTCAAGAACAGGGGAAATTTCACCGTGTTTCAAATTGAAAAGCACTTCATCAAGGTTACGTACAAGATCGCCCCTCGCCACGTTACCCAAATTCCCCCCCTCAGCGGCCATGGTGTCTTCTGAAAATTGCTTGGCAACCGTAGCAAAATCTTCGCCCGCATAAAACCTCTTTAAAATACCTTCCGCTTTGGCTTTGGCAACCGGGTCTTCTTCCTTTTTCTTTACTGCCTCTTCACTCTTTCTGATCGTAATCGTCCTGGCACGTACCGTTTCCTTCTGGGTGAATTTACCGGAATGACTCGCATAGTAATCCTCAATATCCTTGGGAGTCACAATGATTTTGCTTCGTATCTCATGCTGGTGAAGCTTCTGGATAGCGATCTGTTCCCGATACCTCTCCTTGAGTTTGGAAACGGTAAGCCCTTGTTGGGCGAGAAGTTTTTCAAATTTCTCCCCGCTCGGAAAACGGGCCTTAGATTCCTCATAACGGGCGTTGACTTCCTCTGAGGTCACCTGCACCCCCAACCGTTTGGATTCTTGATAAACCAATCGGTCTTCAATGAGCTGGCTAAGAAGTTTCTGCCTTGCCTCATTCATTTTCACCATCAAAGTTTCACCCGAAAATTTACTTTTGTATTTTTGATAAACGGGCATGAGCAGCTGATCAAGCTCACTCTGAGTGATCACCTCATCGTTCACCACAGCTGCCACTTTATCTAAAATTTCTTCGGCCAGGGAGAAACCAGGGGCAATAAGAAAAACCACGAGAAAAAAGAAGACGCTAAATTTCAGTTGATTCATCGATTTCTATTCTATCCATGCTTAAGTCTGAACGCAATCTTGATTTCATTTTTTGTTCAGTTCCTGAATCGCCTGCTGTAGAAATCGGCAGTAAAGATCAAAACCAACCTGATAAATGAATCCGCTTTGTTCCTCACCTAGAATATTTCCGGCTCCGCGGATTTCAAGATCTTCCATAGAAATCCGGAAACCCGATCCCAGTTCTGTCGCCTTTTCCAAAGCACGGATGCGTTTGCCGGCGTCCTCGCTCATGACAAAATGCTTGGGCACGATAAAATAAGCGTAGGCCTGCCGTTGGGCGAAACGGCCGACGCGGCCCCGAAGCTGGTAGAGATCCGCAAGGCCAAAGGTGTCGGCGCGGTTCACCATAATGGTATTCACATTGGGAATGTCAAGACCCGACTCAATGATATTCGTCGAAATCAGGCAATCCAATTGCCCGCCAATAAATCTCCGCATGATGTCCTCCAAAAGGTGGGCCGAAAGTCTTCCATGGGCTACGGCAAATCGAACGTCAGGGAAAAGACCCGCCAATTTCCTATGGATTCTCTCGATGGTCTCGATACGATTGTGCACAAAATAAATCTGGCCCTTTCTTGCCAATTCCCTTTTCATCACCTCCCGGACGAGATTCTCATCAAACTCTATGACACTGGTTTCCACTGGAATACGCCCTTGAGGAGGAGTGGAAATGGTGGACATATCGCGGGCTCCAAGGAGCGACATGTAAAGTGTCCGTGGGATTGGCGTCGCGGTGAGGGTAAGAACGTCCACCAATTCGCGCAATTCCTTCAATTTCTCCTTATGACGCACTCCGAACCGCTGCTCCTCATCAATCACCACAAGTCCCAGGTCTTTAAATTCCACATCAGGGGATAAAAGCCGGTGGGTACCGATCACAATATCCACCGTACCCTGTTTCAGACCTTCAACAATTTCCTTCTGCTCCCTTTTTGACTTAAACCGAGAGAGCGCTTCCGCACGAACAGGGAAATTTTTCACACGTGCGGAAAGAGTGAGATAATGCTGTTCCGCCAAAATGGTGGTGGGAACCAGAAAAGCAACCTGCTTCGCATCCATCACCGCCTTGAAGGCAGCCCGCATGGCAACCTCAGTCTTCCCGTATCCCACATCCCCGCACAGAAGCCGATCCATCGGATGAGAGCTTTCCATATCCGCCTTCACTTCAGAAGTCGCACGGATTTGGTCGGGAGTTTCCTCATAGGGAAATTCGTCTTCAAACTGTTTCTGCCATTCTGTGTCTGGCTTGAAACGAAATCCCGTCAAAAGATTCCGCTTGGCCTGCAGGTGCAGCATATCTTTGGCTACACTGCGGACAGCGAGGCGGGTTTTTTCTTTAAGGCGCAACCAGTCACGGCTATGCAGCTTGGTCAGTTTCGGTTTTTTTCCCTCAAGACCCGCATACCTTTCAATCAGCTTCGAACCACTGGTCTCCACATAAAGAATTTCGTTATCCGCATATTCGATGACGTAATGCTTCTTCCACTCACCCTTGAGTTTAAGCTTCTTGAAACCGAGGAAACATCCCACTCCGTAATCTAAATGGACAAGGAAATCTCCTTCTTTTACACCAAAAAAACTATCCACGGGTGTCGTTTCACGAATCCTGCTTTCGTAATACCGTATTTTCTTCTGAAACGTTTCATTCAGCGGAAGGAGACTGAGTTCCGCAAAAGAAGTAAGAGTTTCACCTGTTGTGACCGAAAAATCATGCATCGTTTCGATCTCATTCAAATGGAGGGTGATTCGGACAGGGTGCTGGTAGGTGAGGGGATAAACATCCACGACATTCCCGCGTGCTGAATAATCTCCGGGCCTCGAGACAAAATCCTGGCAGCGGTAGCGAAGATTCCCCAACGCCTCTACCAAGACTTCTTTTTCGATGGACTGCCCGATATGAACTTTAAGAAGGTTGAGCATGGATGCTAAAGTTCTAGAAGGATGAAGCCCGGGCGACAAAATTCCACTAACAGCAAGGGGTTTTTGTTTGCCTCCGCCTTGGATGCTAGAGAGAATCCACAAACTCTCGGATTCTTGCGATGCCCTTCATGATATTTTCTTCCGAAGTCGCGAAACTGAGGCGTATGTGGCGATCGGATCCAAAGGCAAGGCCTGGAACGCAGGCGACTTGCTTTTCCTCAAGCAGTTTTTCACAGAAAGGAACGGAGCGCAAACCTGTTTTGTCGATATCAATGAAAAGATAAAAGGCACCTTGCGGCTTGAAAGGAGATAATCTCTTGATGCGGCTCGTTTCATTAAAAATAAGATCGCGCCTGGTTTGGAAAAGAACTCGTACGCGCTCTACATCTGTGCGATCTTCCATCCACAGAGCCGCCTCGGCACCGACTTGTGCAAAGGAGGTGGGATTGGATGTCGAATGACTCTGGAGACTTGAAACCGCTTGGGCAATGCTTTTCTCAGCCGCTAGGTATCCAATCCGCCATCCTGTCATGGCATAAGTTTTACTGTGACCGTTCACCGTGGCGGTCAGTCTCTTTGTTTCTTCATCGACTGAAGCGATGGAAAAATGCTTCCTGCCATCGAAAATCAACTTCTCATAAATCTCATCACTGATGACGAGAAGCCCTCGTTCCTTCACGACCTGGCTCAACTCGCGCAATTCTTTCTCGGTATAAACCGCTCCGGTGGGATTTGAAGGCGAATTCAGAATCAAAACTTTGCTGTGTGATGTGAGGGCTTTTTTCAAAAGAGGTAACGTGATTTTAAATTCTGTTTTCTCGCTTGTCGGAATGAAAACTGACTTCCCACCGCTTAAACTCACCATCTCTGGATAGCTCAACCAGTAAGGAGCGGGGGTCAAGACCTCATCTCCTTCTTCCACCAGTACTTGTATCAGGTTATAAATGGAGTGCTTGGCACCGCAGGAGACAACAATCTCCTCCGGAGAGTAATCCAATTGATTGTCGCGTTTTAACTTCTCAGCAATGGCTTTTCTCAGTTCCAGGGTACCCTGGACTGGAGTGTATTTGGTGAAACCCTTTCTGAGGGCCTCAATAGCAGCGTCCTTAATATAAGCAGGAGTGTCAAAATCAGGTTCCCCAGCTCCGAAAGAAATGACATCTCTTCCTTCGGATTTGAGTCTCTTTGCTTTTGATTCAATAGCGAGGGTAGCGGAGGGAGTAAGATGGGCAACTCGTCTTGCTAAGTGAGATTCGGTACTTCCCTTCAATTTTATTCTCCGGTGAGAAACTTCCTGAGATTGCCTAAAAATCCTCCCTTTTTGGGTTCTTCTTTAAGAGGAGAGCCTTCTTTCTTTCCTTGAGTTTCAGGAAGGGATTCTTTCTTACGAGTCTCCTCCTGCTTTTCCTTAACAGAGGCTTCTTCAGCCCTGGGTTTCTTTGGAGAGGATTTCTTAGGCTTTGTCGGTTTTTCAACCGAAACGGCAGGCTTGCCTTCTTCTTTTTTCTCTTTCTTCTTCTTTTTCTGCTTTTCACCGTCTGCAGTAGGTTTTTCAACTAACTTGGTGAATTCCAAGAAGGCCATCTCGGCTCCATCACCCGGACGAAAATCATAGCGAAGAACACGTGTGTAACCACCCTGCTGGTCTTTAAAAACAGGGCCGATTTCTTCCACCAGCTTCTTAGCAGTTAGCGGCGAAGAAAGCTTAGAAATAAGCAGACGGCGCGCATGAAGATTGCCCCTTTTTGCAATGGTAACCAGCTTGTCCGCAAAACGAGAGGCTTCCTTGGCGCGCGGATAGGTGGTGCGGATGCGATGGCTCTGGACAAGCCCAATCACAAGATTCCGCAGGAGAGCTATCCTGTGCTCACGCACCAAACCAAGTCGTCTTCTAGATCTTCTATGCCACATAATAAGCTTCCCTGCCCATGAAACGCTCCTTAGACCTTTTCCCCAGAGGCCTCTCCAAATGATGTGACTGAAGCAGTTTCCTTATCTTTCTTTTTCTTCTTCAGTCTGGCCTCAACATCCATGCCCAAGGTGAGACTCATGCTGGTTAAAATACCTTGGATTTCAGCAAGGGATTTTTTCCCAAAATTTTTGTACTTGAGCATTTGAGACTCCGTCTTACGAACCAAATCACCTAGAGTCTTGATGCTGGCCGCAGCAAGACAATTAGCACTTCTGACCGAAAGTTCAAGTTCGGAAATGGACTTGTTGATAAGCTCAAGAAACTCCTTGTCCTCGCCCTCTTCCTCTTCTTCCTCTTCGGGAATTTCTCCGTAGTTCACAAAGATATCCATATGTCTTTGAAGAATGTTGGAGCCATAAAGCATCGCTTCCTCAGGAGAAAGAGCGCCGTTGGTCCAGACCTCAAGAATCAACTTATCATAATCCGTCATCTGTCCCACCCGTGTTTCCTCGACATAATAGTTGACTTTTGTCACAGGAGAGAAAGAAGAGTCGATAGCAATCACGCCAATCGGGCTTCCTTCCTGCTTGTTCCGCTCAGCCGGAACATAGCCACGTCCACGGGCAACTTCCATTTCCACAAAAAAACGGACGTCTTTCGTAAGAGTCGCCAGATGGAAATCGGTATTGATCACTTCCACCGTTTCGTCTGCCTGAATATCTTTGGCTGTAATCTCGCCTTTACGCTTTACATCGATCACAACCTTTTTGGGCCCCTTGCCGTGATAACGAAGAATAAGCTTTTTCATATTCAAAATAATATGAGGGACATCCTCAAGAACACCTTCCATGGAAGAAAATTCATGAAGGGCCCCCTCAATACGAACGTTTGATACGGCCGCTCCTTCAATCGACGAGAGCAGCACTCTGCGCAGGGCATTCCCGATTGTCGTCCCAAAACCTTTTTCAAACGGTTCCGCAATAAATTTGCCGTACGTCGGCGTAAGCGTTGCACTTTCACACTCAAGCCGTTTCGGCATCTCAAATGTTTTCCATCGAATCCCCATCTTTTTCCCTCCGATTCACTTTATTTAGAATACAATTCCACAATCATGGATTCTTCTACCGGCAAACCCGCATCTGATTTAGCAGGAGCCCTCACCACAGTCGCCTTCAAGTTATCCTTATCCAGAGAGAACCATTCTGGAATAACACGATCTTTTAAAAGTTCCAGATTATCCTTGACCCTCTTGCGAACGGATTCCTTCTTTGACACTTCAATCACGTCTCCGGGCTTCACCCTAAAAGAAGGCACATCCACACATCTGCCATTCACCCTAACATGTCCATGATGCACAAACTGCCTGCCTTCCTGGCGCGACGTCACAAAAAGCAAACGAAAAGCCACGTTATCCAGCCTCTCTTCCAAAATCTCAATCAGATTTTCACCCGTCACACCTTTCTTCAGTACCGCACGCTGAAAGAAGACCTTAAATTGAGCTTCCATCATTCCATAAATACGCTTCATCTTCTGTTTTTCACGAAGCTGAACTCCATAATCGGAAAGCTTCTGGCGACCATGTCCGTGCTGGCCGGGGACAAAGTTCCTTTTCTCAATGGCGCATTTTGCCGTCATGCAACGCGTACCTTTAAGAAAAAGTTTGATTCCTTCTCTTCGACAAAGCCGGCAACTTGCTCCAATATACCTTCCCATGATTAAGCCCTTTCTGCTTTTCCGATTTGAAAAAACATTTTTTCAACCTCTCTCATTTGTCAAACCCTTCGCCTCTTGGGAGGACGACAACCGTTATGCGGAATGGGTGTGACATCGATGATGGCATTGATTTGAAGTCCAGCGGCTTGAAGCGCGCGAATGGCAGATTCACGTCCAGAACCTGGACCTTTCACAAACACCTCTAACTCTTTGACACCCTGCTCCAAAGCTTTCTTGGCCGCATGATCCGCAGCAATCTGTGCCGCAAAAGGAGTCGATTTTTTGGATCCTTTGAAACCTGAAGAACCTGAGCTGGACCAGCAGATCACATTCCCTTGTTCATCGGTAATGCTTACGATAGTATTGTTAAATGTCGCCTGGATGTGAGCAATAGCCTTGGACACCCCGCGAATTTTTTTTACCTTCTTTGCCACGCTTCTTCTCCTTTATGAACCTTCCTTAAAACTCAAAATAAAAACGAACACCCTAAATTAGCATCGTCTAGGATGCGGCAGGAGCCGGTTTCTTGATTTTGACACCTAAAATCTTACGCGGGCCTTTTCTGGTCCTGGCATTGGTGTGACTACGCTGACCACGAACCGGAAGCCCCTTGATATGCCGAAGGCCCCGATAACACTTAATATCCATGAAGCGCTTGATATTCTGTTGCAATTCCCGACGTAGATCTCCTTCCACCTTGTAGCCCTTTTGAATCACACCGCTGATAGCAGCAACTTCCTGGTCCGTAAGATCTTTAGCACGTTTGTCAGGATTGATGTTGGCTTCCTTCAAAATCCTATTTGAGAGAGTTCTACCAATCCCATAGATATAGGTGAGCGCAATCTCCGTTCTCTTCTCCCTTGGAATATCAATTCCTACAATTCTCGGCACGGTTCAGCTCCTCTTACTTTATCCTTGTCTTTGCTTGTGCTTCGGATTTGAGCAGATGATATAAATATTGCCTTTTCTCCGCACAACTTTGCATTTCTCACAAATCCTTCGAATGGAACTTCGAACTTTCATCTTTTTATTTCACCCTAAAAGTGATCCTTCCTCTGGAAAGATCATACGGTGAAAGCTCCACTTTCACACGGTCTCCCGTAAGAATTCTAATATAATGAATGCGCATTTTCCCCGAAATATGCGCCAGCACTTTATGACCATTATCAAGCTGGACCCGAAACATGGCGTTGGGAAGAGGCTCTACCACTATCCCCTCTACTTCAATCGCATCTTCCTTCGGCATAACGGTATCTATTCCTCCGAAAAGGTTAAAAGTTCAGGTCCTGATTCGGTGATGGCGATGGTATCCTCATGATGAGAAGAAAGCTTGCCATCCCGAGTCACTACCGTCCAGGCATCATCCAAAATAACCACATGGTAATCACCCTCCGTCACCATGGGCTCAATGGCAATCACCAAACCGGCTTCCACTTTAATTCCTCCGCCTGGCTTGCCAAAATTGGGGACTTGGGGATCCTCGTGAAGAGCCCGACCGATCCCATGCCCCACAAAATCACGTACCACTCCGAAACCGTGCGATTCGATAAATTTTTGAATCGCGTGAGAGACATCTCCCAACTTGATTCCTGGTTTCAGTTTCTGAAGAGCAACTTCATACAACGAAGCGCGTGTCACCCGCACTAATTTTTCAATGTCACGGGATACCGAACCAATGGGCCAGGTTCTAGCAGCATCTGTAAAATACCCTTTGTATTTCACCCCGGCATCCACACTTAGGATATCTCCATCCTTCAGCCGTCTATCAGAAGGGATGCCGTGCACCACTTCTTCATTGAGGGAGGTGCAAATGTTTGCCGGATATCCTCGATAACCCTTAAAGGCGGACTCACCCCCTTTGGCCTGAATAAGCGCCACAGCCTTTTTGTCAATGTCGCGCGTTCTTAAGCCAGGCTTTACGTACTGCTTCAATTCTGAAAGAACAGCTGCAAGGATTTTCCCACCCTCGCGCATGATTTCAATCTCGCGTTTTGACTTAAGCGAGATCATTTCATCAATTTTTCAAGAATCGGTTCAAGATCACTCACTTCCAGATCTGCCGGTACATGTCTCAGCAGCTTTTGTTCATCATAATAACGAATCAAAGGAGCTGTTTCCTCACGATAAACTTCCAATCTCTTCTGTATCGTCCCCGCGGCATCATCCTTACGTTGGATGAGTTCTCCCCCGCAACGGTCACAAATACCGGACACCTTGGGAGGAATATTTTTCAAATGATAAATCTCCTGACACTTAGAACAGATACGACGGCCTGACAGTCGTTCTGTAATCTTTTTATTTGAAGCGTCAAAATTCAGAACGTGATCCACGGTCATGTGCTCATCAGAAAGCAGCTTGTCAAGAGCCTTGGCTTGTCCTTCCGTTCTCGGAAATCCATCCAAAATAAAACCTTGCAGTGCATCGGACTGAAGCAGTCGCTTTCTCATCATCTCGATCACCAAATCGTCGGGAACTAATTGTCCCTTGTCAACGAACAAAGAAGCCTTCTTGCCAAGCTCTGTTTTCTTACGCATATGAGTACGCAAAAGATCACCCGCCGAGATATGAGGAATTCGAATCTTTTTTGCTAACACCTTCGCTACCGTCCCTTTGCCTGCACCCGGAGGCCCCAAAAAAATCAACCTCATCGTCTAGCTTTGAGGCGACCTTTTTTGATGAAGCCATCGTAATGTCTCATCAAAAGTTGCGATTCAATCGTCTTCATCGTGTCGAGAATCACACCCACGATGATCAAAAGTCCCGTCCCTCCAAAAAAGTGGGCAATCATAAAGGGAATGTTGAGCACCTTGGGAGAGGAAATCACGCTGGGAAACATCGCAATCAACGCCAAAAAGATGGCCCCGCTCAAGACAATTCTCGTCATCACATAATCCAAAAACTCGGCCGTGTTCTTCCCGGGCCGAATGCCTGGAATAAATCCTCCATACTTCTGAAGATTCTCCGCCATTTGAATAGGCTGAAAGGTAATGGCCGTATAAAAGTAAGCGAAAAAAACAATGAAAAGAGCGTACAAGATTTCATAAACAAGTCGGCCCGGTGTCAAAACTCCGACAAACCTCTGAATGTTTGCATTGTGTGTGAAACCCGCTATAGTGGCCGGGAATAAAATAATGGACTGCGCAAAAATAATTGGAATCACACCCGCCTGATTGACTTTAAGAGGAATGTAAGTGGCTTGACCTCCGTAGACACGATTCCCGCGAATTTGTTTGGCATACTGGACAGGAATTTTGCGCTGGCCCTGAATAATCAGAATCACTCCCAGTACCGTCCCGATAAAAAGAAAAAGCATCAGAGCAAATTTCCAGTAGGACAGCTGTTGACGGCCTGGGTCAAAAGGGGAAAGAAGAACAAAAGTCTGCCAAAGAGCGGTCGGAATAGAATCGATAATGCCAGCCGTGATTAAAATTGACATCCCGTTGCCGATTCCATACTCATCAATCTGTTCTCCAAGCCACATAATGAAAGAGGTCCCTGTCGTAATCGTAAGCATGGTCATCAGGCGAAAAGGCCATCCGGGATTAGGGACAATCACCATACCCTGAAACGCATGGGGATTCTCAAGCCAAAGAGAAATAAAAAAGGTCTGTATCATGCTCAAAACCACGGTGAGGTAACGTGTGTATTGAATAAGCTTGCGTCTTCCCTCCTCACCCTCCTTGGCAAGCTTCTCCAAATAGGGAATTACCACGGTCAGAAGCTGCATGATGATGGAAGCTGAAATGTAAGGCATAATTCCTAAAGCAAAAATTGTCGCTTTTTGGAGAGCCCCTCCGGAGAACATCCCCATGATACCGAACAACCTTCCTCCAGGGGTGGCAGCTACCCTGCTGAAGAATTGGCTTAGCGCTTGTCCATCAATCCCGGGGGTGGGAATAAAAGTCCCAATCCTGTAGACCACAATGATGAAGAGCGTAAAAAGGATCTTCTTTCTTAGATCCGGTATTTTAAACGCATTGACATAAGCTTGAAGCATGATTTCCTCTATTGATTCACTATTTCTTGGGAGATTCCACCGGCGAAGAGGTCACGAACTCTGCTTTCCCGCCGGCCTTCTCAATTTTTTCCTTGGCGGAAAGGCTGAATCTGTGTGCCCGTACCGTAATTGCTTTCTTAAGTTCTCCGTCTCCTAAAATCTTTAATCCATCCCCCAAAATTTTGATAACACCACGACTCAAAAGCTTCTCAGGGGAAATTTCCTTTTCATTCAACTGGCTCAATGTGCTAAGGTTCACCACGGCATATTGTTTCTTAAAAATATGCGTGAAACCTCTCTTCGGTATTCTCCTGATGAACGGATTCTGTCCTCCCTCAAATCCAGGCGTTTTGCCCTCTCCGGATCTGGAAAGCTGGCCTTTTTGACCTCGGCATGCTGTTTTACCATGTCCTGAACCTGGACCCCTGCCGACCCGCTTTTTTTTCTTTTTAAAAGGGAACTTGGCGCGCATCGTTAATCCCTCAATGATGGGTTCTGTTCATCCTGAACTTTATATGCCACAGCTGCTGTCATTGTTTCTTTGGCTTCTTCAATGGATTCGATATCCCGAGAAAGCTTCAAACTCTGAAGTCCTTGGACAGCTGCCTTCAAAACATTGATCACGTTCGAACTGCCCAGACTTTTGCTCAAAACGTCCTTGATTCCGCAAGCCTCACAAAGCGCCCGCACAGCTCCTCCGGCTATAATACCGGTTCCTTCAGCCGCCGGCTTCAATAAGACACGACCTGCTCCAAAATGCCCGATGACCTCATGAGGGATACTCGTACCTTTTAGGGAAACTCTGAACTTATGTTTGCGTGCAATCTGAATCCCTTTCCGAATAGCATCCGCCACCTCATTGGCCTTGCCTAAACCGTAACCTAATTCTCCTTGGCCGGTGCCAACCACAACCAGAGCACTGAAGTGGAAACGGCGTCCCCCTTTGACTACTTTGGCGCAACGATTGATATGAATAACTTTTTCAAAAGCCCCTGTTTCATTCTGTGATTTTGAATCCTTTTTCTGCGCCAACTTGCTATCCTCCCTTAAATTAAAACTGAATGCCGCCCTTACGGAGCGATTCCGCCAATGCCGCAATGCGGCCATGATAAAGATATCCGCCACGATCAAACACGATACTTTCGAATCCTTTAGCCTTTAAAAGTCCTGATGCCAGCTCGCCCAGCGTCTTCGCTCCATCAATATTCCCCCCTTTGGAGGAAGCCTTCTGAAACTCTTTTTTCTTTGTGGAAAATGCAAAGAGAGTCTTATTCTGGCTATCGTCCACAAGCTGCAGATAAAGATGTTGGTGAGAACGGTGCACACTCAAACGGGGCCTCTCGAGAGTGCCGATTAATCTCTTTCGGATTCTCCAACGTCTTTTCTGTCTTTTAAATTGTCGGTCAACAACCTTAAACACGAGCGCTGCTCCTGATCAAAAAATTCATCCTCATGCTAAACAGAAATTCTCTCCAGGACATGGCTTATCCTACCGTTTTTCCCTGCTTACGGCGGATGACTTCCCCTGCATAATGAATCCCTTTTCCTTTATAAGGTTCGGGTTCGTAAAATTTACGAATATCTGCCGCCACCTGTCCCACCAAATGCTTGTCGATCCCACGTACTGTAATACGCTCCGGCTTGGGGACTTCAATTTTGATTCCTTCAGGAATCACATATTCAATGGGATGGGAAAATCCTAAAGCCAGCGAAAGCATTTTCCCTTTCAACTGTGCCCTGAAACCCACTCCCTCAATTTCAAGATCTTTGGAGTAACCGTCAAAAACACCCTTCACCATATTGTTGATCAAGCTTCTTGTGAGACCATGAAGAGCCCGGTCAGAAGGTTGATTGGTAGCGCGATCCACAAGAATCTGATTGGCTTCAAGTTTCACCTTAACCCGAGGATGAGCTGTAAACTCAAGCTTGCCTTTAGGGCCTTCCACCGAAACCTTTTGTCCCTGAATCTGAACCTTCGCATTTGCAGGAACCACAATGGGTTTTTTACCTATACGTGACATAGTCTTACCAAACCTTGCAGAGAATTTCTCCCCCGATTTTCTGTTGCCTGGCTTCCTTATCGGTCATCAATCCTCTTGAAGTCGACAAAATGGCGATACCCAAACCGCCCAACACCTTGGGAACTTCCTCACAACCTAAGTAACGCCTAAGGCCCGGCTTGGAAATTCGAAGAATAGAACGAATCGCCGGCACCCTACCGTGACCATAACGCAAATGGATTCTTAAAAACCGCTTCCCATCCTCTTCGATAAGTTTGTGAGTGTCGATAAATCTCTCCCTTTTCAAAACCTCAGCTATTTTAAGCGTGAGATTGGAAGACGGAACCGTTATTTTTTCTTTACCAGCCCCTGAGGCATTTCGAATCACCGTTAAAAAATCACCCACAAAATCCGACATGATATCTCCTACCTTAAAATTCGCTTAGTTTGATTTTCCATTCCTACCAAGAAGATTTAGTAACACCGGGAAGCATGCCACGATTCGCAAGCTCACGCATACAAATCCGGCACAAGGCAAAACGCCGGAGATATCCTCTAGCCCGTCCGCATCGCTGGCAGCGATTGTATCGGCGCACCTTGAACTTGAAATGACCTGCTCTTTGTTTGATGATCAAACACTGCTTTGCCATTTTATACTTCTACCTTTTCCCTCTCTGATTTCTGTTCCGGTTTTTTAAAAGGCACCCCTAAAAGCTCAAGAAGCCTTTTGGCCTCCTCTTCTTTTCTAGCAGTGGTCACAAATGTAATATTCATACCCTGAGTTTTTAGAATCTTATCGTACTCCACCTCTGGAAAAATAATTTGCTCTTGAATACCAAAAGAATAATTTGCCTGTCCGTCAAAGCTTTTAAGAGGAATCCCCCGGAAATCATGTATACGCGGCATGGCAATATTTACCAAGCGGTCAAGAAATTCATACATTCTCTCCCGCCTGAGAGTTACTTTCAACCCAATCGGAGCCCCTTCGCGCAATTTGAAAGCAGAGATAGATTTCTTTGCCCGGCACACCTTGGGTTTCTGGCCCGTAATGGCCGCCAGCTCAAGAGCGCATTGATCTAAAACTTTGATATCAACGGCTCCTTCTTTAACACCCATGCTCACCACCATACGGTTAAGCCTGGGAACAGCAAGTCGATTCTTATAGCCGAACTCCTCCATAAGCTGTGGTACGATTTCTTGCTTGTACTGCCTGTAAATACGAGCCACCACCGGTCCATGGGGGGTTCCTGTTGAATTAGATCGAGTCATAATTAAAGAATCTCCTTACACTTCTTACAAATACGTCTTTTACTGCCATCCGTAAGTATCATGAAACCTACACGAGTTCTTTTCGAACAGCGCGGACAAACCAATATGAGATTAGGAATGCGCACAGGACTCTCTCTCAAAATAATTCCACCTTTAGGGTTGCTCTGCGTTCGGCGCATATGCTTCTTAACCATACCGATATGTTCAACAATAGCCGAATGAGTCTCAGGGAAAACCTTGAGAATTTTTCCTTTTTTACCGCGATCTTTTCCCCTAATGACCCATACTGTATCGTCTTTTTTAAGTTTCATTTTCTCAACCTGTCAAACGACTTCGGGTGCAAGTGAAAGGATCTTGATAAAATCCTTTTCGCGAAGCTCACGAGCCACCGGCCCAAAAATGCGCGTTCCCCGAGGATTCTTCTGAAGATCAATGATTACAATGGCATTCGAATTGAACCGCACTGTCGAACCATCGGACCGGCGGATAGGGGCGCGGGTTCTCACTATGACCGCTCGAACCACTTCGCCTTTTTTCACGGTACCCTCCGGGATACTCTCTTTAACCGACGCCGTGATGATGTCTCCTATGGAAGCGTATTTTCTTCCGGCACGACCAATCACTTTGATGCAGGAAGCTCTCTTGGCTCCGCTGTTGTCCGCAATATCAAGAATCGATCTCATCTGTATCATTAGAAGAACTCACCCAACCTCAAAGATCTACTTCTTCAAAATCTCAGCAATGCGCCAGTGCTTGTCTTTAGAAAGAGGCCTGGTCTCAACAATCCTCACTTTATCGCCAACCTTGGTCTCATTGTTCTCATCGTGCGCCTTATAACGGCTTCTCTTCCTCATCACCTTCCCATAAATGGCATGTGAAACCAGACGCGTTATTTCCACGACACGAGTTTTATTCATCTTGTCCTTTACAACAACACCCGTTCGTTCTTTGCGATACCTTTCGCTTTTATCTTGAATACGAATTTCTGCGGTCATGGGATAACCTTCTTTGTTCCAGCCTCTTTGTGGAGCAATTTCCTTTTTTCTTCTCCGAAAATGGTAAGAAGTCTGGCAATGGACTTCCGTATCTCTTGAATTCGTGCATGCTTCTCAAGCTTTCCCGTTTTGAGCTCAAGGCGCAGATTCAAAAGGTCCCTCTTCAAGGCAGAAACTTTTTCTTCCATTTCGTCTACAGCCATGGCCCGAATCTCTTCGCTTTGTAACATCCTTAAACCTCCGAATAAAAACTAGTTTTCGCCTAAAAGAGTCTTATGATTCCCGTTTGACAAATTTGGTCCGGAAGGGAATTTTATGAGCACAAAGTCTCATCGCAGATTTAGCAAGCTCTTCGGGAATCCCTTCCATCTCAAAAAGAACTCGCCCCGGTTTCACCACGGCCACATAATATTCCGGCTCGCCCTTTCCTTTTCCCATGCGTGTTTCAGCAGGTTTTTTTGTAAAGGGGTGATCGGGAAATACACGAATCCAGACCTTTCCACCTCTCTTAATATGCCGGGTCAAAGCCACCCGAGCAGCTTCAATCTGATGAGAAGTAAGCCAGCCGCGATCCAAAGCTTTAAGCCCAAACTCTCCAAAACTGATAGCGCATCCACGACCCGCTATTCCGCGCCGTCTTCCACGGTGCATCTTGCGAAATTTAACCCGACTCGGCATCACTGCCATATCAATGATCCTTTACGGGATTTATCGTTCCAGATGGTTCTTCTACGGAAGGAACGGTATCCGCTGCACCAGAAGCAGGGACCTGAGTCGCTGAATTGGAACCTTCCGCAGCAACGGGGTCCTCCAAACCAATCGCCTGCTGCTCACGCTCCTTGGCCTTCTCAGCCTGCTCCTTTTTCACCAGCACTTCACCCTTATAAATCCATACCTTGATTCCAATCGTTCCGTAAGTGGTGAAAGCTTCAGCAAAACCGTAATCAATATCCGCTCGGAACGTGCCAAGAGGGACTTTGCCTTCTTTATAACCGTCGGTTCTGGCAATCTCGGAACCGCCTAATCTCCCACCGCATAAGAGTTTGATCCCTAGAGCCCCTTTCGTCATAGCAAGCTGAACAGATTTTTTCATTGCCTTTCTGTAAGAAACGCGTTTCTCAAGCTGCTGAGCAATGTTTTCAGCTACCAGCTGCGCATTGAGCTGGGGGAGTTTGATTTCTTTGATATCAATAAAAACTTCGCCAGGAGTCAGATTCCCAATTTCATCCCGCAATTTATCAATTTCTGAACCGCGTCGGCCAATGATCACACCAGGTCTTGCAGTGTGAATCGTAACCCGCACACGCTTACCGGAACGCTCGATTTCAACGTCCGCGATCCCGGCAAAAGCCCATTTTTCTTTGATAAAATCCCGTATCTTGAGATCCTCATGCAAGAATTTTGTGTAATCCTTTCTTGCAAACCACCGCGACTTCCAAGTGCGAATGTAACCCAATCTCAAACCGTAAGGGTGCGCCTTTTGACCCATTCAAGCTCCTCGATTCTACTTTGTTTTTCCGGCAGATCCTGCCAGCTTTTTCCCCTTCTTAGTTTTGATCTCTTCCGTACTGACCAATTGAGGGGGATGAATTGGATTGACCTTTTTCTCAGCTTCTCTCAAAACCACTGTCAAGTGAGTGGTCCGTTTGATAATTCGATCCGCACGTCCCATCGAACGTGACATGAAACGTTTAAAAGTTGGTCCGCCATCTGCTTTGATCTCAGAAACGAATAGCTTTTCTTCATCCATTTTGAGAACTTTGGCATTGGCTATGGCACTTTTCAAAGCCTCTTGAGCGAGTCGAGCCCCTTTTTTATTCAGACTCGCAAGACGATAAAGCGCTTCCTTCACCGGCTTCTCCCGAATCGTGTCAATCACCAAGCGAATCTTTCTTGGGGCGATTCTTAAATGCTTAATAACTGCTTTAGCTTTCATCGTCGTTACACTCATGTCTTCGCACCTGCCGCCACAGCCTTCGCCTTATCCTGCGAAGTCGAATGCTTTTTAAAGAACCGGGTCGGAGCAAATTCACCCAACTTGTGGCCCACCATATTCTCTGTTGCATAAACGGTAAGGAACTTCCTACCATTATGAACCATGAAACTCATGCCCACAAAATCAGGCGTGATGGTGGATCGGCGCGACCAAGTCTTGATCGGCTTACGGTCTCTTTCTTTCTGAGCCTTCTGAATCTTAATCAAAAGGTGGTCGTCTACAAAAGCGCCTTTTTTACCAGATCTTCCCATGGTTATCGCCTTCTATCTTTAACGATATACTTACTTGTTGTTTTACTGCGTTTCCTTGTTTTAAGACCCTTACTCTTTTGTCCCCAAGGAGAAACTGGATGTCTTCCACCAGAAGACTTTCCTTCGCCGCCGCCCAGCGGATGATCTACAGGATTCATAGCCACCCCGCGGCTTTGAGGACGGATACCGAGCCAGCGATAGCGGCCTGCCTTGCCATAAGAAATATTTTCATGATCGATATTGGAACACTGGCCGATGGTCGCGTAGCAATCCACAGGAATCATTCTCACCTCTCCTGAGGGAAGTCTGATATGAGCAAACTGATTCTCTTTTGAAAGAATTTGAGCAACTCCTCCCGCTGAGCGAACCATTTTAGCCCCCTGCCCAGGATGCAGCTCAATATTGTGAATCGGTGTTCCCGGCGGGATCTCCTTAAGAGGAAGATGATTGCCTAACTTCACTTCCATTCCTGCTCCACTAGCAACTGTTTCTCCTACTTTCAAACCATCCGGGGCTATAATATAACTCTTTTCTTTGTCTTGATATTCAATGAGCGCAATCCGAGCCGATCGGTTAGGATCATATTCAATCGAAAGGACTTTAGCTTCAATGCCCGCCTTTCTTCTCTTAAAATCCACAAGGCGGATTCGTCTCTTGTGACCGCCGCCGCGGTGGCGACTCGTGATATGCCCGTGAGTGTTTCTTCCGCCAGTTCCTTTTCTAGGAATCGTAAGGGGCTTGTAGGGTTTTGAAGACGTGATCTCTTTGAAATCCGAAACGCTTGAATGTCTCCGCGTCGATGTCACAGGTTTATACTTAATAAGTCCCATCTAAATCCTCATGAGGTGAATTCGATTTTCTGACCGCTTTTCAAAGTAACGATTGCTTTTTTCCAATCCGCTGTGTAACCAGGTTGATAACGAACCCTTTTCAATTTCCCGCCTACATTGAGGGTATTCACTTTGACGACCTTCACATTAAACACTTTCTCAACCGCCAACTTGATATCTCCCTTAGTGGCTTTGGGATGCACTCGGAAAGCATATTTTCCCTGCTCGGCCTGGCTGGTGCTCCTTTCGGTAACCAAGGGATAAAAAATCAAGTCAAAAAGATTCATACGCCAACTTTATCCTTGGAACGTTTCGAACCGCCTTCATCTAGAGCCATATCCGAGCCCTGCAGAATTCTCTTCTCAATCATAGGAAGCGCTTGCTTATCAATCAGTAACTTCTTGCGCCTTAGAACATGATAGGCGTTAAAATCATCTGCTTCCCTAAGCCGAAAAATCTCTCTAAGGTTATTGGAAGCCTTTTTGAGGCGCTCATCGATAGAAGGCACAACGCACAAGGTTCTTGCTCCGTCCAATTTCAAAGCCTTGATCATCCGATAAAGTTCTTTTGTCTTGGGCTGCTCCACACTGGCATCTTCTACAATCATAATATCTTCTTGCTTGCGCTTAAGACTCAAAGCAGAAATCAAAGCCTTGCGTTTTAAGGCCTTGGGAATGTGAACCGAATAATCCCGAGGATGAGGGCCAAAAGTGGTGCCACCACCACGCCAAAGAGGCGAACGGATGCTTCCCGCGCGAGCCCTGCCCGTTCCTTTCTGACGCCAAGGTTTTCTACCGCCTCCGCGCACTTCCTTTCTCACTTTCGTATCCGAATTGCCAAAGCGCTGATTGGCCGCATAAGAAGTGAGCACGATATTCAAAAGCCGTTCGTTAACAGGTGCGGAAAAAATAGCCGGATGAAGGTCAACATGCTCACCCGATTTTTTCCCTTCTTTGGTATAAACTGGCAACCGTGAAACTTCTTTTTTCTCCTGCTTTTTCGCTTTCATGACTTTTTCTCGTCAGGCTCAGATGCCTGCTTGACTTCTTCCTGAGAAACCGAAGATTTTTCCAGAACAGTGGATTCTTTTTCCTGTGAGAGTTCGGTATCCGCAACTTGCTTCTTCTCGATAACCTTCCAAGATTTTCCCTTCCCCCTCTTCACAGCTTCACGAATGATAACCAAACCACTTTCAACCCCCGGCACGGCCCCATGAACTGCAATGAGATTATTTTCGAGATCCACTTTCATCACTTTCAAATTCTGAACGGTTGTGCGTTCCGCACCCATATGCCCCGCCGCTCGCATTCCTTTAACGACCCTTGATGGAAACGAAGAAGCTCCGATGGAACCCGGCGCGCGGCCAAACATCGAGCCATGTGATTTAGGCCCTCCCGCAAAGTGATGCCGTTTTACGACACCCTGAAAACCTTTGCCAATGGAAACGCCTTCCACATCCACGTAATCCCCAGTCTCAAATTGATCGGCATGAAGCTCATCGCCAACCTTTAGCTTTGGAGATGCTTCATGTCTGATCTCTCGAATAAATCGCTTCGGAGGAAGGACCAGTTTTTTAAAGAAACCAAGCTCCGATTTTCTGACATGGTTTTCCTTAATCTCCCCATAAGCTAGCTGGACAGAACTGTAACCATCTTTTTCTTGATGTTTGATGGCCGTCACGAAACAAGGGCCTACTTCCAAAACCGTAACAGGAATGGCATGTCCTTTCGCATCAAAAATCTGTGTCATGCCTAGCTTTCTTCCCAAAAGACCTATCATAAAATCTATAAAACCTCCGTCAAAAGTTTCACTAAAGGGAAAACACTCCCCTACATTGAGACAAATTCCCACTTGAGTCAAAATCTCGCGAGGGGAAAAACTTGAATTTCTTAGTTCATCAAAGCTTGATCTCGACGTCTACTCCAGCCGGCAGATCAAGTTTCATCAATGCATCCACTGTCCTAGCAGTGGGGTCGATAATGTCCAGAAGGCGTTTGTGCGTTCTAATCTCAAACTGTTCTCTGGACTTCTTATCGATGGTCGGACCTTTCAAAACAGTGAAGCGTTCAATTTTGGTGGGAAGAGGAATAGGCCCCGAGATTTTGGCACCTGTCCTCTTAGCGGTGTTGACAATCTCCTGAGCCGATTGATCCAGAATGCGATGATCATACGCTCTCAGGTTGATTCGAACTTTCTCATGCACTGCCGTCATGACTCTAGGCTACCTTCCCATACTGTTATTCGAACTTTCAATTTCTTCACAGAACCCCGCCAAGCACCTTTTCACTTCACAATGTCACTAACCACACCTGCGCCTACGGTCTTGCCTCCCTCCCGTATCGCAAACCTCAACTCCTTCTCCATCGCGATCGGAGCTATCAACTCCGCCTCAACATCCACATTGTCACCAGGCATCACCATCTCCACCCCCTGCGGCAATGTCACCACCCCTGTCACATCCGTCGTCCTAAAATAAAACTGCGGACGATATCCGGTGAAAAACGGGGTGTGTCTCCCACCCTCTTCCTTCGTTAATATGTATACCTTCGCCTTGAACTTCGTATGCGGATTCACCGTCCCGGGCTTCGCGATCACCATCCCTCGCTCCAAATCCTTCTTCTCCACCCCTCTCAACAACAACCCAACATTCTCACCTGCCTGGGCCGTGTCCATAATCTTTCGAAACATCTCTACCCCTGTGATCACCGTCTTAAACGGCTTCTCCCTCAATCCCACTATCTCCACTTCCTCCCCTACCTTCGCTTCCCCTCTATCCACTCTCCCTGTCCCTACTGTCCCTCTCCCTGAGATCGAAAAGACATCCTCCACTGACATCAAAAACGGCTTGTCTATCGCTCTCACTGGCGTCGGCACATACTCATCGATCGTATCCACTAACTTCAATATCGATGCTACTCCTATCGGACTCCCATCTCCCTCCAAGGCCTTCAATGCACTTCCCCTGATAATCGGCGTCTTGTCCCCAGGAAATTCATACTTCTTCAATAATTCCCTTACCTCCAACTCCACCAAATCCAGTAACTCCGGGTCATCTGCCTTGTCCACCTTGTTCAAAAATACCACAATGTACGGAACTCCAACCTGCCTCGCCAACAAAATGTGCTCTCGCGTCTGTGGCATCGGCCCATCCACTGCCGACACCACCAATATCGCTCCATCCATCTGCGCCGCTCCCGTGATCATGTTCTTCACATAATCCGCGTGCCCAGGACAATCCACGTGCGCATAATGTCTCTTCCCTGACGAATACTCCACATGCGCTATCGCGATCGTCAATATCTTCGTCGGATCCCTTCGCCCCTGTGACTCACTCGCCTTGGCCACCTCATCGTATGGCACGTACCGCGCCATCCCCTTGTCGCTCATCACCTTCGTCAACGCCGACGTCAGGGTCGTCTTCCCATGATCTACGTGTCCTATTGTCCCTACATTAACGTGAGGTTTCGCTCGCTCGTATTTTTCCTTGGCCATTGGCTTATCCTCCGATATTCGTTTTCATAACTTCTTTGTTTATCTAGGGTAATGGTTACTCACTTTCGGCATTCAAAAGCTTAAATTTTAAACGAAAAAGCTTTCCTGTCAAGGCCTTTCAACAAACTATCTCATGCAGTCAGAAGCTTTTCAGCTAAATTCCTGGGAATTTCCTGATAGCTATGAGGCTCCATAGTATAAGAAGCACGTCCTTGGGATAGTGATCGAATCGCAGTTGCATAGCCAAACATTTCCGCTAAAGGGACAAGTCCTTTCACGAATTTAAGATTACCGCGGTCACCCATCATTTCGATTTTGCAACGTCTAGCGTTCAAATCTCCTATAATATCGCCCATATTGGTTTCGGGCACAACAACCTCCACCGACATAATCGGCTCAAGAAGAACCGGACCGGCTTTTTTCATTGCCTCCTTAAATCCAATAGATCCTGCTAGCTGAAATGCTATATCAGATGAGTCAACTTCATGATAGGACCCGTCAAAAAGCGTCACCTTCACATCCACCACAGGATAACCGGCCAACACTCCCGCCTGACAAGCCCCTCGCACACCGGTTTCTATAGAGGGAATATATTCACGCGGGATAACACCTCCCACAACTTTATTCACAAATTCGACTCCTTTGCCGGGCTCCTGAGGCTCAAGTTCTAGAAAACAATGCCCGTACTGACCGCGGCCGCCGGTCTGGCGGATATACTTTCCCTCCGCCTGAACTTTCTTAGTAACAGTCTCTTTGTAAGCCACTTGCGGCTTGCCAACATTCGCCTGGACTTTGTACTCCCGAAACATGCGGTCCTTAATGATTTCAAGATGCAACTCTCCCATGCCAGAAATGATGGTCTGTCCCGTCTCTTCATTAGATTTGACGCGAAAAGTCGGATCTTCCTCTGCCATACGCTGAAGCGTAAGCGAAAGCTTGTCACGATCGGCCTTGGTCTTGGGCTCAATAGCCATCGAAATGACCGGCTCCGGGAAAAATATCTTTTCAAGAACGATAGGTGCTTTTTCATCACACAGTGTTTCACCTGTCTTGACATCCTTAAGTCCCACAACCGCCACGATATTACCGGCGCCTACTTCCTGAATTTCTTCGCGCTTGTTGGCGTGCATGAGAAGCAGACGGGCGACTCTTTCTTTATGACCCCGGCTTGAGTTGACAACATAACTGCCGGCCGACAAAATTCCTGAATAAACACGAACATAAATAAGTTTTCCCACAAATGGATCAGCCGCGATTTTAAAAGCAAGGCCCGCAAAAGGCTCCTGCTCGCTAGCATGCCGCTCCAGGGATGTTTCAGGATCATCCGGGTCCGTTCCCTTGATAGCAGAGATATCAACCGGAGCGGGGAGATAATCCACCACAGCATCTAGAAGTTGCTGAACCCCTTTATTTTTGAAAGAAGCCCCACAAATCACAGGCACCATTTTGATGGCAATCGTCGCTTTGCGAATTGCGACACGCAACTCCTCAGATGTGGGCTTTTTACCCTCGATGAATTTTCCCATTAGATGTTCGTCAACTTCGGAAACTTTCTCCACCATATTATCGTGGGCTTTCTGAGCTGCCTCGCGCATGGAAGCCGGAATCTCTTCTACATCAAATTTCGAGCCCAAAGCCTCATCCTTAAAAACGAGAGTTTTCATTTTTACTAGGTCAATCACACCTTTGAAAGAATCTTCTCTTCCATACGGAATCTGAATTGGAATTGCATTTGCTCCCAAACGTTCTTTGATTTGAGCCACGGCTTCTTCGAAATCCGCACCAATGCGGTCCATCTTATTCACGAAGGCGATACGGGGTACATGGTAACGATCGCACTGGCGCCATACCGTTTCTGATTGCGGCTCCACCCCTTCAACAGCTCCGAAAAGAGCTACGCAGCCATCCAACACACGAAGCGATCTCTCCACTTCAATTGTAAAATCAACGTGACCGGGCGTATCAATAATATTGATGCGACAGTCATGCCAAAAGCAAGTCGTGGCAGCCGAAGTGATAGTGATTCCCCGCTCCTGCTCCTGCTCCATCCAATCCATGACAGCAGTACCATCATGAACCTCTCCAATCTTGTAGGTTCTTCCAGTGTAATAGAGAATGCGTTCGGTCGTCGTGGTTTTGCCGGCATCAATATGTGCGGCAATCCCAATATTCCTTATTTTATCTAAAGGGTAGTGAATCTTTTCATCAACCATGATAACCTCATCCCACTTCGCCACGCTCCGCGGGCTCCGGGGATAAATTCGGCCCCATCACTTATGTCGACTTCGTCTCCATAAGTGATGGCCTTATTTACCAACGATAATGACTGAAAGCCTTGTTGGATTCAGCCATTTTATGCGTGTCTTCCCTTTTTTTAATCGTGGCCCCGGTCCTGTTGTAAGCATCGATGATTTCATTCGCAAGCTTCACTTCCATCGGCTGACCTTTTTTCCCCTGGGCGTAGATCTTGATCCACCTAAGCGCAAGAGAATTCCCTCGATCGGATCTGACTTCAACCGGCACCTGATACGTTGCACCCCCCACACGCCGCGACTTGGTTTCAAGAAGAGGACGAGCATTTTCCATAGCTTGTTTAAAAACATCAATCGCAGGCTTGCCGGTTTTTTCCTTCACAAGATCAAAAGCCTTGTAAACAATGCCCTGAGCGATGGATTTCTTGCCTCTCTCCATCACGATGTTTATAAGTTTGGCGATAAGAGGATTGCGATATTTTGGATCCGGTAGAATCTTACGTTTAGGCGCTCGTCTTCTTCTCATGTATCCCCCTATTTCTTAGCAGCGGCAGAGGCTTCAGCTTTAGCCTTGGCTCCTCTGCTTTTTGGAACCTTGGCGCCATATTTGGATCTGGATTTGGTTCGATCAGCAACTCCGGCCGCATCCAGTTTCCCCCGTACAATATGATAACGTACTCCTGGCAGATCTTTGACACGTCCTCCCCGTACCAGAATAATGGAATGCTCCTGGAGGTTATGCCCCACTCCGGGAATATAAGCCGTGACCTCGTAGCCCGTGGAAAGCTTTACACGTGCTACTTTGCGCAAGGCAGAATTAGGCTTCTTCGGAGTTTGCGTCCTCACAATAAGACAAACCCCTCTGCGTTGGGGAGCGCCCGCTAATGCAGGGGATTTACTTTTCTTCTTAAATCCTCTTCTTCCTAAACGAATCAACTGATTGATTGTTGGTGACATATATTTCCAGTCGCTATCTAATATTTATTCTCTTTTACCGTGGCTTTTATGTTCGGCAGCCCCATGACTGTCGCCCGCATGAACATTAGACGCGGTTTCATGACCTAAAGCATCTATCGCCGTACCAGCAGGAGGCATGGCTGACTCTTCCCGAATAAGCTTTACCTTCCGATGGGTGTAGAATCCCGTCCCGGCAGGGATCAGATGCCCCATGATCACATTTTCCTTAAGCCCTCTTAAAGAATCACGTTTGCCGGAGGCCGCGGCATCGGTAAGCACGCGAGTGGTTTCCTGAAAGCTCGCTGCTGAAATAAAACTCTCGGTACTCAGAGATGCCTTTGTGATTCCGAGAAGAATGGGAGTCGCTTTCGCAGGCTGTTTGTCCTTTTTAATCATCTTCTCGTTTTCCTCTTGAAATTTGATCCGATCCACCTGAGCACCGGTCAAAAAGTCCGTGTCGCCTGGGTCATCAATGCGTACTTTTCTAAGCATTGATCTCACAATGATCTCAACGTGTTTGTCATTGATCTTCACACCCTGCAACCGGTAAACCTCCTGAACCTCGTTAACAAGATATTCCTGAAGTTGCTTCTCCCCGCTCACTCTCAAGATATCCTGTGGAACAATCGGACCGTCAACAAGCTGCTGCCCCGCCAACACTTTATCACCTTTATAAACGTTCAGATGCTTTCCGTGAGGAATAAGATATTCTTTGCTCATTCCTGTCGAGCTCTTGACAATAATCTTACGCTGGCCCTTAACCACCTCTCCGAATTCCACAATGCCATCTATCTCACTGATGATAGCTGGGTTCTTCGGCTTACGGGCTTCAAAGAGTTCCGCCACGCGAGGTAGTCCTCCGGTGATATCGCGCGTCTTCGCAATCTTTCGCGGCGTCTTGGCAATAAGGCTTCCTCCCGTTACATGCTGACCCTCTTTCACCACAATATGCGCCCAGCTCGGAATCGGATAAAAAGCAAGGATTTCTTCATTATCACCTGTGATGAGAAGCTGAGGATGCAAGTCCTCCTTGTGTTCCATAATAACCCGTTCGGTCAAACCTGTCGTTGCATCAAGCTCCTCCTGCATGGTGACCCCTTCTTTGATATCCTCATAACGCACCTTTCCGCTGATCTCGGTAAGAATCGGAACCGTATAAGGATCCCATTTCACAAAAATGACATCTTTATCAACTTTCTCGCCATCCTTGTGATTGATGATAGCTCCTGAGGGAATGGTGTAGCGTTCAAGCTCTCTGCCGCTTTGATCATGGATCATCACTTCACCATTACGATTGAGGACCACAATTTCTCCCTGCTTCGTGGTAACCGTTTTCAAATTGTGATAGTGGATAACGCCCGCGTTCTTGGCCTTGAAGTAAGACTGCTCGATAACACGTGACGCTGTTCCTCCAATATGAAAGGTTCTCATCGTAAGCTGGGTGCCCGGCTCACCAATCGATTGAGCCGCAACAATCCCGACTGCAGTACCTAATTCAACCGGTCGGCCTGTTCCAAGATCACGTCCGTAACACTTAGCACAGACTCCCCGTTTCGCTTCACAGGTCAAAACAGATCGTATCCTTATCTTCTCGATTCCCGACTCTTCAATTTTACCTGCTATCGCCTCAGAAATCTCCTGCCCCGCTTCGACAATGAGCTGGTCAGTAATGACATCCACCACATTGTCCAAGGCTGTGCGACCTACGATCTTGTCTTTGAGGCTAACAATGATTTCCTCTCCCTCGTAAACAGGTTCTATGAAAATCCCGTTGAGCGTCCCGCAGTCCTCTAGCTGGATGATCACATCCTGAGCTACGTCCACAAGTCTCCTGGTGAGATATCCTGAATCAGCTGTTTTGAGAGCCGTGTCGGCAAGACCTTTTCTTGCACCGTGCGTTGAAATAAAGTATTCAAGCACAGTCAGTCCCTCGCGAAAATTCGCTGTGATCGGACTTTCAATAATCTCTCCAGAAGGTTTTGCCATCAGACCGCGCATACCCGCCAACTGCCGGATCTGCTGCTTGGATCCACGCGCTCCGCTGTCTGCCATCATAAAAATGGGGTTGAAGGATCCCAATTCTTCAAACATTTTATCGCTGACAAGATCGGTCGTGTGTGTCCAAACATCAATGACTTTGTTGTAACGCTCTCCATCGGTTATTAAACCATTCTGATATTGCTCTTCAATAGCTAATACTTCTCCCCGCGCTGCTTCAAGAATTTCACCTTTCGAAGGAGGTATTTGAACATCATCGATGGCGATTGAAATACCGGCTCTGGTCGCTTCTTCAAAACCAATCTCTTTCAAGCGATCGAGGAGTTGGATCACTTCATAGTGGCCAAAACGGCGGTAACAATCGGCAATGATTTGAGAAAGCCTCGACTTGTTGATAACTTCATTTACGAAAGCGCAACCCGCTGGAAGTACATTGTTGAAAAGGATACGACCCACAGCCGTATCAATAATTTCACCTGAAGGAAGACGAAATCGGCACTTAGTGTGAAGCTTGACCTCTCCATCTCCAAAGGCAAGAAGAGCTTCTTCTATATCGGCAAAAGTAATACCTTCCCCCTTAAGGCCTTCGCCTGATTTCGTCATATAGTAAATTCCAAGCACGATATCCTGAGAAGGAGTCGCAATAGGGCCTCCATTGGCCGGGGAGAAAATATTGTTAGCCGACATCATAAGAATCCTAGCCTCCATCTGAGCCTCGACAGAAAGAGGAATATGAACGGCCATCTGATCCCCATCAAAGTCAGCGTTGAAGGCGGAGCAGACAAGTGGATGAATTCGAATCGCGTTCCCCTCAATCAAAATAGGCTCGAAAGCTTGAATCCCCAAACGATGGAGAGTCGGAGCACGATTCAAAAGGATAGGGTGTTCCGATACAACTTCTTCTAGAATATCCCAAACCTCAGGTTTGACCCGTTCCACCATTTTTTTAGCGGACTTGATGGTGTGGACATGGCCCCGTTCTTTAAGTTTCCGAATGATAAAAGGCTCAAAAAGTTCCAGCGCCATCTTTTTAGGGAGACCGCATTGATATAGTTTAAGCTCGGGACCGATGACAATCACAGATCGTCCGGAATAATCCACTCTTTTGCCAAGCAGGTTCTGGCGGAATCGGCCCTGTTTACCTTTTAACATGTCAGCCAGAGATTTGAGCGGTCGGTTTCCAGCACCTAAGACAGGCCTTCCACGACGGCCATTGTCAAAAAGAGCATCAACCGCTTCTTGAAGCATACGTTTCTCATTGCGGATGATAATGTCGGGCGCCTTCAGATCTTGAAGTTTCTTCAAACGATTGTTGCGGTTGATCACTCGCCGATAAAGGTCATTGAGATCGGATGTGGCAAAGCGGCCACCATCCAAAGCAACAAGAGGTCTTAGATCTGGAGGAATCACAGGGACGCATTCAAGAACCATCCATTCCGCTTTGTTTCCCGATTTTTGAAAACCGTCGACAATTTTCAGAATTTTAATAGCGCGAGCCGTGCCCTGTTTCGACTTCGATGTCTTAACCTGCCTTTGGTACTTCTTCGCCAACTTATCAAGATCAATCTCTTTAAGAAGATCGCGTATAGCCAAGCCACCCATTCTGGCTACAAAACCTGCGGAACCATATTGTTCCAAAGCTTTTTGGTATTCCTCTTCTGTAAGAAGACTTTTCTTCTTAAGGGGCGTATCCTTGGGATCAATGACAATATATTCTTCGTAGTAAAGGACCTTTTCAAGAGTACGGACAGAAAGATCAAGCAGATTTCCGATTCGGGAAGGCATGGTTTTGAGAAACCAGATATGAGAAACAGGAGCGACAAGTTCAATGTGTCCCATTCGTTCACGACGCACCTTGGACTGCGTCACTTCAACGCCACAACGGTCGCAGACAACCCCTTTGTGTTTGATGCGCTTGTATTTTCCGCAGCTGCATTCCCAATCACGAGCAGGACCAAAAATTCTTTCGCAGAAAAGGCCGTCCTTTTCAGGCTTGAGTGTTCGATAGTTAATCGTCTCTGGTTTCCGCACCTGCCCGTGAGACCACGAGCGGATGATTTCTGGAGAGGCTATCTTGATCGCAACACTGTCAAAAGTATTGATTTCAAAATCCATCGAAGGCATGAATTCTTCTCCTCTTTAAAAATTTAGAGCGATCAGGAAGGATCCTTAAAGGCTGCCAAAAGCCTGTCTTTGTCCTTGCTTTCTCTTTCTCTCTTACTGCGCTTCAGTTCAAGCTCTCTCGCTTTAGGATTTCTTTCCAAGATAATATCGAGGGCAAGACTCTGTAATTCCTTGACCAGAACATTGAAAGATTCCGGAGTTCCTGGCTGTACAGAATGCTCTCCCTTTACAATCGCCTCATAAATCCGTGTTCTTCCCTGCACGTCGTCACTCTTCACCGTCAAAAACTCCTGAAGGATGTAAGCAGCGCCATAGGCTTCAAGAGCCCACACTTCCATTTCCCCGAAGCGCTGGCCTCCAAACTGCGCCTTGCCTCCAAGAGGCTGCTGTGTCACTAGCGAGTAAGGCCCGATAGAACGAGCATGAATCTTATCATCAGCCATGTGAGCCAGCTTCATCATGTATATGTAGCCCACGGTCACTTGCTGATCAAAGGGATCTCCCGTTCTACCATCATGAAGGGCAGTCTTACCGGTTTCCGGAAGTCCCGCCTTTTTCAGCATCTCTTTGATTTCATTTTCGGTAGCCCCGCTGAAAACAGGCGTTTCAACATAAATACCCAAGGTTTTAACCGCCCACCCTAAATGAGTCTCTAGAATCTGGCCGACATTCATTCGAGAGGGAACCCCCAAGGGATTCAGAACGATTTCAACGGGAGTACCATCCGGCAGAAAAGGCATATCTTCTTCAGGAAGAATCTTGGCAATCACTCCTTTGTTTCCATGGCGCCCGGCCATTTTGTCACCAACCGAGAGTTTTCTCTTGGACACCACATAAACCACCACCTTCTTATTCACACCCGGCGGTAGTTCATCCCCCTTCTTCACACGATCAATCTCACGGGCACGTTCCTCAACCAGCTCATCAATTTCATCTCCCCATACACGGGCGATCTTTCGAATATTTTCTTCAAGCTCAGGATCATCATCGATTCGAATTGACTCCCAATCACATCGTTCCAGCTTTTTGAGATCTTTTTTCTCCATCACGTTCCCAGCCTTAATCAAAACCTCTCCCAGGACCTCATCCAGCAAATCCTCCCCGAGCTTTCTACCAAGAACCAATTGGGAAATTTTTTGGAACCGCTCATGTTTGAGAAGGTCAATTCTTTCCTGATAACGATCTTTAATTTCTTCGATCTCTTGGAATTCTTGCTTTTTCTCCTCGCGAGTCTTGGCTTTAGTCTCTTTCCTGGCAAAAACCTTAACATCCACCACAATACCCTCCACCCCAGGAGGAACTGTCAAGGATGCATCTCTGACATCCCCAGCCTTTTCACCAAAAATAGCCCGTAGGAGTTTTTCCTCAGGCGTAAGCTCTGTCTCTGATTTGGGAGTGATCTTGCCAACCAAAATATCTCCGGGCTTCACTTCCGCACCAATGCGTACAATGCCCTCTTCATCCAGATCTCGCAAAGCATCCTCACCTACATTTGGAATATCACGCGTGATTTCTTCCATGCCTAGTTTTGTATCGCGGGCTTCGATTTCAAATTCTTCAATGTGAATGGAAGTATAAACATCCTCCTTGGTAAGTTTTTGACTGATGAGAATAGCATCTTCGAAGTTGTAACCCCGCCAAGGCAGAAAAGCTACCAACACATTCCGACCTAAAGCGAGCTCTCCACCTTTGGTGGCCGTACCGTCCGCGATGATTTCTCCGCGTTTAATTTTATCTCCCTCTTTCACCACGGGGCGCTGGTTAATACAGGTGCCAGCGTTGGATCTTTCGAATTTCTTCAACTTATAGACGAAATCATCAATCACGATTTCCTTAGCATCCACGTGCTTGACCGTTCCCCGCGCCTTGGCTATAACCGTTGCACCCGAATCCCTGGCCACTTGATATTCGAAACCGGTACCCACTAAAGGGGCTTCTGTTTGAAGAAGAGGAACAGCCTGACGCTGCATGTTCGAACCCATTAGAGCTCGATTGGCATCATCATGTTCAAGAAAGGGGATCAAAGCAGCCGCCACGCTCACAAGTTGTCTTGGCGACACATCCATATAATCCACTTTCCCCGGTGCAACTTTTGGGAAATCTCCGCGATAACGGCAAGGAACACGATCATCGATAAAATGGCCTTTTTTATCAAGAGGGGCATTCGCTTGGGCGATGTGATACCGATCTTCCACATCGGCCGTTAGGTAATCAATCTTCTCCGTCACACGTCCTTTTTCCACTTTACTATAGGGGGTTTCGACAAAGCCGAATTCATTAACTCTGGCAAAGGTGCTCAAAGAAGCGATCAGACCGATGTTGGGACCCTCTGGAGTTTCAATGGGACAAATACGGCCGTAATGAGAAGGATGAACGTCTCGAACTTCGAAACCCGCCCTTTCCCTGGAAAGACCTCCCGGACCTAGGGCGCTTAGGCGTCTTTTGTGTGTGAGTTCAGCGAGAGGGTTGGTCTGATCCATAAATTGGGAAAGCTGGCTTCTTCCAAAGAAATCTTTAACAACGGTGGAAACGAGTTTCGGGTTAATCAAATTGTGAGGCATCACGGAATCAAGATCATAGATCGACATCCGCTCAAGAGCAGAACGCTTCATTCTTGCCAAACCAACCCGAAACTGATTCTGCAACAGCTCTCCAACAGAGCGAACGCGCCTATTCCCAAGATGATCGATATCGTCTACTTTGATATCCCCGCTTTTGAGTTTGAGAAGAGCCTGAATAGCCTTCACCACATCTTCGGCATCCAGAACAGTCCGATCAATGGAAACGTTACAACCAAGTTTGCGATTGATCATGTAGCGGCCTACCTGCCCTAAATCATACCGCTGGTGATCAAAAAAAAGTTTATTGATCAGATCTTGAGCACTTTGAGCCGTGGGGGGATCCCCGGGCCGAATTCTTTTGTAAATGGCGATCTGAGCATCCAATTTGTTGTGATAAGGATCCCGCTCCAGAGTGTTTAGCAGGGAATAATCGTCGGAAGATATTTTGGCAACATGAATCTCGTGAATGCCACGGCTCACAATTGTTTCCAACAAATCTTTAGTGAGTTTAGCCCCGCCATAAACGAAGGGTTCATGGGTTTCAGAGTTGATGAGATCCTCAGCCAGAATCTGACCCTCCAGCTTTCTAAAAGAAGCCCGTGTAACATCTGCAACTTTTTCGATCTCATAAATGGCGCTCAGAATGTCATAATTGGAGGAATAGCCCAAAGCTCTAAGAAGTGTCGTAGCGAGAACTTTTCTCCGGCGATCAATATAGGAATAAACCACCTCGTTAATATCCGACTCGACCTCTACCCACGCCCCGCGGTAAGGAATAATACGAACGCTATAAATCCTTTTCCCGGCAGGATTCAAAGTTTCCTCCAAGGAAATTCCAGGAGACCGGTGAAGTTGGCTAACCACAACCCGTTCAGCACCATTAATAATGAAGGTACCCGTTTCAGTCATCAAGGGAAGCTCACCCATATAAACTTCCTGTTCCTTAGCTTCACCTTTTCTAACCAAACGTAATTTGACCTTAAGGGGAGCCGCATAAGTCATCCCCCGCTTATGGCACTCCGACACGGAGTATTTAGGCTTGCCCAAAGCGTAACCCAGGTATTCGAGCTTGCAGCTGCCGTCAAAACTCTCAATAGGAAAAGACTCTTGAAAAACTGCTTCCAGCCCAAATTCTCTTTTTCTGCGCTTAGGTCTGTCGTTCTGCAGAAATTGTTCATACGATTTGATCTGGATTTCCACCAAATTGGGGATTTCCATACAATCAAAGAGTTTAGCGAACGATTTTCGCTCGTTTAGCCCAGCCATAAAATTACTCTGCCTCCTTTAAGATTGATGCGTCGGGGATCATGTTGCCCGATAAATACTGACAACTCCTCGCTGCGGAACGATGCAATACGCTTACTTAATTTCAACTTTTGCACCAGCGGCTTCGAGAACTTTCTTAATTTTATCAGCTTCTTCTTTTGGTACTCCTTGTTTTACAGGTTTCGGAGCACCTTCTACAAGATCCTTCGCTTCTTTCAATCCAAGGTTGGTGATCCCGCGGATTTCCTTAATCACCTGAATCTTCTGGGCACCGGCTTCCGTGAGGATCACATCAAATGCCGTCTTCTCTTCCACAGCAGCCCCAGCCTGTCCGCCGCCTCCAGAAGGAGCCGCAACAGCCACCGCCGCGGCTGCTGAAACGCCGTATTTTTCCTCCAGGTGTTTCACCAAACCTGCAAGTTCAAGAACACTCAAAACATCAATCGCATCAGCAATCTGCTTTTGCTTCTCATTCAATGCTACTGCCTGAGTTACTTCTGACATCACTATCCTCCTTAATTAAAATCGATTTCGTCCCTCACAGAGACGATAGCAAACAATTTCCCAAGGGATGATTTTATTCACACGTCAATCAAGCCGGTTTCTTCTTACCGACTTGATCAAGAACACTCACTAATGAACTCAAAAGTCCGCGAAGATCCAAAACAAATCCTGTGATAGGAGCTTTGATTCCACCGACCACCTTGGCTAAAAGCTCAATCCTCGAAGGCAGTTTCGCCAACTCACGAATAAAAGAAGCATCAAGGAATTTCCCATCAATATACGCACCAGCAAGCCGAAAACTCTCTTTGTCCTTAGAAAAATCCACCAAGAATTTCGAGACCACTTGCGGATCTTTCTCCGTTGCCACCAACACCATAGCCCCTTCTATCAAACCATTTGCCTTCGGAAAACCCGAAGAATCCATGGCTTTCCTTAGCAGAGAGTTTTTAGCTACGAAGCAACTTTTGGAAACCTTTTCAATGGAACGCCTGAACTGAGAAAAATCGTTGGCTTTCAGCCCTTTAAACTTCCCAAAAAAAAGATAAGGACAGCCCTCGATTTTCCGCGTGATTTCTTTCAACATAAATTCTTTTTCCAAACCGGGCATATCGTCTTCCTATTATCTACTTAATCAGTGATGAAATCTGTAGCCAGAGCCCGGGGCCTTGGGTTGTGGCAATGCTCGCAGAACGGAGATAATCCCCCTTGGCCGAAGCCGGCTTGGCATCCACAACGGTTTTCACAACTGCTTTGATATTTTCTACCAATGCTTCGAGAGAGAAGGAAAGCTTTCCGCAGGCAACATGCAAGCCGCCCGTTTTGTCACTTTTGATCTCGATCTTGCCTTTCTTAACTTCCTGTACAGCTTTGCCAACTGAAATTGTGACCGTTCCCGTTTTAGGGGAAGGCATCAAACCTTTAGGTCCAAGCACCCTTCCAAGTTTGCTGATATCACGCATCATATCCGGATGAGCTACCACCACATCGAAATCCAGCCATCCCCCTTGTATCTTTTCAATAAGATCTTCCGCTCCAACATAATCCGCACCTGCTGCTTTGGCGTCGTTAGCCCCCTCACCCTTACAGAAGCACAACACCTTAACTTTTCTCCCCGTCCCGTGGGGAAGACTAACGGTTCCTCGAATCATCCCCTCTGATTGCTTGATGTTAATACCAAGCTGGAAACTCAATTCCACAGATTCATCAAACTGTGCTTTAGGATATTGCTTGAGAACTTTCACAGCCTCTTCCAAAGTATAAGAGCGCTTCCTGTCCACCAATTTTTCTTTTTCACGATATTTTTTACTACGCAATAGAAGAGTCATTCGATTCCCCAATCAATGGTTCAATTCTTAACAACCTCAATTCCCATGCTGCGCGCGGTTCCCTCAACGATTTTTAGAGCTTTATCCAGCTTGGTCGTGTTAAGGTCTTTCAACTTTTCCTTGGCAATATTTTCAACATCCTGCTGGGTAACCTTACCGATTTTTAAACGCCCCGGTTCTCCAGAAGCCTTGGCAAGGGCAGCGGCTTTTTTCAGTAAAATCGCCACCGGGGGAGACTTCATAATGAAGGTGAAGGATTTATCTTCATAAACAGTAATGACCACAGGAAGGATAGTCCCCTGTTTATCTTTGGTGCGTTCGTTAAAATCCTTACAAAACTGCATGATATTCACACCATGTTGACCAAGGGCGGGCCCAATCGGAGGAGCTGGATTGGCCTGTCCACCAGGTACTTGGAGCTTGATCTGAGTCAAAACTTTTTTTGCCATATTAAGAAGCCTAAATTTTCTCAACCTGCCAATATTCAAGTTCAACCGGAGTCGCCCGCCCAAAAATGGTCACCATCACTTTGAGTTTGCCTTTATTCGGATTCACCTCATCGATGACACCGTTAAAATTAGCGAAGGCCCCTTCTTTCACCCGAACGCTCTCACCAAAAGAAAATTCCACTTTGGGTTTGGGTTTGGATGTTTTCTCTTCCTGCTGCTTGAGAATCGCATCCACATCCATTTCTTTCAAGGGGATAGGCCGATTACCGGATCCTACAAAACCGGAAATGCCGGGGGTATTTTTAACCAGATACCAACTTTCATCATTCAAAACCATTTCAACCAAAATGTAACCGGGAAAGAATTTCCTTTCCGAGATTTTCTTCTTTCCCTCTTTTACCTCACTCACCTTTTCAGTGGGGATAAGAACCTGGCTGATCAAATGCTTCAAACCGGTAGATTCAGCGCGAGTCTCAAGACTGCCCTTGATCCGGCTTTCGTATCCCGTTTGGGTATGAACCACATACCATTTAAAAGCTGACATGTCGCTCACCCCAGAAGAACCCTCAAGACAAAAGAAAGGATTAAATCCACACAGCCGATAAAAGCGGCCATGATGAGCGTGGTCACAATGACAACACCCGTTGAACCCCACAACTCTTCTTTGCTCGGCCAGGCAACCTTGTCGAGCTCCTGTTTTGCTTCCCTAAAAAAATTGGTGGCGTTGTTTCCCATAAATAATTCAATAAATCCTTAGACTTATATATTTCGAGGTAAGTACAGGCCAGGAGGGATTCGAACCCCCAACCCGCGGTTTTGGAGACCGCTGCTCTACCGATTAGAGCTACTGGCCTTCATACCGATCGTTCTTATCATAGGACGATTTAGAAGTTCTTTTACCAGTCGCTCTACTTTGTCTCCCGATGGATGGTGTGCTTTCTACAGAACTTGCAGAACTTCTTTCGCTCAAGTCGTTCCGTCGTCGTCTTTTTATTCTTACGAGTGGCATAATTCCGCCGTTTGCATTCCATACAAGCCAGAGTAATCAACTCGCGCATGAGAAAGATCCCCAGTTCACTTCACAATGTCACTAACCACACCTGCGCCTACGGTCTTGCCTCCCTCCCGTATCGCAAACCTCAACTCCT